>Ga0190361_1000490_pt1 | contig 15676 bp, 16 predicted proteins | sample 48721845_MG_FD_161273 | JGI IMG/M metagenome (GOLD analysis project Ga0190361, IMG submission 161273) | Hydrothermal vent microbial mat bacterial communities from Southern Trench, Guaymas Basin, Mexico - 4872-18-4-5_MG | ecosystem: Environmental > Aquatic > Marine > Hydrothermal vents >...
GGATGTAATCTCAAAAAGATATTTTCCCTTGAAGAAAGAAGCCAATTTATTGATACTGAACCTGTCCCGACGGTAAGATGACCAGGCTTTATTTGCCTTAGAATAATCCAGATACTGCTCGGCATATTTGTCAAAAGGGATTTTCTTTTCTTCGTAAACTCCTAAGTATTCGCCTTTGGCAATCTTCAGTTGAACGTCCTTTAAAACTTGCATAGCTAGCTTCTTTGATGGTCCAATCTTCTTCCTTTTCCTCCGGCCTTTGACATAATAGTCAATGTACCAGTTTTTTCCTTTTCGAAAGATTCCCATTATCTTTCACTCTTAAATTAGGTATTATATTGCCATACCTTTGTTATGATGTAAAGATTTAAGATTTTCTATAGAATAACGGTATTGGCATATTCAAAGTCGCTACACAAAGTAGGAACTTGGGTAAGCATAGCGAATCGCTTACATACTGTTATGGGCGGGCTGCGCCATTTCAAATCTTAATTCCTGCTTTGGTTGCTTTCATAATAAGGTAGTTAATAAAAGCAGAACATGACACAAGCATATATTTTGCATCCTCAAAACTGACTTTAGATTCTTCAAGCATAGCATGTCTTATTCCGTCTTCATCACTTGTATATCCGTAAATCGCCATAAAACCCTTTTTTAATGCACCATGTAGTCCAACATTTTGTTCAATAATCTTTAAGGCTTGTCCAAGTTCAGCTTTGGGATCTCCTGAAATAATTTGAGAGATTGCCTCCACAGCACTAATAGATTCTTTTATAGAATTTCTATAGTCTGGACTTTTTCTATCTGATAATTTTGATAAAGCAGATTTTAGATGTAAATTTACTCCTGATAACTTGGTCTTTTTAGATTTTTCTATAGCTTCCTCTATCTCTTTTAACTCATTTTCATCTGTGATTTTAGTAATCATATTACCGACAAATCTATATCCTGATAGCTCTCTTTCCAGCATTTTATTACAAAATTTTCTAAAGTTCTTTTTATCTACGGGACTATCAACTTGTGAAACAAATTCTATAAAATCATAAACCTCATACCATTCCCACTCAAAAAACCATTTTCTAATCTTCTTATATGTTTCCGGGAAATAATCATCGAGAGTATCCAGTGGAAGTTTAAAAAAGTTATGCCACAATATTTTAAAAAATATTTTAAATTCAGATCCGGAAATCCAATCTGATTTGACCTCATCTAAAAAGAAAATTTGAAAAGCATTCCATAAAGCTATTCTTAAATCATTGTCCATCGAATCGATTTGCAATTTGGCTTTTATTGGTTTTTTCCTTATTCTTTGAGAAAATCTCATAATCAATTCTTTACATTAGCTGTATTGGACATAACGGCGGCTCCAGCATATAAGAAGTTCCGGCATAGGCGAAATTTGGGCGCACGGAGTGAGCCGTATATGCTGTGTTGTCCGAAGTCGCTCAATCATGCTCCAACTTCTCTATATCCTTAATCATTGCCCTGAGCATATCAAACTCATTAAGCTTGGTCTTCTTGTTGCCAAGACTCTTGCGGATCTCAAGTAGAAGCTTTCCCCACAAACTCATCATTTTTCTGGGATTTTGATTTCCTGTGGCTTCAGCCTCATACGCATGTTTCATGAGATTATTGTATGCCCTAACCACCTCATCAGAACCGAATAAATTGAGATCAAACGCAGTTTTTCTATAATCATAAGATGTAATCCTTTTAAATGCCTCATCAGGACCTCTACCCCTTAGATCAGCAAAAAGGCGAATATAGGGATCGAGTATTTGAGCATAGATACTTCTGCGTTCTTCTCGAAGTTTTTCTTCTATCGCGCGCAGTTCTTCGATCTTAGATTTTATAAACCAGGTAATTATTCCACCCAGCACTAGTAATAGTGTTGGCCCAAGAATTTGTAACCACTCCATCTTTTATTCCTCAGTTATCATCATTACAATGGCGATCGTAAGCTAAAAATCAATATCATTTCCTTTTAAAAAAGCAATTAGTTCTGATCCCGCTATTGCTTCTCCAATTACAACTTGAGTCATATTTCTGAGGTAATTTAATACCATGCCGACAACTTGAGATTCGACAAATTGTTTCTCATTGCCTTTTTCGTCTGTCGCCGTGAATACAACTCCTGATGGATTTTTTGATAATGCATCAATAGCAGACGCCAAAAACGGCGTAATCGGTGCGTGCTTCGCCACTACAACACCGATAACTTTATTCTCTCCTGCGATAAAAAGAGGCCCACCTGAATTTCCAGGATTGAACGCTGCGTTAATAATATAATGTTTTACAACTTCAGATGTCTCATGTTTTCGGTGATCCCTAAAACCAGCCAGATATCCAACAGATAAAATAGGTGCAGGTCCACTGTAACCTAATGGATGGCCCCACGTTGAAACCTTTGTTCCAACTTCAACATCTTGATTAATGACTTCTAAACCTTTACCAAGTTGCTCTGTAGGCTCAAGGATCGCAAGGTCACGATTTTCATCTGAAAGTATGTTTTGGAATAATATCTTCTTGCCATTACTTGATAGAGCAAAAACTTCTGTTGCGTCGCAGTCTCTAATTACATGCCAGTTTGTAATAAGATAACCGCTCTTAATCAAAAATCCCGTGCCTTTGCTATTAGTTTTCGGACAAACAATAAGGCAGACAGAATTAATTGCTGATCGCCCTATTTCGCCTACTGCATCTAAAAGCCATTGTGTTGAAATAGGCATTGAATTATTTGTCATTGCTTTTCCTCCTACAAATTAGCGAGCTTTCGCCTAATGTTCTGCGGATAAAATAAGTTGACGAAGGAAATTTGGACGAAGTGAAACGAAGAGCTTTTTGCCCGCTAATATTTTTTGTTGTTTCCATCATTCTTTTCCCCTCCTTTTGGAGATATAATCTAAAATTCGGTCTGCCAAAGAAGTAGTAGCAATAAGGACTATTGTAGCTCCACCCGATGCTAAGGCACATTCAATTGCAAGGATGTACTGCCCAGTTGAGATCAAAGTAGTTGAACCTAACGCCCCCGCAATTAATGGTGCAACGACTATACTTTTTGCCTGCTTAATGATGTTTTTAAGGGTTTCCGAATCAGATTCAGGAGATTTTCCAAAGGGAATATAATATTTGTAAATTTCACTAAGCGAAATTTTTACTCTTTCAGGAACCAAGAGAGAAGACATTCTTATTTTAAGAGATGTAGTGAAATATTCGGGTTTTATTTCAAATTCCTTTAAGAATTCCTCCGTTATGGATCTAAACTCTTTTTCAGGTGGTAAATAAGGGAATGGATATGGGAACCAAGGAACTGCTACATTAGCGAGATTTATGCCTGCAAGTTGACAAACTATTATATCATCAGATAAAGAGGCTTTTTCTTCTTCCCAACCTTTGAAATATCTTTTAGACCATCTCCTAAAATAGTGATACCATTCGTGGAAGAATATATCATTAAATTGTGGTCCATAAAATTTGTGATAAAACTTCTCTAAGCTATCCCAAAACTCAGGTTTAGTGGTTATCCTTAAGGAACTATCGTACTCAAAATTACTTAAACAATCAGTTTTAGATACCCCAAACAGTTGAGTTACGGCAAATTTTAAGGACTTCTGACAACCAATATCTGAAGATGGTATGCTTGCCACATTCAAAATAGTAGATATATCTTCAGGAACAATGGATCTTTGAATAACGCTTCCAGTTACTCCTTTATTTATATTTTTTTTCATTTTTGTCCTCCTTTCCTATTCGGGCAATTTCATATTACTATTATACGAAATCTTTCCTTTCCTCTTGTGTCCGCCTCTTAAGCCAAGCTTCAAGGTCTTCTCTCCTAAACTTAACAAGCCTTCCCACTTTAATATGCGGAATCTTCCTTTGGATAATCCATTCATAAAGGGTATTCTTGCTAATTCCTAAAAATTCAGCCGCTTCTTTTGTATCTAACAATTGTTTCTCTTTTTTAATTTGGCCAGAAACAATGTCTTTTTCAGAAACAATACGGGTTGGATCAAGACTGGAAAGAAAGCCTTTTACCTGTTCGGGGACATAAAACCTAATTCTCTCCCTTTCTCTTACCGTAAAGTTCTTCCTGGCTTCCTTTTTTATTGCCTGAAGATTCTCTTTATTATCGCAAACTGAAATAACATAGTCATAGCCAGCTTCTAAGCATTTTCTAATATTGTAAATCTCCTGATCCGGTTGAGTGGTAGATGAAATCTCAATAGCAACTCTCATCTCATCTTTCGTTAATCCTACATCAACACTTTCAAGTGTTCGAGGAATTCTCTCCTCAATCTTAGCCTTCCAGCCAAAAAGTTCTGCCTGCTCCTTAATCATCATCTGGAAGTGTTTATGAAAATTTCCTCCTTTCCCTGGTGATGGCCGTTTTTTTAAAAGAGAAACACCTTCATTGGTAATAGTAAGAATTTTCGCCAATCTCCCCAAATGTCCTTTTCTTGTCTCCTCTTGAATAATAAATCCTTTTTTTATAAGGTTTTCTTTTATTTTATTTCCTTTATAGCCACTTAAGCCCAGAGATTTATAGATTTTGGTGACAAACATCCCAGGGTGCTTGGAGATATATTCAAGAAATATCCCCTCCTCGATGGACAGCTCATCTTTATCTTTTGCCGCTACTTTCTTACTTGTCTTAAGGAGGGCGGATGGCTTTGGAACTTTGATTTTCCTCTCTGGACGTTTCTCTTTCTCTAACCCTGCCTCAACCTCCTCCTCAATAAGCCTCTGTTTCTCACTAATATGAGCGACCAGTTTTTCTCTCTCTATTAAATACATCCTGCCAAAAGGAAGGCTTTTCAAGTATTTTGAACAACTCTCTTCATCCATCTCCAAGGCTTCCCAGATAGGTAAAATCTCCTCTGTCTGGATTTGAATTATTCCTCCTTGGATCTTATGCTTCACATAGCAATATCTTGGAGGAAGGTTTTGAAGTTTCTCAATGTGTTTCTCCCATTCCTCTCCTAAACTCCAAAAAATAGGATGTAATTTTCTTACTGACTTAATCTCATAACCTGAATATTCAAAGGCTTCTTTTCCTAAAAGTTGGGCATCTTGGCGATTAAGGCGGAAATAAACCTGGATTCCTGTATTGCCTAAAATTAAGCTTTTAAGCTCAGAAGGTATCTGGGAAAGAGTCTGGTGAGCCATGATGAGGCGAAGTCCGTATTTCCTGGCCTCAGACAGGATAACAGCAAAGGATTCACTGGCAAAGTTTTGGAATTCATCAATATAAAGATAAAAAGGAGTTCTTTTACTTGAAGGGAGGTCTGACCTTGAGAAAGCGGCCATTTGAATCTTGGCCATGAGGAGTGAGCCTAAAAGGTCAGCCGAATCCTTAAGCCTTCCTTTGTCGAGCTTTATGAGGAGAATTTTCTGATTATCCATTATCTCTCTTAGATTAAAAGAGCTTTTTGGAGATGAAAACATCTGCCTTGTTCTCTCATCAGCAAAGAAAGCATTTATTTTGTTCATCACCGGCTCAATGAAGGGAAGCTGCCCTCTATCTGTTAAAGCGTTGAACCTCTTGAAGTATTCCTTGCTTATGGGGTGGCTTACGCGCTTCATCACTGCCTCTCTAAAAGGCCTTCTTGTCAAAAATTGAGGAAGCTCTGTTAAGGTAAGTTCCGCCTCCCCCAAGGCAATCAAGGAGTTTCTCATCAGGTCTTCCATCCTTACGCCCCAGGCATCTGACCAGATTTTTTTGAAAGCACTTACAAGCTCATTTGCTTGCTCTGGCACTGAAACTCCAGGCAGTTTCTCTAAAGGATTAAAGGTGACAGTAAAATCCTGGTCTGTTGGGTCAATAAGGACTACTCTTTCTTTAATCTTCTCTTCATCACTATCGTGAGTGTACTCAGCAGCTAAGAAGCCTTTTATATCTTCAACCAAATCGCCGTGGGGGTCGATGACTCCAAAGCCCTTACCATTCCTGATATCCTGAAGAATTAAAAATTCAAGAAACTTCGTCTTCCCGGTGCCTGTGGCCCCAACTACATAAAAATGAGTAGCTCTATCTTCCTCAGCAATCTTTGCTAGCTGGAATTCTTCTTTTTTTTCTGACCAATACCAGCCGAGCTCTAGGGTGTCTGACATTTTTCCCTATTTAATAACTATAAATTCTTGTATGGCTTATTAAATTAATCAATGTGGACATACTAAACTCACGATCCCCTTTCCTAATGCTTCAGAAAAAACGCGCAAAAATTGTTGTCCAAGAGCCCTTATTTTAAATTCATCTTTATTCTTTGACTCAATAAAACCATTCTCAATTAAATAATCAATCTGCAGTAAGACGAGTTCGTCTCTTCCTAACTCATCCAAAATGGCTGATTTTAATACTATATCCTTTTCCGATAACAAGGATAATATTTTTATACTTATAGATAAAAACGAAGCATGCCGTTTTAAAAGAATGGCCAAGTATCTATAATTGTAAGTGAGATTCTCTCGTTTTCCGACCTCTTTGACAACTTGAATAAATCTTTCGAGGTCAAACTCGTTTTGGAAAGAACTAATAAGTTCATTAAATCCATCATTATAATCGTTTCTAAAATCAGCATATTTTATATCAGACAATAGTGGAGGTATCTCACAATTCTCTATAAGTATAGGCTTTATGCTAATTTCCTTCTGTTGTAACTGTCTAATTAAAGATGAATTTAGTTCCTTTTTAACCCATTTAGATTTAACAGAATTTCTGGATAGAATGATAATAAGATGATCGTGAGAGGCGAGTGCTTCGTTTATTTTATCTATAATCGAGTCGCCAACCTTAATCTCCCATTTTGCATAGAAAACTTCCATTCCAAATGAAGTGAGGTCTGTTGCAAGCCTGTCAGCAAAAGAAGCATCTGCACTTGAATAACTAATAAATATTCTGATCATTAAAACTTTTTATCTTATTTCTCTAAGAAATCCCCAGAAATCCCCTCGATTTCCTGTCTATCTTTGATGGGTCTTGATTCAAATTAAGCATAAGCTTCTCCACTGCCTCAAGAAGGGAATGATGGACATTAGTCATATAAGCAGTTAAATCCTGCTTATCGAAAAGGTTGAGATCATCTAAGCCCAAGACTTTTTTGACTCCAGGCAAAAGCATAAGCAGGGATTGCCAGAAATCTGGTCTGTAAGTGAGATACCAGGAAACAAAGAGATTATCTCCATAGTCATTGGCGTTAATAAAGGTTTTAAAACTGCTTAGTTTTGTGTTTCTTCGATCTGAGACAATTAAAAAATCCCTTGTCTCTCCAAAGGATACTATCTCCAAGCCAGGGCCTACTTTTTCCTCTTTCATCTCAATAGAAGGGGCTTTGCTATTTGTAATTAGGTCTTTTGTTACAGAAATTATTTTATCTCTTTGACCGCGGGCGTTTTTAATTAATATTGACCAATCTTCTAAAACCTCTGCCTTCCTATTGGCTACAGCAATAACTATAAAAAGAAATCCCAAAAGAAGTAACAAGAGGCCAAGAGGAGGAAATAAAACAAGGAAAATAAAACCAAAGAAGAGGAAGAAATAGATCGCTAATTTAAGCATCCCTCTCCCCTTTTTCATTTTCTAATGCTGATTGAGAAACACTTTCTGTAAAAGTTTTACATCATAATTTTTTCATTTTCAAGTAGCTTTTCTCTCTCTCCTTCATCAACAATCTTGCCCATTTTAAACATATATGCTCTGTGGCATATCTCAAGAGCCTTAAAGGCATTTTGTTCAACAAGAAGAATAGATGTGCCGTCCTTATTTATCTCGACTAATTTCTCAAAAACCGCATCCACATAGTTTGGTGAAAGGCCCAAAGAGGGTTCATCTAATAAAAGAAGTTCGGGTTTAAGCATCAAAGCACGGCCAATCGCTAGCATTTGCTGTTCACCGCTGGAAAGAGTACCAGCTTTTTGTTTTCTTCTATCCTTGAGTATAGGAAATAGATGAAAAACCTTTTCCAATCTATCCTGCAGTTCTGAATGATTCCCTCTGGATAAGGTGAAAGCTCCCATTTCTAGATTCTCTAAGACGGTCATCGTTGAAAAAATTCTTCTTCCCTCAGGAACAAGAGATATTCCCCTTTTTACTAATCTATCTGGAGTAAAACCATTAATCTTTTTGCCCCGAAACAAAAATTTTCCTTTTTTTGCTGGTATTAGACCACAAATAGCTTTTAAGGCGGTAGACTTCCCAGCACCATTAGGCCCCAAGATAGCCACAATCTCTCCTTCAGCCACATAAAAAGAGACATCGTCTAAGGCCCGGAGTGTACCATAGTAGACAGAAAGATTTTTTACTTCAAGAATTTTGTTCATACTTTTCTTTTTCCCAGATAGGCACTTATAACCTTTTCATTATTTTTTACTTCCTCAGGTTTACCCTCAGCTATCTTTTTTCCATAATTAAGAACAATCACCTTCTCAGCTACGCCCACGACAGAATTCATATCATGTTCAACAAAAAGAATAGTTCTCCCTTTTTCTTTTAGTTTCCTCATCAAATCAAGCATTTTTCTTTTTGTCTCTGGAAAAAGGCCGGCAAAAGGTTCATCAAGCAAAAAAAGTTTCGGATCCAGGGCTAATACCCTAGCCAGTTCTAAAAGTTTTCTTTGGCCATGGGAAAGATTTTCAGCCAGTTTGTTTCTCTTATCAATTAAGCCAACAAACCTTAATATCTCTTCAGCCTTAGCCGTCTTTTCTCTTTCTTCTTCTTTCATGCTTTTTGTCTGAAATAAGGCTGCAAAAAAGCGCTCCCCCTTGCTATATTTAAATCCTAACATTACATTATCCAGAACTGAAATCTGAGGAAAGAGGCGAATATTTTGAAAGGTTCGGCCCAAACCTAAACGGGCATTTTTATCTGGAGAGAGATTGGTTATTTCCCTGTCTCTGAAATTAATCTTCCCCTTATCAGGTTTTAAATAACCGCAGATGAGATTGAAAACCGTAGTTTTTCCTGAACCATTAGGACCAACCAGGCCACAAATTGAGCCATTTTCTACTTCAAAGGAAAGGCCATCAACTGCTTTAATTCCATCAAATTCTTTAAAGAGATTTTCAACTCTGAGAATAGCCATACTATTTAAACCTAAATTTTCCCATTAGACCTTGTGGTCTTAAAATCATTAGGATAATGAGTAAAAGGCCATAAATCATCTGTCTTAATGGAGCAGCCACTGAGTTTGGCATCCCTAAAAATCTTAAAAGTTCTGGGAAGATGATTAAAACTGAGGCTCCCACAAAAGAACCCTTTAAACTTGCCATGCCTCCAAACACCACCATCAGAAGAACAACTATCGATTCCATTACAGTAAAACTTGAAGGGTCAATAAAAGTAATGTAATGGGCATAAAGAGAGCCAGCAATGCCGGCAAAAAATGCTCCCACTACAAAAACAATGAGTTTATATTTGTTGATGTTCTTTCCCATGGCCAAAGTAGCTATTTCATCCTCTCTTATTCCCTTAAGAACTCTTCCGAATGGAGAATTTGTGATATTTCGAATTGCTACATAGGTAATAAAGACAAAAATTGAAACTAGAATAAGATATGACCAGACAGAAGAGATTTCATAATTAAATATTGAAAATGGAGGAATCCCTGGAAGTCCCATTGGACCCCGCGTTAAAGAGACCCAGTTTTTGGCGATGGAATAGACAATAATTCCCAATCCAAAGGTAGCCAAAGCCAGATAATCTCCTTTTAGCCTTAAAGATGGATAGCCAACTATAAGTCCAAGAATTGAGGCAAGAAAAGCACCCAACAAAAGTCCTATCCAGGGCGAAATCCCGAAGTTTAAAGCAAGGAGGCTTGAAGTATAGGCACCTATGGCAGCAAAAGCAATGTGACCCAAAGCTGCAAGACCTGTAAAGCCTACAATTAGGTTGAGGCTAAGGGTTAGAATGATATAAATTCCAGTTATGATCAATATATGAATAAGGTATTCCATAGATTAAATTTGTTCCTTTTTGGTTTTAACACCCATAATTCCTGAGGGTTTTAAAAGCAAAAATATGATTAAAATGGCAAAGGCAATGGCATCTTTCCATCCCGCCTGTATCTTCCAGATGCCGAGGTTTTCAGCAAGACCAAGGAAAAGTCCGCCAAATAATGTCCCTGGAATGCTTCCAATGCCGCCAACAATTAAAGCGATAATTCCTTTTAATATTGCATTCATTCCCATTGTTGGCTCAAGATTTGTTTCAAGAGAGATGAGAATTCCAGCCACCCCGGCCAGAGCAGAACCGAGAGCAAAAGCGGTTAAAATTACTTTTTCTGAATTTATCCCCACAACCCTTGCTCCGATGGGATCATCTGAGACGGCGCGGATGGCTTTACCAAGCTTTGATTTTTGGATGAATAACCAAGTTAGAAGAACCAATAGAAGGCTGACAGCAATAATAAGAATCTGAATATCTGTGATCACTGCTCCAAGGATACAATGCCCAACTTTAATTGGGCCAGTTCTTAGAGTGAGGATTTGGGCGCCGAAGATTAGTTGGATAAGATTTTGAAGGAAAATGAAAACGCCAAAAGAGGCAATAAGATAAACTAAGTTAGGTGCGTTGTTTTTTCGAAGAGGATAATATATAAACCTATCAATTGCAATCCCTAAAAGACTGGCAAGGGCTATTGATAGAAAAAAACTGATAAGAGGATTTATATCAAATAAGATGAAAAAAGTATAAGCAAAATAAGCCCCTGTTGCAAAAACTACACCATGGGCCAAATGGAAGAATTTGATGGTTCTATAAATAATAGAAAAGCCACTTGCAATAAGAGCATAAATGCTCCCTACAATTATTCCATTAATTATAAGTTGTTGAATCATTCTTTTGTTTTTCGCTTGGCTTTTCCTAAGATAAATAAACCTGCTGATTCTCTTTGAATGCTTCTAGAAAAAATATCCGTTCTCTCAAGATGTGAAGTATCTTGAATTATGTAAAACAATACATTTTTACCATCATATTCGAACAAATTAAGAGCATAGTTCGGTTGGTTGATTTTCCAAATATTTGAATAATCCAATCCAAGCAGAGAACATATTATAATTTTAATTGCATGACTATGGCTAACTATCAAAATATTGGAATCCACGCATGCATCTACTATCTGGTTGAGTTTACTAAGACTTCTATCTCTCGCTTGATTTCGTGTTTCTCCTCCTGGCGTTATCTGCATATCGCTAGAATTTGGAGAGACCTTTATAAAGAACCATTCATATAATTTAGGATATTGAGATTTCATTTCTTCTTTCGTCTTTCCTTCCCATTTACCGAGATCAGTCTCTAAGAACCCAGGACATCGTTCAACAACTAAATCATGAGGATCTGCAATTATATCTTCTGTCTCTATACAACCTACACTCGTACTCAAAAACATAACATCAAAGCTATATTTTCGGAGTTGCTCTCTCAAAGATTAAGCTTGCTGACGTCCAAGATCTGCAAGTGGAGCTTCTTGCACTCCTCCTTTGATCTTTTCAGGGGATACTGTTTCTGCTAATCTTTCTAAACACACTCTTGTCATATTACACCTCTTACTTTATGGACAACACCCCCAGCAATCCTTCCTTAAAAGGCTAAGGAATTGTGAATTTTGACTCTTTCGAAAAAAAGTTTTTCTTTGCTCGAGGTGTATCAGTAATAAAATAAATAAAATCGTTGTTAAATAAAAATTGAAGAAATGATATAAGGGATTCATTAAAATCGTTGTCCACGGCGCTCTTTGATTGGTTAAACTCCTCCAAGATTTCTGCAACATAATTACCAGTTTTAATCATATTAATTATCTTTCTACACAAGGAGTTAATTTGCACCTCCATCCCATTGAGTAAATTGGATAATAAGTATTTGCATCCATTTCCACTACTGGATTTAAGAGATTTACACTGAATGCTTTGATATAGAACTGGAACATATGCATTCGGTTCTTTCTTTATCTTACTAAAAGGATGTATAGAGATTAATCCATCATCATAGAGGCATTTCATAATAAAAGCATGGGCCTTATTTTCTGGACATATATTGGGCCCATCGAATTCAGAATTCAATGTAGAAATGTACTTCTTGTAAGCTTGAATTTTCTTGACATAATCCATTCCATTACGGATTTCATAATGAACTTGATAATCTAAGTCACCCCTAAAGGGCTTCTTGGGATATATTCCATATTTTTCAGGACTCCTCATAATTAGTGAATCTTTTTGAAGCTCGAACGTACTCAATGGAGTAATAGAAAAAGGGGTGTCTATCAAATCTCGGTATCTTTGTAAGAATTTTAATGTGTAATCTGATTCTGCTTCTGTTTCGGTAGGAAAACCTATCATGGCATCCAGCCGAACCGAAATAGATGCTTTCTTGCATGCAGATAGTATTTCCGGGATATCTGTTACTTCGGTTCCTTTTTCCATTAAATCTAATATACGCTGGACAGCTGATTCAAACCCAAACATAAGAGTTCTACACCCCGCCTGGTAGATTAGATTGCAAAAGTCCGGACTCTTAAACGCTTTTTCCATTCTTGCAAATGTAAACCATTTAATATCTAGATCTCTGTTGAGAATCTGTAATGCAAGATTTCGCATTCGTTGAGGCGGAATGTCTTCATCAGAAAAGCTAAAGTATTTTGTTCTATAATCTTTTGAAAGTTTGGCTAATTGATCTACTACTAACCCTATTGGCTTTTCTTTATACTTTCCATATGGATAACGGTGACAACAAAAAGTACATTTTCTCCAGTAGCAGCCATGAGAAGTAAGATAGGGAAGGACTAAATAAGGAGAGAAATATTCATCTAAAGGTAAACAAGAGAAATCAGGAAGAATCATCGACAGAGAATTTTCTGACGGGCGCTTCTTAAATTTATTTTGATGACCTGGTACTAATACCCCAGGGATTTCGGTCAGATCGGTATCTGCTTCTAAAGCTTCCGTAAGGTCACAAATCGTTTCCTCGCCTTCACCTATTACAAATGAATCAAAAAACTGAGAAATATAAGGGCTGGTAGCCATTTCTTGACATAGCCTGCTAACGAGAGGACCACCTGCACACAAATGTGTTTTGGGAAAGAGGCTTCGCATCTTTCTACATAGGGTCAATGTAAAAGCTAATTGATCATGGACTACTAAAGAAAATCCAATGAAATTTGGCGTATCCTTTTGAAAAATAGGAATGACGCATTTGTCAATAAATTCCTCAAATAGATTCAAGCGAGAGTCATTAATTGAATTGTAAACGCTATGAGAATCATAATTAGTAGATCCACATCTCGATTCATAAAAATCGATTTTGGAAGGTTTAAACCGCTCTGAAACTACTTCTAAAGCTGTTCTCAGCACATTCATTGCCCATTTATATTTGGGAAAATCTACAAATGTCTCTGGTGTATTAAGCACCCGAATTGCTTCTGTGAGATGGTCCAGAACATGTTCTCCTCGTTTGATTATAAACTTATCATTTATAGTTTTTTTGGTCTTAAGCTCTCTCAACGACCGCTCAATGTAATCAAGTGTAAGCACTCGATTAAAATAAGCGATGTTCAAATCGAAAGCTTTAACCGAATGTCTTTTTGTCTTTAATGCAGTATACAATGTTGGTAAAGCGAGGTATGGTTGAAAAGGCTCAAATTGAGGAGGGAACAATAGTACCACCTTAGACATCTTGCAAATCCCATTCCCAAAATCTGCTATCTGAAACTAAAGTCCCTGCCCATCCTTCTGGCTTCATGCGAAGCATTTGTTTCCTATCAAATGAGTTAGCTAACTCGTTTATCCTTTTTTCAGCTCTCTGATTTGCTTCCTTGAACACTCTGAAAATTGTTAAGTTGTCATAATATCCCATGAGAAGCAGGTTTGTCATCACTAATCGTGGGCTTTTTATGCTGGAGATTTCTTTTTGCAATTCCACGGAGTTCGAGTACCCATTGCAAAACCAGAGAACTAAGTATCCGTCTATACAATCACTTTTTATTGACATCAATTCGGATATCTTATCTGGAGCCTGCCAAAAAGGGATGGTGAGGGTAGATTTAATGATTCTTCTTTCCCCCTCTTTAAGCTGTTTTAGGAGAGCAATATAATAGTCATAAGTTGGAGTTTGTATAATATAGGTCAACTGATATGGATGGTGGCACAGCGTAAAACTCTGGTTTCCCTTGAATACGCACACTATATTTCTTTGGGAGAAAACTGTTTGTATGGTCTCATGTGCACATTGTATAGTTTCACTTCTCCAGTCACTAAGATCAATAAGCATGAGGGTTCTGAAACTGTACCCCACCTCACTAAGTAAAGGGGCATCAACCTGGTCATGTACTAGTTGGATAACATAAGTGGCTTCAGGCAATTTCTCGAATCCTTTAAATGGGAAAGCCATGGGTAGATCAAATCTAATATTGTATTCAACACACCTGCGTGCCTTCGCTGCATGCTGCCATTCATAAGGCAAGCATCTAAATGCTTTTTGTGAGATCAACAGTTGTCCACGCTTTGCAACAGCCATGATTCGCGCCGCAAGATTTACATCTTTACCAAATACGTCGCCTGGGTGTATTTTCAAGTCTTCAAGGTCTCTTATTTGGTTTATAGCTCCTTCTATTACTTTCGATGAAATCACATTCTCACAAAGATGAATTGCAACCTTAGTATAAATCTCCCGATTTTGCAATTGCTTTTGGAATTCAAAAGCTTGTTTCACAATCTTGATGAGAATCTGATCCATTTCAAAAGAGGGACCAAAGACAGCTGAAAACATTACCTCATCACCAATAGTTTTGACTATAGGAATAACATTTTTAAAAGTACGATGAGCTCTAAAGAAGTGGTGAACGCAATTTAGAAAGTAAGCTTTGTCATCTCGTGTGGAGAGTTCTGTAGAGCCTGAAATATCGGAGAACATGAGGATCGCATTAAGTTTTCTTCCTTTTGCATTTTTCCACAATTTATTCGCTACCTCTTCCCATGTTTCTGCTGCTTTATCAATGTCTGAAACTATCTTATCCATTCTTACCCCCCCACTTCATGGTTTAATCAGTCCATCTACCCCGCATATATTGGAATTTGGCAGAAAAGTATAATTTATTCACCATGAACAAATGTATGAATACCTCGCTTTTCACGAAGAATTTTAAAATTAAAGCAACCTTCACTCTCTCCACCTTTTTGAGGTTGTTTCAAAATTTTTGAGCCGTGCTCTTTCTCCTCTTTAATAGACAGCTCTCTCTGAGATACCTCTCTGGTAGTTTTTTGTCTAACCATTATTTATCTCCCTCCTTTTTCTTCTTTTATAACATCAAAGTATCTAAGAGTTTTCTTATCCCTTATTACATAAAGATCGAATTCTGCACCTATATTATCACCATACTCATCGAATGTAATTTTACCCAGAGCACCGATAAAATCTTTAGTATTGTACAGTGCTTTTTTGATGCCATCGGCATTGTATCCTCCTTCCTTGATAGCATGTACTGCAAGGTACACAGCGTCATATCCTGTGGCTGAATAGGCGTCGGCCTCTGTGCCATATTTTTCTGAAAAAGATCGAATGAACTGCTGCATCTTGGGGTACTGGCTGTATTCTTTGCCAAACGCCATATTGGAGAAAATAAGTAGTTTTGCGGCGTCGCCTGCTATTTTCCCAATTGGCCCATACCAAGCATCACCTCCAAGGAAAATA
>Ga0190361_1000492_pt1 | contig 15647 bp, 17 predicted proteins | sample 48721845_MG_FD_161273 | JGI IMG/M metagenome (GOLD analysis project Ga0190361, IMG submission 161273) | Hydrothermal vent microbial mat bacterial communities from Southern Trench, Guaymas Basin, Mexico - 4872-18-4-5_MG | ecosystem: Environmental > Aquatic > Marine > Hydrothermal vents >...
TAATAAAGAGGAAAGTAGGCCAGAAAGAAGCAGGAGAAACAGAAGCAAGAAAACCTGTAGAAATAGCCAGAGAGGCAGCAACAATCGCACCAGAAAAAGTTTCCAAAAATAATGGGAAAATCCAAGGAGCAAAAAAGAAAAGTAAGAGGGCAACAATAAAACTAACCAGAAAAGCGCATTCCTGACTATGATTTAAAAAGGCCAAGGCAAAAGCCAGAACTATTGCTAACCAAACCACCCCTTCAATGAGAAACAACTTTTTCATTACTCCCTCCTTTTTGATTTACCTTATCTAAATGATTCTTTTTGTCAAGAGAATAAATAATTAAAAATAGCCCCGACGGGATTCGAACCCGTGTGACATGGCTGAGAACCATGTATCCTAGACCGCTAGATGACGGGGCCGCAATAAATTATTTTAACATATTAACATAATTAAAAGAAAAATAAAGGGCTAAAAAGAAAAAAGTTTATAAGCATTTGCTCTGGTCTGTTTTTCTACTTCATTAAAAGAAATTTCTTTTATTTCAGCAATTTTTTCTAAGACATATTTAACATAAGCAGGTTCATTTCTTCTGCCACGAAAGGGATGAGGCGCTAAAAAAGGACAATCAGTTTCTGTTAGAATTCTCTCTAAAGGAACCTTTCTAACTACTTCGTTTAGTTCTGAAGCAAAGGTGATTATCCCGGTGAAGCCAATAAAAAAATCTTTCTCTAAAAATCTTTTAGCAATTTGCCAATTGGCTGTAAAACAATGAATAACCCCCCTAATTTTGTTTAGTCCTTCTATTTTTAAAATATCTTGATAAGCATCGGTTGGCTTATCCTTACTTCCCCGACAATGAAGAATCACCGGCAAACTTTCTTTTTTAGCTAAATTTAAAAATAAGGAAAAGACCTCTTTTTGTTTATCTTTTATTTCTTTATCTTCTTGGTGATAATAATCAAGGCCTATCTCGCCAATAGCAACTACCTTTTTGTCTTTGGCTATCTCCTGATATTCCTTAATATCTGTTTTTTCATCAAGAACATAAATCGGATGTAAACCAACTGAAGCATAAAGACAAGAAAATTTGTTGGCTAACTCTATTGCCTTTTTGCTAGTATCAAATTTTGTTCCAACATTTATAATTTTTTCTACTCCTTCTTGCTGACTTCTTTTAATCACCTCTGGGTAATCTTTTTCGAAATCACTAAAATTTAAATGAGCGTGTGTATCAATCATCTTTTTAATTGCTAAGAATTGATTTTATTTGTTTGAGAGCAACCGGTAAAAGAGGAGAAACTAGTTTAATTATTCTTAAAAAAAGAGGAACTATTTTTGACCCTTCTAAAGATTGACTAATAAAAGGGCTTAAAGGATATTTAGTTAAAATATAAATTATAATTCCAATGAAAAATCCTCCTTTTAGTAAACCAAAAATGGCTCCCCCTACCCGATTAATTGCTCTTAAAAAAGGAAGAAAAGAAATAAGTTTTATTAACTTATCTAATAAATAAAAAAACCAACTTATTATTATATCAACTAAAAGAAAAATTAAAATAAAAGACAAGACGCAAGAAACACTTTCAGGAATACTTTTAAAAACGGGCTGGAATAAATTTTCGCTTATTAACTGATAATAATGCGCTGCTAAATAAATTCCTGCAAAGGTAGCCAATAAAGAACCGAAGGAGCGAATAAAACCAAAAACAAAGCCAGAAAAAGCAAAAGCAAAAAGAAAAAGTAAAATAATAATGTCAATAAGAGTCAACATTAAAATTCAACAAAATTAATTTTTTATCTTTCCTTCAATAACTAAGGTAAATTCTCCCTTTTTAGAAGTTTGAGATAATTGTTGAAGAACTTCCTTTGCTTTTCCTCGGTAAATAGTTTCAAATTTTTTGGTTAATTCTCTTAATAAAACAATCCTTCTTTCTCCCAGTAAAAGAATTAAATCTTCTAAAGTTTTTACTATCCGACTTCCTGCTTCATAGAAAATAAGCGTATATTTACTTTCCTTAATTTCTTTATAAATTTTCTTCCTCCCCTTTTTAGGAAGAAAACCTAAAAATAAAAATTTGTCAGTGCAAAACCCGCTTATACTAGCGCTGGCAATCAAAGCAGAAGGACCAGGAATAGGAACTATCTTTATTTTATCTTCTCTTTTTAAAAGATATTCAATTAATTTTTGTCCGGGGTCGGCGATGCCCGGAGTACCGGCATCACATACTAAAGCAAGTTCTTTACCTTCTCTCAATAAATTTAAAATTTGCCTTTGTTTTTTAAGTGAAGAATGTTGATGATAACTTAAAGTTTCTTTATTCAAATGGTAATAAGAAAGCAACTTCTTCGTTTGCCGAGTATCCTCGCAAATAATTAAATCTACTGACCTAAGAATTTCTAAAGCACGAAGAGTAATATCTTTTAAATTACCAATTGGTGTAGCGACAACAAAAAGAGTGCCCATATAATTTATATTTTTTTCCTTTCTTTTTCTTGGCGCAGACTATAAACATCTTTAGCAACAATGCTAATAACAGCAGCTAAAGGAACGGCAAGAATTGCCCCGGCTACTCCTCCTAATTTACCACCAATAGCAATAGCAATAATGGTAACAATCGGGTTTAAACCAACGGCTTTTTTCATAACTGAAGGGACAATGATGTGGTTTTCTACTTGCTGGACAATAAGATAAAGAAGGGCTACCCAAAATGCTTTAATTGGTTCTTGAATAAAAGCTAATAAAATGGCTGGGATAGCGCCTAACCATGGACCTAAATAGGGTATAAGCTCAGTTACCCCAGCAATTACTCCTAAAATCAAAGCATATCTTATTCCCAAAATTTCTAAGCCAAGGAAACAAAGTAAACCAACAATGAAACACAAAAACAGCTGCCCCCTTAACCAATGTCCCATTTTTTTCTCAATACGCTGGTAGAGCTGGATAATGTATGGCTGATATTTTATTGGAGTAATCGCTCTAAGAAATTTTTTAACACTATCCTTTTCTAAAGTAATATAAAAAGTAATGACCAAGGCAATAACTAAGCCAGCCAATCCGCCCAAAAAAGAACCTAAAGTAGAAAAAAGAGTCTTTCCTCTTCCGATTAAATTATTATTCCATTGATAAATAATCTCCTGAAAATTTAATCTGTTTTGACTAATCACCCTATTAGAAGTGCCGAAAAGAGAAAGAAATTTATTGTAATAATAAGGAAAATTATTCATCAACTGATGTAATTGGCTTTGGATAACTGGAATCGTCAAATAGATAACAAAACCAATAGAGCCAAAAAAGACAATAAAAATAAACAAAAGAGTAATAATTCGGGGAATTTTCCTTTTTTCCCATTTATCAACCCAAGGTATTATGGCTGAGGAAACAATTAAAGCAATAAATAAAATAAGAATAATATCTCTGACTAAATAAAGAAACCAAAAAAGTAAAAGAACAAGAATTATTTTAAAAATCACTAAATAATTTATATCAAAAATTGTTTGATGCTTTTTATTCTCTTCCATAGAATTTTGTTAACTCTAAAATATTTATTTTTGTTTATTTTCCCTTTATTAAAATTATACTTTAAACCCTTAAAACTCTCAACAAATTTTTCTTGTCTGTTATTGAGCCAATCAAAGCGATATTTAAACGACTCGGACGAATAATTTCTTGAGCAACTTTTTTTATCTCTTCTTTTTTTACTTGGAAAAACTTTTTTAGTTTTTCTTCAGGAGTAAGAATCTTTCCTAAAAGCAATTCTTGTTTACCCTGCCACTCAGCAACAGAAAAAGAATCTTCTAAAGCAAGAGTAAGTTTTCCCTTAATAAATTCCTTTGCCCTTTGTAATTCTTGAGAAGAAACTCCTTTAGATTTTATCTTTTTTAATTCTTCTAAGATAACCTTAATTGCCTTTGTTAAATTATTCTTGCTCACTCCGGCTTGAATAACCAAAGCGCCAATATCGGCATAACTATCAGTCCCTGCTTTAATATAATAAACCAGTCCCCTCTTCTCTCTAAGTTGAATAAACAAACGGGAACTCATATTACCTCCTAAAATAATACTTAAGAGATTTAAAGGATAAATTTTAGGATTGAAATAAGAATAAGCGGGAAACCCTAAGGCAATCTGAATTTGTTCTGTCTCTTGTTTTCGAATGTTCAAACAGGGAGATTTTCTTGGTCTAATTCTGAATTTTTGATATTTATTTCTTCCTGAAAAATGATTCTTCTTTTTTCCAAAATAAAAAGTCAACAATTTTTTTGTTTTATTTAAAGAAAAATTTCCCGCCAAACTAACAACAAAATAACGTGGTTGATAAAAACGATTCTTAAAATTAATAATCTTTTTTTGACTAACTTTTTTCACCACTTCTTCTGAACCGGCAATTGTTCTAGCCAAAGAATTTCCTTTATAAATGGTCTGCTCAAAAAGGTCGCCAATATACATCAAAGGATTGTCGCGATACATCTTTATTTCTTCTAAAATCACTCCTTTTTCCCTTTCCAGTTCTTCTTTATCAAATAAAGAATTAAAAAGAATATCAGAAAGAATATCTATGCCTAATTCTAATTTCTCTGCGTTTATCTTAATATAATAACCAGTATATTCCTTACCGGTAAAAGCATTATAAGAAGCACCTACACCATCTAATTCTTTGGAAATAGCCAAAGTAGAGGGACGTTTTTTTGTCCCTTTAAACATCATATGCTCTATAAAATGCGAAAACCCGTTATTCTTTTCATTTTCATAGCGAGAACCAACCGGAACAAGAACTAAAATTGTTACTGCTTTTGTCTCTCTTAAAGGAGAAAAAATGACTTTTACTCCGTTTTCTAAAATTTCCTTTTGATATTCCATTATGAAAATTTATCTTTAAAATAATCAATCAATTCACTAATATTTATCCTCTCTTGTTCCATTGAATCTCGGTCACGAATGGTTACCTTTTTATCCTCTAAAGAATCAAAATCAACTGTAAGACAATAAGGTGTGCCTATTTCGTCCTGACGGCGATAACGTCGGCCAATAGAACCAACTTCATCATAATAAACCATCCAATAATTTTTCAAAGAATAATAAATTTCTTTAGCTAAAGAAATAAGTTTTTCTTTTTTTACCAAAGGTAGAACAGCAATTTTTATTGGTGCTAATTTTTTGTCTAAACGAAGGACTATTTCTACTTCTTTCTTTGCTTCAGTCGTCTTTGTTCTCCCCCCTTTAATCTCTTCATAAGCATCTATTAAAAACATCAAAGTTGCTCTATCTACGCCACCGGATGTTTCAATAATCCAAGGAATAAATTTCTTTTTCTTTTCTTCGTCAAAATAACTTAACTCTTCACCGGAGAACTGCTGATGTCGAGAAAGATCCCAATCCCCTCGATTATGAACACCTTCTACTTCATGCCAGCCAAAAGGAAACTTATATTCTATATCAACTGCTTCTTTGGCATAGTGAGCCAATTCTTCTTTTTTCTGTTTTCTTAATTTGATATTTTCTTTTTTAATCCCTAATTTTAAATACCAGTTTAGACGCTCATTTTGCCAATAAATAAGCCATTCTTTTGGTTTTTTTTCTTTCCCTTGACACTCAGAAGGGGGCTTAATAAAGTACTGCATTTCCATCTGTTCAAACTCTCTCGTCCGATAAGTAAAATTTCCCGGGGTAATCTCGTTTCTAAACGCCTTTCCAATCTGGGCAATACCAAAAGGTATCTTTTTTCGAGAAGAGTTTAAAACATTCTTAAAATTAATATAAATTCCTTGACAAGTTTCTGGACGAAGATAAGTAATTGAACTCTCATTTTCTACTGGCCCAACAAAGGTTTTCATCAATAGATTAAACTTTCTTGGTTTAGTCAGTTCTCCTCCACAAAGAGGACATTTTTTAGAATTTTTTATCTCTTCTAAACGGAAACGATGATGACAATTTTTACATTCTACCAACTCATCAGCAAAACCGGCTGAAAGATGACCTGACGCTTGCCAAACTTTTGGCGACATTAAAATCGCCGCATCCAACCCAACAATATCATCTCTTTTTTGAACCATTTCCTTCCACCATAATCTTTTTAAATTGTTCTTTAATTCCACGCCTAAAAAGCCATAATCATAAGAAGAAGAAAAACCGCCATAAATCTCTGAAGAAGGAAAAATAAATCCCCTTCTCTTTGCCAAAGAAGTAATTTTCTCCATTAAATTATTCTCTTTTTGCATCATAATTTGATTATACTAAACTTATTTTTCTTGAGCAAATTTACAACTTATCCTTATTAATCATTTTTCTAATTATCTTCATTAAATCTAAGTAAAACTCTAAATTATTTAAAGTGGCTAATCTTAATGATAAAGGTTCTTTTATTAAGAACAAATGCCGAAGATATGCCTTAGAATATTTTTTTAAAATTTCTATCTTAGAAAAGGGATTTATAGGAGAAAAATCTTTTTTATATTTTTCATTTTGAATATTGATGGTTTGATAAAAATCTTTATTAAAATTAATTTTATTTGAAATAAATTGATAAAGTCGTCCGTGTCTTGCTTCTCGGGTAGGAATAACGCAATCAAACATATCAACTCCTTGTCTTATTGCTTGAAGAATCTGCTCTGGCTTTCCCAACCCCATTAAATAACGGGGTTTATCTTCGGGCAATTCCTTGACCAAATAATCTAAAACTTTTTTTCTTTCTTTTTCCGGCTCTCCCACGGCTAACCCACCAATAGCATACCCGTCAAAATTAAGCCGGACAATCTCTTCTCTGCTTTTTTCCCGAAGAGATTTATAAAGACCACCTTGAATTATGCCGAAAAGCAAAGAAGAAGAATTTAAGGATTGAAAAACTTTTAAACATCTTTTCGCCCAACGAGTTGTTCGTTCTACCGCTTCTTTTACTTTTTGATAAGAAGAAGGAAATTTTACACATTCATCTAAAACCATTATTATATCAGAATTAAGTTTATCCTGATTTTTTATTGCTTTTTCCGGAGTTAAAAGATATGTTTTTCCGTCTATAACTGAAGAGAATCTAACGCCTTGATTGCTAATTTTTCTTATCTTCGCCAAAGAAAAAACCTGAAAACCACCGGAATCAGTTAAAATAGGCCTATCCCAGTGAATAAATTTAGAAAGATCCCCTGCTTTTTCTATCAAATTTATTCCCGGCCTTATCATCAAATGATAAGTATTAGCCAAAATCATCTGAGCATCTAATAGTTTTAAATCATCAAAAGACAAAGTTTTAACTACACCCAAAGTGGCGATGGGCATAAAAAGAGGGGTTTTAACTACCCCATGTTTTAAATAGAGAATCCCTCGTCGTGCTGAACTTCTCTTTGATTTTTTTAATAAACGAAAATATCTTGACATAAAAGTAAAAAGGATTAAAATTGCTTTTAATTGATTAAATTATAAAACAAAAAGGAGGGGAAAACAATGGCTCTTTTACCAAAGTACTATTTAAAAAAGAAGGATTTATTAACCCTTCCCAACCTTCTTAGTTTGACTCGCATTATTCTTACTCCTTTTATCGTCTACTTTTGGCTTCACCAATTCTTAAAAATTACTGGAATTCTCTTAGTTTTCTGCCTGACCTCTGATTTCTTTGATGGACTAATTGCCCGAAAATTTAACCAAATAAGTAATTTGGGCAAGGTATTAGACCCGATTGCTGATAAAATTTTCATTGTCTCTTTGATAGTAACAGTAGGCACAAGTTATCTTTCTCCTCTACAAGTATCTCTAATAGTTATTCTTGAATTCCTTCTCGCCTTTTCTCCAACTTTAAATTTCATTCTTCAATTGAACAGGAAGGTGGGTTCGAATTTTTTTGGAAAGACAAAAATGACCTTAGAATCTCTGGCTCTTGTCTTGATGTTTTTTGGCTCTTTTCAAGATTGGAACAACTTAGAAAAGATAATCCAAACAATTATCTGGCTAGCAATTATCTCTGCTTTTGCCAGTTTAATTGCTCATTTAGCAACACCAGCGGCTTCTTAAAAGAAGCCGCTTTATTTAAATAAAAAAAATGAAATGTTATAATAAAAATATGAAAAAGAAAAAAGTGATTATTATTCTCGGAACAACTGCTTCAGGAAAAACACATTTAGGAGTAAGATTGGCTCGGGAATTTAAAGGAGAAATTATTTCTGCTGATTCTCGGCAAGTTTATAAAGGAATGGACATTGGCACAGGTAAAGACCTTGAAGAATATGAAATAAAAACAAAGAAAGGCAAGATAAAAATCCCCTATCATCTTATTGATGTTGTTCAGCCAAAAAAACAATTTACTTTAGCCCACTGGCTAAAGATGGCTTCCCGAAAAATCGATGATATTTTAAGAAGAAAAAGGGTTCCTTTTGTTGTCGGTGGCACAGCTCTTTATTTAAATGCTCTAATTGAAGGTTATCAACTTCCACCAGCAAAATTAGATAAAAATTTAAGGAAAAAACTCAGTAAATTATCCTTGGAAACCCTGAAAAAGAAATTAAAAAAGTTAGACCCTCAAACTTATCGGACAATTGATAAAAAAAATAGGAGACGTTTACAAAGAGCGCTAGAAATTATTCTCCAAACAAAAAAACCTTTATCTGTCCAACGGGTTAAAAAGAGACCAGATTATCATTTTCTTATTCTGGGCATTACCCACCCAAAAAATATCCTTAAAAAAAGAATAGAAAAAAGATTAGAACAAAGATTAAAAAGGGGTTTGATAGAAGAGGTAGAAAAACTTCATCAGCAAGGAATAAGTTGGCGAAGGTTAGAAGAATTTGGTTTAGAATATAAATTTGTTGCTCAATATCTCCAAAATAAAATTTCCTATCTGGAAATGAAAGAAAAGTTAAAAAAGGCAATTTATCAATTCGCTAAAAGACAAATGACCTGGTATAAAAAAATGAAAAATATCCATTGGATAGAAGGATATTCTCAAGCAAAAAAGTTAGTTAAGGATTTTTTATCAAACTAATTTTCTAATTTCTCTTTTAAAATATTTTTAACTAACTCTGGCTCAGCCCTCCCCTTTGTTTTTTTCATTACTAAACCAATAAAAAACTGAATTAAATTAACTTTCCCTTTTTTGTATTCTTCCACCTGCTGTGGGTTATTTTTTATTATTTCTTCCACTATCTTTTCTAAATCTTCTCGCTGATTTATCTGTTCTAAGTTTTCTTCTTGGATAATAGAAAGAACATCTTTTCCTTCTAAAACCATTTTTTCTAATACACTCTTGGCGGTTGGGCTATTAATTTTATTTTGATAAACAACGATAATCAAATCTGCCATCTTTTCTGGAGTAACCAAGCAATCCTTTAATTTTACTCCTTTTTCTGCTAATATCTTTCTTAAACGGTTAATTATCCAAGCATCAGCCAATTTTATTATTTTCTTTTTAGAAAGTTGCCAGATTTCTTCTTCACTTCCCTCCAATTCTCCTAAAGTAGGAACTCTTTTTTTTAATTCAGTAACAACTTCTTCAAAATAATCAGCCAAATCATTTTGACTAACAAGGACTTCAATATCAGAAAAAGATAATTCATATTCTTTTTTAAACCTCTTTCTTTTTTCTAAGGGAAGTTCAGGAATTCTTTTCTTTTTAATCGCTTCCAATTCCTTCTTGGAAAATTCTAATGGCGGAATATCTGGCTCAGGAAAATAACGATAATCACTTATTTCTTCTTTAACCCGTTGTTCAAATGTTTGCCCCTTATTTTCATCCCAGCCGCGAGTTGATGGTGCTTTTGGCGGCTTTTTTTCTAACCAAAGTTTTTTCTGGCGTTTGATTTCATATTCTAAAGACCTTTCCACTGCCCGAAAAGAGTTAAGATTTTTAATTTCGGTCTTGGGATTTAACTCCTTGCTCCCCTTTTGGCGTAAAGATATATTAGCGTCGCATCGCATTTGCCCTTTCTCCATCTCAGCATCAGAAATACCTAAATAACGAGCAATTAGTTGGAGTTCTTGTAAGAATTTTTTCGCTTGGGAGGGTGTTTTAATTTCTGGTTTACTGACAATTTCTAAAAGAGGAATCCCGGCTCGATTAAAATCAATTAAAGTATAATTTTCTTGAGGAAAATGAATTAGTTTGGCTGTATCTTCTTCTAAATGTATCCTTTCTATACCTATTTTTATCTCCTGCCCATCAGAGATGAAGACTAAATATCCATCCTTACCCAGAGGTAAATCATATTGAGAAATTTGATAACCTTTTGGTAAGTCAGGGTAAAAATAATTTTTTCGGTCAAATTTTGTCTTTTGATTAATTTGACAATTCAAAGCAAGACAAAGTAATTGGGCATATTCTACGGCTTTTTTATTTAAAAAAGGCAAGGTACCTGGATGACCTAAACAAACCGGACAAATAAGGGTATTTGGCTCGGCTCCGTCTTTGACAGGACAAGAACAAAACATCTTTGATTTTGTTTTTAATTGAAGATGAATTTCTAAACCAATAACAGGTTCTAATTCAAACATTTTAATTGATTAAGCCAATTATCTTTTATATTTTTATCATATAATATAATTAAAGAATTGTCTAAAAAAGGACCGCCTTTAGCGGTCCCTTTCTTTTGTTTAAGCTGAGGAAACAAATTCTCTTTGTCTGGCTTTCTTCCTTTTCTTTTTCCAAATCTCTTTAACTTGAGACCTGAAATACCTCCTTATTTTCCCTATAGCTTTCTCTCTAATCTGCCTAACCCGCTCCCTAGTCCTAAAACCGAGAATTTCCTTTACTTCTTCCAAAATCATTGGCTTCCCGCCGTAAAAACCATAATAATACCAAAGAACAACCTTTTCTTGCCAATTAAGAACTTCCAAGTCCGGGTCAGTGAAAATTCTCTTTATCTCTTTTAAGAAAATTAATTTTATGTCCCCATTCTCTTCGTTTAACGGCAAATCCTCTGTTAAAAGTAAGTCGCATCCAAGTTTTGATGAAGAACTGCCTAAAACTGGAGCATCCAGTTCAAAAGAGTCGAAGAACATAAAAGAAAGACCCCGCTCTATCAATCGCAAAGAATAGCCAGTTTTTTCAGCCAGTTCCTCTGCGGTCGGCAAGTATCCTTTCTCTTCTAAGAATTTTTGAGACATCTTTCCCAGTTTAATCAACTGATTCAAAATATAAGGCGGATTAAGAGGAAGAGGAGAAAGAGATTTGGCGATAGCATTAAAAACATAATTTTTAATCCACCAAACTGCATAAGTGGAAAGTCGATTATTCTTTCCTTTAAACCTTTTTATTGCCTCAATTAATCCTAAATTACCTTCTTGAATCAGGTCCTCAAACTCTATATCTATTTTCTTTTTAAAGCGGTCATAAATCTCTTTGACAAAAAAGACAACTATCCGCAAATTACTCTCTACTAATTTATTCAGGGCTTCTTTATCTTCATTTTTCTGATAGCGATCCAAAAGTTCTCTTTCCTCTTCTTGAGAAAGAAGAGGATACTTGCCGGCTTCTCTTAAATAAAGATCTAATATCTTACCTCCCATTTTCCCCTCCTTTTTATTAATATCAAAGAACAAAATTTTATATAGACAGATTATTTATTTAATAAATTTTTACAAATTTTGTCAATTTGTTGATAAAGATAGGAGAAATCTTTATCATTAATTAAATAAAAATCAGCAATAGCAATTGGACCGCCCTTTGCTAGTTTCTCTATCTCATCATAATCCCTTGCTTCTGCTTCTTTAAAACTTAATTTTCTTAAAGGACGCTTAGCCAATCTTTGATAACGAATCAAACGGGGAGTAACAACGGCTATAATAACTAAATTGTTCTTAAACCTATTTTTTAAAACCTTATATTCATCCCAACTGTACAATCCGTCAATTACTACCTTATCTTTAGCGAACTTTTCTTCTATTTTCTTGAGATTAAGTAAGGCGTAAGCAGCCATTCCGTATTTTCTCCTCAACTCCTCTCTAATCTTCTTCTCGTTTTTTTCATTAATTTTTAATCCCCTTTTTTTAATTTCCTCTAAAGTCAATTCGCCAAAGTAAACTCTTTTAAATCCCTTCTTTTCTAAATATTTCACTACTTCTGTTTTTCCTGAACCAGCCATTCCAACAACAGCAAAAATAATTTTTTTCATAATCTTTAATTATTTATAATTAATCGGCACTCCATATTGATGACGGTCGTCAAGGATATCCCCTTCTCTCCATTCTTTAACCCAATCATCAACAAAAAATATCTTAAACCCACCATCTTTTGTTGAACAAACAGCCCTTTTTAATCCAGCATTAATAATCATTTTTTTACAAATAAAACAAGGGAAGGCATCCATTCTTTCTTTCTCAGGCATTTTTTCTCCATAAATAAAAATATCGCCGCCTAAAACACTTACCCCGGCTCTGGCGGCATTAATAATCGCATTTTGCTCAGCATGGACACTCCGGCATAATTCATAGCGCTGGCCATGGGGAATATTCAATTTATCTCTTAAACAAAAACCATGGTCAAAGCAATCTTTTGTATGTCGAGGAGCGCCAACATAACCAGTAGAAACAATTTGGTCGTCTCTGACAATAATTGCTCCTATCCTTACCCGAAAACAGGTACTTCTCTTACTAACTTCCCGGGCGATATTTAAATAATATTCATCCTTCGTTGGACGAGGATAAGACATAATAAAAATAAGAATTATAATTTAATCTTAATTCCCGGTCCCATTGTTGAACAAAGAGTAATTGAGCGAAAATAATTCCCTTTTATTCCCGCTGGTCTTGCTCTTCTAACCGCTTCAATAAAGGCCTCAATATTTTCTTTCAACTTTTCTAAGGGCCAAGAAATTTTACCAACTACTTGATGCAGAACTCCAGAATCATCATTTTTAAAGGTTATTTTTCCTTTCTTTAGTTCTTTTATTGTTTGGCCAATATTAGTTGAAACTGTTTCATTTTTTGGCGATGGCATTAAACCTTTAGGACCTAAAATACGAGCAATTTGAGCCAAATCTTTCATCAAAGCCGGTTCAGCCACGGCTAAATCAAACTCGCATTTTCCCGACTTCTTTATCTGCTCAATTAAATCTGTCCCGCCAACTATGTCTGCTCCCGCCTTTTTGGCTTCCTCTTCTTTTTCCGGAGTAACAAAAGCGGCAATCTTCTTTTCCTTGCCTAAGCCATGAGGTAAGATAACAGTTCCTTTTACTTGTTGTTCAGTTTTTTTAGGATTTATTCCTAAACGCAAATGAATCTCAATTGACTCTTCAAACTTTGCTGAAGGATTTTTTTTAATTAAATCTAATGCCTCTTCTAAACTATATTCTTTTGTTTTATCAATTTTTAACATAATAAATTTTATTAAAATTTTAATCAGATATTTCAATACCCATTTGCTTTGCTGTTCCTTCAATAATTTTCATTGCCTTTTCCAAATCATCAGTATTTAAGTCAGGCATTTTTATTTTAGCAATCTCTTTTAATTGTTCCCGACTAATTTTCCCTACTTTTTCTTGAAGTGGACTACCTGAACCCTTTTCTATTCCCGCCGCTTTTTTCAAGAGAACAGCAGCCGGCGGTGTTTTACAAATAAAATCAAAAGTTCTGTCTTCATAAACTGTTATTTCCACCGGAATAATATCTCCTCCTTTATCTTTAGTTGCTTCATTAAATTTAGTACAAAATTCCTGGATATTCAAACCATATTGACCTAAAGCCGGACCTACTGGCGGCGCTGGATTTGCCTGACCAGCAGGAATCTGTAATTTAATTTTAGTTAAAACTTTTTTAGGCATAAATTATGATTAAATCTTTTTAACTTGAAGAAAATCTAATTCAACTGGTGTTTCCCTACCAAAAAGGTCAATTAAAACACTAACTTTTCCCTTGTCTTCATCAACAGCAGATATTTTCCCTTCATAATTTTTAAAAGGACCATCAATGATTCTTACCAAATCACCTTGAACAACATTAATTTTATACTTTGGCTCTTTTACTCCCATTCTTTCTTTTAAGTGCCTTACTTCTTCGTCAGAAATTGGCGTCGGTCGCGTTCCTGTCCCGATAAAGCCAGTAACATTAGGAGTATTCCTAACTACATACCAAGAGTCATCAGTTACAATCATTCTGACCAAAACATAACCAGGGAAAATTTTCTCAGTAACTATTTTCCTTTTTCCATTTTTAATTTTAATCTTTTTTTCTGTAGGAATAAGAACTTCAAAAATTTTGTCCTCCATTCCCATAGAGGCAATTCTTTGTTCTAAATTCTTCTTTACATTCTCTTCATAGCCAGAATAAGTATGGATAGCATACCAACGACATCCTTGGTCTGATGTTTGTTTTGGCATATGATTTATTTAATAAGAATTTTACTTAAAATTAGAGAAAATAGATAATCAGCCAATCCTAAAAAGATAGCCATACCAATACTAATACCAATAACCACCAAAGTATACTTTGTCGTCTCTTTGCGTGATGGCCAGCTTACCTTTTTTAATTCTCTTTTTGACGCCTTTAAATAATTAAAGAATTTTTTAAACATTGCAAATAATAACTTTTTCTATCTTAAAAAGACCCGAAGGCCATTTATCTTATTCTAAAACAATAAAAAAAATAAATCAAGAGATTGTACTAGAAGGGTAGATAGTTTTGTCAGGGTCGCACCCTGACTTGTATACTTTTTATAGTGTTAAACTATATCCTTTTCCCTAATATTGGTTTGATTACCAACACCAAAACAAGCTTCTTTTTCTATTAATATATGTCTTGCAGTAACATATCTTTTAACTCCTTTATTTACCTCTTCATCAAAATTGGCTTCCGTAATATAAATACTAGGGAGTACTTTACCATTTTTAAATCTAACTGGATTAGCGGGATCATAAATAAATGTTTTATCATTATGCCTAATCACAATAAAAGAATGTGGTGATGCGAATTCCAGTTTCTTATCCCATAAAACTTCTCCTATAAAATATGTGGAGTGAATACCCTCTTGCTGTAAATAATATTGGGCTAATATTGCTATCTCAGCACATGCTGCACAATTGGCATTTAATATATCACTAAGTTTTGTTTCTTTCTCTTTACGATACAAGCTCTTCCTTTCTTCGTCCCCCTTGGGACTACGAGGATATTTTTGTTCATAATGCTTGTTAAAAACATATAAAATGGCAAATAATCTTTCATCAATATCATCTATATTATTATGTTTCAACCAATCTTTTATTTTAGATAAATCGAGTTTTGCTAAATCTTCGTGCATCTTACTGAAAAACTCATCAAATACTTCTAAATCAGCTATAACTTTAATGTCCGTCCCATCAGACAGAAAACTCTTTCCACCAACAGGAATTTGATCCCCTGCGTCAATTTTCGAAATTTCCATGCTTTGACCAAACAATTTCTTGATTTTCTTCCCTTCTTTTCTAATACTTTCTAACCCTATTTCAATCTTTCTTGGATTAATGTTTGATGGTTTTTCTAGTGTCATATATTTTATTTTATTATATTTTATTAAAAAAATCTTTTTAAATTATTATCTATCAATTGATGGGGGGGATCCAACTTTCTATGTCAAGTTTATTTTTTTATTTCATCAGTAGTTTCAGACATAGAAATATATATAGCTACTAATCACTATAAATTTACTAATTATCATTAATTAATATTCGTGATTATTAGTGGTAAATTAGTAACTGATTAGCGATATATTTATAA
>Ga0190361_1000493_pt1 | contig 15645 bp, 18 predicted proteins | sample 48721845_MG_FD_161273 | JGI IMG/M metagenome (GOLD analysis project Ga0190361, IMG submission 161273) | Hydrothermal vent microbial mat bacterial communities from Southern Trench, Guaymas Basin, Mexico - 4872-18-4-5_MG | ecosystem: Environmental > Aquatic > Marine > Hydrothermal vents >...
GCACTACTTAATATTGGAGAAGAGGCAGAAACATAGCTGACAACTTAAACATTTCCTACAGTAAAGTTTGAAGAAAGGTTTCAAGATTCAAAAGCGATTCAATTCTATAGGAACGGATATGGGGGTGTCCATCGTTGTGGAATTCATAGATTTTCATTCCTTCCCTATCACTTTTTCATTTGGGGGCTTTCAGGGGAAAACGATAAAGCACCATTCATCCTGAGTAAGTTTAGACATGCAATTATCTCTCTATCTATTCAGAAACTGTAGGACAATCCTGGGATGCTGGAAAGGTTAATGAGGAAAATTGGTTAAACAATTCACTTATCTATCATAAAAACCTCATCTGAAATAAGATCAAAGAGAAAAACTTTTTATAAAAGCAAAGTCAACTTTTCATTAGTCATCATTATTTCATGGAAAATTGTAAGGTAGATATGTAAAACTTTTAATGTTGAAAGTTTCAATAATATATTTTAGTTTAATTTGGAGTGTTGGTTATGGAAGTAGAGGAGAGAAAACTTGTCGAGATAGGTAAAGTAACCCATTACTTTTCAAAGATAGGTGTAGCAGTGGTTAAATTGAAGGCACCTTTATCTGTGGGGGATAGAATACTGATTAGGGGAAGTACAACTAATTTTGAGCAAACTGTAACTTCCATGCAGATAGAGCATAAGAATATTGATAGGGCGGAGGCTGGACAAGAAGTAGGATTGAAGGTTGCTGACAGGGTTAGAGCGAATGATACAGTTTACAGGATCGTTTAGCAGACTACAATTAAATCCTTCTCTTTTATCTAGGATAGATTATCTTTCCAAAATCCTTGGTAACTCGATAACCATTAAATGCTTCGATAAGTCTTCTCGAATTTTTTAAGGCTTCAAGGAAGAGTTGAACTTGAAGTTTCTTATATCTTTCTCTTGGAACTACAAAGTCGAAGTATTCCCATGTGAGATGAAAAGTCCTCAATTTATATTGATCTGCAACATATTTAATGGTTAAGCAGAGATCAGCATTACCCATCGCCACAGCCCTAACCGTGTCAAAATGCGTTTTAAATTCAAGTTCAGCTCCTCTAATGGATTCAGGGTTAACTTTGAATCGTTTAAGGATATATTCGAAGAATAATCTGGTTCCGGAACCTTTATTTCTATTCGCCACGGTGAATAATCTAGTTTTCAAACCATCAGCAATATCCTTTAAACTGTTGATTTTCAGGTTTGGTCTAACTGCGAAGACCAATTCACGCATATAGCCCCTTATAAGGAGAACTCTATCTGAGATGAGGAATCTTGAGAGGAAGGGTATGTTATAAAGGTTTGAGGCAGCATCATATAAATGTACACCTGCAACATCAACCTCGCCTAGAAGGATTCCTGCCAATCCACCCATGGAACCAGTCCACTCTACAGCTACATCTCTAACTCCAAGAGATCTTAAGACTCCTACAAGATGCTCGAGGAGAGGGTCATGGCTTCCCATAAGGACAAGCTCAGGCAGCTGTTTCTCAACTATGGGAATTGACTCTAACAGTTCAGCGCATGGCCTAACAGTCTCTAAAGCCGCATAATATTTTCTGAGAAGATTCCTGCAGAAATCAGTTAGCCTAGCTCCTCCACCACCTCTCCCACCTCTTTTAGCCTCTAAAAGCTTGAAGCCGAGCAGCTTCTCAGCACGTGCTATTCTCTCCCAAATCCTCGAGTAAGCTAATCCGAAACGTCTACATGCCATTAGAAGACTTCCAACCCTATCCACTAAGCTGAGAACACTTGCAAGTTTAGAGTCCATCACAATATTTCCGTGAAGTAGAAGATAAACTTCAACATTCACATGAACATTAAGTTCATCCAATTGCTTTGACATTAAAATCACCATTCAGAAACTGGGTGAAATCTAATTAGGGAACGAATTAGATTCAAGGGAAGCTCACATCCCCTTTTCAAGGCTAAAGCTTCACCTAACCCTCTCGTAACATAGGCATTGATCAAAAAACCATCAATCTTTAGAGATAATCGTATGATGGGACCTTTCAACTCTAAATCTTCCACAACTCCAACTATGGCTCCATCCCCTACAACTACATCTTCAGGTCTAAATACAGCTAGATAAGTTCCATCAGAAAGATTTACGGGAAATGTTATTCCCAGCAGTTTGACTGAGCCGTTTGAAACCTGAACTCTTAAAATGTTAAGATCTCCATAATACTTGGCTATTTCAGGAGATCTTAAAATCTCATCCACTAAACCAATCCTCAAAATTTTACCAGCATATATGAATGCAACTCTATCAGCCAACATGATGGTCTCAGAGATATCATGGGTAACATGTATAGCTGTAAATCTCAATTTTTCATGAAGCTTTTTAATCAGCATTCTAGCCTTATCCCTCAACTCAGGATCCAGTGAGACTGTAGGCTCATCTAGGAGAAGGGCTTTAGGCTGAATGATCAGCGCCCTTGCAAGAGCCACTCTCTGCCTCTCCCCACCGCTCAAATTTCTCGGAAACCTATCTAGAATTCTTGAAATATCTAGGAGGTCAGCAATCTCTTCAACCTTTTGATCAATAATATTCTTTGGGAAACCTCTAACCTTCAAGCCATATGCAATATTATCATGGACACGCATATGAGGGAAGAGTGCATAATTCTGGGGGAGAAGGGATAAACCTCTAAGTTCAGGTGGAAGAAAAGTAACGTCAACTCCATCTATGATTATTCTTCCCCTAGAGGGTTTACGAATACCGGCAATCGTCTGGAGGAGAAGAGTTTTTCCAGAACCGCTTGGACCCATAATCACTAAATACTCTCCCCTTGAAACTTCAAGATCGATATCGGATAAATGGAAAGCTCCAACTGAAAGCTCCAAATCTTCAACCACTATCAACGCTCATACCTCACAAGCAACCTAACCAAGAAGAATAATATTAGTGAAAGAACTATTAGGGGAACTGTTAAGGCCAAAGCATAACCTAAACCATAAGTGTTAAACCATTCTATTATCAAAATGTTAATCGTTTTAGGATAATAGGCTACGATGAGGAGGGCTCCAACCTCACTGACAGCTCTAGCCCAAGCAAGCAGGAAACCTCCAATAATCCCCCGCCAAGCAAGAGGAAGAGAGATCGTGAAGAAGCTTCTAGAGTAGCTTGCTCCAAGACATCTCGCCACATATTCCAACATGGGATCTATGGATTCAAATGAAACTCTAACAGTATCGATTAAAATAGGGGCAGAGACGAAGAGCATAGCAGCCACAACTCCCCAGAAACTGTCCTCTATAAATAGGCCGAGCCTTGAAAGTAGGGAGGCAAAGGTTCCCCTGCCACCATAAGCAATCAATATTAGAATACCTGCAACAGCATGTGGAAGGAGAAAGGGAACATCTATAATTGATTTTAGAAAAGTTTTACCGGTAAAATCGAAACGTGCTAGAAGATAAGCTAAAGGAACACCGAAAATAAAGAGTATAATTGTTGATAGGGTGGCAGCTTCAAAAGTTACGAGAAAAGCATTTCTAACCTCAACTGAAAGTCTACTGGTTTCAAATAGACTCTGGGAGACTAGGCCATAATCCACCATGAAAAAGACAAGTATAAGTGGAGCTAGGAGAAACAATATGATCAATGATGAGAGAAATATGAGGAAGGGAATGAAGAAGCCTCTAACCCTTATCAATTTTAACAAGCCCCCTCAACTCGGCGGGAATATTGCCGAACCCTAAAGGTTCATCGAGGAAGGATTGGCCTAAAGATTCAAATAGTCTTCGCCCTTCATCTCCTAGAAGAACTTTAAGAAAGTCAACGGCACATTTATAGTTTTCAGAATTCTTAGGAATCGTTAAACCATATATTATCGATTTCATAGGGATCTTATGCTCCCCACTGCTTCCCCATAAAATTATAAGTGAAACATGAGAGTAGAATTCATCATATAGGGGATTGCTCAAATCAATCTGGCTGGGAAGCTCCAGAAATTTTAAGCCTCTCTGAACCGCCACACTCTTATATTCGAAAACGTAGTCTATGGAGCCGGCCTCGAGAAGAGCAACCAAATCAACACTCTTCGACCTAATGATAAGATCTTTAGACTTAACTTTGAAGGCTGAGGGAACATATAAATTTAAGGAACCGTTTCCACATTCAACTATAATATTGGTGCGTTTAACGATTAAATCATTCAATATGGAAGAGTTTTCATAGAAAAGGCTTGCCAAAGCAATGACTCCGACAGCCCTATAACCGCAAGGATCCTTATTGGGATCAGAAAAACCGAAACGGACATCAGGTTTCATGAGAATTTTAAACCAAGCATCAGGATTATCGGCAAGTTCATCGGAGAATTTGCTGTTATCAGTATAGGCTAAAACGATTTTATTCGATGCGAATGCAATATACCAATCAGTATAATTGGGATATAGGAATAGAGGGATAAGCCGATAATCAGCAATAACCACCAAATCGCAATTTTTACCCAGATCAGTAATTTTACGGATAATCTCAACGCTACCTCCAGATTCAATCATAACTTTAAAGCTGTAACTGGATTCAACGATCTCTGAAAACTTTTCCAGTGGAATTTTAACTGAACCTGCACAGAATATCTTGACTTGTAATTCATTAACAGGGGAGAATAAATGTAGAGAATAATTTAAAACTATTATGATGATTAACAATAGGAAGGTGAAGGTGAATAGATAGATCTTGTTTCTCATACGGTGTAGAATATAGTGTGATATGTATTTAACCGTTATCCAATTTCAGATAACGTTTAAAGATAAGCAACGAAAACCATCACACTTTCCTTATCCTTCGCCATACCGCATTGTTTTCCAGAATTATCCAATATTTCTTTAATTTTCTTCTCGCCTCTTTACAGTTTGGATTTTGGATGTGAGCTACTCCCTACTGAAGTAGGGAGCTTCCAGCGTTTAGCTGGGGCTTTACGCCTTCAGCCTCATCTGCTGGTTCAGCGGGGCTCACAGCTCCGCCATCCCATGCCTCTCGTTAAGGCATGGGCTATGTTGATGCATGCGTTTAGGTCTCGATTGTAGACTAAACCGCACCTTGGGCATCTAAACGCTCTTCCCTTGACTTGGGTAACATACCCGCATCTGTGGCATTTCTTAGATGTGTTCATGGTCTCCCTCTTTGTCAAGTATCTTACTTCTATACCTTCAAGAAGGGCTTTGTATTCTATGTAGGTTTGGAGTTTTCTTGCGGTGATTTTATAAAATGAGAGGAGACAATTATTTTGATTTCTTCAGCTTCTGGTTGAAGTAGTCTAGAATTATCTTATATCTCTTCTTTCTATGCCTCGGTTTTTCAAGTGTACTGTGTCCATGGCTTCCTTTAAGGAAGACTATTAATCTACTCTCCTTTCCAAGCAGTCTCAGCATTACATGTAGAGCTGTGGATTGATCTATGAAGCATCGATAATCATTCATGCTATGTATTAGCAGTAAGGGTGTTTTAACTTTCTTTACATAGTATATTGGGCTTTGTTTAACATAGTTTTCCATGTTTTCTATTGGTGTTCCACCTATCTGGTCTGGATCGAAGTGATAGCCTATATCTGAAGCCCAGAAGTCAGCTATCCAATCAGCTATTCCATTCTCGCTGACAGCTGCTTTAAATCTATCTGTCTGAGTTATAATCCAATTGGTCATGAATCCTCCATAGCTTATCCCAGTTACACCTATTCTGTCACAGTCTACCTGTGGATTAAGCTTTAAGAATTCATCTAAAACTTCCATTAAATCTTTATAATCTCTTTCACCGTAACTTCCCCTTATATCTGCAAATTCCTCTGAATATCCGTCGCTTCCCCTTGGATTTGCGAAGAGAACATAGTAATTGTTTGCTGCGAAGAGTTGGTGCATAAAGTTTAAGGTGTATCCATATGAGCTTTTAGGTCCTCCATGGATGAAAAGTATTGCCGGATATTTTTCCTTTTCTTTAAGGTTTAATGGTTCAAGATACCATGCATCCACTTCTACTCCATCACTCACTTTGACTTTGAAGTGTTTCTGCTTTGAAAGCTTGATCTTCGAGTGGAACCATTCATTTAGATTGGTTAGCTGTTCAATTCTGCCTCTCCTAAAAACATATATTTCCGGTAGATGTTTTGGATCGGTTTTGAGAATTGCAATTTCTTCATCTCTAGCTAAACTATAATAGTAGATTACATGGTCTCCCTCTGTTACAGGTTTTATCTCTCCTTTAAAGTTCACTTTGTATAGGTTGCTTCTTCCAGCATTGTTAACTAGAAAGTATATTTCTCCTTTTCTACATTGAATTTTCGGGTTTGCCCTGTAGGGTCCTCTAGTGTCGAATGAGATTGCCGGCATCGTGTTTAAACCGAATTTTCCAGTTAAATTTATCGGTTCAGCTTTTTCTTCAACCTTTACAATCCATATTTGATGGTGGGTTGCTCCTCCCCTATGTCTATCATTTCCCTTCAATATTAGATGCGTGTCGTCTTCGCTCCAAGCTACATCGATGAAATTATATTTTGCCTCCACAATCTCCAATTCCTCTCCATCCGTCACATCGATAACTCTTACCTCCCTTCTAAACGGTTCCCTTCCATTTGGAATGGAGATATATGCTACTTTTCGACCTGTATGGGAGGGGGCTGCTGAAATGATATTTCTAGGTGGAGCTGTCAATTGAATATATTCCCGTGAAGCTAGATCGATTAGGAAGAGTTCCATTCTATATTGCTCAGTGAATCCTGCACCATCATACCATATGGGGAGATCTTCAATATCAACATAGTCTTCATCTATATTTCTCACCGGAACCTTCGATAATGCTATCAGCTGTCTCTCATTTAGAAATTCTAAGTTGCGGAATCCCTCCTTCCTCTTTGCTATTAGGATAGGTTCACCTGAGAATGTAGTGTAATATATGGAGTTTCCCTTCTCATTTTCCTTGAATCCTCTCCTCGACAGGAAGGCTAATTCTCCTCCATTTGGACTCCACCTTGGAGAGTAATCTTTAGAATCACTGTAAATTGTATGGGTAAGCTCCTTATCCTCAACATTCATCACATGAATCTCATATCTATATGAATTTTCCTTTAGATTCGGCTTTACAGCCACATAGGCTACGGATCTTCCATCAGGAGATATTTTAGGCTCTGCTATATGAATTATCTTTGCAAAATCTTCAACATTCAATCTCCTCAAATCCTTCATGTTTAAAAATATATTTCAATTTGAATTAAAGTTTATCAGTCTTCTTCGGTTTAACTTCGAACGGGCAGTATGAATCTCCCATAGCTATATATTTTGTCTCCTCTATTTCAACCTTCCTTTTAAAAGTTGACTTATCCATTCCGCTATGAAGCCTCTAACCATGTTTGTTTGAGACTTATTTATATTTCTATGCAGTTCGCATTCAAAATTTCCGTAAACCTTTATGGTTGCCGTTTCCCTCTTCAAATCGAAGCTTCCATCTTTAAAACGTCATATCCCAACTGTTGGAAGAAGATTTCGCCAAGCCTTATAAGTTGTTCAGGGTTGCCTTCCCCTTTTCCAAGCATTCTTGAATGGGCTTCGAATCATCTTCTCTCCATTGCATATCCAGTTAAATATAGGATTATGTTGAAGCCTGATCCCATCATCTCCCTTAAAGTTTTGCTGAAAGCTGCATAGTCTCTTTCAAGAAATATTATGAGTCTTTCATCATCCATCTTTAGGGGAAAAGTATATGTCGAACGCTAATCATTCAACCTGTGGAAGTATCAGCTTTACATTGAAACATGTGAGGTTTTCAAGCTGTTTTAGAAGTTCATCTACATCTCCCTTGAAGCCGTATAGATCTACGAAGATTAATCCATGAGATTTCTGCTTGAAGAGAGGGAGGTGACTGTTTGGAGAATTGAATTCCTTAGCTGCAAATTATTGGTTGCTTGTTCTAAAACGCCAACTCTATATATTGCTCTAGGATCAAAATTATGTGGAATCCTGCTTCTTAAACTTCCAGCTTTGAACATTTCATTTCTATTATAATTCTATCCGTCTGGAAAGCATGGCTAAGAGGTAAATATAAATAAATCTTTTAAAATTTTCCAGTTTTCCCACAATTTTCAAGTCGTCGATATTAATATATTCAGGTTTTAAAAGTTATTTTTGACCTTTAATGCTGCTTGAAGTGGAAGATTTAAATGTTGAAATTAATGGTAGAAGGGTTTTGAAAAATGTAAATCTCTCAGTGGGATTCGGCGAAACCATTCTACTTTTAGGTCCAAACGGTTCAGGTAAAACAAGCCTTATTCAAACGATAATTGGAAATCCAAAATATCATGTTAAGAGTGGAAGGATAAAATTCATGGGTAAAGATATAACGCATATACCTTCCAATGAAAGGTTGAAGTTGGGTTTAAGCGTCTCATATCAGTTTCCACCTAAAATTAGAGGTGTAAGTGTTGGAAGACTTTTAGAAGAGATGAAGAAGAAATTTTCAATTGAAGATGAATGGGTGAATCTTCTTCTAAAAAGATTGAATGTATCTGAATTTTTAAATCATAATTTGCATAGCGATATGAGTGGAGGTGAAAGCAAAAGGTTGGAGCTCTTCTTCACCCTTCTAACTAAACCGCACTTAATATTGCTTGATGAACCTGACTCTGGAATAGATGTTGAAAACTTATCGTTGATAGGAAACTTTCTAAACAAGTTTTTAATGGAGAATAGGGTTGAAGCTTCCCATAAGAGATCTGCACTTATAGTCACCCATCTAGGCACAATCTCCAAATATTTAATGGTGGATAGAGCCTATGTTCTCATGGAAGGGGAGATAATCTGCTATGGAAGAGCCTATGAAATTTTAAGGGGAATTATGGAGCATGGATTCGATAAATGTCCTAAATGCTTCAGGGTGAGAAAATGAAGGATGAATTTTTGGAGAAGGCTAGAAGAGCATTAAATAAGAGATCAAAATATGGATTAGATGTAGATGTATCGAAGTATGTTCCAGTTGAACCGAATATGAATGAATTATCCTCTTTAAAGGAGATTTCGCCGGAACTTGAAAAAGTTTTGAGAAAAGTTGGAATAGATGTGGAGGAGAAGAAGAGGATTGGAAGCTATCTTCAGGTGGATCAGAAAAGCATTTATAGTTGGAGCAGTCATCCCGGAGTTGAAGTTTTAAGTTTATCTGAAGCTGTTCAACTCGACTGGTTTAAAGAATATTTTTGGAATGCTGTTCCAGCAGATCTAGACAAATATACTGCTTTAACCGCTATATATGGTGGAGAAGGATATGTCATAAGAGTTAAGAAAAATGTTAAAGTGGATATGCCTGTTCAAGCATGCCTCATAGTTAAAGGTAGAAGAGAACTTCAGACTCCGCATAACATCATTATAGCTGAGGAGGGGTCTCGGCTCCACGTGGTTACAGGATGTACAGTTGCACCTGAAAGCTTTGGGCTTCACACGGGAATATCAGAGTTTTATATTGGTAGAAAAGCTACAGTCACATTCACCATGATTCACAGCTGGAATAAAGCTACACATGTGAGGCCTAGAACCGGAGTTATAGTTGAAGAGGAAGGTAAATTTATAAGCCACTATGTTAATGTCGGGGAGATCAGCAGCCTCCAAACCTTTCCGAAAGTTAGACTTTCAGGTTCCAATTCAACAGCATCACTCATCTCTACCATTGTGGGGAAAGGTTCAGCGATGATTGATGTGGGAGGTGAAATAATATTTGAAGCTGAAAACTGTAGAGGTGAAGTTTCATCTAGAAATTTAGCTAAGGATAATTCAAGCATAATTGCTAGAAGTAGATTGAAGGGGTTGGTTAATAATGTTAAGGGGCATACTGAATGTCAGGGACTGTTAATTTCCAATGAAGCATCTATAACTGCCATTCCGGAATTGGTGGCTAAAGCTAGAGATGTAGAGTTAACCCATGAAGCTGCTATAGGGAGAATTGAGGAAGACGAAATCTTCTATCTTATGAGTAGGGGGTTAAGCAGGGAGGAGGCTACATCCCTGATAGTTAAGGGATTCTTGGAGGTTAAGGTTGAAGGAATCCCTGAAATTCTAAGCAGATATGTTAGTAAAGTGTTGGAGAAAGCGGCATCTTCACTTTAAATTTCATCTATAGGATACTTCTCCCTGTCCTTTTCAAGCTTCCTCAAAGTTGCTGATGTTAAATCTATTTTCAAAATATTCGCTAAACTTAAAATATATATTAGAATATCAGCCAACTCCTCTTCAACTTTAACTCTATTTCCAGGTTTAACAGCCCATCTATATGATTCATCATTGCCCATCCATTGGAAAAGCTCCATGAGTTCAGCGGACTCTATACATATGGATTCTGCCAGATTCTTCGGTTGATGAAATCTCCTCCACTTCCTCTCCTCCATGAACTGTTCAACCTTCAATTTCAACTTTGAAATGGATGTTTCATAATCATTGAAATTCATATTTATCTTTAATTTAAGAGTCACTTATAACATTGCCGTTAAATCATCATCTCCGCTTTCCAATCTTTAAAATGCTTTTTCCATGAAATCCCTTATTTTAAAATGTTAATCCATTTTACAAGAGATTACTTTGAAATTTAAAGGTGAAGATCATTTATTCATAGTTGAGATTGAACATGTAAAGCTTGGAAATAGAAGGCTCTATGTTACTTGAATTCTAAATGATTTTAGGCCGACACTATGCTTTGACAGTGGATTCAACCTTAAACTGGACGCTTAGCATCATCTAGTAGTGGTCGGCAATCCCAATGGTAATACTGCCTATCTGAATGGAATTGAAGGATAGACGCTGCAATTTCGACAATAGGTGGATGAGGCTTTTCTTCTCCGATATTTCTGGACGGAAAATTTTACTTTGGATTATGATGGGACAAGCCGCCATATAACTGAAAGCTTCCTATACTTTCATGGTGTAATAGGCGATTTAAAAATATACGTTAAACCTTTAAGCATCATTGAAGTTGAAGAAATATTTTCTGGAAAACTTTAATGAAAATTCAATTTACCCCTTCAAATTCCAGATAGAATTAAATCATTTCAATTTCATATTGAATGGGAGATGAAACTCCATGTCCGTGGTGAGATTGGATAAGATTGAATGGGAGAATACACATTATGGGCGGAGGAGAAGCATAAATATTGGAGAGTACGGTATACCGTTAATCGTCAGATATGTAATTGTGAAGGATAAAGTTAAACCTCACAGCCATCCTAAAGGTGAAGTTATCTATGTATTGGAGGGGGAAGGTGTAGTTGAATTTGAGAATGGAGAATTGAAAATTGAAGCTGGAAGCATACTTATAATTCCCCCGAAAGTTAGGCAGAGTATCCGAAATACTGGTAGAGAAGAGTTGAAGATGCTTGCAATAATACCTGAATAGAACGGAAAACATTAAAATAATATTTTTGATAGTAGTGGTTGAAACCTATAGTTTAGAGGTGTATGCATGGTTGATTGGGGAGCAGAGATAATATTGGCTGCAATATCCTTCTCGCTTGGAGCATTCCTAACTTATGGTATAATGAGGGAGAAGATGAAGACTAAGGCTTTTGAAGAGGCTCAGAGACAAGCCCTCTCAATGGTTGAAGAGATCATGGAAACTGAGAGGAAGAGGATTGAAGAGGAGTTGGAGAAGAAGTATAGGGAAAAGTTGGAGGGAAAAAATTCATAAACACCATTTTAATACTAGGAATATTCAATGGTTAAATTTGGGAAATCTAGGTGAACAGGAAATTGGAAAGAAACATTTCCATTTCGAAAGCCGTCAGAAAAGTATTATATAATCATCCATGCATACTGGATTCTATTAAAATGGAAATTGTAAATTACTCAGCCCTCGCCTCTAAAATTAAAGGTGAAGTTGAAAGAATTATTGGAAGGAGGAATATTCGACCTGAAGCTATAAAAATGGCGCTTATAAGATTTTCAGAGAAGCTTAGAAGAGATGAGAAAAATCTTGAGAATAAGATTAGAAGCATTATGGAGAGAAGCATCTTGGAATTGAAGGGAGACATTTCCATTATGACTGTTAGACAGGAGAGAATTACATATAAGCTTGACAGAATTATGGGAATTGCAGATAAATCGAGATTCTTCCAGTTAACTCAGGGAACAAAAACTTTCACCCTAATCTTCGACAGAACTATGACAGAGGAGATGGTGGAGGAGATTGGATGCGAAAATATACTTTCACATATTAAAAATCAATCTGCAATTATAATTAAGAGTCCAAGCCAAGTTTTAAACACTCCCGGATTCATGGCATACATTACTTCTCAATTGGCGAGAAATGGGATAAATATAACTCAGATGGTCAGCTGCTATGAAGATACAATATTAATTGTGGATAGAAGTGAAGCTGGCAGAGCATTTAAAATATTGGAGGAGGATATTCTGGGAATTAGAAGTGAGGTTTAAATTTCAGATTACAACTCTATGAAAGCTGAAGCTTCACTATCCCTTTGAAGATTGAGATCAATATGAAGCCGCCTATGGTTGCCGCAAGCCGCTCATAGATCATTAATGGAAATGCTATTGCAAAGATCTCTGCAGGTAGGCTTAGAAGATATGAAGCCAGAATCATCATAATCGACTGTTCACACATCGTGGCTATGTAAGCGTTCAGGAAGAAGCTTAAACGTCTTTTCAACTCTTTCAACATTGAGAAAATGCAGAGGAGGAGGCCTATGCTATGTGGAAGAATCCAATATGGAAATTGGGGGACACGGGCTAAATATCCAATTATGCAGATGAAGAGGTAAAATGCAACTATGATTCTTCCAACCCCATATTTATATAGGCTTCCAAGAGTGGATCCGCAGATGGGAAGTAGAATTGCGAAGGGGCCGAAGACGCCAGATAGAGCTGATGGAAGCCACATGGAGGCTAATCCACCTATAATAGAGGAGATGAAGGCTTCAAGGGGATTTAGAAAATATGCTAGTACCGGTATAATTATCAGGTTTAGGCTTAGAAGGGATGGGCCTCCGATGAATGGGGAGATTGGAATTAAGGTGAGTGAGGCATATAGAGCTGAAAGTAGAGCCATTAAAGTTAAATTTTTAGATGATGGTTTAAATTTTGAATACTTCATTATTTCACCTTTCCAATTAGAAGATCCTCATATACTCGGCGCATATGATAGACTGCTGAGGCAACATCGTCTGAAAGATTACATCTGCATGCTCCACAGTGAGGGCAGATAAGCCATCCACATTTCGAACAGATCTCAGTCTCCCCAGCTCTGAAATCTCTTCCACATTTGAAGCAGTAAAGTTTTGGATTGACATAGAAGTCTAGGAAGTTTTCTATGAGCTTTGAAAGTGTTAAACCCTTTTTATGCGCTTTCTCCTTAACATTCTCCAGCAATTCCCTGTTAATGGTTATGGTTAGCTTTGTCCTTTCCTTCGCCATACGCATATACCCGTAAATATACGTATATTTACGGGTATATTTAATTTTCATCCCATTCCCTTAATGCTTCCCGAAGATTTCATCCCTCAACTTAACATATTCATTATATCTCTGATCATTCTTCAAGTTTTCAAGAATTCTTCTATAATCGTTGAGCGATATAAGCTTGTCAGGCATGCTTGAAGCATTCAATCTGCTCTTCAATCTTGATTCAACCTTCACTATGTTCATTTTCTCCAATTTTTCCACGGCCTTTGAAATTTTTCTCTCTTCAAGTTCAACCTTCTCGTTTAGGCTTAACCTGAAACCCTTCAACTCCAGTATCAGTTCGCTCAGCCATAGTCTTCCAAAACCTAAAGATAGCACTCTTATAATGTCACCCATTAAAAGTGATTCTTCATCTCCACCTCTAAGTATTTGGTTTAACATTTCAACTTTAATATTGGATTCTAGCAATATAACTCTACCCTTCACCATGATAATAGTTATATTTTATAATAATGTATTTATGGGCGGAAATGAACGTGAAGATCGGTTTAAACATTATTGATGGGGAAAAATTCTATGTTGAACCTATAACGCCGAACTCCTATCACATGGTGAAAGTGGAGAACATAGTTTACAGCCATAAATCCAAATATCAGCTAATAGAGATCATAGACACATATGATTATGGTAGAGTTCTAATTCTGGATCATTCCACCCAAGTTTCAGATAGGGATGAATATATTTACCATGAGATCTTCGCCCATCCAATATTGATTTCACATCCAAATCCAAGGAAGATTCTAATAATAGGCGGCGGTGATGGAGGATTGTTAAGGGAGGTTTTGAAGCATAGAATGGTGGAGGAGGCTGTACTGGTGGAGATAGATGGAGAGGTTATAGAAGTTGTAGAGAAATATCTTCCATCGATTCCTCAGGGAGCCTTTAAGGATCCTAGAAGCAGGATAATTATAGGTGATGGGGCTGAATTCGTTGAAAAAACTGATGAAATATTTGATGTCATATTTATGGATGTGACTGATGATATCGGCCCATCCACACCGCTATACCAATTAGAGTTTTACAGAAAGGTGAAGGAGATTCTGAATAGTGGAGGAATCTTCGTAACGCAGTCCCTTGGAGTTGAGCAGCACCCAAATGCAAGGTTAAAGATCATCAGCGATCTTAAGAAGATTTTCAGATTATCCGACTTCTATGCAGTCTATGTTCCATCATTCAATAATAGGTGGAGCTTTACATTTGCATCTGACATTTTAAATCCTTTGGAAATTGATTTGGAAACTGTTAAGAGAAGGTTTTGGAAAAGAAATTTAAAAACTAAATATTATTCTCCTGAAATTCATTATGCATTGAAATATTTGAAGATGAAATGTTGAATTTAGGGTTCAACTGTATATTCAACTCTGACTATCCCTTTCCCCTTACTCATCCTTTTTAAAAGCTTTATCGAACCCACTTCACCAGTACTTTTAACATGGGTTCCTCCACATGGCACACCATATAGATTTTCAATCTCCACTATTCTAACCTTTCCTGTAAGTTCATGCTTCCTCATGTAAAGATTTAATGATTCATCATATTTTTTAAGGTATATTTCAGCCTCATTAGGCTCCAAATATTTAACTATTATTCTTCTATTTTCATCAACAATTTTATTAGCCATCCCCTCTATTTGGGGAAGCATCTCCCTTCTTATTGGAGCTTGAAAGTCTAGACGGCTTTTATCTAAATCTTTACTTGCACTTACACATTTAACCGGCATGTTGAAGAAAATTCTAACAGCCTTTATCAATATATGTGCAGCTGTATGCATTCTCATAAGTCTATGACGTCTCTCCCAGTTTATGAAGCCCTTAACATAGTCTCCTATATGGAGCGCTCCGCTGAGCAGTCCTTCATGAACCACATTTCCAGCATCATCTTCAAAGACGTTGGTAACGGTTAAAACTGCATTTTCAGCCTCCAATCTGCCTGTATCGTTCGGTTGACCTCCACCTGTAGGATAGAATGCCGTTCTATCCAATATCACATATGCCTTTGAATCTTCAAATTTAATATTCATTATTTCTGCTTCAAACGATTTGAGATAGGGGTCTTCCAGATATAATCGTTGAGTCGACATCTCCTCACCAACTCCATATCCACTTAAAAGTTTAAATTCATTTTCCACTTGGAGAAGTAATCTTTAAAATCCATTCGGCCAGTTCTCTTCCAAGGGGGATCCAAG
>Ga0190361_1000494_pt1 | contig 15642 bp, 8 predicted proteins | sample 48721845_MG_FD_161273 | JGI IMG/M metagenome (GOLD analysis project Ga0190361, IMG submission 161273) | Hydrothermal vent microbial mat bacterial communities from Southern Trench, Guaymas Basin, Mexico - 4872-18-4-5_MG | ecosystem: Environmental > Aquatic > Marine > Hydrothermal vents > Microbial...
GCATACTGCCGACCTGGCGGTTTGATGAATTCGCAACGCTTGCCGAGACCTTACTTGCAGGGAAGCGCTACGATTTGACATCTCCGCCGCCAGATGAGCCGCCTGACGACGCCCATCGCCTTATCCTCACCCCACCTCACACCGCCTACATCCGCATCTCTGATGGTTGCTCCAACACCTGCACTTTCTGCACGATACCACGCATCCGCGGTAAACACCGCCCAAAAACCGCAGAACAAATCCTCGCAGAGGCAAGCGCACTCGCCGCCCTCGGCGTAAAGGAACTCATCTTAATCGCCCAAGACACAACCGCGTGGCGGTGCCCAAAAACCAGAATGCGCCTGCCCTCTCTCCTTGAAAAACTTGATGCGGTGGACGGTTTGCGCTGGATTCGCCTAATGTATGCTCATCCTGCCCGCATAACAAACCGCCTTGTGCGCGCAATGCGCTCCTGCCGCAAAATCGTCCCATATATTGATGTGCCGATTCAGCATATATCCGATAAGGTGCTTTCGCGAATGGGGCGTGCGGGTGGCAGAAAAGCGGTCATAAAAGCGATTGAGTTGCTTAAGAGCGTCCCACAGATTTGCATTCGCACCACGGTTATGGTGGGGTTTCCCGGGGAGACAGAGGCGGAATTTGAAGAGTTAGTTGATTTTCTGCGGGAGGCGCGCTTCTGTAGAGTTGGGGTTTTTGCCTACAGCGCAGAGGATGGGACAAAAGCGGCAAAACTTGAGCAACTGCCAAAAGATGTGGTGCAGCGAAGACTTACACGCATAAGGCGGGTGGTTTCCGCGTTGACCCTTTCGCTGCACAGAAAACTTCTCGGGAAGAAGGAGAAGGTGCTTGTTGACTGGGTGGAGGAGAAGGTGAGTGTGTGCAGGACATATCGGGATGCGCCGGAGGTGGATGGGGTAGTATATGTTTTGGGGGAGTTAGAGGTTGGCGAATTTGAGGAAGTCTTTTTTGAGTATGCGCGGGCGGGGAGTATAATCGCCCATCCTGTGGAGCGTCAAAAGTGAACATCTGTAACATCTTAACGGGGACACGGGCGCTTGGCGCTGTGGTTGTCTTTACTCTTCTTGCGCTCTATACTCCGCAGCGAGGTTGGTTGACGGATGTAGCGCTTGTTGTTTTTATAGTAAGCGCTTTTACCGACTACCTTGACGGTGTTCTCGCGAGGCGGTTGAGGTTGGAGACGACATTTGGGCGCATTGCCGACCCTTTCACCGACAAACTGCTCGTTTGCGGAACATTTGTTTTTCTTCTGCCGCTTGCGCCGCATCTTCTGCCATCCTGGGTCGTCGCCGTCGTAATAATGCGTGAGTTTCTCGTCTCGGGTATCCGCTCCTATGTGGAGTCGCAGGGTTTGGCTTTCGGCGCGCTTCTGACAGGTAAGATAAAGGTGTTTGTTCAATATGTGACTTTGTCGTTTCTCATTTTCTGTGTGGGACATCAGGATGTGGGGCGGTGGCTGCCCACATTGACGGAGGTGCTGGTTTATGTGATGGTGGGGGTGACGGCGGCGTCAGCAGTGCAGTATCTGTTCCGTGCGGTGCGCATCCTTAAAGGACGCAGGATTGTTTAAGAAGGCACTTCTGTCGTTTTTCGGTATAGGCTTTGTGCGGGGTGGTGGCACACTCACTTCCGCTGCGGTGTGTCTGCTCTTTTATCTTTCGCCGTGGGCTCTGCTTCCGCTTGCTGTCCTTGCGTTTGTGGGGCTCTTTCTTTGCCCAAAAGAACCGCACGACCCACGCTGGGTCACAACAGATGAGGTTGCAGGGCAATGTGTGGCGCTTCTGCCGCTCGTTTTGCTCAAAACCAACTTCTGGGGCATCGTTGTAGCGTTTGTTCTGTTCAGGTTTTTTGATGTGGTAAAACCGCCGCCGATAAAGGCGCTTCAGCGTTTTGCCAACCCTTGGGGTGTGTATATTGACGATGTGGTGGCGGGCGGATTTGCGGCGGCACTCACCTGCGCCTTCATTCTACTGTTGCGCTGATGCCGCATTCCTCAAGCGCTTTTCTCATCATCGCCGCGAAATTTTTTACCCGTCCTGTTATCACAAGTTGTTTACGCGCCCGCGTCACAGCAACATGCAGAAGTCGCCTCTCCTCCCTGTCCCGCCGCTGACGGCTCGCTTCCCACACCCGTTCGTAATCCGTGCTCACATTCTTCCTCCCTTCTCCCTGCCCCGGCAGCAGTCTGATGGCGACTCCTGCCGCATCTGCGTCCAGCAGAAACGGCTCGTCCTGCCTGCTTGGCGTTTTGCGTGTGTCAAAGAGGAACACGCAGTCAAATTCAAGCCCTTTTGCGGCGTGGATGGTGAGAATGCGCACCGCATTGTAGGTCTTATACGGGTCGGTGACAGGCTCGGTAGCGCCCACTCGTCGCATCGCAAGAATGTAGCGCCCAAACTCCGCCGCCCTAACTCCAGGGAAAAGGCGTAGCCACCTTGCCGCCTGCTCAAGTAGCCGGTCAATGTTGGCGCAGACCTTATAATCGGACAGATACCCTAGCCTCTCCGCGACAAGTGATACTGCCGAAAACGGGTCTTTCTCCTTTGTCTCTTCTGCAAGATGCAGTATCTCCTCATTAGGAGATGGGATACGCCCGTCTTCTGCGTCCACCACATCGCCGAAACGCAGCGCAAGCCAGACCCGCGCTTCCCTGTCCTCCTTATCCTCCCCCAGCACCAGAATATGTCCCACATCCAAAACTTCTGCCGCCTCATAGATGTTCTTGACAATCGCAACAAACGGCACACCCAACATCTCAAGTTGGCTCTCCAAGCGCCAAAGGTGGGTCCTTGAACGCGCCAAAACCGCTACACTGTCCGCGTTCTGCCCCTCATCTATCAGGTCAGCGATTCTTTGCGCCACCCATTCCGCTTCTGCGTCAGGCGTCTCAAACAAGCGCACAACCAACGGCTCAGCGGAAGATAAAGGCGGATTACTGTTGTGAAGGCGGCTTTCGGGAAGGCTTTCATCGGCGTTGATAACAGCATTAGCGAGTGTCAGTATCTCGTTGCGCGAACGGAAGTTGTGTGTGAGGTGAAAAAGATTGCCCCGCTCACACAGCGCCAGCATCCCCTCAGGATATGCCCCACGCCAAGCGTATATCGCCTGACGCACATCGCCCACTACAAAGACCGACGATAACTCCTCCCCGCAGAGCGCTTCAAGCAACTTCTGCTGCCTTCTGTCTGTGTCCTGATACTCATCCACAAGGAAGGCGCGATAACGCCGCCGCACATCCTTCCCCTCTTCTCCCTGCAAAACCAGCAACGCTTTCTCTATCAAATCGTCAAAATCAACGGCGTTGCGCTCCCTTTTCGCCTCTTCGTAGAAGCGCCACAGGCAAAGCGTGATGTTGAGGATGTCGCGTCGCCACGCCGAAGTGGCATCATCCCCGCAATGTTTAAGGAATGCTTGTAGGTCTTTCTGCCCCAGTCCCTCAAGGCGCGCCTGACTTATGAGCCTCTGGGCACCGAGTAGCGTTCGCCACAGCATATCCACATTCATCACGGCAAGTGGCGGAGGTTGTTCCATTAAACGCCGCCGCGATTGCTCAAACAGCAACTCCACCTCGCCCTCATCCAGAACCACAAAATCGGCAGACACCCCCACAGCGGCTCCGCTCTCACGCAGCACGCCTTCACAGAAAGAGTGGAATGTGGAGGCACAAATAGAGCGCGGAAGTGTTCCCAGCCTCTGAAGCGCCTGTTTAATACGGCGGCGCATCTCACCCGCCGCGTGCTCCGAAAATGTCAGACACAGAATCGTCTCAGGCTCAATCCCCTTCTCCAGAACAAGATATACAAACCTTGCTGTCACAAGGTGGGTCTTGCCGCAGCCAGCCCCCGCCTCCACCACACACAACCCCTCAACAGGTGCCTCCGCCGCAACTCGCTGCTCCTCCGTCAGCGTAAATCCCGCTGCCTCCCAGTCCACACTGTTTCCTCCCATCAAAACAATTATACATCTTTGCATTGGTCTTCTGCCAACAGACCTATAAAATAAGGCGGCTCTGTTGGAGTAGTGGCTATGGGCAAGAACCTGAACGCGATATTTAGACCGCGCTCAATCGCCCTGGTTGGCGCCAGTAAGAAGCGCCAAAAGTTGAGCAATGTCATACTGCGCGCAATAATGGACGGCGATTTCACAGGACGGCTGTATCCGGTCAACCCCAAAGCCGATGTGATATACTGCCTACCTGTCTATCCATCCGTAAAGGCGATTCCCGATGAGGTGGATTTGGCGATAATAGTGGTGCCGCGGTTGATTGTGCCGAGCGTTCTTGAAGAGTGCGCGCAAAAAGGTGTCAAGGGTGTGGTGGTCATAACGGCGGGGTTTAAGGAGATAGGCGCGGAAGGCGCCGAACTGGAGCAGAATATCCTCAATATTGTGCGCGAGCACAACATCCGGATGGTCGGTCCCAACTGCATGGGTGTGATAAACACAGAAAGCGATGTGCGTATGAACGCAACCTTCAGCGTGGATCCGCCGCTCCCCGGTAAATGCGCCCTTATATCGCAGTCAGGCGCATTGGGACTGGCTATCATCCGTTACTCCCGCTACACAAATGTCGGATTGAGCAAGTTCATAAGTTTGGGCAACCGTGCTGATGTCTCAAGCAACGATGTGCTGGAGTTTCTTGAGGACGACCCAAACACCGACCTTATTCTGATGTATGTGGAGAGCATAGGCAATCCGCGGAGATTTGTGAGGGTGGCGCGGCGTGTGACGCGCAACAAGCCGATAGTGGTGGTGAAGAGCGGCAGGACGGCGGTTGGCGCCCGCGCCGCATCTAGCCACACCGGCGCCCTTGCTGGACTGGATATCGCCTACGACGCCCTATTTGAACAGGCAGGCATCATCCGCGCCGCAACCATTGAGGAAATGTTTGACATCGCAAAGGTGATGAGTGAGCAGCCTGTGCCCTCAAACGAAGACATCATCATCCTTTCAAACGGCGGAGGACCTGCTGTGCTGGCAGCAGACGCCTTAAGCGCCGCAGGTATATCGCTTCCCGAAACATCCCAAAGAACCCGCGAGGAGTTGCAGGACTTCCTTGTTGGCGAAGCATCGTTGGTAAACCCAATTGATATGACGGGAAACGCAACCCCCGCCGACTTTGGGAAAGCGCTTGAAGTCATATGCCGCAACGAAAGGGCGTCTACAATCCTTGTGATATTCCTGCCGATTAAGGTTGCACCGACACGGGCTGTGGTGCCGGAGTTGGTTCGGGCGAAGAAACGGTTCCCCGACAAACTGATACTGGCGTGCATAATGGCGGAAGAGTCGGAAGAGGAGTTGCAACCGCTGAAGGCAGCGGAAATCCCGACATTTATGTATCCTGAAGGTGTGGCGGCTGCACTCAGATGGCTCCACAAATACCATCAATGGCGGAGTAAGCCTATAGGAGTCACCCCGCCTTACGATGTTGACAGAGAGCGGGCGAGCCAAATCGTAAAGGGCGCTTATCGTTCGGGACGCTGTCGCCTCCGCCTTGATGAGGCGTTGGAAATGCTTGCCTGTTATGGGATAAAAGTGGCAAAGAACGAGGTGGTGGATAACGCGGATGCGGCGGTAGCGGCAGCCAAAAAAATCGGCATCCCTGTCGTTCTTAAACTGGTCTACCCTGATGTGGTGCACAAGACGGAGATGGGTGCGGTGGCGGTTGACCTGCGCACGGAGGACGAAATCCGCGCGGCATTTGAGCGTATGGCAAAGGGCAAAACCGACGCGCGGGTTATGGTTCAAGAGATGGTGCGTGGAGGACGCGAAACCATCATCGGCGTCACACACGACCCCAACTTCGGACCGCTCATTATGTTCGGTCTGGGCGGCATATATGTTGAGGTCTTCAAAGATGTCGCCTTCCGCCTGCATCCGTTGACCGACATTGAGGCGAGCGAGATGATACGCGAGATGCGCTCATACAAGTTGCTTGAAGGGGTGCGCGGCGAGCCACCCGCAGATATTGACGCCATTAAAGAGACCCTTCTTCGCGTTAGCCAACTCATCACCGACTTCCACGAAATAAAAGAGATGGATATAAATCCGTTCATAGTTCAGCCTGTGGGACAAGGCGGAGTTGCCGTTGACGCGAGATTTGCCCTTCTCCCCGCAACAACCTAAAATTATCCACTCCCTTTGAGGGTATAACCCTTTGGGAGTCAGGAAAAGGCAAGATGAAGAAAGACTTGCCCTTTACCATCGCCGCAGTGCTCGCCGTATTGTGGCTTTCTCCTCTCCTGTCGCTTGAGCCTGATACGCAGAAAAAACTCAAATCACTAATAAAGCAACTTGGTGATGAGGATTTCCTGATTCGCAAGAATGCTTCTGAAAGAATTGGAGCCTTTGTTAGACATCTCCTCACACAGGCGAAAAAGGCGCAGAATGTAAAGGACATCAGGAATCTTGAGGAACTGCACGGCTTTCTGAAGAGGGAAAAAGAGAAAGCAGGTAACGCTGAGGTGAGGTTTCGCCTTGAGCGGATAATGGGGAAGATGCAACCCTATGTGGGGTGGGGATTGACGGAGAAAGTTTTGAAAAAGTTTCCTGATGCGCTGGAACGGCTTACCTCTCCTGAATGGGGGATACGAGCCGCAATGGTGGCAGGGTTGGGGAAATGGGGTGACACTGACGCCATCCCACCTCTTGTCAGAATGCTGGAAGATGAAAGCCCTGATGTGCGGCGTAATGTGGTGGAAGCGTTGTCCTCAATCGGCGGAAAGCGAGTAGTTGAACCGCTCATCGTAGCCTTAAGCGACGCTTCCTCGGAGGTTCGTCGTGAGGCGGCGGAGGCGCTCACACACCATAACGATGAACGCGCGTTCAAGCCGCTCCTTAAAGCGTTAAACGATGAAGACAACACAGTTCGTTATCACGCTGTCTGGGCGCTGAAGGATGTGGGCGGCAAACGCGCAGTAGAAGCGATTATCAAAGCACTACAGGACAAAGACCATATGGTTCGCGAGAGCGCGGTGCGGGTTCTTGGACGGATACAAGATGAACGCGCCGTTGAACCGCTTATCAAGGTGTTGAGGCAGGACAGGGATTGTTCGGTTCGCGCGATGGCGGCTTGGGCGCTGGGAAGCATAAAGAACACTCGCGCCATTGAACCACTCACAAAAGCCTTGAATGACCAGTCGTGGTATGTCCGCCAGGAGGCTGTGGAGGCGCTGGCAGAATTCAGCAACGCCGCTGTTGAGCCCCTCATCAAAGCACTTAAGCACAATGACGGCTCCGTGCGCTATACCGCCGCAAAAGCGCTGGGGCGGACAGGCGACAAACGCGCTGTTGTCCCACTCATCAAGGCGCTGGAAGACCAAAGCCATTGGGTCAGGGAGGAAGCGGCGGAGGCACTTGGCAGACTCGGCGACACACGCGCCGTTAAGCCGCTCATAAAGGCTTTGGAAGACAAGGACAAGGAAGTTCGTGCCGCCGCGGCAGAAGCGCTTGGCATACTTGGTGACACACGCGCTGTTGAACCACTTATTAGGGTGTTGGATGACAACGAGGTTAATGTTCGCATGCAAGCGGTGAAGGCATTAAGTGGGCTTGGGGACAGGCGTGCCGTTGCACCGCTTGCTGAGAAACTGAAGGACGAGGATAAAGAGGTTCGTGTCCTTGCTGCGGAAGCACTGGGTTTGATGAGAGATAAACACGCTTATGAACCACTTGTTGAAGCATTGAAGGTCGGAGATGAGGAACTTCGCGAGGCTGCTGCTGAAGCGCTCGGCGAAATTAAGGACAAGCGTGCTGTGGAGCCGCTCATAGAAGCGCTGGAAAATGGAGGCGACATTGTTCGTGCCTCCGCGGCAGGAGCGTTGGGCGAACTTGGTGATAAACGCGCTGTCAGACCACTTATTAGAGCGTTGAAAGATGAAAACTCCTGTGTTCGTGGGGCTGCCGCGAAGGCGTTGGGTAGAATAGGTGATAAAGGAAGTATGGAACCGCTTATCGGACTTCTTAAAGATAGAGACGAATGGGTTCGAGTATCTGCAGCAGAAGCACTCGGCGAACTTGGTGACAGCCGCGCTCTTGAGCCGCTTATTGAAGCCTTGAACGACGCGGACAGGAATGTTTGCGCGGCTGCAGCGGAGGCACTGGGCAAAATCGGCGACAGACGCGCCGTTGAACCACTTATAAAGGCGCTGAAAGACGAAAATGAGTGGGTTCGTTGCAGGGCGGCGGAGGCGTTGGGTTCAATCGGCGATGAACGCGCCTTGGAACCGCTTATTAAAGCGTTGAGAGACGAAGACTACTCAGTGCGCGATGCCGCCAGAGAAGCGTTTATGAAAATAGCCAAAAACAAAGAGCCTCCTTTTGACCTCGTCGTCAGGGCACTGACCGACAAGAACGAGGATGTTCGTAAGGTTGCCGCGGAGGCGCTGAAGTTAATCCACGACAGGCGCGCCGTTGAACCGCTCATTAAGGCGCTGAAAGACGAAAATGCGTGGGTTCGTTACAGGGCGGCGGAGGCGCTGGGCAGGCTCGGTGACAAACGCGCCGTTGAACCGCTTATTGAAGCGTTGAAGGACGAGGACGCTGACATCCGTATTGTTGCCGCGAAAGCGCTGGGCGAGATAGGCGACAGGCGCGCCGTCAAACCTCTTGCTGAAGCACTGTGGGATGAAGACCTTTGCGTTGTTGGGGCTGCAGTAAAGGCGCTGGGCAGAATTGGCAAGCCCGCCGATGCACTTCTTTTTAAGGCATTGAGCGACCAGGACCACCGGATTCGCTGTTTTGCCGCGCAGGCGCTGGGGTCTATAGGCGATGAACGCGCCATTGAGCCGCTCATTGAGGCGTTGAAAGACAGGGAGTGTCAGGTCCGCGCGGCCGCCGCGAAAGCGCTCGGCACAATCGGCGACAAACGCGCTGTTGAACCGCTGATGAAGGTGCTGAAAGACGAGGTTCCGTGGCTGCGCTGGACGGCTGCAGAAGCACTGGGCAAAATCGGTTGCAAAGAACCCATCCAACTTCTTGAAAACCTCTGGAAAAAGGACTCCTCAAAGATGGTCAGGGTATGGGCTGCGTTTGCCCTTTTCAAAATAGCCGCAAGAGAGGCCGCTTTTGATTTCCTGGTCAGTGCGCTGAAAGAAGAGAATTCTTTTGTGCGCCGTGATGCGGCGAGAGCACTGGCACTGCTCGGTGATAAACGCACTGTTGAACCTCTTATAGAAACTCTACGGGATAGAGTCGGTTATGTTCGGTCCGCCGCCACGAATGCCTTGAGCAAGATAACAGGTAAAGATTTTGGCGAGGATTACGACGGATGGCTCACATGGTGGCAGCAGCAGAGAAAGTGATGGCGCCTTACCAATAATGCCACTGCACGATTCGCTGTTTCTGCAAAATCGTGGGAACCGTCCCGTAAACATCACGGTCTAATTAAGGTGATTCGGACAGTCTTTTGGGAGGTTTCTGTTATGAAGAAGGCACTGTCTGTTGTCAGTATCGTTGTGGGGCTTTTTATCGCGGACAGCCTCTACGCCTGCCGTGTGATTCGCCCGCGTCCAGTTGACCCCTCAAAATCGGTGCAACCTACTGATGTCCTCACCAAAAAGCATAAAGTCAAAATTGAGGTGACCGAAAACATCGCCGTCATCACCGTTGATGCCACCTTCCAAAACCCCAACCCGTTCGCCGTAACAGGAACATATTTCTTCCCGCTGCCTGAAGGTGTCGTCGTAAGCAAGTTTCAGATTGAAGTGGGCGGACGCAAGATTGAGGGCAAGGTTGTGGAGAAAGATAAAGCGCGCCAGATGTTCTTGGACGCCGCACGCAAATACAAAAACCCCGCGCTCCTTGAATACATCAACTACCGCATCATCCGCTGCCAAATCGCAAACATCCCCCCTAACGGCGAAGTCTCCTTGTCCCTTACCTACACACAGGAGTTGCGCGAGACAATGGGCACACTGGAGTTGCTCTACCCCATAACCAGCGCCCGTAATCCGTCAGGCACCCCAATAAGTGTCGTGACGATAACGCTTAAAGCGACCTCCAAAGCCCCTATCCGCGGCGTCTACTCCCCCATTTATCCGCTTGATGTAAAACGGGTGTCGGAGAACGAAGTCCGCGCTTCCTACGAAGCACAAAACATCAACCCGCAAAAAGACCTCCGTATCTACATCCGCCGCTCAACAAAAGAGATAGGTCTTATCTGCCTTGCACACAAACCCCAAAAAGACCAACCCGGCTACTTTATGCTCTTCTTCTCCCCCAAATTGAGGTGGGACATCAAAAAAGTGCTGCCAAAAGACTTCGTCTTCGTCCTTGATGTGTCAGGCTCAATGCGCGGACGCAAAATAGAGCAAGCCAAAAAGGCGCTTGAGTTCTGTATCCGTTCCCTCAACCCCAAAGACCGCTTCAACATAGTCCTCTTCAACAACAATGTCAGGGCGTGGAAGGACACCTTACTTGAGGCAAGCCGTGCCAATATTGATGAAGCGACAAAATTTGTGCGCGCAATCAGTGCAGGCGGCGGCACTAACATCAACGGTGCCCTCACAGAAGCAATGCGCATCCTCAAACCACAAAAAGAACGCCTCCCTATGGTCATCTTCCTAACCGACGGACTCCCCACAGCAGGCGAAACCAACCCCGCCAAAATAGTTCAGAATGTCAAAAGCGAAAATAAAGCACAGGTGCGCCTTTTCGTCTTCGGCGTCGGTTATGATGTCAACACCTTCCTGCTCGACAAATTAGCCGAAACCAACCGCGGCGACCGTGAATATGTCAAACCCGACGAGTCCATTGAAGCCAAAGTGTCATCCCTCTACTCAAAAGTCTCAACCCCAATCCTCTCAGATATCAAGATTGCCTTCTCCTTCAAAGCCGACGATGTCTACCCCCGCCGTCTGCCTGACCTCTTCCGCGGCTCAAAAATCCTCATCTTCGGTCGCTACAACCAGCACGGCGACCACACCGTCACCCTGACAGGTAAACTGCTCGGCAAACAGAAATCCTACACCTACAAAATTAACCTGCCGCAAACAAGTGAGGACAACAACTTCATCCCGCGTCTGTGGGCAAAACGCAAAATCGGTTGGATGCTTGACCGCTACCGCCTCGGCAACCTCAACGAAAACCAGAAAAAAGAACTGAAAGAAGAAATAACCCGTCTGGCAAAGAAATATAAATTGGCATCACCGTGGACATCGTTCTACGCGGAAGGCAGCGTAGGCAGATACGCTGCTGCCGGCGGCGCACGCTGGGGACGCGGCGTCTTACGCAAAGCCAAAGCAGCACCCGCAGCGGCTCCAAATGCCCCCCGTGGTGCAGGTGCTGTCCAAGCATCAAAAAAAGCAAAAGCGCTACGACAAGCCGAAGCCCTTGATAAAGACGCCGTTGAAGGACGCATTAAAAACCGCCGCATCGTCGCCAACAAAGTCTTCACCTTCAACGAAAAGACAAAAACCTGGATTGACTCTGACTACAACGAAAAAACACAAAAAGATAAACTCATCACCGTCAAGTTCCTCTCAAAAGAGTATCTTGACCTTGTGGCAAAGCATAAAAACCTTGTGAAATACTTGGCTCTGGGAGGAGATGCGGTGATAGTCGTTCTTGACGGAAAACCCTACCGCTTTGAGAACAAATAAGTGTGCGGTGCGGCGGCGCCTGAACCGAGAATAAAAACCCGGTTCAGGCGTTTTTTGTGGCACAAATCCGCAAAACGGTTATTATATTTATAGATGGGGGCGAAACGGCGTTCGACCGGGTTTGACCGGAACGGATGGCTGCACGGACGGGATGCCGGCTGCCCCGTTTAAAACGCCGGTGACCCAATAAGCGACAACGCTTACCGTCTCGCTGCCTAATGCAGGCAGTCCTCGGCTCGGTCGTTGCCTCCGCGACCGATGCTGGGGTGCGGTAGGAGGCTGCGCGAACGGCTCCTTCCCGACGACCGTTCGCTAAGATGCAGTCGGGATAGCCGCAACGGAATCCTGTCCGTCGGAGTCCGACGCGGCGAAATTCAAAAGACGGACTAACCGTGTAGACGCCATCCGATTCGGAACCCGGGACGGGGGTTCAACTCCCCCCGCCTCCATTCTTCTGTCTCACCATAATCCAACCTGCAAAGTGCCTCCCGCGTCTGCTCCATCTCCACATGCGTGTATGTCTGAAGTGTTGTTCGCACATCGCGGTGTCTCATCAACCGCGCCGCAACCGCAGGCATCACACCAGCACGCGCCAACGCGCTACAAAATGTATGCCGCAACGAATAAAGCGATACCCTCCCCTCCGCCGTCTCCTTCTCTATCCCCGCCTTCCTTATGTCCTTTGAAAACTTTTTGTCCAGCCGCTTAGGCAGGTCAAAGAGGTTCTTCCTGCCGTTAAGGTGGGCAATATGCTCCCGCAGCGGCTCTATCAGCACAGGATGAAGCGGCAGTCTCTCCTCTCGCCGCGACTTGGCGCTGCTTGCCCTCACCCTCAATTCCTCTGTCTCAAGATTTATGTCCTCAACCCGCAACTCCTGCACCTCCTTTGGTCGCAGACCAGTAAAAAGCATCAGAAGATACGCAAGCCGCCGCTCCTCATCATCACACGCTCCAAGCAGGCGTCCCACCTCATCGTCTTTCAGCGCCCGAAACGGCTTCTTCGTCGCCTCAGGCGAACCAACCCGCGCCTTATGGAAGGGATTCTCCTCCCAGTAACCCATTTCCATTCCCCATCTGTAAAACTGACTAAGCGCCATAACATAATGGAGGAGAGTTTTGTTGCTGTATTGTCGTTGTCTCAGTTCGCCAAGCAACTTAACCACATCTGTCTTGTCAACCTGTCCTGCCAACTCCCTTCCCATCAACTCAAATCCCCTCTTCAAACGCTCCATCGTCTTGCGGATATGCTCCTTTGTGACCCCTCTTGCCTCAAGATGCCGCCGAAATTGCTCAAATGACTTTTCCAAATCGGGTTCCCGTTTGTCTGAACACATCTTTGCCGCCTCAACATTTTGGTTGCGCGCTGCAATGGTTTTTGCAATCCCCACCACCAGGTCAAGCAGGCTGCGTGTCAGCCGTGCGTGGTCAAAGACAACCACCACAAACAGAACCCCATCCCGCTGCATAGACACTATCAAGGCGTTGTTCTTGCTCCCGCCCCAAACATGGGTGTTCCATCCCTCGTCTATCTTAAGGCACCACCGCGGTTGCTCGTCAAAAAGAAATCGTGCCGCTGCCTCGTCTACACCGTTAACACTAACGCCAAGCCCCGCTACCGGATTCTCCCGCAGCGCCACATCAAAGCCTGTCAGTTCGCGCACCAATTCAAGCGTTGCGCCAAGATGCGCCATATCAGTAGGAGCAAGCGGCAGACGCTGTTTGTAACGGTCAAGCAGATGCCGCGCAAAAGCCGCGTTCTTGCGTGCAAACCCCTCAAGTTGATGCTTGTTTGCCACATTACGCAGCGCTTTTGCCCATTTGTGTCTCGCCACAAGCCATTCAACTTCTTTCCCGAACCCTTCCGTTCCCGGCCTTGGAAAGACCCAAAGGATATCGGCAACATCTGGCTTGTCCAGTTGGAATTTCGGCGTGGGCACAAGCAGGATACAGGTTGCATCCCGCCCCTCAAGCAACGCCTTCAGGATCTCTGCCACCTTTTCAGGATGACTATACCTATGTGAAATAACCTCTCCATTCACGCGGTCAAAAAGCGGCGCGTACAGCGCTTCACAAAGTATAACATCGCATCTGGCGAGCCGTCTTTGAGTCTCGGCTTTTTCCATCTCGTCCCACGCCACCTCCAGCCAGTCACCGTCGCCCAACTCCGTCCATCTTTTGTACCTCTGCGCAACCCTAATAATCCCGATCATCTTTACCCCCTCCAAGTCATTCTTATCTCTAATACTTACCCCGATTTTTTGACCTTGTCCACAAAAAAATTTCTCATGGTTGTGTGCCAAAACATAGTCTGCGGTCAAGCGGGAAAAGGCGTTCAAAAGTGGGTGTTTTGCATCGCAACCTGTTGGGCGGATGAAAGATGGTTGCGAATTCTCCCCTTTTTGCAGAACGAGGAACGCTGCGGGTTAGGATAAAGGGGCGCGGCAATTCGCCGTTTCTGTGGCTCATCAGGTGTTGCTGTGAAGGCAATTCTGATCAGCACCGCCCTCTGAAGCACCACTTTGCACACCTGCAAAGTGGACGCGTAACCGCCAGCATAAATTTGTGACGGAGGGCGGCAATGTGATACAATGTGTCATGTGCAGGAGCAGAGGATGAGGCTCTTTGTGGTGGTTGCAGTTGCAGGTTTGGTGGCTGTTGCGGTCTGGCTGCTTCTGCCTGCAACCAGTAGACAGAATCAGACTTCCATTCAGCCTCCAGAACAGCCGCAGAAACATGCCTCAACAAAGTCAACCCTCGAAGACCTGCTTGCGATGCTGCACAACAGACCGTCTGAAGCAGTTGGAGAAGCGGAGCGGTTTCTTAAGGTTGCCTCAACCGACGAGCGAGCGGCACTGGCACGCCGACTGCCACCCAAACCCGCATTCCTGCCTCTCTATCAGCGTCTCCTGCAGGACGCATCCGTTTCTGTGCGGCTTGTGACGCTGCAGCGCGTCGTAGAACTACCACCACTTCATGCTGCATTCTTGATCTGCCACACAGCACCACAAAGTAAGACCGAGAAACAAACCCTGCGTTTGTGCCTTGCCAGAGTATTGCAGAAAAGTCCCAACGACCTGCCAGAGGAGGTCAACAGAGCAACACTGCAGCGCATCTGGCGGGATGTTGTGCTGCGAAATGTCAGGAGCGTTGTGGCGCTGCGTAGCGTTGATGATGAGCAGTTACAACTTGCGGTGGCGGATGTGTTGTGGCGGTGGGGGCGAGGAAGACTGCAAGCAGAAGCGGCGCGGATGATCGCAACACAGCAACCAGATAAATTGCAGAAATTCGTAACAGCAGTCTGTCGTCAGAAGCATCTGGGGGAGGAGGAGATTAAAGCGGCGTTTGCGGCGCTTGATGCACTCCAAGTCAGCATGGATGAACAGGTGTTTCAAAAGTGGCTATGGGGATTGAAGGCTACTCATCCTGCGCTACGCGGCGAGATTGCCGCACTTCTGCGGCATCAAGGCAGGTGACGGGTCTGCTGTTGCAACCTGCAGTTGCAACTACAACAGACGCAGTTTGTAGTCGCGGCGGGTCAACTCAATACACTCCCGCTCCATGTTCAACTTTATGCCCCACGCCTGCATCGTCTTGGCGCCGATTATCAACTCCTCCGACATGCGCTCAAGCACAAGAAACTCATCTGAATAACGCACACCGTCAATGTAGAAGTTACAGACGACACGCTCACAGGCTTCTACAGGCGCATCGGGGTTGGCGGTGGCGAACCGCAGCGGCTCCGGCAGCGCCTCAATGTTTGCGACCCGCTCCGCCACATCACGCCGCACAAACGAATATGTCGCTCCACTGTCAAACAACGCCTTCACCTCTACCTCACCTCTTGACCCAACAAGTCTTACTTTCTCAAATATCTCGCCCATCTCCCTGCTCCTTGCCATACCTCCCACAAGTATAGCCTGCTTTTTCCCCTCTGTCCACATAAGGTTACTGTAAGAAAGCCGTAAACGCAATGAACCTTGTTTCTTCTGGATAGTTAGAAGAGTGGTTGAAAGCAGATGGCTAGTCC
>Ga0190361_1000495_pt1 | contig 15640 bp, 17 predicted proteins | sample 48721845_MG_FD_161273 | JGI IMG/M metagenome (GOLD analysis project Ga0190361, IMG submission 161273) | Hydrothermal vent microbial mat bacterial communities from Southern Trench, Guaymas Basin, Mexico - 4872-18-4-5_MG | ecosystem: Environmental > Aquatic > Marine > Hydrothermal vents >...
GAGGTATGCGGAGGTAAGAAAGAAAGAATAGTTACCCCTTGCTTATATAAAGAGTGTTATGATAATTTTGGGTATAGTTGTAAGTGCGTTGATAATAAATGCCAATGGGTTCTGTCAAAATATCAATGTTGGATAGTTAAATTTTATTATCCAGGTCCTAGTCAAGATAGTTTTGTGACTGTCTATGTTGATAAAAGAACTAATAAAGTTATTGGTGGAACTCAAACAAGATAAATGTGTCAGAGTCGCACCCTGACAAAAAAGGAAACCCTGACAAAAAAGGAGGTGATGAAATAATGGAGAAATATATATTTTGTATGCTACCGGGTAGTAGACATTCCCAAGAAGCGAAAGAGTTGTTGGAGAGTAGAGGTATTCCTGTAACAACCATCGTCTTAGACGGAGATTCGTTAAATGCAGTTTCTTATGATTTAGGGATAAAAAAAGCGCCTGCCTTATATGTAAAAGGGCGATGGTATCAAGGGATAAAAGAAATTCGCGAGTTTGTTAACGGAAAATAAGTAAGACACATCAGGATATTAATGTTTTGCTCTTGCTATTTTAAAGGAGGGTAAATAAAATAAGGTGGTATGAGAAATACTTCTTATACCACCTCTTTCTCTATCTAAAAGTATTTTGACTAATTATCGGAGAGTTGTTTCTTAAAAGAGAAATACATCAGAAGATAACAGTGTATACAGGGCTATAGTTTTCCTAAAATTCTTCGCCTAAATTCCTTTTTGTTTCACTGCGATGAACTTCTCATACATATTTTTATTATTAATGATGGAGGTAAAAAAATGAAGAATCTTAAAGCAAAAATGTTCAACAAAAAGGCATCTGATCCGCAGAATAAACCCAACCAGATTATTGAAGCCATAGGATTAAAGTCAGGCCAAGTTATTGCTGATATAGGATCAGGTGGTGGTTATTTTACATTAAGATTCGCTGAGATAGTGGGTGAAGAGGGAAAAGTTTACGCTGTAGATACAGACGAAAAACTTTTAGAATTCGTGGATAATAATGCTAAACAGAAAGGATTAAATAATATAGTTATGGTATTAGCCAAAGATAAATTGGAACTACCAAAAGGAGGTTTGGATTTCGTATTTATGCGCAATGTTACCCATCACATATCAAACCGTGTTAGTTACTTTAAGGAGCTGAAGAAATTTCTAAAATCTTCCGGTAAAGTAATCATAATAGAATATAAGAAAGCCAAACCGTTTACATTCCGGGGAATGTTTGGACATTATGTGCCTAAGGAAACCATTATTCAAGAAATGAGGGAAGCAGGGTATTCTTTGGAAAAAGAATTTGATTTTTTGCCAGAACAACATTTTACAATTTATCTAGTGAAAAATGAAAGATAAAGGCATAATTTGTAATGTTTCAAATAAAAAGATAGGAAAGAGGCAAATAAAATGGATATTATGAGTAATAAAACAGAGGCTATAATTGCCATCTTAGTGGCTTTCTTCGTGTTGTTTTCAGCAATGCTTAGCCCAAAAATCTCTGCAGGATTGGCTGTTGTTTTCCTTAGCGTATTGGCTGCATACAAATTATATCAAAGTAAAACAAAATAAACTAACAAAAACAAAATGGAAAAAGGTAAACTGCGAAAAATCGTTGTTGCTATGCTCTCGGTAATAGTAACAATAAGTGTGATAGCATATCTCAATACACTCCCGAGACCAGTTTTTGAAAAACCATATTGGATTAGTATTATCGCATTGCTATTCCTCTACTGGATAATTTTCATCAACTGGTATTCTAAACGCAAAAGAAAATAAATAAATTTATAAATGTCTCGCACCCTGACAGGTTGAACAGGTTGACAAGAATTTGTTTTGGGTATATGCTCAAAATGAAAGGTCGAATTTCTGTTTAATAAAAAAGGAGATTAAAATTATGCCCGGATTTGACGGAACTGGTCCCTTGGGTTTAGGTCCAGGCACAGGACGAGGGCTTGGTCCTTGCGGAGCAGGATTAGGTTGGCGTCGTGGTCGAGGAATTAGATTTGGTTATGGCTTCCGTTTTGGCTATCCTTATTTCTATCCTTATCAATATAATAATTTAAATAGAGAGGAAGAAATCGAATTGTTGAAAAGGCAGCAAAAGGAGTTAGAAGAAGAATTAAAAGAAATTAAGAAGCGTCTGGACAACCTGAGGGCGAAAAAATAAGTTTTTGTTTTGCCCGCCTTTAAAGGCGGGCAAAACTTAAAAATAACTATGCCCAGACCAAGAGGATTTAGAAGAATTTATTTCAATCCAAAAGTTTCCTATTTTAAACCTCAGGGGATGCCGATGAGATATTTACAAATAATTAATTTAACCACTGAGGAGGTTGAGGCATTGAGATTAAAAAATATCAAAAATTTAAACCAAGCAGAAGCAGCAAAAATGATGAAAACTTCAAGAAGCACTTTCCAGCGCATCCTTTCTTCTGCTTATAAAAAAATCAGTCGGGCTTTAATTGAGGGTAAAGCAATAAGAATTATCAATAACCAGAATGAATAAGACAAAAATAACTCAATCTTTCCAAAAGACAATAAATTATTTACAACGGATTGTTCCTATTCTTTTGGGAGTAATAATGGCTATTAGTTTGTTTATTGTTTTAATTCCCAAAAGTTTTTATCGAGCCGTCTTTACCGGAAAAAATTTCTTCGACCCTTTGATTGGCGCTTGCTTAGGAAGTGTTGCTGCTGGTAACCCAATTACTAGTTATATTATCGGCGGGGAACTTTTAAAAGAAGGGGTAAGTTTAATCGCGGTTGTTGCTTTTATTCTTTCTTGGGTAACCGTAGGTGTTGTTCAACTGCCGGCTGAGTCATTAATTTTAGGCAGAAAATTTGCCTTGATAAGGAATTTATTTAGTTTTATTAGCGCAATTATTATTGCTATTTTAACTGTGCTAACTTTATCTATTTTATGAAAAGAATATCGGAAAAACTTAATAGCGGTTCTTGGATTTTTCTTTTAAGTATGATTATTATTTATTCTTTTTTAATAATTTTTAAATTTGATTTAGGAATAAAAGTTATTCGTCAATTTTTGATTTTATTGGTTAAAATTATTCCTGTTTTTATTTTAGTAATTTTTCTGCTATTCATTCTTAATTTATTTCTCTCTCCACGAAAAATTGCCAAACTTTTAGGAAAGGAATCAGGTATTAAAGGTTGGCTTTTAGCCATTGGCGGAGGGATTATTTCGACCGGACCAATTTATATGTGGTACCCTTTATTAAAAGATTTAAGGGATAAAGGGATGCGCAATGCTTATTTAGTTGCTTTTCTTTATAACCGAGCAATTAAACCAGCCCTACTTCCAATGATGATTTATTACTTTGGCTTTCCTTTGGTGGCTGTTCTTTGTATTTATATGATTTTATTTTCAATAATCAACGGCCTTTTAGTTGAAAAAGCAATCAAAAATAATTTATAAATTAATTTTTAAAAAAATGAAAATTGCTATTGCTACAATTAATAAAGAAGAAAATTCTGAAATTAGTAACCGTGGCGGAAGAGCACCTTATTATTTAATTTTTAATGAAAAAGGAGAATTGTTAGAGGTTTTTTCTAATCCTTTTGCCGTGGGAGGAGGAGGCGCTGGTTTTGCTTTATCTCAAATATTTGCTGAAAAGGGGATTGATATAGTTATTGCTGGGAACATCGGACCTAATATGGCTTATGCCTTGGAAGAAAAAGGAATTAAATTTTATCAAAAGTTAGGAAAAGCAAAGGAAGCGCTTCAAGAGGTTGTTGGTTAGTCGGAAAGGTGCGACCCTGACAAAGGCAGGGTCGCACCTTTGGAAAACAAAAAAGAGGGGAGTAAATCTCCCCTCTTCCCCTTTTTTATCCTCTCTTCCCCTCCTTTTTATCGTTTTATCGGATTGACTTAATTATCACTACTCTATTTTCTTTTCTTCCCTCTGGAGTATTTGGAGCGCGGGGGAAACGGTCACCCATCCCCCTGCACTCTATTCTATAATGAGCCACATTCTTATTGACCAGATACTCTTTTACAGTAGATGCTCTAAGAATTGACAATTCGAGGTTATCTTTTACATTCTTGCAACCTTTGGCTGAGGTCCTGGAGGCGAATCCTTCAATAAGGATTCTTATTTCTGGATGTTTAATCAGAAAAGCGGCGAGTTGGTCAAGTTGCTTTTTTGCTGAAGAATCAAGAGAATAACCACATGGAGGAAAATGAATTGTAAGGTATATCTGCCTTCCTATAACCAAAAGTGACTTTAATTTGTCGCTAGTAAGAGCAAGCGTGTCTTTTATGCCCCTAAGTTCAGTATTGCTCTTTTTAAATTCTTTTACTTGGGCTTTCAGAGAATCGGCTATGGCTTTAAGTTCCCTTAGAGAATCAGAAATTTCTTTCAATCTCAAAGAGATTTTTTCTAACTTTTTCACTTCAGCACTAATAGTTATTGATTCTTTAGTCGGAGATACAGGCCTAGTAGATGCAAGAGCAGCAGAGGTAGAAGCAGGTGCTGGGGTGGGTTCTGGTGATGGTTTAGAAACACTGATTTCTGCTAATTTTTCTTTTTCGCTCTGCTTGGCTTGCTTTTGAACAGGGCTTTTTAAGGGTTTTTGGCTTGGTACAGAAATTACCTCAATGACTGGCTCTTCTGGTGGCTCTTCTGGTTCTTCTTGCTTTGGTTCTAATTGCAATTGTAGTTCTTTTACTGGCTTAGGCGGTTTGGGCTTGGAGGTTGGTTTGGCTTGTTTAGGTTTAACTTGTTCTTGACTAATTTTTTCCTTTCTTCTTTTTTCTATTACTTTAGTCAAAAGTTTCGGTTGTGTTGGTTCTCGCCAGTATTTGGGTTTGACTTTTTCCACTCGTGGGTTGAAGTCATAACTGAGTTTTAAAGCAGTTCCCAAATAATAACTCGGATAATCAAGATACCTGTCAAAAACATCGTCACCAATTAGAGGTTTATCCATTGTCATTTCAATGCCTAGTTTCCAGTGTTTAGTTAGAGGAATAAGCCATTCCAACCCGATTCCCAAACTAAAGTAATTTCCAGAAAGTTTTTTCCATTCTTTTGTGGTTGGGTCCTGACCTTCAAGAACTGTGCCGAAATTAAGCCGAGTAAGATTCATTGTTGCTATATCCACCATTTGCCAGTGAGTATAACTGATTCTGAAAGAAGGAAGAGGATATAAATGGTTTGAAGAAAATCCCTGAGCAAGCGAAGCAGTAATCCGGAAATAATTAATTCTTTCTGGTAGAGAATGGGAAAAGCGGAACATAGATCCAGTTCTTACTTCTCCTGTCTCATAAAGCAGACCAGTTTTCGGATTTCGGACAGGCAAGGGAAATTTAGAGGTATTAGGATAGTTAAAGGAATAGTCGGCTTCTAAGGAAAGTGAAGTCCTAGAGAGCAGGGCTTTCTTCACGAAGAGACCGCCTCCTAAAGCCGGTGTTCGATAAGAAACCCCTGAACTTTTTAGAAGGAAGGTTCCGCTTTTTACCCCTAACTCTACAGGAAAAGCAGAAATAACCAAGACGAGCAATACAGCGAAAATCTTCTTCACTTTTACCTCCTTTGCTTTTAAGTTTTTTCAAGGAACTTTTCGCCTATTTTAAAATATTTCTTTATTTTTGTCAAGAGTTTTTAAAAGGGTGCGACCTGACAATTTGTCAGGTCGCACCCTCCAGAAAGTCCTGACAAATTGTCAGGTCGCACCCTTTAGAAAGTCGCACCCTCTAATCAGGGTCGTACCCTGACAGAGCCGATTCCTGTCTTTCTTATGCCAGCAGCATTTGCCTCATCAGTGTCAATCTGCATTCGCCAGACAAAATTTTTTCTAATTCTGACAACTACATTATTAAAAATCAATCCTCTTTTGCCTTTTATTCTTACTGAAACCTTGTCTCCATGCTTTAAATTTAGTTTTTTTGCTGTTTTTGGGTCGCAATGAATATGTCGGGCAGCAATAATAACTCCTTGTTTTAATTTTACTTCTCCTTTTGGTCCAATTAGAGTTATTCCTGGTGTATTTTTTAAGTCGCCGGAAAGACGAAGAGGAGGGTTAATTTTTAGGTGGAAAGCATCAGTGCGAGAAATTTCTATTTGAGTTTTTTTTCGGAGTGGCCCAATAATTCGTACTCTTTTTATTTCTCCCTTTTTAGTTTTTAAAATAACCCTTTCTTTAGCGGCAAATTCTCCTTTTTGGGAGAGAGGATAATCAGGAGTTAATTTATATCCTTTGCCAAAAAGTTTTTCTAATGTTTTTTTATCTAAATGGACATGCCTTGCCGAAGTTTCAACGATTATTTTTATTTTATCCTTTTCCATATTTTTATAATTTTATTTTTTCTTTTTTTAATAAACCATGTTGAGCGCCTATTTCTCTAATAACTGCTCCGCTGTTTAAAATGCCTAATTTAAGTGCCTTTTTTATATCTTGATAAATAATTAAGCCAGCAATAAATCCTGAAGAAAAAGCATCGCCAGCCCCGGTTGTATCTAATGGTTTATGACCAGTTGATTTTGATTGATAGAATTTTTTATTTAGAGAATCATAAACTGAAGCACCTTTCTCTCCCTGAGTGATAACGATAATTTTTGCTCCCCACTGAGCAATAGTTTTTGATAATTTGTTTAAAGAGAAACTAAAAGGTCGTTTGCCTGTAATAGTAGTAATCAAGAATCTTGCCTCGTTTTCGTTTAAGATAAGAACTTCAGTATTTTTAAAATATTTAAGCAATAACTTTCCTTTTTCCAATTGTTTGTTGCCCGGGTTCCAAGCCCATTTTACTTTTTTTTCTTGAATAAATTTTCTTATTTCTTCTAAAATTTGCTGCCAATTTTTACCGGAAAGAGAAGAAGTATAAAGCCAATCTGTTTCAATACGGGCTAAATCTGCCTTTTTTATTTTTAAATAATTATTAGCCCCGCGGTATAAGAAAGCAATATGCTTTCTTTCTTGTGAATGAGTACAGATAAAAGAAAAACCAGTAGATATTTTTTCGTCTTCTTGGATGAAGGAAATATCTACTCCTTGTTTAATTAAATCTTTTTTAATTTCTTCACCTTCTTTGTCTTTGCCAATTCGGATGATAGCAGCTGTGGTTAGGCCTAATTTAGCAAAACCAACAGCAGTGTTACAAGCACCACCGCCTAAACTGAAATAAACTTTTTTAAGATTAATTTTGTTTCCCAAATCAAAAATCCATTTTTTCCCTTTTTTGGCTTTTAAAATTTTTCCTTGTTCAATAAAAAAAGTAATGTCTCTTACACCACCGCCAAGGGTAACAATATCATATTTTTTTGTTTTTTTATTTTTTGTTTTCATATATTATTATTTTAACTCTTTAAAATTTTAAAGGCAACAAGCGTGTTAATTTCCCTTGACAATGGCTTAAAAATGTGCTATACTTTAAGAAAGTTCTTTGAAAAAAGAAAATAAAAATAAAAGAAAGGAGTAATGATGAAAAGGATGATTTTGTTTGTTTCGCTTTTAGTGGCTTTGATGACTCCCGCCTTAGGAGCGGTTGAGTCAAGAAGAAGTTTTGTTTTGGTAGAAAAAGGAGATAACCTTTCAAAAATTGCTAAGAGAACTGGTCTGTCACTAAAAAGAATTCTACTTCTGAATCCCCAGATAAGAAATGCGAATCTGATTTTTCCTGGAGACACTATTTTCTTGACGCCTCCTGAAGAGATATTTGTGGTAGTAAAACCAGGGGATAATTTGACTCTAATCTCTCGTAAGTTTGATGTTTCTATTTCAGAAATAGTACGACGGAACCGGATAAAAAATCCAGACCTGATTTTCGTCGGCCAAGTATTAGCAATTCCTTTGTCAAGGTCAGTAGGAGAAGAGATAGATTTTCTTGCTCAGATTGCTCAAGGTCAGCAGGTTCAAGATAATCAGGAAAGATTTCTCAATCCTCTAGGGTTAGAAAAAGAAGAAAAAGAGTTGGAAAAAGAAGAAAAAGAAAAGCCAGTTGCTTCAGTTAGTCCAGAAAAAGAGGATAATAAACTTCTCTTGAATTTGGATTTTGTCCCTGATTCAGCAGCAATTGTTAATGTAGCAGTGCCGGCTGTTGTTGAAAAGACAAAGACAATCTTTGTTTTTAAGGAAAAGCAAGAAAAAGATAATCGGCAAGTAATGCTTATTAGTTTTCTCGCAGGCATTCTCTTCTTGCTTCTTTCTTATAGGTTTCCCCAAAAGAAGGAGATGTTCTCCAAGATGAGTTTATATGTTTTCTTGGCTGTCTTTATACTGACAATCCTTAGTCCGCCTAATCTTTCTCATTCTGCTCCTGAAAATCTCAGACCATCTATGGTTCTTAACTCTCCGGAAGACGATTTTCTAAGTCAGAACATTGATGAAATAATGCGGGTGAAAGTGATGGTGGCTGAAGAAGAATTTTTAACCAGGAAAACGGGATTTCCTTCAATATACCAATTCATCTATCCGCTTCCTTCGGCTAAATTTGCCCGAATCACCTCTGGTTATGGACCAAGAAGAAATCCGGTTACTGGAAAAAGAGAATTCCACCATGGAGTAGATTTACCTGCTGCGTTAGGCGCGCCCGTGGTTAGCATAAGTGAAGGAAAGGTTTTGAGGACAGGCAGAACCAGAAATGCGGGCCGGTATGTGATGATTGTACACCGGGGCAGAAAGCAAGTAATTATTTCCGTATATGCTCATTTGAAAAAAATCTTGGTAAAAAGTGGCCAGGTAGTCAGAGCGGGTGAAAAGATTGGGGAGATTGGTATGACCGGCCGGACAACTGGTCCCCATCTTCACTTTGCTCTGATGAGGGCTAATAATCGATTTTTAAACCCCACGCCTTTTGTTAAAAAAGGCGGAGGAGAAAAATTTGTGAAGATGTTTGGTATCCCTAGGGAAGTTGTCGCTCTTTTGACTAATACGCCTTGATATAGATCGTTCTGTTAGAGCAGCAGAACGATAAGAGGGTCAAAATGACCCTCTTTTTTAATTCTCTTTGCTTTAATTTTTTGTTTTTGATATAATGTAAGCAAGATAAAATAAAATAAAGATGAACTTACCTTACTTTTATTATTTTCTACCCCACTTAATTTTAATATTCTTATTAATTAATTTAATTATCATTGTTTTTTTATCTTTGAGAATAAAGGTCAGATTTAATTTTCTTTTAGAAAAGTTTAAAGAGGCAATAAAACTTCTTCAAGAAAAAGAAAAAGAATTAAAGGAAACAAATCTTAAATTATCTTTAGAAAAAGACGAGAGTAAGTTAATTGTTTCTAATTTAACTGATGGGTTAATAGTTTTTGATAATCAAGGAAAGGTTATTTTAAGCAATCCTCAAGCAGAAAAACTTCTTTGTTTAGAAAAAGAAGGACTACTCAAAGGTAAAACCTTAGAAGAAATAAGCAAAATTCCTCGTTTAGAGAAATTTGCTAAAATGATTATAGAATACCCAATTGCCAAAAAAGTTAATTTGTACCGCAAGATATTTTCTATTGGAGATTATCAAAAAAGAATTTTAGAAATAACGAGTTTTCCTTTAATTCAAGGAAAAGAAAAGAAAGGGTTAGGCGTGGTTATTCATGATGCTACTCGTGAGAAAAAAATTGAGAAAATGAGAAATGAATTTATAAAAATTGTTTCTCATCAGTTGCGCGCCCCTCTTTCCGGAATGAGATGGAGTTTAGAACTGCTCTTAAGCAACAAAGAATCAAATTCTTTAAGCGAAAAACAAAGGGAGGTTTTAAGAAGATGTTTAATCAGCAATGAAAGAATGATAAAATTAATTAACGATCTCTTAGAACTTTCCCGTATAGAGTCAGAAGGGGTAGAAGAAGATAATTTTATTTTTGCTTCATTAGAGAGCGTTGTTGAACGAGTAATAGACAAATATAGTCCTCGTTTGGAAGAAAAGAAAATCAATCTTATTTATAATCATCCTTCTTCGCCTTTGCCTCGGGTGAAAATGGACCCCCAGAAAATAGGTATTGTTGTGGGGAATTTATTAGAAAATGCTATAAATTATTCTCCTCAAGGAGGAAAGATTATAATTACTCTGAGTTTAGAAGAAAAAAAGAGAGATATTCTTTTCTCTATTAAAGATAATGGTCCAGGGATATCTGAAGAGCAAATAGGAAAAATTTTCAATAAATTCTTTTTTACCCGTTTTTTCCGAGGGGCTAACCTTTTAGAAATGAAAGAAGGGGGAATGGGAATAGGCCTTTATATGAGTCGGAAAATCATTGAAAATCATGGTGGAAAAATTTGGGTGGAGTCAAAACAAGGGGCTGGTGCGACTTTTTATTTCACTTTACCTTTAAGTTAAGAAAATGGCTACTTATCATCCAACAGTTTTAGTTATTTTGGATGGCTGGGGCTTTAGACGAGAAAAAAGGGGAAATGCTATTTTAGCGGCAAAAACTCCTTTTATTGATAGTTTAGATAGATTCTATCCAAAAACTCTTTTGCGCGCTTCTGGCATTGCTGTTGGTTTGCTTTGGGGAAAGCCGGGTAACTCTGAAGCAGGGCATCTTACTTTAGGTGCTGGGAGGATTATTTATCAGTCATTGCCCCGCATTGTTTTTGCCATTCAGGATAAAAGTTTCTTCAAAAATAAGGCACTTTTAAAAGTCATTACTCATACAAAAAAGAGACATTCTTCCTTACATCTCTTGGGTTTGGTTTCCAGCGGAGGAGTACACAGTTATATTGATCACCTTTATGCTCTTTTGGATTTAGTAAAAATGGAAGGGGTTGAAAAGGTTTATCTTCATATTTTTACTGATGGAAGAGATTCTAGCCCTCATGAATCCTTGAATTTTTTGAAAATTTTAGAGAAACGCTTGGAAAAATTAGGACGGGGGAAAATTGTTAGTTTAATTGGTCGTTATTATGCGATGGATAGAAATAAAAATTGGTCAAGGACGAAAATTGCTTATGATTGTTTAGTTGAAGGTAAAGGTGAAAAAGTTAATAATCTTTTTAAAGGCATTGAAGAATCTTATAAAAAAGGAATTAGCGATGAATTCATTAAACCAATTTTAGTCAAAGACAGAAAAGGAAAAATAGTAACAATTAAAGACAATGATGGTCTAATTTTCTTTAATTTCCGCGCAGACCGAATGCGCCAGTTAGTTCAGGCATTTGTTGACCCAAAATTTAAGGGATTTAAAAGAAGAGTGCCTAAAAATCTAAAAATTGCAACTTTTACCCAATATAAAAAAGGTTTAAAAACCGAAGTTGCCTTTCCGCCGCAGTTTGTCAATTCTCCTTTAGCCCAAGTAATTAGTCAGGCAGGATTAAATCAACTTCATATTTCTGAAACTGAAAAATACGCTCATGTTACTTATTTTTTTGACGGTCGACGGGAAAAACCTTGGCCAAAAGAAGATTGGGTTTTAGTGCCTTCACCTTCTGTTTCCAATTATGCGGAAACTCCAGAAATGAGCGCTCCAGAAATTACTAGCCGGCTGGTAGAAGAATTAGAAAAAAAGAAATATCATTTTATTGTAGTGAATTTTGCTAATATGGATATGATTGGTCATACAGGAGATTTTCAAGCCGCTGTGCGAGCGGCTGAAGAAGTTGATGATTGTCTTCAGCAAGTAGTTGCTACTACCTTAAAATTAGGCGGTTCTTTACTTATCACCGCTGACCACGGCAATGCTGAGGAAATGATTGATTTAAAAACAGGGGAAATTTTTACTGAGCATACGACTAATCCAGTGCCTTGTTGGCTGGTTACTCCAGAAAACAAGCGAAAAATAACCAAAGAGAAACTGGCTCGGGAAGAAGAGATAATTGGCGGCGGATTATCTGATATTGCTCCAACTATTTTGCGTTTGATGGATTTAGAAATTCCCGGAGTAATGAGCGGAAGCCCCCTTCTTTCACTTTTTATTTAAAAAATATAAGAAATAAATATGGAGGAGAAAAAAATTAAAAAACCTAAACTCCTTATTGTTGAAGATGACGAATTTTTGGTTGATTTACTTTTAGAAGGTTTTTCTGACCAGAAAATAGAGATTGAAGTTGCTTATGACGGTGAAAAGGCATTAGAAAAAGTAAAAGAAGTCAAGCCAGATTTAATTCTTTTAGACATTCTTTTGCCGAAAATTGATGGATTTGAAGTTCTAAAGAGATTGAAAGAAGACAAAAGCACGGCTAAAATTCCTGTGGTTATTTTGAGCAATTTAGGGCAAAAGGAAGAAATTCAGCGCGGCTATAAATTGGGAGCAGTTGACTTTTTGGTTAAAGCGTCTTTTTCTTTAGAAGAGGTAGTAAAAAAAGTGAAAAAATATCTTTCTACTTCCTAAAAGGAGGGTTAATTTTCATTTAGGCTTTTCTTTTGTTTGAGAGAAGCATATTCTTAGGGTATATTTTTAAAAAGACAACTTTAACCAAAAAGTTGCCTTTTTTAAAGAAAGCGACTAAAATAAGCCATTAATAGGTGTAATAATATCTTTAATCTTCCGTCTAATATAATGAAATCCGATAAATACTTAATTAGGCAGTTTAAAAAGGGTAAAGCAGAGGCATTTAGCCAGATTTATCAGCATTATGTTGAGAGAATTTATCGTTTTGTTTTTTTGAAAACTTTGTCTAAAGAGGAAAGCGAAGATATTACCAGTCAGGTTTTTTGCCGACTTCTTGAGTATTTAGTTGGTTCTTCAAAAAAGATAAAAAGTTTACAGGCATTTCTTTACCGGGTTGCACGAAATTTGGTTAATGATTTTTATCGTAAGCAAGGAAAATGGGGAAAGGAATTGGCATTAGAAGAAGAAAAAGAGATTGTGGATGATAATCTGAAAATAGAGGAAAAAATAGACCAAAAACTTACTTTAGAAGGAATAAAAAGCGCTTTGGAAAATCTAAATGATAATTACAAAGATATTATTATCCTTTACTATTTAGAAGAACTCTCAGTTAAAGAAATTGCTGATATTATGGAAAAGTCAGAAGGGGCTGTTCGTGTTCTTATTCACCGCGCTTTAAAAGAGTTAAGAAGAAAATTAAATCAATGAAGGATAAAGAACTAGTTCAAAAAATTAAAGAATTAAAATCAATCAAGCCCGACAACCAATGGCGAGAAAATTTGGCTAAAGAATTGCTTTTTCGGGCTAAATCATCCTTTCCGGGTATAACTGAAAAGCCGGAATTTTTATTTTCTTTTAAAAAAGTTTTTTCTTTTTCCCGTTTAGTCAGAGTAGGAGTTAGTTTGTTGATTATTCTTTCTATTGTTTTTGGCGGTTCAATTTTTGTTGTTCAGGCAGCCGAGAGAAGTATCCCGGGCGATTTTCTTTATCCTTTAAAAATCACTAAGGAAAAACTTCACTTGGCTTTAATTTCTCAACCAGAGAAAAAAGTCCAATTGATTTTAAAATTTGCTGATAATCGCTTAGAAGAAGCAGAAAAATTAGCAGCCAAGGGAGAAGATGGTGAGAAAATTGTTCAAGTAATGGATAATTTTCAAAAACAGATAAAAGAAGCAAAAGAGCATTTATCTAAATTAAAACCAAAGAATGATTTAATCAAAGAAGCCGGGTTTAAAGTAGTGAATTATCAAAAAGTGTTGACCCGTTTAGAAAAAGAACCATTTTTAGAAGAAGATGTTAAGCAAAAAATAAAAATAGCCCTTAATTCCAGTGAAGACCTTGTTTCTCCTTTTAAATTAGAGGAAAAAGAAAAGCAAATTAAAGAAAAGGAGGGAGAAGAAGAGGCAAAAACAGAAGAAGATTCTCTTTCTCAGACCAAAAAAGAAGAAAAGGTAAAAACTTCACAAGATTTTCATCATCCGGCTAAATCCTCAAAGCCGTTAAAAAAGAAAGTTGATTCTCCAAAGATATTTTTGCCAGAAAAGAAAAAATTGTCTCCTTCTGGAGAATTTTCCGGAGGCATTAAAAGAGAGAAAATCCAGTTTAAGGGTTTGATTATCCGAGAAGAAAAGTGATTCTCTGACTAGCGGCAGGCAGAAAAGATAATTTTCTTCCTGCCGGTGGCCGGAGGGAAAGGTCGAATTTTTGCTTCGGTGCACCTTTACAAAAAAGGAAATTAATCAAAGGTCGAGAGATTAATTTCCTTATCTTAAAAGAAGAAACATTAAAGGTCGACATCCGCAAGGATGGTTTCTTCTACCAAAGGTCTAAGTCGCCTTTCAATTTTACTCTAATTTAACATCAAAAAGTAAAATTGATTGGCGGCACTAAGGAGTTATTAAAAATGTCGAACTTATTGAAAAAGGTAACTTTCCTTGGCATAGGAATTACCTTAGTGGTTTGGTCCATCGGTTTAGCCGCTTTTGTTCCGGTGGCTTCGGCAACAACTATTGTTGACGGAGATTTAGTTAAAACACCGGATAGTCCAGCGGTTTATTTGATTGATGGGTCAACCAAAAGGGTCTTTCCTCATGCCAATGTTTACCATTCTTGGGGCTATCCATCAGATTACAGCACGGTAAAAACCGTTACTGCTGATGAGTTAGCCGAATATGAGGATGGTTCAGCTGTTCCTTTCCGTGATGGCTCTCTTTTCCGGGGAGTTACTTCTTCAGTTCACGGAAAGTCAGCCTCTTGCGTCTTTGTTGTTGAAGACGGCAAGTTAAGACCAATCCTTTCTGAGGATGTTTATACCAATCTTTACAATGGAGATTGGTCTTTAATTACTTGGGTGCCTGATAGTTTGCTTTCTAAATTTGCCTATCCTCTAGGTGATACAGTAACTTCAGCCGATGTTCATACTAATGGAACCTTGATTAGATATGAAGGTTCTCCAGCCATCTATTTAATTCAAGATGGCAAAAAGAGGGCTTTCAGTTCTTGGGACGCCTTAGTGGCTAATCGCTACTATGTTGATGGCAGATACACTGTTCCTTTGATTACTGTGGCTGATACAGAAACTTATGAGGACGGCGACCCAATTACTGGCGCTGAATTGGCTCTCTTAACTCCGGCTGAGTGGTCAGCTGAAGTAGAAGTTGGTGATTTAATAATTAGTTTAAGCGACAGCACCCCAGCAGCTGGTTATGTCGCCAAAAAAGCCCAAAATGCTCTTTTTGCCAAATTCAACTTCAAGGCAACTGGTGGAAAAGTAACTGTTTCTAAGATTGTCTTGAAGAGAAAGGGATTGGGCTATGATGCTGATTTTGATGCAGTCAGATTATATGATGGAGCAACCCAACTTGGTACTGACCAATCAATTAATACAACAACCCATGAAGTTACTTTCAGCGGGTTGAATTGGGAAATCCCCAGTGGTCAGACCAAAGTCCTTTCAGTAAAGGCAAATATCGCTGAATCACCAAGCGGAACCAATGATTATTTTGAATTAACTGAGGTTACTGCTGATGGTGATGTTAGCGGTTTGCCCGTAGCCGGTAATGCAATGCAGTTCGCCAACCTAAGCGTTGGCCAATTAAATGTTGACGCTGTAAGCAGCAGTTCAAGTGTCAATGTGATTTCCGGAGCAACTGACCAAGAACTTGGTTGCTGGAATTTCACCACTGATTCAACTGAAGGATTTTATGTTGAATCAATTAAATTAACCAACATTGGCACGGCTGCTTCTACTGATGCTTTGAATTTTGTCTTAAAAGTTGGTTCAACAGTAATTCCTGGTTCTGGGGTTGATGAAATGGCAAGCAATGGCACGGTTACTTTTGATTT
>Ga0190361_1000498_pt1 | contig 15630 bp, 10 predicted proteins | sample 48721845_MG_FD_161273 | JGI IMG/M metagenome (GOLD analysis project Ga0190361, IMG submission 161273) | Hydrothermal vent microbial mat bacterial communities from Southern Trench, Guaymas Basin, Mexico - 4872-18-4-5_MG | ecosystem: Environmental > Aquatic > Marine > Hydrothermal vents >...
TCGCCTGGGCAGCCGCTCTCCTTACCGCAGCATCCAGATACAGAACCTTTCTGGAGTCGCAAAATGAGAGATGAGACGCTCACCTACAAGTCCGCGGGTGTTGACATTGACGCTGCCAACCAACTGGTGCAGCGTATAAGGCACCATCTCGCCCGCACCTTCACCCCACAGGTGGTGCGCCATTATGGCGGTTTTTCGGGGCTTTTTCGGCTTGAGATAGGCGGCGCACGGCTGTTCGGACGCTACAAAAAACCACTGCTGCTTGCCGCAACCGACGGCGTCGGCACAAAACTCAAAATCGCCTTCCGCCTCGGCACCCATAACACTGTCGGCGTTGACCTCGTCGCTATGTGCGTCAATGACCTGCTGGTTTACGGTGCAAGACCGCTTTTCTTCCTTGACTACTTTGCCTGCGGAAAACTGGAGTTGGATGTGGCAGAACAGGTGGTGGAGGGGATAGCCGACGGCTGCCGTCAAGCAGGATGCGCGCTTATTGGAGGCGAGACAGCCGAGTTGCCGGGGTTTTACAGGAGAGGCGAATACGACTTGGCGGGGTTTGCGGTGGGGGTGGTTGATGAGAGCCGCATAATAACGGGGTCGCGGGTTGAGGCGGGCGATGTTGTGGTGGGGCTCGCCTCAAGCGGGCTGCACTCAAACGGCTTTTCCCTTGTGCGGAAGGTTGTGTCGCGCACACGGATGCGGCTTTCCAAATACTACATCCAGTTGGGCTGCACACTCGGTGAAGAGTTGCTGCGCCCCACACGCATATATGTGCGGGATGTTCTGGATTTTTTGAGCCGTTATCGTAGGTGGCGTCCTGTGGCGGCGATGGCGCACATAACAGGTGGCGGACTGGTGGAGAACATTCCGCGCGTGCTGCCTGCGAACTGCCGCGCCGTCATCAAAAAAGACTCCTGGGAAGTGCCCCCCATCTTCCGCCTTGTGCAGGAGCGTGGCAAAATCGCAGATGCTGAAATGTGGCGCGTCTTCAATATGGGCGTTGGCTTTGTCCTCATCTTAAAGCCTCCTCACCTCAACCCCGCGCTGCGCTTCTTCCGGCGTAGAAAGATTCCTGCTTTCCATATCGGCACCATTGATGAGGGACCCCGCGGTGTCAGCATCATCTGATGCCGCACTCTACATCCACATCCCCTTCTGCCACCGCCACTGTCCTTACTGCGACTTCTTCTCGGTGCGCTACCGCACCGATTTGGCGGAGCGTTTCGTTGCTGCGCTGCTGGACGAGGCGCATCAGCGCGCGCCCAAAAATCCACAAACCATCTACATCGGCGGCGGAAACCCCACATCCCTCCCCGCAAAACTGCTCAAACGACTCCTTGCGGGATTGTCGCAAATCTGCCGCCTGCAAACCGTTACGGAGTTCACCGTTGAGACAAATCCCGAAACGCTCACCCCCCAGAAAGCGCATATCCTGCGCTCCTTCGGGGTCAACCGCATAAGTATCGGCGTGCAGAGTTTCAATCCTGATATTCTGCGCTTCCTCGGTCGTAGACATGGGGTGAGAGAAATCCTTGTTGCCGTATCAACCGCGAAGAAGACGGGATTTCCTAACATCAACATTGACTTAATTTACGGTGTGCCGCACCAGACTTATGATGACTGGCTTGCAACGCTTAAAGCCGCCGTCGCGCTTGATGTGCAGCACATCTCCTGCTACGCGTTGACGGTGGAGGAGGAGACAAAATTGGGGTATGCGGTGCGGCGCGGAGCGGTGAAACTGCCGCCCGAAAGTTATGTGGCTGATATGTATAAGGCGGCGGTTGAGACGCTCAAAACGGCAGGTTTTAAGCGATATGAGATTTCCAATTTTGCCAAGGCGGGTTTTGAATGCCGCCACAACCTGACTTACTGGCGCAGCGGGAAATATGTGGGGCTGGGACCGTCAGCGGCGTCTTTTGACGGCAGAAGGCGCTTGCAAAATTCCAAAGACTTGCCCAGATACCTTGCCGCACCGCGGCTGCCGGATGAGGTGGTGGAGTTGAGCCGACTTGAACGCGCCGCGCAGTGCCTCATCCTTGCCCTCCGCACAGAAAACGGCATAACCGAAACCGAGTTGTGCGAAAAGACGGGTCTGGGCTTTGACGCCTTCGCCGAAGAGATTGAGCGCTTAAAAGCGGCGGGTCTGCTCAAGCAGGAAGGGGCGGTTCTGCGTCTGACCGAGCGCGGATTTCTGTTCCACGACAGCGTGGCGGTGGAGTTAATCCGCTGAGACGCCGAACGCGTTGAGGATTTTGGCGGTGGTTGTGACGATGGCGAATCCGTGTGCTGCGGCGCGTAACGAGGCAATATGTATATCCTTGTTAATCGTTGCGGTCGCATCGGCGGGGATGAAAGGCACAACGCCGCGGCAGAAGAACTCCCGCGCCGCCGTCTCAACGCATAAATGCGTCATCACACCGCAAACCACCACCTGCTCAACTCCTGTCGCAAGCACCGCTTCGCCGAATTCGGTTCCCACGAAAGCCGAATATGTCGGTTTGCAGAAGACAGATGCGTTTTGGGGCAGTTTGATGCGTGGGTCAATTTGTGTGGCGGGATCATCAGGTGGTAGGAGATGGCGCCAGAACGCCGCCATTGCGGGTGCCTCATCAGGCGTTGCCGCATAGTATGTAGCGAAGATGGGTCTTTCCGCCCTGCTGAAAGCGTTTATCAATGTGTTGATGTTGGGGATGATATCTGGTGCTGCCTGCACGAAGGCGTGGCTATTCTGGTTACAGAAGAAGAGTTGCATATCAACGACGGCGAGGCAGACCTGTTGCGGTTTCAACGCAATCCGCCTGTATTTCGGCACCAACTGCTGTATCTGCTTTATCCATTGTGGGTCATCAAACCTTCCCAAAACGAGCCCTCCTGATTCTCTGTCGGATAAATCATACCACTTCATCCTCTTTTGAGCAATTGCGGCGACCGTGGCACAAAGTGGCGTTGTCCTTCGGCGCCGCTGTTTGCCCTGTTCACTTCTTCTTCTGCTTCCGCCACCATTTCAGCCAATCGTCGTGGAGGCAGCCGAGGTCCTTGCCTGTTATTTTTTCAAGCGCCTCTTCCGCCGCATAACGCACATACTTATTCTCGTCCTTCAGCACCTCAATAAGTGGCTTTACCGCCTCTTTCACCTTTATTTCGCCGAGCGCCTTTGCTGCCGCTTGGCGAATATACTTATCCTTGTCCTTAAGCGCCGCAATAAGCGGCTGCACTGCTTCCTGCCCTATCCTTTTCAGTGCATTCTTCGCCGCCCAACGCACATCCCAGCCTTCGTCCTCCAGCGCCGCGAGAAGCGGCTTGACCGCTTCCTTTGCCTTTATATCTCCCAATGCCACCGCCGCTGCTTTACGCACCCGCCATTTGCTGTCCTTAAGTGCCGCTATTAGCGGTCCTACCGCTTCTTTGGCACCTATGTAACCGAGCGCTTCTGCCGCTTCTTGGCGCACATACTTGTTCTCATCCTTAAGCGCCGCAATAAGTGGCTTCACCGCTTCTTTTGCCTTTATATGTCCCAGCGCTTTTGCCGCCTCGTAACGCACATCCGCATTTTCATCCTTCAGCGCCGCAATAAGCGGCTGCACCGCCTCTCTTGCCTTTATATATCCCAGCGCTTCCGCCGCCTCTTCGCGCACACCCGCACTTTCGTCCTTAAGCGCCGCAATAAGTGGCTTCACCGCTTCCTTTGCCCCTATGCTCCCCAGAGCGCTCGCCGCCTCGTAACGCACAAACGCGGCGTTGTCTTTCAACGCCTCTATCAGCGCTTTTACCGCTTCCTTAGCACCCATGCGACCGAGCGCCCATGCTACCTCTTCGCGCACATCCGCATTTTCGTCCTTCAGCGCCGCGATAAGCGGCTGCACCGCCTCCTTTGCCTTTATATATCCCAGCGCTTTTGCCGCCTCTTCGCGCACATCCGCATTTTCGTCCTTCAGCACTGCTATAAGCGGCTTGACCGCTTCCTTTGCCCTTATTTTGCCAAGCACCGATGCCGCCCCGTAACGCACACGCCAGTTGTCGTCCTTCAGCGCTTCTATAAGCGGCTTCGCTGCCTCCTGTCCTATCTTTCGCAACGCTTTTGCCGCTGCTTCACGCACATCATCGTCCTCATCTTTCAGCGTCGCTATTAGTGAATTCGCGGCTTCCTTTGCCTTTATGTTTCCCAATGCCACCGCCGCTGCATAACGCACATCATCGTCCTCATCTTTCAGCGTCGCTATTAGTGAATTCGCGGCTTCCTTTGCCTTTATGTTTCCCAATGCCACCGCCGCTGCATAACGCACATCCGCATTTTCGTCCTTCAGCACTGCTATAAGCGGCTTGACCGCTTCCTTTGCCCTTATTTTGCCAAGCACCGATGCCGCCGCATCACGCACACGCCAGTTGTCATCTTTAAGCGCTTCTATGAGCGGCTTGACCGCTTTCTGCCCTATCCTTTGCAGTGCATTCGCCGCCCCTTCACGCACACACCAGTTGTCGTCCTTAAGCGCCGCAATAAGCGGCTGCACTGCCTCCTGTTCTATCTTTCGCAACGCTTTTGCCGCCGCTTCGCGAACATCATCGTCCTCATCTTCCAGCGCCGCGAGAAGCGGCTTGACCGCTTCCTTCGCCTTTATATCTCCCAATGCCACCGCCGCTGCTTCACGCACATCCGCATCCTCATCATCAAGGAGCGCCATCAACGGCTTCGCCGCATCGCTCACACCCTTACGCCCCAAATCCTCAAGACGCCTCAACTCCTCAAGCCTCGTCTCCTTTAACGGCGAAGTCAGGCACTTCAGCAGGTTGGGCAACTTCTTAAGCAGAACATCTGTAACCCCAAAGCGCACTATGACCCACAGACGCTCAAGGTATTCCCTGATTTGTGCATCTTTGCTGCTCTCGGTTTTCTGCTCAAGATATGCGCGGAGGGCTTCCGTTTTGCCCAGCCCGTTTAAGTGGATAAGCAGTTTTTTCAGCGCCGTCACCGCCTGTTTACGGGTTATAAAATCGTCCGAACCTAACTGACCGATCAGCGTGTCCAGTTTCCGCTTCTGCGCATCTGATAGGGCAGATTTCTGCTGCGCTGGAAGCATTGTGCAGAACAGAAGCAGCGCCAACACAGGCAATAAGCAGCGCACAGCGCTCTCTCCTGCCTTTCTGATTATTTTACACGCGGGGCGGGGAAGGAACTCAGCCAACTCTCAATTTTTACCTGGGTCTTGGGATGACCCGTTTTGTTATTTTGGTGCTGGCTGGAAATTTTGTATCACGCATGACTTGCTTGTCCCCTTTACTGCATGGTAGAAATCCCAGATGGATATTGAGACAGGAGAGTGTAGCGAGGTTTGCCCGCGTTCTCAAGATCTGCCAGAATGAAGAGATACCGCAATGACTCATTTGCGGTGGGAAGTTTCTGGAAAAGTTTGGATGATGGATGCGAGAATGGCGCGGGCGTGGCGCAAAAGCACCACATCGCGCCTGATGGATGTGGCATCAGGTGCAAGACGGGCGGGAAAACCCAAGACACGCCGTGCAAGCGCCATAAGTCCTATGTATCTGCGCAGGTCGGTTTTGCCGCGTTGCAGTGTCGCAAGACGCCGCCGCAGCAGCCAGAAATACTCCCTGTCCTCAAGTCCTTCTCGCAGCATCTCCATACGGTAGGAGACAATAGGACCTGCAAGAACAGGCTTTTTCGGGTTGGACTTGCGGGATGGAGGGTAGAGGAGGAGACCATCACCTGCGCCGAAGGAGGCGTTTTTGCGGTGCGGGACAAGTGATTGTGTCTGTTCCCACGGATTGCGGGTGCGCCAGAAAGTTGCGCTCCAGTAAAGGAAGCCGTCAAGACTCCAGCGTTCTGCCAGCCAGAAAAGCAGCCGATGGTCAATGCCGGGCTCGTCAATGAAGAGGTTGGGGTAGAGTCCGCGTGGGATGCAGCAGACATAGAACCAGACCTGTTCGCCGCGTTTGTGCGCCGCCTCAACGCCTGCGGGGTCAACAAGGTGGAGCACGGGCACCCAGATGTCAACGAAGCCTTCAAACTCGCGGCAGGGCGCTTTTTCTTGGCAGAATGTGAGCAGGCGGGCGAGCCACGGCGCATGTTTCTTAATAAGACGCATTCCGCGTTTGACTTCAGCAAACCGCTCAGGCGCGGGTTCATCCACCCAGTAGCAGAACGCCAGTTTTTCAAGACCTGCTTTTTTGAATGCCTCGCCCTGAATTTTGAGCAGTTGCGCAAGGAGGGGTTCGTATTGGGGGTCGCCCATTTTGTGGCGTCCGAGTCTGCGCGGCAGATGCACCATAAACGAGTTGAAGCGGTGACGGCGGATGATATTGGGCGCCTCTTTAACAAAAGCGGTCGTGTCAAGATGGACCTGCCCTTTTTTGTCCACCCGAAGCAACGGCAGGCAAAAGCGGAACGGCTGATAAGGGCTTAAGCGGTGTTCCGCCATAACGGAGAGATACTTCTCCCAGACTTGTTTCTGCTGTTCTTTTGTGAGTGGACCATGCCAGCGTTTGAAGTTGAAGCCAAGCCCGATTGCGGTGCGGGTATGGGTCTCATCAGGGAGGGTGAAGTTGCAGACGGCGACATCAATTTTTATCGGCAGCACGAGTGCGCGGGGTTTCTCAAAGCGCAGGGTCAGCGTGACGGTGTGGTGTCCTGCAGGGGCGTCCTTTTTTGTGTGGAGCAACAGCCACAGGACTGCGGGGTTGTCCTTTAGGGAGATTTTTTGTGGTGCGGTGATGAGGGGGTCAAGCCATTTTGCGGCGCGTCCTGTTAGGGTTGTTGCTCTTGTTACAGGCAGCAGCACCCCTTTCAGCAACTTGGTTTTGTCAAAGACCTTTGCGTCCGCGTCAATGGAGTAGGTGAAGGAGGCGCCGTTTGCGCGGATGGCTATCTGGAGCGGCTCGTATTCGTTTTTTGCCATAACGGCGCGGCAGGGGGCAAAACCGCTCGGCGGTTTTATGTCGTGAGCCACCTTCACGCTCGGGTCAAGCCAGAAGACAGAAAGACCGTCCTTCTGGAGCAGCAGACCACCTGGGAACTGTTTTTTGCCCAGCAGCACATCCTCAACGAGAGCGCCGAAAGCGCAGGTCAGTTTGGCGCTTTTCTTTCCGACGAGTGCTTTCCAGAAATCATCAGGCGTTTTGACCTCTTTGCCGTCAACGGTGAGGATGATGGTGCCGGGCAGCAGTCCTGCGCGTTCCCAGACGGAGGCGGCGGTGCAGTCGGCGACGAGCACACCTCCTCGCGGCGCACCGAAACGCCTGCCCCATTCATCACTTGCTGTGACAAGCCGCAGTTGCGCTTTTTCATCTGTCAGGTCACCTGCTACTGCAACTCCGCACAGAACCACAAAAACCACCACCCGCATTGTCGTTCCCCCTCAACGCTTACACGGTTCCCAAGCACCGCTTGGATTTATTACTTCAATCCCTTTCTGTTGCAACTTGTTCTTCACTTCATAAAAGTGAGAATCGGTTGTTAAAAGCGCCACCTTTGCGCCTGCCTCTTCTTGTTTCGCCAAAGCAACCACAACATAGTCCCAATCCTTCTTCTGCTTCAACTTCTCCGCCTCCTTACAATCCCCGTGGTTTTTCTCCACATCGCCCCACTTAGGCTTGTCAGGAGAATACTTGATAATAAACTTCAGCGGAGGACGATGACCTCGTTCGCTAGCCCCCTTTACCTCCTTGAAGAATATCGGGGGAGCATACACAAGGATTCTTGGTTTTCTATATGCTATGGACGGTAGGGATTTAAGAAAGTCCAGACAACGCTTTTGTTGCTCTTGTGTTCGTCGTCCTTTACCTGCGGCACACCACAGAATGCTGGCGTCAATCACACAACAGGAAAACTCTTCCAGCAAATGCTCGCTATTTATCGTTTTGTTGCCGTTTTCGCTTTCTGGCACGCTCAACCGCCTCTATCGTTTTCATAAACTCGCTGTAGTCTGAACCGAGAAACTCGCCCAAAAACTTTTCAAGCGCCTCCTCGCCCTTGTCGTCTTTTGCGAAGAACGCTCCTTCCTTGTCAAAATAGATTTGGCGAACAACTGTGCCGTCGTCGGTGGGGTCAAAATAGTGGATGATGCAATCCTTGGGACTTAGTCGCTCTTCGGCGATAAGGCGGCTTATCCGCGCAACAATCAGGTCGCTATGCGTCTCTATCAGCAAAATCTTACGCGGAGGTCGTTTTGAAGGAGGTCTTGTTCTTGGCTTGAGAACGCCCGCCATGTCCGCAAGCACCTCTCCCATCGCCGCCTGAGATTTCGGGTGAAGATGAATTTCCGGTTGCTCAAGTAGAAGAACCGAGTTCTCTTCCGCAACCGCCCCCTGCAATAAAACAGGAAGCACCTGCGGAATACCAAAACCCACATCCTTCAAACTCACCCTCAACCCCAAATCAGGATGCCGCTCGTCCTTGACTATGACCTCAAATCGTCCGAGTTTCTTTATGAGCCAACGCGGCTTTACCACGCGCGCTCCCACATCCAGCCACCTTATCCATCTGTTGATTATCGGCTCCACCTGATGGTACCTACGAACAAGAAATTGAGGGGTGAGTTCACCCCTAAATCCAACCGCCGTGTAAATTTCCCCGCCTACAGACTCCGCCCTTTTCGGCTCCATCCGCAACGGTCCAAGATAATACAACCTTGTCGCCTCGCGAATTGCCGACATATACCATTCCAAGAAGGAAACAACTTGCGACTTTCTATCTTCTTCTGGCAGCAAGCCCCATACTTTCTCATACTTCTCAATCACCTCATAATCCCTACTCTTCACCGCCTGCGTAAGTTCTCTAAAAGCCTCTTGCCCAATCTCTTTTTTGATTTTGTTTAATACGTCTACCCCGGGCAACTTTACTGCGAAAAACCCTTTTCTTGTAGTGCTCCTATAGATACTCCGATGAGCCATGTAACGCTCCAAGAGTTCCCCCACTATGCTTGCTTTTATCTTTTTACTCAAAACAGACACGCTGCTTACAAACTCGGTTGAAGGAACGACCCCATTCAGAGTTGTAATTGAGGGTTCCTTTAAGCGTTCACGGAACCTGACTTCAAGCAGAGTAGTTTTTGGGGAACCGATTTTCAGGGAGCGCAAGAAGGCGAGACCTGGTTCTTCCCTTACGCCGCGGTATTGTAGCGTTAGACCCCGGTTCCCGCGGACGGTTAGCGAAAAGGAGAGTGGGTTGGAGGTATCGTGATTGTAAACCACATCTGCAAAGGAGCCGAGTTCTAATCCGGAGTCAGGTATGTTCATACGCAACGCCGGTCGTGCAAAATTGTAGAACAGGCAGGCGAGCCCCTGCAGAACAGATGATTTGCCGCTGGAGTTTGCGCCTATCAGCAGGGTTAATGGGCGCAACTCTATCTCCCCTGTGTCACGCAAACACTTAAAATTTTGGAGTCTAACCGCTTTCAACATAACCTTAATCCTTCTCACTGCATAAATCTTATCATCACAAGGGGTAGAATCAACCTTAAAGCGGACGAGAAAGTGTGCGGTTGTACTTCTTTAATGAAGGTTTGTTTTTTGTTTATGTGGCGGTTGTGAGGGGTGCCCGGCGGATGCGCAAACCGCTACCTTCAAGTGTGTCTTTTAAGTCGCCACCGAATGACAGACCACAAATCAGAACAAAGACGGCAACCCGCATAACATATCCTCCAGAAGCGTTCAGATTATATCGGTTTGGAAGTTGGAGTAGAAGGGTGCTTGCGTAATGATGTTGCGCCGCGTATGATTATGTGGGATGTTTTGAGATGGTGTGTGATGGGAATCAGTGGGCAGATAGAGGGGAATGTGCGGATATTGCTTTTGAGGGAGATAGCGTCTGGTGGTATGGGGACGGTGTATGAGGGGTTGCAGTTGGGTGCGGAGGGTTTCCGCAAGACGGTGGCGGTGAAGGTGATAAGACCGGAGTTGACTTGTAATGCGGAATTTGTGCGGATGTTTGTGTCGGAAGCGAAGTTGGTGGCGGACCTTGTTCACGAGAATATTGTGCAGATATATCAGTTGGGGCGTGCTGACAGTCACTATTATATGACGATGGAGTTCATAAACGGTGTGAGTTTGCGGGAGTTCATAGAGCGGCATAAGGAGCGGGGTTTGAGGGTGCCTGTGGAGATAGCGGCGTTTGTGGCGAGCCGCGTTTGCAGGGCGCTGGACTTTGCGCACAAAAGGCGCGACAAAGACGGCACGCCGTTGGGGATAGTTCATCGCGATGTCTCCCCGGGTAACATCTTGATGACTTGGGAGGGGGTGGTGAAATTGGGCGATTTTGGTATAGCCAAAGCGCGCAATATGATGGTCTATAAAGAGGAGGAGGTGTTGCTGGGCAAATTGGGATACATGAGTCCCGAGCAGGCGAGGTTTGAGGAGACCGATGCCAGAACGGATATCTTCAGTTTGGGCGTTGTGCTGTGGGAGGTGTTGACGGGGAGACCGTTGTTTGAGTCTGGACCCACACAGGTGGTTCTTGACCGTATAAGAAGGGCGCAGGTTCCGAGGACGGAGGAGTTGCGAGGATATGTTCCGGAGGCGCTGCGGATGATATTAGAAAAAGCGCTGCAGCGGGAGCGTAGCAGGCGTTATCAATCGGCAGGCGAGATGGGCTATGCGCTTGAGTATATGATGTATCGCGACCGCTACGGTCCCACCAATCTTACGCTGTCGTGCTATCTCTGCCGCCTGTTTGCGGAAAAAGCGCCTTACATCCCGGAGGGCGCAGAAGAGGAAATCAAAAGGATGCCGGAAATATTCGGAGGGTTGAGATGAGATATCTGTTTGTGGTTCTGGTGGTTGTGTTGTGTGTGTGTGGTGCGTTTACGGGATGGTCTGTTGTGGGGCAGGACGCAGATGAGGAGGACGATGCCAAGGCGGGCGACCTTCTCCAGCCTTATGAGTATTTTGACACAGATGGGGTGGTGGAGGCGATGAAGGCGGAGTTTAGGAGGAAGAACTGGCGGCGCTTTTTGGACTGTCTGAATTTGGCGATGAAAAGGGCGCTGAAAGAGGGGAAGATGAACGAGATGGTGGAGCGTTCGGAGAAGGTCTATATGCCGCTTTTGTCGTTCTGCCGTGCGATGCTGCAGTCGCTGCCGCCGGAAGGGTTGCAGATGTATCGTGCGACTTATTCGGCGCTTGCGGAGCGTGAACTGCAGAAGGCGCTGAAGAGCGGCAGTGAGGAGGCGATGAGGCGCGTGGCGCTTGTGTATCCGCTGACAGATGCGGCGGCGAAAGCGCTTGAGTTGATGGCTGACGGCAGTCTTGAGCGTGGGGATGTGGGGGAGGCTTATGGGTATCTGCGGGAGGCGGGTGGCAGTGGTGCGGTGTTGCTGAAGCAGGCGGCGGCGCTGCTGGTTCAGGGTGCAAAGGTTGAGGCGGCGGCGCTTCTCAATGCTGCTACCAAAGCGGGTGCTGCTGACAGGTTCCCCCTCGCCACCAAACTCCTACAGGAAGCCTTAAAGGATGTAAAACCCTCAAGCCACGCTCCTGTTCTTGACGGAGTGGGCTGTTGTACAGAGGAGGCGGTGGAGAAGTGCGATTTTGCTGCTGTGACCAAGATGACATACAAGGTGGAAGGCGGCAAGCGTTATGGCGTGGACTGGGATGAGGAGTTAAGTGATGGTGGGAAGACGGGGCGTCGTCCGCAGGTTGTGGTAGGACCCTGGGTGAGGCGGCGTGCTGTTCGGAGCGTTTACAATGGTCCGTTCGGGCAGTTTGCCGTTGTGGCGGATGGGAAACTGGTGACCGCTGACAGCCGTTATGTGCTTGCCCGCAAACTGAAAGGCGGCAAACTGCAATGGCGCTATCCCGAGATAAGCGGCTCCCTTGAGATGAATGTCGTTGTGCGAACCGCTGCCTGCGACGGTCACTGTGTTTATGCAGTTATTGCTCACCACAGACGCGTGTCGCCAGCATCCAAGCAGAGACCGAGATTCCCGCGCTTCCCTGTCTCAAGCGCCTCGGGCAACGACCTCGTTGCTGTTAGCCTCAAATCGGGACGCCTTATATGGTCCGCTTACGGCAACAACACGACCAAACTCTCAAAAACGGTGTTTTTGACACCGCCCATTGTCATCGGAGCGCGCATATATATCGGGTGTGCCAGCGCTTCAACGCAGAGCCAGTGGGATTACGGAGTTGCCTGCTTTAGCCGGTCAGGAAGACTTCTGTGGCTATCCAATTTTGCCTTCAATAAGGCGTTTTATGCAACAGGAGGAATCTTAAGAGAATACGATGGTGAGATTTACTATCTGACAAACGGTGGTCTGTTTGCGTGTTTGGATGGGCGGAGCGGGCAGGTGATGTGGGTGGTGCGGTATGCGGTGGCGCCGTCGGAGGAGCAGACAACCAGCCGCGCTTATCCGCCCGTTGCTCCGCTCTTCTGGAAGGGCGTCTGGAAAGGACGCCCCCGCCGCGTCGTCGTCATACTCCCATCCGACTCCGACTTCATCAGCGCATATGACCTTGATGCAAAACGCCTTCTATGGAGAGAGGAGCGCTGCAGCGCAATATCCGCCCTCGGCTTCTTTGCGGACTGCGTCATCCTCACAGGTGGGGCATCGCTATTCCGCACAGGAAAACCCGCCATAGTGGGATACCACATCGTAACAGGCAAGATAAAACTGCACGATGAGGTGGAGCATCATGTGCAGGCGAAGGGTCTGCTCACAAGCAATGGTCATCTTCTTCTGCCCTGCACCGATGGACTCTGGCTTCTCAAGATAGAGGAGAGCAAGGAGTTCAAAGGAGGGTATACGACGAAGGAGTTGGGTTTCTGGCGGTGGTATGGGGGAGGCAAAACTCCCGCGGCGGGCAACCTCATCTTCTATAAGGGGCGCCTGATATGCATAAACTCCTCACATTGCTGTGTCTATTTGTTGCCGCAACGGTAACGGCGCAGGAAGCCGCAGAAGGCAACAAGTTCCGATTGGACATTGACGATGAGGCGAGCGAGGTGGTGGCGGAGGCGAGGCGTCTGCTTAAGAAGAATCCCGAAAGCGCAGGGCGGCTTGTTATGGCGCTTCTTTCCCGCAGCGCTTCAGCCAAAAAAGAGCGCCTTGTGGAGTTCTCCGACATCGTGCTGCCCACAACCTGTGCCTGTCTGCGCATCCTAAAGGAACTGCCCGCTGATGTGCGGGAAAAGTTTGATAGGGAGTTGGAAGCGCTGTCTGCTCGTGTGGGCAAAGTTCTGGGTGAGGAGGAGATGGTGGCGCGGTTTGGGGGCAGCGTTGCGGCGGATGATGCGGTGAAGCATCTGGCAGCAGCCGCAATTGAGAAAGGCGACGGTGCCACCGCCATCCGCTACCTCGCTCTCCTTAAGCAGCCCGACGAACTGCTGCTTGCAGTGGCAAAGGCGCTCTGCGGCGACACAAAGCCGCTTGGGAAACTTCTGCCGACGCTGCCGCCTGCAAAACGCGCCCTCTTCGCCTCCCTTGCGGCAAAATCTGCTCCCCCACCAGCAAAGCCCCTTACACTGCAGGAGTTGGCAAGCATCGTTGGGAAAACCGAACAGTTGCACGACAGGGCAGTGCGCCTTTCCTCCTTCGGAGTTGACATCCTTGTGGAGCCGAAAGCGGCGTTTGTTGGCAGAACCCTCTGGTTTGCTCTGCCCGGCGGCTGGCTCGCCTACGACGCCAAAACCGCCAAGAAGGCTTGCTCCATAAGGATAGGCAAGTCGGAGGGAGGTTGGTTGCGGGTGGTCTGCTGGGCGGAGACCGACGGCAGTGTTGTTGTGGGACTCCATTCGGGCAAACGCCCCTTTATCAGTTGTGTTGATGCACGCACAAGAAGGCTTTTGTGGGTTTCCACATCGCGGGACGGGGTTTCGGACTTGATGGCGGTGAGTGCGCCAACGGTTGCTGCTGGCAGAGTCTTCTGGCTGGGGGTGCGCAAAGGTGGTAAAAGGGCATCACTGTGGGTGGTGTGCCAGAACATCCACGGTGGGCTGATATGGAGGAAGCGTCTGGGGTCGGAGGTTTGGGAGTCAGGCAGAAGAAAGCGGGTGATGATTCCGGGCAGGGGAATGCGCTGGGAGGAGGCTTCGTGGCGTTCCTGCGGATATGTGATGTTGAGCGGACCGTTTCTGCTGTTTGTTTCAGGGAGCGGTCTTGCGGGGTGTCTTGAGAGCACCAGTGGACGGGTCGTCTGGCTGATGCTCTATCCTGTTGTGAGGCGTCGCGGGCTTGCGAGAATTCCTTTTCTGTGGCGCCTGCCACGGCGACTCTGTCAGGCGCCTCTTCTGCTTGAGCGCAACTATAAGGGCAGAAAAGAGCGTTGGTTCGTCTTCGCGCCTGGTGACAGCGATGTGGTGGTGGCTGTGCGGGAGGACGGGATGAAATGGTGGTGGCGCAAGGTGGCGGCGTGGCGGGTTCTGCTGCCGCTTTCTGACGGAATGCTTTTCCTCGCCGAGCGCAGACCACTCTATTCCCGTTTTGAGGAAGGAGATGTTGACATAAGCGTAAAACTGCGCGTTTTGGACCCCGCCACAGGCAGATTGCGCTTCTCAAAGCGTCTGGAAAGGGAGAGCCGCATCCGTGGGGCGTTCGCATTAGCCGACAACCTTCTGGCGGTTGTTATGGATGAGAGGCTGACGGTCTATGAATATCTGCCGCAAAAAGCGGAGGTGACGCAGAAAAAAGTTTTCCCTGCCCAGATGCAGTGGCTCAACACAGACAAAAACTGCGTGGTTACCTTCAGCGGTGAGGAGAGCGTAGAAAACGCGTTTGTGATTTTGCGGCGCTAACGCTTTCTGCCTGCCGAAAGAGAGCGCATAATGTCACGCAACTCTTTGAGCAACTGTAAAGCGTCGTTGTGGGCGTCGCCGATGTCGGCGGCGAGTCTCACCACTTCCGCCGCCACCTTGTGAATGACGAAAAACAGCAGCGCCAGAACAAACAGCACAATGAGAACGACGATGGAGGCGGTGCCCGCGAAGATTGAGCCGTCGGTCATGACATAAAGGAGTCCGAAGACAGCGGCGATTATGGCGGCGAGGTATCCCACCAGCGCCAGAACACGCGCCAGAAGACGCAGGTTGTCGTAGTGGCTTGGAACGACGCGCTCACCCAGCAACGCCTCCCGCCGCGCCTCCGCTATCTTCGCCCGCTCCTCCGCACGCTCCTTCTGCATCTTCAACTCCAACGCCTTCCGCTGCTCCTCGTCCACTATCCGAACTTTCTGCCCGCAGTTGGGACACGCCATGCGCTTGCCGCGCATATCATCCGGAACGCTGAACGCGTGACCGCAGAAGATGCACTTAACATGAACCGCCATTACCTCTTTCCTCCCTGCTCCTTAAGGCGCTCATAGAGCAGCGCCCGCTCACCCATCTTAAACAGACGCTCCATAAAACTCCAGCATTTTTTCGGTGCCGTTATCACCCACACCGTGAAAGCCCGTTCCTTCTCAAGATGGAGTTGCCACCACGCCCTTGCCATTTCCTGCGCTTTTTCCCGCGCATCCTCCAACTCCTTCCTCGCCACCGCAACATCACAGATACCCGCCCGCATCGCTGCCGCCTCCACCACAACCGCCCCCCTCTCCCGCGCCGCCGCCGATGCCGCACACAACTCCCCATCCTCTGCCTTGCTCCCCAACCATTTCCCCAAATCCACCGCCAGACTCCCCCATCTCGCCGCC
>Ga0190361_1000500_pt1 | contig 15614 bp, 12 predicted proteins | sample 48721845_MG_FD_161273 | JGI IMG/M metagenome (GOLD analysis project Ga0190361, IMG submission 161273) | Hydrothermal vent microbial mat bacterial communities from Southern Trench, Guaymas Basin, Mexico - 4872-18-4-5_MG | ecosystem: Environmental > Aquatic > Marine > Hydrothermal vents >...
AACTTTACGATAGACCTTCCTTTTAGCCCTGCAAAGTAATCGAAGTGCAGAATTTTCTATTCTGCATTCTCCAGCCCTCATTCCCAAATTTCCGCAATCGCCCTCAAGCTCTTACCTGTTTTCACACCGCTGCTGTTTTTAATGCAGAAAACTTGCGCCTTTTTAAACCCCAAAATACTAACCTCTCTTTCTAATCCCATCTGAGTAGACCAGTGAAACCTGCTTGTCTCTATTTTTCAATCTCTTTATCGGTACTTACAACCAATACTAACCTCCTCCATTCTGAGGCCTGCTTAAAAATTCTACTCCATTTTTAGATCACATAAACATCTGGCTCTTGTGCAACCATTGCCTCTCCCCGGATGACAATGAACTTTTTACACTCACCACATCTCCGCTAAATACCAACACTGTCCTCAGCCTGGAAAATAACCTTTTGCAGTCTCTCTTTTAAATTTTCCAAAGAGCCGCACTCCACATGTGCTTCAAACACAGAATACCGCACTCTGCGCCCAAAGTCAAGGAGAATTTTGACATTCCCCAAAATTTAGGCGTTAATCTTTAAAAACATTGATGTCTGCCGACAGGCAGGGATAAATTAAAGATTTTTGGCGTTCAATAAGTGGCATAAAAAAGCACACTTTAACTTTTACCAACCTGTTTATAGCTTAGCAGATTGCTCCGTTAAGCCATCAAGACCAAGCCCTTTCAGGGTGGCTTTCGCCAGTCTTGATGGCACTCCGCAATCTGCTTTTTAAAAAGTAGAGTTGGTTGAAGGAAATAAAATATTTTTCTTTAAGGGACTATTTATCTGTCAAGGAGGAGCGCAGCGAGCTGCGGAATGCAGGCGAGCGAGCACTCCTTGACAGCCCCAGCTCTAAATAAAATATTTGTATGGTTGCGGTCAGTTTTTTTGACCGCAACCCTTAAAAAATGTTTTTTATAATGTTATGGCTTAAAATTAAAAACAATTTTATACTATGCGTAGGGTCAGTTACTATATTTGACCGTTTTCTTTTAAAGTTATTACTGTTTTGAAGAACTTACCTTTCTTTTTAGAAAGCCTTTAAAAATTCTGGGGAAAGTCCTATGCCGTATCCCTGGCTTGACAACCAAATCTATGTCAAAATCAGGGGTCGGGTCTCCACATTTGACATATCTGGTCTATCTGGTTGATTTGGTTTATCTCGTTTATTTGGTCTGTCTAGCTCATATGCGTGCGGCATAAAGTGTGAAGCTTGAAGTGTAAGGCGTGAAAGCATCAGGCTGTGTAAAAAGTCAAAAAGTCTGATTAAGTGTCGCAAAAACTGGGAGAAGAAGGTAAAATACTGATAAAAAGTGGTTTAGTAACCCCAATTTTTAATCAAATAATGTGGAATAGTGGGAAAATAAAAATTCAAAGTTAGTTTTCCCACAATCTGACATTTTGCCTTTGACCCTAAAATTTTTGTTTTCCATTGTGCAGTAGGGATGACAGAATAGGCTGCCACGGATTTTAAACTAGTTGACAAAATGGAGAATTTTGGTTACCAAAAATAGAGAAGCGCCTGTAGCTCAGCTGGACAGAGCAACGGACTTCTAATCCGTAGGTCGCAGGTTCGAATCCTGCCAGGCGCACCAAGGTTTTCCAAATCAAATGGAATAGGGAATTCAATATCTTCTAAGAGTGGCAATTTCTTGTAATTTATTGAGATTTTTGGGAATAGACATTGCTGGGGCAGAAAATTCATGGGTTTGTGAATTAGTCTGGGAAGAAGATAAAAAAAGAATTTTTTGGTCAAGACCACCATATAAAATAGAGGCCCTTTCAGAAATAGTAAATTTGGTTAAAAATAAAGATTTCATATGTTGTGCCATAGACGCCCCTTTAAGCTTTACTCCCCAGACAAAAAAATGGAGATTATGTGACATAGAATTAAGATGCCTTTTAGAAAAAGATATCAAAAACTGGGTTCAATCACCAAATTCCATGCAGGCTGTTCCTTTAAGGGCTCAACAACTAGCTTCTTTGATACTCCCTTATATAGGTGCCCTCATTGAAACCCATCCCAGGAGCTCTCTTTTTTTTATGTTGAAGGAAAAAAGCGAATCTTTGAAAAAATACAAGACTTCTTTTAAATATCTTCGCCAATTGACCAATAAAGTTTTTACCTATGTCCCTCAGTTATTAAATATAGATTTTGCCATTTCACCCAAAGAGATAAAAACAGACGGTGCCTTGGATGCTCTTATTTGTGCTCTCATGGCCTTTCTTTATATAAAAGATTATCACTTCCTCTATAAACTCTCCTTGGGAGAAGAAGTCTATGGTTTTGCCCCTTTTTATATATTTGCGCCATCTTCAAAGAAAAAAATCTCAAAATTGAAATATATTCCTGGTAACCTGGGGGATATTTTAAAACATAGTTGGTTATTGGCTATTGCTGAAGAGTTGTTGAAGAAAACCCACCATTTCTGTTATGCTGATACATTTTGTGGATTTCCTATTTACCAAACTTCAGCTAAGGTTGTTTTATATTTTGAGGAAAGATTAAAAACTTCCTTTCTTTATAAACTTCAAAGGCCTTATTTACAAAATGGCCAATATGCAGGTAGTGCTCATTTAATAAAGCTTCTGTGCACAAAGAAAAAGAAATCATATACTATAGATTTTTACGATAAAAATCCCCAGGCCCTTAAGGCATATGAAGTATTTTTTCAAAAATCGGCTTTAGCCTTAAAAGATGGCTATGAAATATTAACCAAATCTAATGCCTATGATCTTATTTTTCTAGATCCCTATGATGATTTCTGGGAAGTTTGGGAAAAGACAATGCCAAATATTATTAACAAACAGGTAGATTCTTCTATTTTTCTTTTTATTCCTTATAAACCAAATGAAAGAAGATATATGGATTTATTGCAATTTTTAAAGGAGACCAAAGCGAAATATCTTATAAAGGAACTAATTTCTCCTATTTGTGTTCAGGAATGCGGTTACTTTTTTTCTGTCCTATTTTTTCCTCAAGAAGGTCTTTCAATTTCCGCACTTGACACCTTAAAACATTTGTGCTTTTAAACCACAGGTTTTCAAGGGGAGGTTGTTTTGAAAAAAAGAGTTTTAAGCGGTATGCGCCCTACAGGTAAGCTTCATTTAGGTAACCTTCATGGGGCATTGACCAATTGGAAACGATTACAAGAGGAGTATGAATGTTTCTTTTTTGTTGCTGATTGGCATGCCTTAACCAGTGAATATCAAGAAACAAATTTTATCAAAGAGTTCATTTGGGAAATGTTGATAGATTGGTTAAGTGTGGGCCTTGATCCCAATAAATCTACTCTTTTTATTCAGTCTAAATTACCTGAACATGCAGAATTACATTTAATTTTTTCTATGATTACTCCTATCCCCTGGTTGGAAAGGAATCCTACCTATAAGGAACAAATAAAAGAATTGGTGGAAAAGGACTTAAATACCTATGGCTTCCTTGGCTATCCAGTGCTTCAGGCAGCAGATATTCTAATATATAAGGCCAACTTTGTGCCTGTAGGTGTGGACCAATTGCCCCATGTGGAAATAACCCGTGAGATTGCCCGCAGGTTCAATTATTTATATAAAGAAGTCTTTCCTATTCCAGAGCCTATCCTAACAGAAATGCCTAAGATATTAGGCATTGATGGTCGTAAGATGAGCAAGAGTTATCATAATGCCATTTATCTATCTGACCCTCCAAAAGTGATAAGAGAGAAAACACTCCAGATGTTTACCGATAAAAGCCGTTTGCGAAAGACCGATCCTGGTCACCCTGACATCTGTAATGTCTTTTCTTTCCATAAACTTTATACATCGCCTGAAAAAGTAAGTCAGATAGAGGAAGATTGCAAAAAAGCCCGTATAGGTTGTGTGGAGTGTAAGAAATTGTTGGCCGAAAATTTGATTAAAGGTTTGGCGCCTATTCAGGAGAAACGAAGTTATTATCAGGAGCATTTAGAGGAATTAAAGGATATTATTGATGCAGGTATAAAAAAGGCGCGTTCAGTTGCTACTACTACTTTAGAAGAGGCCAAAGAAGCTATAGGAATTTAACCACCTGCCATTTTTTTGAATTTTTCTATATCTGTAGTGTGTCCTAAGATAATCAGCATGTCTCCTTCTTTGATTTTAAATTCAGCCGAGGTCAGGAGATTAACCTGTTCTGATCCTGCTTCTCTCACAGCAATTACTTGAATGCCATAACGACGGCGAAGGTCTAACTCACCTAAGGTTTTGTCCTTAAATGCCTGAGGAGCAACTATCTCCATTACTTGATAGTCTTCTGAAAGAGGAAGGTAGTCTACTAGATTTGGAGTATCTACATTAGCTGCTAACTTTATGGCGGCATCCCGTTCTGGGAAAACTACCTTATTTGCCCCTACTAATTGTAATATCTTCTGATGGTCTTCGTTTATGGCCTTGACAATAATTTGTTCCACCCCTAGTTCTTTTAAATAAAGCACTAACAAGATACTGGCACTGAGATTGCTACCTAAACTTACTATTGCTAAATCTACTTTATCCAAACCCAAATTTTTCAACAGTTCGCGCTCAGTGCAATCGGCAACAATGGCTTGAGTAGTGTATTCCTGTGCCTTTTGCACCAAGTCTTTTCTTCTATCGATGGCAATGACCTCATGTTTTTTTTCAAAAAGTGATTTGGCTACATTACTTCCAAAAATACCCAGACCAAATACCGCTACTCGCATTTTTACCTCCTAGCCCACCATAACATTTTCTTCGGAATATTGATAGGGCGGGGTTACTTTTTCTATTTTAACCAAATGAGCCACGGTCAGTGGTCCTACCCTTCCAATGAACATGAGCAGGCTGAGAGTAATCTTTCCCCAACTATTCAAAATAGGTGTTTTTCCCATTGACAGACCCACTGTGCCAAAGGCAGAAGCAACTTCAAAGAGGTATTCTAAAAAGCCGCCATTGCCTGCCCCATGAGGGATCCCATACCTTTGGGTTAAAAGTAAGAGGATAGTGCAAACCACTACTAAAATACCAGAGACACTGACCACTGTGATGGCCCTTTGCACAGTTTCATTAGGTAAGGTGCGAAATAAAATATGCACCTTTTCACGACCCTGAAGTTTGTTTTTAATAAAACTTAAAAATAGCGCAAAGGTAGTGGTCTTTATTCCTCCACCACATGAACCGGGTGAGGCTCCAATAAACATTAGAATTATTAGTAAAAATAAGGTGGCATCTGTTAAATGGGCAATAGGTAAGGTATTGAAACCGGCAGTCCTTGGAGTTACCGCTTGAAAAAAGGAATTGATAATCTTATAGGTGAGAGAAAACCCATTGAGGACATTTGACTTCTCAAAGAAAAAGAATAAGACTGTTCCTCCTAGGATGAGATAGAGATTGGTAATAAGAGTGAGTTTAGCATGGAGGGAAAGGAGAGTTTTTTTGGCATAAAGGCACAGGAAAATTTCATAAATAACAAGAAATCCCAAGCCTCCTAGAATAAATAAAGAAGCAATGGTCAATACTACTGTGTAGTTTGCACTGAATTCCTCTAAGTTGGTAGTGAATAATGAAAAGCCAGCATTACAAAAGGCAGAGATGGCATGAAAAATGCCGTAAAAAATGGCTTTAGATAAGGGATAGAGATGCTGCCAATAGGCTCCTAAAATAAAGGCTCCAATTAATTCGGTAGCAAAGGTGAATATTAAAATCGCTTTTACCAGAGAGAGAATATCTTTAGTAGGAGAGTAAGTGAAGCTATTTTGCAACACTAGACAGTCTTTAATAGATGGAGATTTACCTAGAAGGAATAAAACCACAGTAGAAACGGTCATTAATCCCAATCCTCCTAATTGGATAAGAAAAAGAACGATTAACTGTCCCCAGAAAGTAAATTTTGTCCCGGTATCCACTACTGTCAATCCTGTCACACATACAGCAGAAGTGGCCGTGAATAAAGAATTAATGTAAGAAAGTTTTCCTACATGAGCAAAAGGTAAATAGAGTAATACCGAGCCCATCAAGATTAAAATAATAAAAGAAAGAGCAAGGATGGCTGGCGGAGATAGGTTTTTGGGTATTTCTAAAATCTTTTGGAACAATCTACTTTCTCCAAAATTCAGGTGTGAATAACACTATAATAGTATAAATCTCCAGTCTACCCAAGAGCATACATAAAATAAGCACCCATTTCCCAAAATAAGGCACTAAATCATAATTTTTTACCGGTCCTACCATAGCCAAACCAGGACCTATATTCCCCATGGTAGCCGCTACCGCTGCTATAGAACTGATAAAATCCATACCCATGGCGGCAAGGGACATAGAAAAAACAATAAACAATGATATATAGAGGACAAAAAGGCCGATTACCCCACTTATTACATCTGAAGGTATAGCCTTTTTACCCAGTTTAATTTGGGTTACAGCATGGGGATGAATGAGTTTAAATATTTCTTTATAAGCACATTTCAATAATAACAAAAGACGTACACATTTTATTCCTCCGCCGGTAGAGCCTGCACAAGCCCCTAAAAACATGCAAATTAATAAAATGATTTTAGATAGAGTAGGCCAGGTATCAAAATCGAAAGTTACATATCCGGTGGTAGTAATTATGGAACAAACCTGGAAACTTGCATAACGAATGGTTTTTAAAATGTTATGGTAATGGTTATATATATTAAAACTAACCAGGATGATAAATACACTGATTATAAATAAAAAAAATCTAAGCTCTGTGTCTCTAAAAAAACTTCTTACCTCACCCTTTAACACTCGATAATGTAGAGAAAAATTTATGCCTGCCAAGAGCATAAAGAAAATTATAATACCATCAAAATAAGCACTTTTATAATGAGCAATACTGGCATTTTTAGTGGAAAATCCTCCGGTAGGCATGGTAGTGAAGGTATGACATAATGCATCAAAGAAATCCATACCGCCGGTTGATAATAAGAAAATCTCACAAAGTGAGATGAATACATAGACTTTCCATAAAGATTTGGCTGTTTCCGAAATTCTTGGTCTTAACTTGTCTACCATCAGCGTGGGTGCTTCTGCCTTATATAGCTGCATACCTCCCACACCCAGAAAGGGCAAAATGGCTATAGAAAGGACAATAATACCCATCCCGCCTAACCATTGGGTTAGACTCCTCCAAAATAAGATACTATGGGATAAAGATTCTATCTCATTTAAGACACTAGCACCTGTAGTAGTAAAACCTGAGACAGATTCAAAAAAGGCGTTGACAAAGCTATCAAATACATTGGCGAATATATAGGGTAAGGCACCAAAAATCCCAGCAGCTAGCCATCCTATAGCCACAATAGCTATGCCTTCCCGATGGGAAAGCTCGGCGTTTCTATGGCGTTTTAAGAAGAAATAGCCCATTGAACCAGTAAATGTAGTTAATAGGATAGCTTTGATAAATGCCCAATGGCTTCCATCCTTATAAATGATAGAAACCAATAAGGGAGCTAGCATAGCAATTCCAAGAAAAAAGGCTAAAATAGATATTAAGTGGAAGACATAAAGGAGTCGCATTTTCTTTAACGCCAAAATTTTTCTACTTTAGGTATAGCCTCTGTGGTAGAAAAAATAACCACTCTATCTTCTGGCAGAATTACAGTTTCTCCTGATGGAATAATAACATTTTTGTTTCTTACAATGGCTCCTACAATAGTTCCTTTAGGAAATTTTAATTTTTTTAGAGGTTTTTCAATTATATTAGAAACCGTGGTAGTCATTACTTCAATAGCTTGTAAGTCTTCTCCTAGAGGCATAACTGAGAGCACTTTTTTTTGAAACATATGTTTGAGTAAAGCACTCACTGCAGATAAGGCAGGACTTACAATATTATCTAAACCTATGGCCGAGATTATAGGCAAGTAACTGGTTTTATTTATGCGAGTTAATGTTCTTTTTGCCCCTAAGGCTTTTGCCAACAAAGAAATCATTACATTTTGTTCTTCCTCTCCGGTCACTGTGATCACATAATCAAGCTCTTGGATATTTTCTTCTCTAAGGAGTGTTAGGTCAGTGCCATTACCTTCTAAAACCGTAGTTTTTTCCAATTTTTCTACTAAATAGGCACAGTGTTCAGGGTTTTTTTCAATAATTTTAGTTTGGATGCCTCTTTTTTCTAATTCAAAGGCCAAAGTTACACCTACAATTCCACCTCCAACAATTAGGACTTTTGTTATCGGCTTAGTTTCTTTCCCAAACGCTTCTAATATATGGCAGGTTTTTTCTCCTTTACTTATCACATAAATTAAGTCATTAAGTAATATTTTATCCTCCCCTGTAGGAATAATCAATTGACCATTACGCACTATAGCTACAATAAGTAACTTGTGGGAGACTTTCTTCTCTAAGTCTTTCAATTTTATTCCCACCAGTTGCTCCCAGTCTACTTTAATACCTATAATTCTGACTAATTCTCCTGCAAAATCCACAACATCTGAAGCCCCAGGCACCTCTAGGAGTTTTAAGATGGATTTAACTGCTTCTAATTCGGGATTAATAATTAAGTCTATATTCAAAAAACTTCGGCCCAAAAGGTTTTCGTATCTGATAAATTCTGGATTTCTTATCCTCGATGCCTTGGAAATATGAGGAGATATAAAATTGGCTACCAAACAGGCTAATATATTAGTCTCATCGCTGTCGGTTACCGCGATTAACATGTCTGCTGATTTTATCCCCGCTTCTTCCAAGACAGCAGGATTGCTTCCCGAACCCAGAACAGCGCCTACATCCAGATGTTCAGAAATATATTTAATTTTTTCCGGTTTTTTTTCCACTATAACTATGTCATTTTCTCTGGATAACTTATGAGCAATATGAAAACCTACTTCTCCAGCTCCTACAATAATAATATTCATTTTTCCCCTTGAAAGCTATTTGATATAAACCTTGATGGTAACCGTCAAGACCCCCGCTCTTTAAAACTGATTTTTGGAGAAGATGGAAGTTTTAAAGATTCCTATTAATCTTCACGATTCCCTAATAATCCGGCCCTCAACAAGAAATAAATTAACTGTAAGATGGCCGCTGCAGCAGCTGCCACATAGGTCATAGCAGCTGCCTGTAATACCCTTTTTGCCCCTGTTACTTCTTCTCCACGCAATAATCCCGTCTCTCTAATAGCCACTAAGGCCCGATGGCTAGCATCAAACTCTACAGGTAAAGTTACTAACTGAAAGAGAACTGCTCCAGAGAAAAATAAAATACCCAATTTAATTAAAGAAAGCGCATGAAAAAGGAAACCCACTAGAAGTAAAGGCCAAGCTAGATTTGACCCCAGCATAGTTATAGGCACTAAGGCTGTGCGTAACTTCAATGGTGCATAACCATAGGCATGTTGAATGGCATGGCCTGCTTCATGACAGGCAACTCCTACCGCAGCAATGCTCTGACCGTTATAATTATCCGCTGACAATCTTAAGGTTTTATTCCTGGGGTCATAGTGGTCACCCAAGAAACCAGAAGCTAGTTCTATTTTTACATCAGTAATCCCCTTTGTCTTCAACATATAATCAGCCGCCGCTGCCCCTGATATCCGCCGTGAATTAAAAACTTGTGAATATTTGCTATAAGCACTTTTTACCCACATTTGGGCTATCATTGATAAGATAAAGGCTGGTGCTAAAATTATAAAATATAAAGGATCAAAAAAGAACATATATACTCTCCTTTTTTTAATAAAAATTGTAATCAAGGTCATGGGTAAAGTCAAGAGACCAATGACAGTGTTACTTTTAACGCTTTACTCTTTACGGTTTTTTCTTTTAAAGTTATTACTGTTTTGAAAAACTTATCTTATCTTTCTTTTCAGAAGGCCTTTAAAAATTTTGGGGAAACTTCAATAAAAATACCCTTGACATCTATCTTTAACAATGAGACAAAATAGATGTCTTTAATAAAGGAGGGATGGTTATGGCGACATTTTTTATGTTCGGCAAATACTCGTCAGAGGCATTAAAAGGAATTAGTGCAGAACGGACAGAGAAGGCAATGGAAATATTTAAAAAATTAGGCGGTGAAGTAAAATCCATGTATGCCTTAGTGGGAAATTACGATTTGGTATTTATTGTAGAATTACCAGGAATTAAACAGGCCATCCAAGCCTCTGTGGCCTTAAGTGAAATGTCAGGTATTTCATTCACAACAGCTCCAGCTATAACAGTAGCAGAATTTGATAAGTTAATCACTAAATAGCCTGTTTTCCTATTAAGGCTAGTTGTTCAGGAGTTAAAAGACTTATTAGCTTTCCTTGATGTGTAGGTAGTTGCTCTACTTCTATTTCGCAGACGCCACCCATCTGAAATTGGATGGAAATATGCCCTTCACTCAAAAGTTCTGAGGCTATTTCTGCCAAAGAAGGTAAATGCCCTGCGATAAAAATAGTTTTATGTGTAAAGGACTGCAGATAGGAAATAGCATCAGCAGGGGGCGAAAGAGGCTTAAATAGTGAACTAATCTTAATTTTTTCTATGGGATAACCTAGCTCTTTAGCTACTATTTCAGCCGTCTGCCTGGCGCGTTTTTTGGGACTAGAACAAATAACATCTACCTTCATTCCCATTTTTTTCATTGCCTTAGCACTCAAATTAATTTGCCTCATCCCTTCTTCTGAAAGTCCCCTTTCAGGGTCTTTCTCTTTAGGAAGGGGTTGTCCGTGTTGCATCATATAAATTCTCATCTACTTCCTCCTTTGTAAATCCTTGTTTATACCCACATTTGATGCACACCAAACTATTGCCCTTACATATCATAAAGCTGGCTCCACATTGGGGGCAAGCATGGGCAATCGGGCGTTCCCACATGGCAAATTGGCAATCAGGATAACCACTACAACCATAAAATACCTTTCCTTTTTTAGAAACACGCTCTATTATTTCGCCCTTTCCACACTTAGGACATTTGATTCCTAAACTTAAGGGGGCGGTATAACGACATTCGGGATAGTGGGAGCAGGCCCAAAACCGCCTTCCCTTTTTGTCACGCTTTATTACTAAAGAAGCACCACATTGGGGACACTTTTTAGACTCTTGAAACGTTATATCCTTTTTAATAGGTTTAGTATATCTACATTGAGGATAGCCAGAGCAAGCCAAAAATGGCCCGTAGCGACCATATTTCAAAAACAAAGGTTTTCCACATTCAGGGCAATTTTCGGCCACTTCTCTTGAAATGATTACTATTTCACCTTTTTCATTCCGTCTAAATTCTTGGGTATTTTCACACGCTGGATACCGAGAACAAGCAAGAAAAGCACCGTTTTTACCATATTTAATTACCATAGGTGCTCCACATTTTTCACAGGTAATTTCTGTTTTTACTCCATGTTTTTTTATATCTGCCATATGTTTTTGAGCCTTTTCTAATGCCTTCCTAAAAACCTGATAAAATTCTTTCAAGGTTTTGATGGAGGGTTTTATTCCTTCCTCAATTTCATCTAACTCTGCTTCCATCTGCGCAGTAAAAGAAACATTGATAATCTCAGGGAAATTAGTAGTAAGCAAATCATTAACTAAAAGACCCAATTCAGTGGGACAAAAACGCCCTTTTTCTTTTTCCACATAATTCCTCTCTTGAATAGTACTCAGAATGGTAGCATAGGTGCTGGGACGTCCAATACCCTTTTCTTCCAGCTCTTTAATCAGGCTGGCTTCTGTATACCGAGCAGGAGGTTTAGTAAAATGTTGACTAGGAATAAGCTCCTTTAAATTTAGAAGCTGTCCCTTTTCTAAATCAGGAATATAAACTCCTTCTTTTTCCTTCAAATCATAAACCTTTTTAAAACCTTCTTTTTTCAAAATACTACCTGTAGTCCTGAATAAATACTCCCCAGCTTCAATTTCTACTGTAGTCTGGTCATAAATAGCTGGTGCCATTTGAGAAGCAACAAATCTCCTCCAAATAAGTTCATAAAGAGCATGCTGTTCGGGAGAAAGATAAGGAGCAACTCTTTCTGGAAACCGATAAACCGAGGTAGGACGGATGGCCTCATGGGCATCTTGAGCCGAACGTTTATTCTTATAATGATATATCCTTGAAGGCAAATAATCCTTCTCCCATTGTTCTCTAATAAACTTTCTGACCTCTTTAATAGCTATATCGGCCGTTCTTACAGAGTCTGTGCGCATATAGGTAATAAGCCCCACCCTACCTTCTCTCCCCAAATCTATACCTTCATAAAGCTGTTGGGCCAAAACCATAGTCTTCTGGGCCGAAAAACCCAGTTTTTTTGCTGCCTCCTGCTGTAAGGTGCTGGTAACGAATGGAGGAAGAGGGTAACGATGTTTTTTCTGGCGAATAACTCTTTTTACCAAAAATGTCTTTTCTTTAAGGCTCTTAAGAATAACCTCAACTTCTGTTTGGTTTTTTAAATGCGCTTTTTTCCCTTTAATTTGAGCCAATTTAGCCTCAAAAGAGAGACATTGTTCCCCTTCTAAAAGAGCTACAATCTCCCAGTATTCTTGAGGAACAAAATTTTGGATAGCTCGCTCTCTTTCACATATCAAATATAAAGCAGCTGATTGCACTCTACCTGCCGAAAGACCCATCTTTACTTTTTGCCAAAGAATAGGAGAAATCTTATAACCCACTAACCTATCTAAAATACGTCGGGTTTGCTGTGAAACATATTTATTGTTATCAAGGGAGAAAGGTTGTTTTAAGGCAGCCTTGACCGCCATAGGTGTAATTTCATGGAAAAGCACTCTTTTAATAGGCTTTTCTCCATTTTTGTTTATTTCCTCTGCTACATGCCAGGCAATAGCTTCACCTTCTCTATCAGGGTCAGAAGCCAAATAGATTTCTTCAGCTGATTTAGCTATTTTCTTAAGCTTTTGAATGGTTTTTCGCTTTTGGGGTAAAATCACATAACTAGGTTTAAAATTATGTTCAATATCTACTCCCAGTTTGTTTTTAGGCAAGTCTTTTATATGTCCTAATGTAGATTCAACAGTAAAACCCTTTAACATTTTTTTTAATGTTCTTGCCTTGGCTGGAGATTCCACAATTAGAAGCTTCATACATCTACCCTTATGTATTGTTTGCCAGGTAATTGTTTTACCAATCCTTGAACTTCTAATAAAGTCAAGATACTAGAAAGTTCAACTACATTTTCATTCAGGTTCAAGGCAATTTCATCCAGGTATTTTGGGGTATGGAGAAGAGAAAGGATGCGCTCACTAACAGGGTCTAACTTAATATTGGAATGTTGTGAAGTATCTTTTGAGACTGATAAATTTAATTCTTCTACTACATCCATCACATTTTCAACCAATTTTGCACCTTGTTTGATAAGGGCATGAGTCCCTCTACTATAAAAGTTATTTATTGGACCAGGCACAGCAAAGACTTCTCTTCCTTGTTCTAAAGCCAATCTAGCTGTAATTAAAGAGCCACTCCTTAAGGCAGCTTCTACCACAACTACTCCTAGAGATAGGCCGCTAATGAGCCGATTACGCACAGGAAAGTTTTGGGAAAGTGGAGGAGTACCTAATGGAAATTCTGAAATAAGAGCACCCTGTTTTTCAACCTGAGCATAAAGTTTTTGATTTTCAGAAGGATAAACTATATCCAAACCACAACCTAACACTCCTATAGTATTTCCATTTGCTTGTAAAGCTCCTTTGTGGGCAGCAGCATCAATACCCCTAGCTAGTCCACTAACAACAGTAATTCCCAATTCAGCTAGATTGGTAGCCAACTTAGTAGCTATTTTTAAACCGTAAAAACTAGCTCTTCTGGCACCTACTATAGCAATAGAGGGCGTATTTAATAATTCGGCCTCTCCTTTTAAATAAAGGAGAGGCGGAGGATCAGCAATTTGTTTTAACAAGGCAGGATAACGAGTCTCAGAATAAGTAATAATCTCAACTCCCATTGCCTCAATTTTTTTAAGTTTTTCTTCTGCGTCTTTTATCCATTTTTTTGATAAGATAGTTTGAATAGCTTCTGCCTTCAATCCTAATTCTTGCAATGTTTTTTGGGAAGCACAAAAAAGTGCTTTGGGTTCACCAAAAAAATCAATTAATTTCATACTACGGCGACAACCTAATCCTGGGAGGCAGTGTAAGGCCAGCCAGTAAATGAGTGATTCCATAAAACTATTTTGTCACTCCCACTATATCACCTGCATGAAAGGATCTTTTTGACTCCAAAATCATGGCCGTGGCTGTCTGAGGTGTAGTATAAATAATTAATACCTTTCCTATGAAAAGAGGAGGTAGGTCTTTTGCTTCTTTACGAAAGATCTCCAAAGTTTGTCCTGTCTTAAGACCCTGAGTTTCTCCAGCATCTATATAAAGCACATCAGGCCATGCTATTTCTGAAATCTCACCTTTAGTAGCGACCACCCATGCTTGTAAAGAAGGTGGTTTTTCTTTACAAAGAGAAAATGGCTTAGGGGGCTGATATGGCTTAAGAAAATCACCAATATAGACAACATCATAAGAACGAATAATTTTTGCTTCAGCTACTTGAGGATAAAGTTTGGTGATCTTAATAACTCCTAATATTTCATGAAGATAACCAACCTCCTGTTTACTAACAGGATGAAGTATAGGCGGTGAAATACGAAAGATAGTCCAAACTGACCCTACTTCTGGTTTAGATGCTGATTGGAACTTGACATAAATCAGATCCCCTTCACCCAACACAACCTTATCTTCTCCTACTGCCTTTATAATTTCACCACGGGGTTTTTCAGGTGAAGGCAAAAGATAACCAGCCGCCTCACGATAGCGCCAATCTAAAGGAAATTTTTTTCTTTTTTTCGATTTTATCCCCTTTTTTACCTCCTTTGCTGCCTGGATGAGTTCTTCAGGGGTTTCCTTTAAACACAAAACATCCCCAGGATAAATCCAATGAGGATTAGTCACATGAGGATTAATTTGCCACAGTTTAGGCCATAAGTAGGGATTATGATAATAATGGTCACAAATATCCCACAGTGTATCTCCCTTTTTTACAACATGAAGCTCATCTGCCCATATTTGAATGCCTAATCCTAAACCTAACCCTAAAACCAATGTCCAAATAATAATCCATCTCATTTTTTTACCTCACCCTTATTTTTTTATATACCCTAGCGAAGGGCTGCTTTCCTTCCAGGGCAGTAAGCACGGGGCTAGCAATAAAGATTGAAGAATAAGTACCTACAGCTGTACCTATCATAAGTGCAAAGGCAAAGTTATGAATCACGCTTCCTCCCAAAAAATAAAAAGCCAGTAAAGGGAAAAATGTAGTGCCTGAAGTAAGAATAGTTCTACTTAAAGTTTCATTAATACTGTGGTTAACCACTGAAGCTAGGGTCTGTCTGGTTGCCTTTCTTATATTTTCTCTAATACGGTCAAATACCACTATGGTGTCATTAAGAGAATAACCCATAATGGTAAGCAAAGCAGCTATAATTAATAAATCTATCTCTTTATTGCATAGAGAAAAAACACCTACTGTGATAAATACATCATGGATAATAGCCAGAACTGCTCCTAAGGCAAAACGTAATCTTAACAGAGCATATAATATAAGAGTAGCTATGAAGGCAATGACCACTAAGAAAGAAAGAGAAACTTTAAGTAAAGAGAATATATATAATATA
>Ga0190361_1000502_pt1 | contig 15590 bp, 15 predicted proteins | sample 48721845_MG_FD_161273 | JGI IMG/M metagenome (GOLD analysis project Ga0190361, IMG submission 161273) | Hydrothermal vent microbial mat bacterial communities from Southern Trench, Guaymas Basin, Mexico - 4872-18-4-5_MG | ecosystem: Environmental > Aquatic > Marine > Hydrothermal vents >...
TTAAATCAAAACTCACAAGAATATCATTTTTAAGGTTTTTAGAATAAAAATAATCTGCAACCCAACCCAAATCTTTCCAAAAATCCAACTCCAGTTCAGGATGTTGTTTGCTAAATTTGTCTAATATTTTATAAAAATTCGTGTAATGCAAAACCTCTGGAGAAATATGAGGCTCAAATAAACGAGAATCATTCATATTTTTCTTGCCTAAATAAGTATTAACTATCCTCCAACTAATCTTATTCTTATCAGGCAACGGAAAACTTGAGGTCTCTACCTTTAAAATAGAAATCAATTTTTTGGAAAAATCTTTGCGGTCTTTCATCATTTCAAAAATTAAAGAATGCCAGTGCACTTCATAAAGATAATGTAGAACCATAAAAAATAAATAGAGGACTTCACCGCTGTTTAAAGATGGAACCGGAATTACAAAGACTACACCTAACTCTTTTAAATGACTCATATGATGTAGCTTTTTCCCTAAAAATCTTTGTCCAACCCCTCTCCATCTTTCAGGAAGAACTCTCGCTTCTGTTTCTCTTATCTCAAAATCTTCTGGGCTCAAATTCTCATAAGATCTAAAAAATATATTATTCAACCAATCGGGATCTTCTGCAAATCTCAATGCGCAAAATATCTCTATAACATCTTCATTATCCAACATTTTTCTTATATCAGAACCATATCCCAAACTGTTCATGATAGATTTTGGAGGATTTTTATAAAGCAAATCTCTTGCCTTCTCTTTTTTTAAATAAAATCCATTCAATGGCTTTATGAGGTTATAAATAGAATTAACAATAGAAGAACACCCTCTCTGAGAACCCAAATCTGGACTCCCAAAATAAGAAAATAAACTTTTATCATCACATAATGCTTTATCTAATAAGCTCCTATACAAAACTTCCGCTTCTGGTTTTTTTAAAAATCCCAATTCTCTTAATCTCTCATTGATTTTCTCTTCCATTTCTTTTCCTATTTTTTCTATAATCCCTTTTTTGCCTGTAACTCTTTCCATTTTTTCCTCCATATTAAAAATTACTTCCTCAGAAGTCCTTAATATCCTTGATATTTTTTTTATATATTTATCTTCCATTGCAAAAACTAAACACAAACAAAAAAACTAAAGGGCAGGGGAAAGCGTAACTTTAACCTTTTTCCATTTTCCCCATTCCCCTTTTTTTAATAGACCATTTACCGCTCCAACTTTTTGAATGCAAGAAGTAGCATTTGCAGTACCTAACTGAATAGCATATTTAACTGCCTCTGGAGTAGCGAAGCGAAGCTTCGCGTCTAATTGCGAAGTCCTATCACTACGCCCCCTCGCTTCGCTACTCCATTGTAGTATTCCGCTAACAAACCCTGAACCAAAAGCATCTCCTGCTCCTGTTCTTTCTTTGAAACCCGATTTTGGAATCCCCGCTTTATAAAAGTATTTTTTATCTCCTGCAATAACCCCCATTGGTCCTTTGGTGATTACCACAATTCCTTTTACCTTATCTCTTAATATCTCCAAACATTTTTTATCCTGCGAAAAATCTAAACCAGTAAGTTTTGCCGCTTCCTCCTGATTTAATAATAAAATATCTATTTTATCTAAACAAGAAATCAATTTTTTTAATCCCTTCTCCAATTGACTTCTCCCGGGATTAACCGCCAATTTTATTTTATTTTTTATCGCAAAATCAACTAAATGTTCAAATAATTTCCAAGAAGGTCCGGATAACGGAGCAATATAAAACCATTTCGCATTAAGTTTTCCCCAAGGTATTTCATTTTTATATAAATGATGCGCCGCTCCCAAGTATTCCAAAATACTTCTCTCGGTCTGCGGGATAGAAATAATTACTGAATAAGATGTATGCCACTTTTTGCTTTGCATTAAAAGCCCCAAACTAACCCCATTCTTTTTAAGAATTTCTTTGATTTCTCTACCATCGGCATCTTCACCAACTTTACCTAAATAGGCAACTTTAAATCCTTGCCTAGCAAAAGAAACCGCAGCATTTGCTCCGCATCCTCCCATTTCGAAAAAAATATCCTGCATATGGATTTTCGAACCCAAAGGAACGCATAATCCTTTTCTGGAAATAAATTTTTTACTCTCCACTACCTTAAACCTCTTTCCTATCATAAACACATCCCGAGTAGCAGAGCCAAAAGTGATAATGTCGTACATGCCAATTATGTCCAAAATTTCAACCCGCCTAAATTTCGGAGAAATTCTGGCGTGGCAGAAATTTTGGTTATCAGAATTGAGCACCCCGCTTTAATTTTACAAGATACTACTTGCTTCGCAAATTGTAAGAGCAAGCAAATGTCAAATCCTATCTCAATAGAGAAAAATCCGAAATCCGAAATTCGAAATTCGAATTTATTTAAGTTTTAAGATTTAAGATTTGGATTTGACATTTGAGATTTGAGATTTGAATTTCTATCTCATACTTTCAATAATCTCCACTCCACTACTGCTTCCAATAATATCTGCTCCTGCATTAATCACTTTTTCTGCATCTTTATAAGTTCTAATTCCTCCAGCTGCTTTTATCTTTAAATCCGGAACCGCTTTTCTCATAATTTCTATATGCCTTACTTTTGTATCTATATCTACTTTTGGAGGAACCCCTGTAGAAGTTTTTACGCAATAGGCTCCGGAATCTTTTACTAATTTAGAGGCAATTTCAATTTCATTATCATCCAAATAACCTGTTTCTATTATTACTTTTGTAGGCAAAGTTTCTGCTAATTTCTTTAAATCATCTAATACAATATCATAATTTTTCATCTTAAAATCTCCTATTCTTAAAACCGGGTCAATTTCATCTGCTCCATCTTCTTTTGCTGTATTTGCCTGAAATACTCTTACCTTGGTATCAGAAGCACCATTTGGCCAATCAATTACTGTAATTACCTTAATTTTAGTTCCTCTCAAAAATTCTTTAGAAAACTTCACCCATCTGGGATTTATGCATACCCCTCTAAAACCAAAATCAATTGCCTCTTGGCAAGTTTTTCTAATATCATCTTCAGTAGCATTTGCCTTTAAATTCGTATGGTCAATAATTTTGGCAATATCTATATCAGGCATATTTTAATTCTAATTTTTCTATTCTTTTCTCTAAATTTAAAATTCGCTTATTATCTATCTTTTTTTGAGCCTTTATGGCTTTAATTTCCTTTTTTATGCTCTTAACTTTCTCTCCTACCCGACCCCGTCCCTGCTCTATTCCACGCAATCTCTTTGCGTGTTCAACAAGGATATCTTCAATAGCAATTATCCTGCGCTCTAAACTATGTAATTTCATCCATACCTCATCAAATCGCCCGTCTATCTTTCTAAATCGCTTATCTATTTTATCAAAACGTTTATCTACCCCATCAAATCGCTTATATACTTCATCAAAACCAACCTTAACCATTCTGGCTAAATCATTTAAAGTTATATTTTTTTCTTTATTTTTAACTGCCATACTTAATTATATATAATTTGTACCATCCAACCACTTTGGTAACAAAATTATAATATTTCTCTTGTAATTAGTAAGTCGTAAGTTAAAATTTCAAATCTCAAAAGTCAAATCTCAAATCTACATCTCAAATCTCAAATCTTAGATAAATTCGAAATTCGAATCTCGAAATTCGAAACAAATTCGAATTTTCAAATGTTCAAATGTTCAAAACAGATACCCTTCCCCCTCCTACGCCTCCCCCTCCCCAAAGGGGAGGGGGAGGATCTGAGAGATCCTACCTATATCCTCCCCCTCCCACAGGGAGGGGGAGGATATAGGAGGGAGAGAGCATTCTGAACATTTGAATTTTGGTATTTGGATTTGCCTGCCCTCCCAAGTTTTGCTTCGCAAAATTTGGGAGGGTAAAGATTTGGTGCTTTGAATTTTGAATTTCTGTAATAAGTATCTATCGTATCACTTTTGACTTTTGACTTGTAGATTTGACTTTTGACTTTTGACTTTTGAGGTTTAATCAGCGAATCCCAAATTACTTAAAAATTAACTGTTTATTAAATCGTTATAAAGTGATTAGCAAGTACATATAATTTATAATTTTTTTCCAATATATTCTGCAAACTCCGCTAATCTACAGGAATAGCCCCATTCATTATCATACCAAGATAAAATTTTAACCAAATTTTTATCCTCAATCATCACAAACTCTTTATCTACGATAGAAGAATACGAATTTCCAATATAATCTACGGAAACTAATGGTCTCTCTTCTACCCTTAAAATTCCTTTTAATCTATCCGATTCACTTTCTTTTTTAAAAATCTCTATTACCTCTTCTTTGGTAGTTTCTTTTTTTACCAAAGCAACAAAATCTACAATAGAACCGCATGGAGTAGGCACTCTTATAGCAATTCCATTCAATTTTCCTTCAAGTTCGGGAATTGCTTTTATCACAGAAATTGCAGCTCCAGTAGTTGTGGGAATTATAGATAATGCCGCCGCGCGCGCTCTTCTTAAATCCTTATGCGGCAAATCCAAAATTCTCTGAGAAGTAGTATATGAATGAATGGTAGTCATTAACCCTTTCTCTATTCCTAAATTATCATTTAAAACCTTAGCGATGGGAGCAAGGCAATTAGTAGTACAGGAACTCATACAAATTACATCCTCATTGTTATACTTTTCCTCATTTACCCCCAAAACAAAATGCGGTACTTCAGGACTTTTGGAAGGCGCAGAAATAATTACTTTTTTTGCACCTGCTTTTATATGTTTCTTCGCATTCTCATAATCGGTAAACCTCCCTGTGCATTCCAAAACTATATCTATTTCAAGTTTTTTCCATGGAAGTTCTGCCGGCTCAGGTTCAGACAGACATAAAAATTCCTCATTATCTACATTGATAGAATTTTCTGTCCAGGTTATATTTTTATTGTAAATCCCATGTACAGAATCGTATTTTAATAAATGCGCCAAGGTCTTGTTGTCGGTCAAGTCGTTAATTGCTACTACTTTCAAGTTTTGGTGCTTGTCTAAAATCCTCCTAAATACAATCCGACCTATACGGCCAAATCCGTTAATGGCAATTTTAATCATACGGATTTACGAATAATTCGCGAATTAGATTACCAATAATATAAATAAATATTGGCAATAACCCGCGAAGATATTCGTTGATTTTATTCGCTTATTTTAAGTTTCTTGCAAATTTTCTCTTTGTCAAATCCCATTATAATTTCCCCGTCTATTTCTATTACAGGAACTCCCATCTGGCCAGACTTTTCAACCATTTCATCTAAAGACTTTTTATCCTTAGAAACATCAATATCTTCAAACTCAAAACCATTCTCTTTCAAAAACTCCTTCAGAGTATAACAATATGGACACATAGGAGTAGAATATACTTTAATATGTGGTTTTTTCTCCATTTTCTTAGTAGTGGTAGTTTATGGGCTTCTTCAACTAACTTGGAAAAGCCCTTATTTTCTACTTGCCCAAATACTTACACACTGACAACGCCGCCTTCGCTCCTTCTCCTGCTGCTATAATAATTTGCTTAAAGCATACATCAGTAACATCACCAGCGGCAAAGATTCCTTTTTGGGAGGTCATATTATTTTTATCAATTATAATTTCTCCGTCCTCATTCAATTTTATCATTTCTTTTATAGGATGAGAAGCAGGCAAAGAGCCAATGGCAATAAACAATCCATCTATATCTAAGTTCTTAATTTCCTTTGAAGTTCTATCTTGATATTTTACTCCTTTTATAAATTTGTCTCCGTAAATTTCTTTTACTTGTGCATTTGTAATTACTTGTATTTTTTTATTTTCTCTTATTTTCTCTCGCGTAGAAACATCACAGGTAAGATTTGGTCCAAACTGCAAGATATAAATTTTCTTAGCATATTGAGATAAAAGCAAAGAAGAATCGCATCCGGAATTTCCTCCTCCTATCACTGCAACCACTTTATCTTTATACAAAGGAGCATCGCATATCGCGCAGAAACTTATTCCTTTTCCTATAAACTCTTCTTCCTTTGGAATATTTAATTTGCGTGGAACTTTCCCTGTAGCCACAATAACTGCCCTAGTTTGAAATTCTTCGCCCTTTAATGTTCTTATTTTAAATATAGGGTTATCACCGGAAATAGTTTCAATCTTTTCTACTCTGATGTGCTCTAAAATTTCTATGGGATAATTTTTTAGATGTTGTTTAAATTTATTAACTAATTCGATGCCGGTTATTTTTTCAAATCCTGGATAATTCTCTATATCCGGAGCATAAGCCATTTGGCCTCCCCAGTCAGCGCAAATCAATAAGGTTTTCACCTTCTTTCTTGCCGCATATATTCCTGCGGTAATCGCCGCAGGCCCTCCGCCAATAATAATTAATTCATACAACATAATGGATAAAACAATTTTTAATAGCCCTTTTAATTTTAACTACGAAAAAGTCTTTTTGGTATCATCAGTTTTAATATACTTCCTAATGATTCATAATAATATTCCATTATCCATTTTGCTAATTTAAGTTGCATTGAGTTCATAACAGGATAAGAAAGAATAACTTTTTTTATGGGTTTTAACTGATATGGAGATTTTTTTAATTCTATTTTTTTATTAGGAGTAAGTTTTATCTTGGAAACAACTATACCGTAAATATCTCTTTTCCCTAACGGCGCCAATACCAAGGACCCATTTTTTAAAGAGAGAGATGAAAAGTATGTTAAAACTTGAGGGTTGGGAAGAGGAATTTTAGTAATGGGTATGATTTTAACAAGCTTCATATGGCTTAGTTATTAGCTATTGGCTATTGGTAGTTGGCAATGATAAGTGGATATTAATTATTATACTATTTTATTGCAAAGATAAAAGGGTTATCCTTGTGGATAACCCTTTGTTTTTTTACTGAGAATTTTGATTTTCCTTTTTCGTTATGCTATTTCTAATGCTTCTCAACCTTTCAATTTTCACTTCTATGTTCCCGGGGATACGGTCTGCTCTTCCTTCCGGATCCTGAAACTCCAAATACAAGTTTTTTATTCTTTCGTCTATCATTTCTTTTGTAATTTCCGGCATTATTTCCTCCCAAACTTTTATTTAATTACAATCACATCATACATCATACATCATACAATCATAAACACCACCTCCTTTCTTTTTTTCTTTTTTTGAATCTAAACCGTTAAGGCCCAGACCCGTTTGTTATTATTATATACTTTTATTCTTCTCAGGTCAACCCGCGAAGTAAAACTTAAATTAAATAAATCTCAAAACAAAATTAAGCCCAAAGCTCAAAGCGCAAAGCTACAACTTAAAGCTTAAAGCTAATAATTTGCTTTATAAATTGTAAGGGAAGTAAATCTCAAATCTACATCTTAATCTTACAGCTTACATAAATTCGAATTTCGAATTTCGAAATCCGAAACAAATTCGAATTTTCAAATGACCAAATGTTCAAAACAAATTGTTTTGGTCATTTGAACATTTGAATTTTGGTCATTGTTTCGAATTTCGAATTTCGGATTTCGGATTTTTTAATTACTTTTACGCTTTGCGCTTAATTTATTATGTCATTAGCAGTAATAAAGACCGGAGGGAAACAATATATTGTTTCCCCTCAGGATAAAATAAAAATAGAAAAGATAGACAAAAAAGAGGGTGAAGAAGTTATTTTTGACCAAGTTTTGTTAGTGGAAAAAGATGATAAAATTTTAATAGGAAATCCATTAGTAAAAGGAGCAGAAGTGAAAGGAAGAGTATTAAAACAAGGAAAGCATAAAAAGATAATTGTTTTTAAGTATAAACCAAAGAAAAGATATAAAAAGAAAATAGGTCATAGGCAGCAATATACAGAAGTAGAGATAGAAGACATTATAATAAAATCTTCCAAGAAAAAAGGTAATGTTTAATGTTTGAAGTTTGATGTTTTTAATTTTTCAAATAATAAGCAAATGTATTTCTAAGAGACCTAAGAAGAAAAATAGTTAAAATCCGCTTAAATAAGCGGTTTTTATATCCATATTTTTGGCTCAAGAATAAAGAGTGAAAGCGAAAATACTGAAGTAGCGGAGCGAAGCTCTGCAATATTATCACAAAGCCGGATAAAAAGAGTATTTTAAAATTCACCCCGCACTAACACAGAAAGGCATATCTATACAGCCAAGGCTGTAACGCCATAGATGAATACATTGATAGTGCAAAGAATAACAAGTTCGTTTTTGTGAAAGCGTGGGGCGGAGCTTATCTTCTTCCCAGCATTGCGTTTTTTAGAGTGTCTTCGTCTATATACTCCAAAGAACTGCCTTTTGATAATCCGCGAGCTAAGCGGGTTATTTTTATGCCAATTTTCTCTCCGCGAAAATCTGGACCGGTTAGCAACCGTTCCAGATATAATGTCGTAGTATCTCCTTCAGTAGTAGGGTTAAGGGCTAGAATAATTTCGATAATGTTTGATGTTTGATGCTCAAGGTTTGATGTTTTTAATTTTTTAATTCGTTCAATTAATTCTCTAATCTTTAGTTTATCCGGACCTATTCCATTAGACGGCGAGATAACTCCGCCCAAAACATGATAGAGTCCGTTATATGCTCTAGTTTTTTCTATGGGAATTATATCCAGCGCTGTTTCTACCACACAAATTTTTGATTTGTCTCTTTTTTGGTCCTTGCAAATATCACACAGTTCGCCTTCGCTAAAATTAAAACATTGAGAACAAAACTTTATTTTTTTTAAATTTATAAATGCGTTTATTAGCTTCTGAATTTCTTCATTTTTTTGGTTCAATAAATAAAAAGCAAGCCGGGTTGCTGCTCTTGGGCCAATATCCGGAAGTTTCGATAGTTCTTCTATTAGATTTTGCAAAGATTTTGGAAGCATAAATTTACTCTGAGGAAAATCCTTTTTCTAAATTCTTAAAACTGACTTGATTTTCGTTGAAGTATAGTTCTATTTTCCCTGTGGGACCATTTCGATGTTTTGCGATATAAATATCTGCTATATTTTTTCTTTCTGTATTTTGCTTATATTTATCCTCTCGATAAATAAACAAAACCACATCACTATCTTGTTCCAGGGAGTTGTGGACAATAATGTCATTTGCTACAAAATTATGAGCGCCTTCTACAGTTGCATCATATACATCTTTTACCCCAAGTGGTTTTATAGAAACAATTTCATCCCAAAATATATCTGAGTTGGCTATGTCTAAAATACTAGGATGATTAAGCACCTTATAAATTCTTAACATTCTTGCTCTGCTGATACCGCTTTGAAAAAGCGATGTTCCGCAATAGGCAGTATTTATACCTTGACTAAATGCTCTCCAACTTAATCCCATTTCTTCTTTAATTGGAGTGATTAAAATTTTCCAGCTTTCCTTGGGAATAATATCTCTATTTGGATTTGGGGTAATTTTTTTTAATTTTGATATCATATTAGATACTATTTTCTCTCTCTTGTCCGCTATTCCTACATTATAAAGAAATTTCAATTGGTTTTCTGATCCTTCAATATAAATATAATACATCAAGCGGTATCCTTTTTTTGATTTAACCTTTCTTAACGAACTTTGAATGCCTAATCTCAAAAGAAGATGTTGGACCTGTTCAGCCATTATTCTACTTGAAGTAGAGTAATAAATATTTCCTGATGGGTTTCTACCTTTAATATGTTTCCAACTTAGATTTCCGTCTGTGGCCCAAAGGTGTTTTAGAAAAAGCGCAATATGTTTTTTATCGCATTGAAAAAGTTTTTCAGGTATTCGTTTTTTCCAAGAATGGACTAATTTGATATTGAGTTTTTTAAACCAATTGGTTATAGGATGATGTTTTTTATGGGTTAAGTGGTACGGGCTGGGAAGATAGATATGATACCAGTTCTTTTGCTTTATTATTCGTCCCTTAATCCCAAATAATTTATTAGCAGTTTTTTCTACAGTCTTGATATTTCCTTTATCCGAGCTTGTATAATGAAATGGTTGATTTGGTAAGACGCAACCGTCTCCTAAAAGATGAGCCAGTAAGATAATTTCATCTTTTGAAAGAGGATTTGACAAGGTTTTTATATTGAGATTACGGGGTAAGGCAATGTAATCTCCCTTTTTAAGTTGTTCTAATGGTGCCCATCCTTCTAATTTTAGAAATGGGTGATTGCTACTGGCTTTAATTTTTCGCCCACTTTTAGTTTTAAGCTCAAAGACCATTTTTTTACCGGAATAAAATGCTTTAATCATCCAATGAGGAGTTAATTTATAATGTTCGTTTACGGCTAAAATTTTAATTGGTTTTTGAACTTTTCTTTGGGCTAATTTTTTAATAGGTATTCTTTCTCCGGTGTCTGCTTTGATAATTAAGGTGTCTCCAGTTAGGCAGCCGCTTTCTCTTAAGTCAGAAAGTCGCGGAATGGGTGGGGTTCGTACTTCTACTGCTCTGGAAAGTTGGGACACTGCTAAAACCGGGATATCTAATTCTCTAGCCAATGATTTTATAGATCTGGATATATCGCTTACCTGCTGGACTGGGGAGTCAGATGGATTTCTTGGTTTTATCATTTGCAAATAATCTATAGTCAAAAGCCCCAATCCATGTTCCGCCTGCAATCTACGTGCCATTGTGCGTATTTCCATAATAGTTGGAGATGGGGCATCGTTAATGAATACGGGAGAATTTGCTAATATATCCATAGTTTCCTGAATTTTAGAGAAATCACTTTCCGGGCCTTCTTTTATTAATTTTCCCGTTCTCATTCTCCATAATGAGATTCCTGCTTCTGCGGCTAAAATTCTGTCCACAACCTGTTCTTTTGACATTTCTAAACTAAATATTCCAACTGGAATTTTGTATTTTATTCCTACATGTCTGGCAATATCTAAGGCAAGAGATGTTTTTCCCAAACTGGGTCGTGCGGCTAAAATAATCAGGTCAGATTTTTGTAGTCCTGCCAGATAATTATCTAAATCTGTAAATCCCGTTGGAACTCCTCTCAGGGTCCCTTCAGATTTATGTAACTTATCAATTCTCTCAAAAGTATCTTCCAATGTAGATTTTAATGGAATAAAACCTTCTTTTAAACTTTGCTGAGAAATAGAGAAAATTTTCTTTTCTGCTTCATCAACTAGTTCATCTACATCTTTTTCTTCATGATACCCAAGTTCGCTAATATAATAAGCGGTATCAATTAAATCTCTTAAAATTTTTTTTCGTCTCACTATTTTTGCATAATTAACTACATTATATGGACTTGCTACGGTATTCACTAAATTGGTAAGATAACTTACTCCGCCGATTTCTTCTAATAATCCTTTTTCCTGCAGACGGTTGGAAAGATTTAACAAATCGATGGGCTCTCCTTTTTCATAAAGCTCAAGCATTGTTGAGTATATAGCGCCGTGTATATCTTTGTAAAAATCTTCCGGCTTTAAAATATCCGCAACTTTTATGATTGCTTCTTTATCTAACATCAGGCACCCCAAAACAGATTCTTCTGCATCTATATTTTGAGGGGGAAGTCGGTGGCCTGCATTTTTTGGAAGTTTTTCATTCATATATAATTATATTATATCTTTAATTTTTATTAGGCAATCTTGACCTTGTTTAAAATATTTGGTATGTTAAATATATTAGAAAAAAAGGAGGTGAAAAATGGGAAAGAAGAAAAAGAAAAGGAAGAAGAAAAAGAAGAAAGAGAATATGGTGATAGATGCTGTTGTACCGGCGATAACAGAAGAAGAAACGCTGAAAGAGTTAGGTATCGGAGAAGAAAACTGTTATAGATTGGATAAATTGGAAACAGAATGGGAAGATGGGCGTCAGTGGTACAAGAAAATAAAAAAGGAGCTTAAGGAGTGGAAACGTGAACTACATAAAAAGATCAAAGACATAGAGAAATCTCTTTCAGAAAAGGAAGAAGAATTGATCTATAAATTTCAGGAAGAGATAAAAAAAATTACCTTGGAAGAAAAAGAAAATTTAAGGGAAGGCATACCGGCAGAAAAACAAAAAAGTAGTTCTCAAAAATATTAAAAAGAAAATATAAAATTCTTCTAAGAAAAATATAAAAAGGCATTCTTTGAATGCCTTTTTAATTTGTCCTACACTATACAAAAAATACGGCTGCAAAACTCCGAAATGCATTTATAGTCAGAAGCATCATTTTAAGCTCTTGCGATACAGGACTTACACAGAAATTGATTGAGGGAAAATTTCAGGACCTTTTTGGGTGTCTTCTACTTTGTATCCTTTTTCTTCAATTTTCTTTCTTAATTTATCTGCTTTTTCCCATTGTTTTTGTTTGCGATATTTTTCTCTTAACAGAACCATTTTCTTAATCTCCAAGGGTATTTTTGGTTTTTTTACTTTATTTAGCTTTAAGCCAAATATTTTATCAAAATCCAGCACTAAAGCATATTTTTCTGAATCAGAAATTTTTTTATCCTCAATAACTTTCCACATTAATGCCAGCGCCTTTGGTATATTAAGGTCGGTATTGATGAGTTTTAGAAATTTCTTTTGATATTTAACAAATGTTTGATGTTTGATATTTGATGTTTGATGTTTAAGTTTTAGAATTTTTTCATACAATTTTTTCAGAGCATTTTGAGAAGCAGAAAGTGCTTTTGAAGAAAAAAGTAATGGACTTCTGTAATGAGAAGTTAGGCATAAATAACGATAAGCAAGAGGATTTATTCCGTTTTTAATTAAATCATCTAGAATAACAACATTTCCTTCTGATTTTCCCATTCTCTTCTTTTTTTTCAAGATAAGAAATTCTCCGTGCAACCAGTAATTTGCCAAAATTTTTCCATAAGCTGCTTCTGCCTGGGCAATTTCATTGGTATGATGAATTAATATATGGTCAACTCCGCCGCAATGGATATCAAACGGAATTCCCAAATATTTGATACTCATTACAACACATTCTGTATGCCAGCCCGGAAATCCCTTTCCCCAAGGGGAATTCCATTCCATTTGTCTTTTTACTCCTTTCGGAGAGAATTTCCATAGAGCAAAATCAGTAGGATTTTTTTTGCCTTTTACTTTTTCTACTCTTGCTCCTTCTTTTAGTTTCATTTTTTTAGGCCAAAGCCGGCCGTAGGTTTTTAAACGAGAGGTGTCAAAATAAATCCCGTCAGAAATCCTATAGGTAAAACCTTTTTTTTCTAAAAGTTGTATTAATTTTATTTGTTCTTTTATGGTTCGCGTTGCCTTAACCCAGACGGTTGGTTTTTTTATGTTTAATCTTTCCAAATCTTTTTTAAATGCCTTTGTATAGAATTCCGCAATTTGATACGCGTTTTTTTTCTGTTTCTTCGCCTGTTTTTCTATCTTATCTTCTCCGGTGTCTGCATCAGAAGTTAAGTGTCCAACATCGGTTATATTCATTATATGCTTTACCTTGTAATTGTTGTATTCTAATACTCTTTTAAGAATATCTTCAAAAATATAAGTTCTGAGATTCCCTAAATGAGCATAATAATACACAGTAGGTCCACAGGTATACATTCCTATTTTTTTATCTTTAATTGGCTTAAAATTTTCAATTTTCCGAGAAAGAGTATTGTAGAGTTTCATGAATGAAATTCCAAATTCCAAATTACAAATTACAAACAAATCTCAAATTCAAATGTTCAAAATTCAAAACAAATTTTAGCGCAAAGCACAAAGCGCAAAACTCAAAACTACAACTCAAAGCGTAAAGCGAAATTTTTCTTTTTAGCTTTAAGCTTTACGCTGTGGCTTTGCGCTTTACACTTTGAGCTTTGAGCTTAAATTAGATTTGAGATTTGAGATGTAGATTTGAGATTTGACTTTTGAGATTTGAGATTTGAATCATATCCATTTCTTCCTCCTAAATGCCCATAGCATCAGAAGAGAAGATATTATCATAAAAATTAAGATAGCGAGCCATGTAAATTTCCATTGCAACGAAGGGAGTTCTCCAAATACATTCATTCCAAAAAATCCTACAATTACCGATAAGGGGAAAGTTACAAATGAAATTACTGTTAGAATTTTTACAATGTCACTGATTTTATAGGAAAGCAGAGAATTATTAGTCTGTTCAATTGATTCAATTAATTCTTTATGATTTTCCAAAGTATTCCATACTCTTATATTGGATCCTACTACTTCTTGGGCTAGCGGTTTTAACTCTTTACGAAATAATCTTTCTGCTTTTTTGTAGAGCAAATCCAATACCGACTTTTGCGGTTTTATTGCTCTTCTAAAATCAATTATATCTTTCTTAACTACGGCAATTTCCGAAAGCATTTCTCTTTCTTTTCCTTGAAATACTTGTTTTTCAATGTTTTCAATATTTTCTGCTATATGGTCTAACATAGGAAGACAGGAATCGATAAGAAAATCCAACAAGTTGAATAGCAGATGTCCAGTGGTTTTAAAACAACTATTTTGATAATATTTCTGAAATTTACAATCATTGAAAAATATTTCTAATGCAGGAATTCGTTTGGTGTGGGATGTAATCAGGAAATCTGGAGTAACAATAAAATCTAATTCTATTGGTTCGGTTGACCTTGTTTTTTTATCAAAAACAGGAAAATGTAAAACTAAAAATAACTGGATTGCTTTTTGTGGTATAGGATATTCTTCTATTTTTGGTCTATGAATGGGAGGAAGAAATTGATGCGCTATTTTAGGATGTAGATAAAACTTTCCTTTGAGATATTCTAAATCTTTCTCCTTGGGGTTTAAGATATCTACCCAAGCGATATTATTTGTTGTAATTATATTTCTCATAAATGTAATCTAGTTTTCGCTAGTTATCCTGAATTAGCGAAAACCAGAGTTATAATCTGTTCGCCTAACAGACGAGATTAGGATCCTAATCCGTTCGTTCGAATGGATTCTAATCCGTTCGTCTGTTCGGACGAATTAAGACGAATATTGCATAGTTATGGTTTAATAGTAATTAAATAGGATTAAATTTCAACCCAAACTTAAATGCTTTTTTGTTTAAGTCAATATATTTTGGTTTTATGATTTTCGCAAGTGCTTTTTCAAATGAAGATGGCGAAAGGGAAATAAATTTTTTACTGCACGCAGCTCCTAAAAGAAATACTCCAGATAAAACAGGATTTTTGTATTTTTCGGCAATGATTTTATTCGCGTCAATCAAATAGATGTTTTTGGAAATTTTGTTTAATTCCTTTTTAATTTGTTCTTCAGAAAGATTTTGGCCCGGGATAGGAACAATATGATTATTTATTAAGAAAATTGTGTTTTTATTTGCGTATTTTACAGCATTTAAAGATTCTTGAATTTCTAAAGCGATTATTAAATCAGCTTCATTTGGCATTACTAAAGGAGAAAAAACTTCTGAGCCAATTTTTATATGAACTACCACACTTCCTCCTCTTTGAGAAAGGCCATGCAGTTCGGATGTTCTCACATTTAAATTTTCCTCCAGAGATGCCTGGGCTATAATTCTTAATAAAGTAATTATTCCTTGTCCTCCTACTCCGCAAATTATAATATTTGATTTCATTGTGCTCACTAATTTTACGCGAATTTAGCGCGAATTTACGCTAATATTATTCGCGCAAATTAGCGGGACATTAGCGCAAATTAGCGCTTTTTTACAAAAGCGCACGGTCTTCTTGCT
>Ga0190361_1000503_pt1 | contig 15588 bp, 10 predicted proteins | sample 48721845_MG_FD_161273 | JGI IMG/M metagenome (GOLD analysis project Ga0190361, IMG submission 161273) | Hydrothermal vent microbial mat bacterial communities from Southern Trench, Guaymas Basin, Mexico - 4872-18-4-5_MG | ecosystem: Environmental > Aquatic > Marine > Hydrothermal vents >...
GATATAACAAAGGAAGGATTTAGGAAGATAGGAGCCTCCAATGTTTATAAAGTTCTGGGCGTTCAATATGCAGTTTTTGTTTTCATTTTTGACTTTGCTAAAGGCATTTTAATGGTTTTGTTTTCTATTAAATGCTTGGGAATCCCCGTTCAGACAGCTTTTCTTTCGGGAATTGCTGCAATTTGCGGGCACAATTGGCCTATATGGTTGAAATTTAAGGGACACGGGAGGGGAGTCGCCACATCTTTGGGTTTATTGTTTTATCTGTTACCGGGTGTTACATTTAAAGTTTTCATCATATTTGTAATCATCACCCTTATCTTCAGGAGCTCCGCACCCGCTACCCCTGTATTATTCCTTCTCATGCCCATAGCCACATGGCTGTATAAGAAACCCTTATGGTCTATTTACTTCACTTTAAGTCTTCTCATAATATTTCTTATTGCAAGGATTTTGGGAGATATTGAAAATATTACACGGAGTCCCTCAAAATTAAAAGCAGTTCTCAATGCTATTTTATGGGATAGGCCTACGGAATAAGTAAGGCTCTGGTCTAATTGAGTATTACATTGGTTTTTTTTTAAAAAAATTTTAAAGTATTATCAAGTATTATTCGGATAGTTGCATGGTTATTAAAATGAAGGGAATAATGTTGTATTACTCTCAGAATAATTACACAGTAAGAAATAAACTTCTCATGTGTGAAGAACAGTTCGTAAATTGCAAAAATTCATACAGTTTAAGAACATCTTCAAAAAATTAGATCTCTCGAAAATACTAAACTTCAATTTTTAGCAAAATTTCCCACTTTTTAACAAATACTACAGTCTTTCTTTCTGAATTTTTTGGAAAGCGAACAAATTTTGGAAGATATTTTTTAAAAAATTGGGGCTTTGACTTAATTTTACCAATCTTATATAATATTATAACATGTTATTATAATATGTATATAAGGAGGTAACTTTATGCATGTAAATGAACTATACACTTTAGTTCAAGATATAGCAAAAAGGCATAACGTTGCCGACTTGTTGTCTGAGATGAATGAAATAGAATATACCATAAACATAGCGTTCCTTGGCGAATTTAGTGCTGGAAAAACCTCTCTTATAAATGCTCTTCTTGGTAGGAAAACTTTTCCTGTATTTAGTGAGCCAACTAATGCTATTATAACAGAGATATATAAGAGTGAAGACAATAGTAATCACTACATTATCCACGAAATGACGGAGGAGGGACCAAAAGAGAGAGAAATAAGTCCTTCCCAACTGGTCAAAGAAATCACATCTCCAGAGCCAGGAAAAGTACTTAAAGCTTATGTAACCAGTGAATTTCTAAAAAAAGATTATTGTCTTATAGATACGCCAGGGGTTTCTTCCATAGAAAATGTCCATGAAGAAGTTGTTTTAGGATATTTACCAAATGTGGATGTAGCATTTATTGTTATAGATAGTACCTTTGGAGGAACAACAGCCTCTTTGGCTAAATTTCTAAAGCAACTGCCTCAAAGGATTATTACTAAAATCTATGTAGTTATTACCAAAATTGATCTTGTCTCAGAGCAAGATTTGAAGAAAGTGAAGTCAGCAGTATTAAAAAGTTTAGAAGGTATAATACCATCCGAAAGAATTCTGTCAGTTTCATCAATGTATGCCTTAGAAGGTATAGAAAAAGGGGATCCTAAATTAATAGAAAAATCGCATATCAATGATATAAAGAAAATAATTGTAGAAGAAATACCCAATTTAAAGAAGCAAATATATGAGAAAAAACAGCTTTTCCTTCTAAAAGAAAAATCTAAAAAATTAAAAGATATTTTGGAGGATAAACTAAATGCCCTGAGATGGAATGAGGAAGAATTAGAGAAGCAAATACAGCAAACATCAAGTGAAAAGCATAAAATTGAGAAAGAATTCGAAGATTTTAAGCTAAAGATCGAGGAAACTAAAACTCGAACTCTTAATGAAGTATCAGAAATTATAGATAGATATGCAGAGATCGTATCTGCTGATTTAAATGCTTATGGAGAAACAAATGAAAAAATAACAGAAGACTTCAATTCCATGATAAACGAGATAGCCGAGGCGATAAGATATAATGTTGCTAAATTGCATAAAATCAATGTTCCAGGGTTAAATGAAAGTTTTGAAAAATATCTTGTAATTTCTACCTCTGAACGAGTCAAAAATCTTAAAGAAATGATTGATTTTATTGTAGATGTTTCAGCGATTGTTATAATGATATGGTTAATACCCGGACCTACTGCAGGAAAAGCAGATATGGCAGAGGCGGTAATTGCTATATCAGAGCGTGTTTTAAGTAAGTTTGGTAAAACAATCGATGGGGAAAAGAAAAAAAGTTTAAAAAATTTTTTAAGAGCAATAGATGTACCCGAAAAAATTAAGAAAGTCTTTATACCACTTATAACTAAGAGATACTTTGAAAAAAAATTAAGACCTATAGTAATGGGTAATATCAAGCGCTATTTGGAGAAAATGGAAGATGATATTATATTTGCTGTTCAAGAAGACTTTATAAGACCTTTACAGGAGAAAGAAAAGATTCTGGAAGACTTGATCTATAAACGAAAAGAGAAAATAAGAAAAGTGGAAGAAGAAAAGGCGGTGATTCTAAAAGACTTGGAGCAACTGAATAGTATAATGGCTGAGTAACGTTGGTAAAAATGCTCTTCGATAGCATGATAGATTTAGGGAGTCTTTACGAATTAGATAAAAAAATTACTCTTTTGAATAATAAACTAAATGTTAAATGGTTAAAAAAATGTGTAAATTTAAGTAAGGTTAAAGAACTTAAAGATATACAACGACAATTAAGAGACCTCATTCTAAAGTTAGAAAGAATTTACCACAAAGAAGAGCCTTTAAGAATAGGAGTATTCGGTGAATTTAGTGCAGGGAAGTCAATGTTCATAAACAGTTTATTAGGAGAAGCATTACTCTGGACAGACGTGATTCCTTCGACTGCAAAGGTCTCTGTTCTTAGGTACGAAGAATTAGAAGAAATTTATGGGATAAAAAAAGGAAACGGTGAAGATGAATGTAGAGAGAAAATTGAGCGTTCAGAATGGAGGAAGATGGCTAATAGACATAGTGAGATTGAAGAACCCACCCATTATGATTATTTTGAAGTTTATTACCCAGCAAACATATTGAAATTAATTACCTTAATAGATACCCCGGGATTTTCTGAAAAAAGTGATATTGCTGACAAAATAACAAGGGAATGGATAAACAAGGTTGATATAATATTTTACATTACAGATGTAACAATAGGATTGAAACAAACTGATAAAGAAAATCTCAAAAAATTCGGTGAAAAGATTCCTGTAGTATGCATTTTAAATAAAGCAGATTTGTTATCACCTGACGAAAGAAAAAAACAAAAAGAAAAAGTAGAGAGTGATTACAAATTCAAGGATGTCATTATATATTCTGCGAAGCAACTGGTGAATTATAATGAGTGTAGAAAAAAAATAGATCGTATACGTTTGGGTATTATCAAATTACTCGAAGGGAGTAAATTCATCGTACAAGATAATTATGATGGGAATACACAGTTAACTTTGAAAGAATCAGGAGGCATAGAAATTAATATAGGAATAACACTTAATGGAATTGATGAAGACTTTCTGGAGGGACTTGTAAAAATCCGTAATATCATTGAGAAATTCAAGAAAGATTACGAAAACTTAAAGTTTATAAAATTGGAGGAGGAACTGCATTATTTTAAAGAGAGGAAAGTAAAATCACTTTTTGAGGAGCTTAAAGAAGATATACAAGATAAAAGAAAACAATTGTTAGAAAAGATGGAAGAAAGATGTGGAAAATTAGCGGAAACCCTACGTAAAGAATACGAAAATGAGAAAGAAAATTTGCTTGATTCACTTATGAAAAAATGTGCTAAACCTTTTGTCAAAAAAGGGCTTTTAAAAGGAAGGCAAGTAACATATATCCTTACAATGGATGATGAGAATGTAATAGAAGATGTAAAAGAAAAAATTAAAAAATTTTCTGAAAACCTTATGAATAGTGCAATGGACAAGGTAGAAGATATTGTAAAACAATTGGAATTGTGGGAGGAATATAATCCACTTAAACAACAATATAAAGACCTTTTGTGGAATGTCTGTGAAAGTCATGTAAATTCTTCAACATCTGCATTAAAAGGATTAATTAAAGCTCAATCTCAATTAATGGATGGACATAAACAGTATAAAGAAGATACTTACCAGAAAATGCTTGAATTGGCGGAGATGAGAAAAAATATCCAAGAGATAATTGATTTAGCAGTTGCTGATGAACAAATTTTTAAAGCTATTGAAAGAGGCGTGACGAATATTTTACAAATATTAAAGAATCAGATAAAAATTAAATTAAATGAAGTAATAAAACATATAGAAAGTATTGAAGGAGTTGTATAGCATGCAGATAGCCAGAGATTTTTCAGAAAAAAAAGAAAAACTGATTAGGTTGTTGGAAAAATTAAAGACCTCAGAATTTATACCATCTTCTGAGATCCGAGGCCCAGAAGAGATAGAAAGATTTATAGAGGATTTTAAAAAGGCTGTTTTTACAATAGGTGTATGCGGACAGATTAAGTCCGGTAAATCTACACTGCTAAACTATATACTTTTTGAAGGAAAAAATGTCCTCCCTACAGATGTAAACCCATGTACCGATACACTCACTCATATAAGGTATGGCGAGGAAAATAAAGTCACCGTATATTTTTATACGCAAAAGGAGTGGGAAGAATTAAAAAAATTGAAGATAATAGTAGAAGGGCAAGAGGTTAATTACTTTGAAAAATACCTTAAACCTGAGGTAGATAAAAGAGCAAATGAAAACGGATTATTTCCCGAAAAAATATTAGGTCAGAAAAAAGAGCTTACCGGCTCAATTAATGATTTAGCAAATTTTCTCATAGACTATGTGTCTGCTGAGGGTATTTATACCCCTTTTGTATCCCATGTAGAGATAATGCTCAACAATAGATTCATCAAAGATGTTGTGATAGTTGATACACCTGGGCTTAATGATCCTAATGAATTAAGAAGCAGCAAGACCCAAGAATTTATGAAAAATGCCACTGCAGTGATTTATTTATTATATGTTGGAAGGGCTATGGATAAAAACGACTATGACTTTATTGACAGAGTTCTGACATTCGTCGAAAGTGAAAAAATAATGTTAGCGGTTTCTAAGATAGACACACACGAAGACTATGCTACTGCTGTTAATTATGTAAAGGAAGTTTTGAGTAAAGATGAAAATTTGATAAGCAAAGGATTTAAAAAAGAGCTACTTTTACTTTACCCAATAAGCGTAATGGCTGCTACCATTAGCAAGAAGCAAAAAGCAGGTATACCACTTACAGAAGAGGAAAAGTACCACTTAAACAGAATCTCGCCCGAACTCATTGAAAAACAAGGACTTATAAAGGATTTTATAAGTGCCTTGGACAAAGTATTAATGAGAGAGAAAGGAAATGCCATAGTGGCAAAATGTAAAAAATACATTATAGGAGTATGTGATGCTAAAATAGAAGACTTAAACTTCGAAGTAGAAAAAATTAAAACTAAAATAGCTCTTTATGCCAAAGATTTAAATGAAATTAGGGAAAAGATAGAGATCCTTAGAAAAAAAAGTGATAAACTAAGAAAGCAAGAAGTTGCAGTTAAGAAGGATCTAGAGCATTGTATGAATGAAATTTCGAATATAGTGGAAAGAAAATTGCGTGAACAAATTACCAATAAAGTGGAGAAAAAAATTCAAGATTGGATAGACCAAAGCAATGTCAACGAAGTTGTAACCAGCTTACAAAGAAAGCTTTACGGAGAATTTGAAAATAACATATTCAGCTATGGATTCTATGAGGAGGGCATCAAAAAAGACATAGAGCATTACTTAGATAACTTTATAGATAAAGAAGTAGCAAAAATAAGAGAAATCTTAACTTACGAAATATTCCTTTTAATTTCTCCTGGTTTTTCTGTTAAGTTGGGAGACTTATTGAAAATATGCAAAGTTGAAATTAAGAAAAAACTATTACCAGAAGAATTAAAAAAGTTAAAGAAGAAAGAATGGCTTGTCTTAACAAATGAGGAAGAGACAAAGGAAAATATTAAGAATCAACTTAGTGAAGCTATAGATAATATTAGGGAAAAACTCTTAAATCACCTTGCTAATCGTGCTTGGGGTGAGCTTAAGAATAATTTTGTAGATTATCATGATAAAATAAAGGAAGCACTTAACAACATTCTTAGAGATCTAGAAAATATAGAGAGAAATTACAAAAACAGGGAACATGAGGTAAATAAACTTCAAGACGAAAAGAAAGAGACCGAGGAGAAAATAGAGACTCTCAAGCGAGAAAAAGAGAAATTACAGATAGAAATAGAAAACATTTAAAAAGGAGAAACGAAGATGGAAGGATTGTTGTCACAAATTTTCTTTTTGGTTTCAAAGAGTGATCCCAATCCAAACTCACTGAGCCAGAAGCTCCCTGAGAAGAAAGGAGACAACATGATTGTCATAATTATTATCCTGCTCGTATTAATGGTGGTTTTTACAATAGCAATTAAAAAGATGACCAAAAGATCTGATGAGAGGGAAAATCAAAAACAAAAAGTTGACAGAGAAAAAATCAAAAAAGATATTACGGAATATTTCGAAGAATTTTATAAAGATAGGAAAAAATTTGAATTGAGTGAGTACAAAACAATTTACGGTCTTGATTGGGAGAGTTATAAAAGGAAAGTTAAGATAAAAGTAAGCCTTCTGGAATTGGGTTATAACTTAGATGAAATAGAAATTGGAAAGAGCATTCTACAAGAATTAATAAAAGATATTACTGGATCCATTCCAGTACCTTCTCTAACGGAGTCTGACCTTATGGTTTTCCTGATAAAGTATAATGAACTTAAGGCCCAATACGATGCCTTACTTGAAATCATAGAGGAGCTAAAAAAAATAAGCGCATCAGATAAAAAGATAGAAGAAGTCAAAAGAGAAATAGAAGACACAGAAAATGAAATAAAAAAACTTATAAATGATTTAGGGACTTAAATGGTGTTCTTAAAAATATAAGGAATTTTCTTCAAAGAAAGCAAAATCAAAACAAAATCTAAAGAGAAAATGGATATTCTCTTTTTTATTGTTATGCCCGATTGCAGACACATAGGAAATTAGGGATTTGTTATACATTTTTCAAGCTCTTCTTACCAAACAATTTTAGTACATCTGTGGTTAAGGGAACTGCGCGGATTTCTCCATTGTAGTGTCTAAGCCAACTTAATGTAAAGACATTGCTTCGCTTAATGCTCTGAATGCCTGACCATAATACTCATCCCTAAACTCCGCTGGAAATACCTGCGCAAAGGCATTCAAATACGGACTCCACAGGAAATTTCCTCTAACATCGCGATTTATCTTCAAATTAAGAAAAATTAGATATATCTCATGCAGAGGTATAAATAAAATAATGTTTAATTAAACAAAAGGATCATTCTGTTCAATTCCCAAAATTCACACCTCGAAAAATCAAGCGATTTGGAATCCTGATCAGCTTATAATTTCTACCGTAATGTTCAATTAAGAGTTGACAGGGGATAAAAAGCTGGAATATAATTAACACAGTGGAAAGGTTAAGTTACTTAACTCAGGAAGAGCTTAAAAGGTTATTGAAGGTAGTCAAATCTGAGTCTGTAAGAGATTACGCAATTTTCCTTTTAGCTTACCGACACGGCCTAAGAGCATCAGAGGTCGGATTAATACAGGTAGAAGATATTGATTTTCACAGACAAAAAATCTTCATAAAGAGACTGAAAGGGTCCCTTTCTGGAGAGCAACTAATGTGGCCAGATGAAATCAGGGCAGTAAAAAGATATTTGAAGATCAGAGGAGAATACCCGGGGTCTTTGTTTTTATCCAGGAACAAAAACCCGATATCCCGAGGACAGCTCCATTACTTATTTGTAAAGTATGCTAAAAAAGCAGAAATACCACCACACAAGAGACATTTTCATACGCTTAAGCATTCTTTAGCAGTACATTTATTGGACGCTGGAGCGGATGTGATGATCGTAAAAGAGCTATTAGGGCATAAAAATATCAAGAATACATTGGTTTATGCACAGTTAACAACAAGAAGGAGAGATAAATTGCACAGTAGACTTCTAAGTATGCCTATGATTGTGAAGATTTAGCTAAAAGTTGGAATAAATATAAAAAAGAGATATCAAAATGAACGAAGAATTTAAGTATCAAGGAATATGGTGGATTTCAAATCAACCTGATAAAAGAATTCCTGGAATACTTACATTTATACCAGAAGAAGGAGCGATACTAGACTTAATGGGGTCTTTCAGAGATTCACCTGATCTTGAGAATATCCAAAAAATAGAGATTATACATGGTCTCACATCTACTGGCGTGACAATCACATTATATAAATGCGAAGAAAGAACTTTTCAAATTCACTCTCCTGGCTTTCTAATTTCTTCATATAATGTAAATTTTGTTTTCATTAACATTCACTTTTCTAAAAGTGAAGATATTAAGTTTAAAAAAGTATATGTACACTTCTCACATTTAGATGAATGGGTTTCAATTTCTGGAATTGACATAGACTTCAACCCTGAGAACCGTGAAGTGAATATCAACTTCCGAGTTCCTGATCCTATTACGGTACCTGTTGGTGAAAATTACAAAATTTTAATAAAATTTGAACCAAACTTTCCTTCCCTTTTTCCTGTACAGAATGAGGCTTGTGTCAAACAAAAAGCATTTATTGGGATAGAATTTATTGGAGAGCAACATTTTGCTGAATACAAAAAAATGATATATCTCCTCCAGATTTTCTTAACATTAGGAGTTTCAGAACCAGTGTATCCTTTAAAAATACGAGGATTTATAGAATCAAGTTCTCAACCAATAGAAATATGTTATCAAACTCTATATAGGAGATCAGTCAAAAAGCTACATCCTCTCCAAATGCTCTTCTCTTACATCGATATTTTCGAAAAATTTCCTATATATATTAAAAACTGGTTTAATAAAGCAAATTTGTTAAGTCCTGTGTATAATTTATACTTTGGAGTAGTTTATAATCCTAATATGTACTTAGAACACAGCTTCTTAAACCTAGTCCAAGCAATAGAAGCATACCATAGAAGAATAATGGAAAATTATGAACTTCCGGAAGAAGAGCATAGAAACCGTATAAATAAAATTCTTGAAAATACCCCAGAAGAATATAAAAAATGGCTTCAAGAGAAACTTGCGTATAGTAATGAGCCTAGTCTAAGAAAAAGACTAAAATATATCCTTGGTAAGTATTCCAACATTATTGGTTTTTTAAATGACAAAAAGTCTTTCATTCACAAAGTGGTGACTACTAGAAACTACTTAATTCACTATGATAAAAATTTAGAAAAAGAATCACTTAGAGGGATAGAGCTTTTAAAAACCACACAAATTCTTAAAACATTGTTAGAAATCTGTCTACTAGATGAAATTGGTTTAGAGACAGATAAAATTAAAAATTTGATAGAGAGAAAACAAATATCTTGGATATTTGATTCTAATGAGAACAAATACCTTGCATAAGAAGAGAAGATTTTATGGAGAACACCTCACCCCAGTTGAGGTACTTAAGAGATTTATTCTTCCAGAAATAAAGGATAAGAGGATACATCACAATCTTAATATACATTAAGAGGAAACTCACAATTTATCTTCTTAGTTTATAATTTAACAAGTACAAGTAAAAGACGTTAACGTTTATGTGGCCTCCCATTCACTGTAAACAACTTTTGATATTAACCTTATATATATTTATACTTTTCCCCTTTTTGGACTATAACAAATACTATTTTTGCCAGCTGTCTTGCTAATGCCCAGATAGCTGTCATTTCTCGTTTTTTCTTGTTTAATTTCCGCTCGTAATACTTTTTACTAACTGGATGTGATTGAGAAAGTCTGAAAGCCAACATTACAAATATGTTCTGGAGTTCTCTATTATACTGCTTTCGTTTTTTGGTATATACCAGTTGTGAGCCTGTTTATACCTTTAGTAGCACGAGACCCGAATATGCGAAAAAGTGATTTACACCTCTACTGTCAATAACTCCCCATCCCCCTCATAAGCTCCTCGCCTAGGAGGGGGAGGAAGTCTTTTTTACGGGACATTATGTTTTTTAGGATGGCTTTTCCATCCTTCAATTTTACATCAAAAATTCTTTCTATCACCTCAGTATTACCCACTGCTATAAGAAAAGATTGCCTTTCTATTGGATTAGTGGCAAGGAAGGCGAGAAGATAAAAATTACCTTCCTTCAACATCTCTGACATTCTTTTCTTCAGTTGAGATTCCCTCTTTTTAATCTCATCAAAGGAAAATATGAAAATCTGACTCAGACCTATTTTCATATCCCCAAATTTATACTGTTTAAAATCCCTCATCAAAATCCTGTCAATGGATAGTCCATCCAGCGAAGTTCCACTTTTCAGAAGTTCCATGCCGTAACTTTGCTGATCCACACCTGCAATTCTTGCAAGGTTTTCTGCCACCCTCCTATCCTTCTCCGTTGTGGTTGAAAGGGTTAAATTAAGGGTATCTGAGAGAATACCGCTTAAAAGAACCCCCGCAATACCACTATCCAGAGCTATTCCTCTTGAGAGTATCATATCTCCAACAATGGTTGAAGTACTGCCCACGGGTTCATTATGGAAATATATTGGTTTATATGTAGAAATATCCCCCACATGGTGATGGTCAACAACTTCTATTATTTCGGCAAATTCAATACCATCCACTGCCTGGGAAGTTTCATTGTGGTCTACAAGGATTACTTTCTTCTTCACGAGCTTTAAAAGATCTGTTCTTGTCACAATATTGAGCAATTTCCCACTCTCATCCAGCAGCAGGGCGCATCTCATGGGTGAATTTAAAATTATTTTTTTGACTTCATCCACTGTATTATTGATGGATACTATCGGAGCATTGGTATGGAGAAAAGTGGCAACGCTGACTGAATTTAAAAGGGCTTTCACCGTTTCGAAGGTATTGAGAGAAGTACCTAAAAGGAATACACCCTTTTCTTTTGCTAATTCCACAATATCCTTGGGTAGATTGGTATTAGCAGTAAAGATTAAACCGGTGATCCCTCTTTTTATTAACTTTCTTGCCAGCTCCAATCTGTTCCCCATAATTACTATATCTTCCGCAGCAATCACCTCCAATGCCCTTTCCTCAGTCATATCCGCCACTATTATTCTGCCTGAAATGTGTTTCCTTTCTCCTGGATTTGTGTACAGAGTACCTTGAACATTTCTAACCACGAGCTCAAATTCCATAGTTATAGACCCGACGTTTCCTGTCTGTAATCTCTCGGAGTATATATGGGTAATATCAAGGGATGTAACAATACCCTTCAGATTATTTTTAGAGTCCACCACCGGCAAGGTTCTAATAGCATTTTTTCGCAAAAGCTCTGCTGCTTCTCCGATGGAAGTACTTTCATCAACTACTATAACTTCCTTTGATGGTAAATCCAGCATTCTGGGGATGAGGGTATCCAGTAATTCAGGAACTTCTACAGAAAATCGTTCTAAAGCAAAAATTGTTTCCGGATTAACCTCTCCGGCTCGCATGGGAACATAAAGATGTTTTTTGTCTATTTTATTTTTATAGTATGCGTATCCAATCGCAGAACAAATGGCATCGGTATCAGGATTCTTATGTCCCACAACAATAATTTTTTCCTTCATCTCTTTCTCCTCTGGAAGCCGAGTAATTATAAAAGGTACATAAGAAAATTTCAAAAATAGTAAACAAACTATCCACCAAAAATCTCACTCCAGATTGTTCAAGTTAATATTTTAACCCCAGGAACTCCAGCTAAGACTACATATTAACCCTCATCACAAATCCGAGTGTTAGATATCCTTTTTGTCCCGGTTCCTTGATCCAGAGAGGAAATTCAAGGGAAACCTTTCCGAAATCAAGCTTACCCCCGGCTTCAATATAGGATTTATCAAGAACAATATGCTCTCCTATCCACCCTGCATTTACAAAGGCCTTTAATATCTTCAGACTCACGGGGGTAAACATAATTAATAATCTTCTCTTACCTCTCAATTGAGGCGAAGTGAAGGATGCAAGCCCTTCTCCTACAGAAATAGCTTCTGAAAGGGGAGAAAAACTGCCTTTGTGAGGCAGTATAAATGGTAAAAATCCTCTGTGAAAGGCTTCGCCCTTCAATAAAAACTGGTCTTGAGGCAAAACATCTCCCCAGATATTTCTGAAGGATATGTCTAAGGTGGAGGGGCCCAGTTTAAGATTCATTTTTAAACTTAGTTTGATATATGGCTCTCCATCTTCCAGAGCCACCGTCACACCCAACCCTCCTCGGTTCCTCACCGGTATAATTCTGACAGACCTCCATAACTCGGCTGTGATTCCGGCCTTCCATGATTTCTCATAAAAGCTCTTATCAAAATTTTCCAGTGAGTAAAGATCCTGATAGAAAAGAGATATATACCGACCTTTTTGGGATACACTCCCCCTTATCTCTCTCAATCCATTAAAGTCGCCTCCATTGATTGTCATTTCGCCAAGGGGAATATTTTTCTTGAAAGCAAGATAATACATAAGTTTTTTCGACTTTAACCCGTAATCCACAGCAAAACTGAATCTTGCACCTCTGAACTGCATCGCACCAAAGTAAATTCCGGGTTTCCATCCATTAAATCTGTCATAGAGTCCGAAGGGAAGAGCCCAGAGATTTGTTGCCTCCATATCAGGGAAAACAACGTTTGGATTAAATTTAACTTTCCGGGGAATAAGATTATTCCATTCCCTTTTCTCCACAACCACATTCTCTGGGTCCACCTTTCCCCTCTTGCCCTCTATTTCAACTGGGAGTAGTGCCACAAATGTTGAATCATCTACACTTATTTTCACAGGGAGCTTCCTCCCATGGGTTTCCCCTATTTTAAGCCTCCCTTTATCCCTTTTACAGTAAAAATCGGGAAATTCTTTTTCATGAAGCCAGAAATCAAAGAAATATTTAAGTGAACTGTCCCTTTCAACTGCAAGTCTCACAAAATCCTGAGGAACAGGATGCCTGAATTTGAATTTACGCACATATTCCTTCATGAGGTCATTAAATTTTTCCTCACCCATAAGATCCTTAAGGGCATTAAGAACCAAGCTACCCTTCATATAAATGGCAAAGAAATAACTCTTCAGTTCATATGCTTTCTTACCGACAAGAGGTTCCTCTGCGCGATCCATCAAATAATAGAGCCACGGTTTCGTAAAATCACCATAACCACCCTTGAAATGGAACAATCTGCCGAAGAAATTCAAGTAGCTCTTCAGAGAATCCTCTGGAAATCTCCATTTCATATACCTGATTTCTGTAAAGGTGGTAAATCCCTCATCTAGCCATGGGTAGTCCATTTCATTATTCCCTACCATGCCGTAAAACCATTGATGGCCTATCTCGTGAGAGATTACATCTATAAGTGCCATTCTCTTCATTTTTCCTGAATTAAAAAAGACACTTATAAAGGGAATAGATGTTCTATACCTTGATATTATGACAAGATTGGGATATTCCATCCCCCCACCGGCTCTGAGATACCCCTCCACGACAGAGAGACTGCTGTAATCATAAGGCATGTACCATTCTTCATATTTAGCCAGTATTTTTTCTACTTCTTTTACCATCCCTTTCCAAAGTGCACTATCCTCGGGGAAATAGAATACGAATATCTCTGTATTTTTATATTTTCCATGGGAAACCCGGAATCTTTTATTTGCAATCCATACAAAATCATGGACATTGTTTGCGACGAAATGGTAAGTCCATTTATTCCCTTCCAGTTTGAGGGAATCTATCCGGCCCCTCAGAAAATTTTTGTATATAAATGGCTCCACCACTTCTCCTGTGGCAGCAACTTTATATCCAGCTGGAACGGTTATTTCCACATCAAAACTTCCATACTCACCGTAGAACTCCCCAACTCGATGGTAACCATCAGGATGCCAGTAACCACTTTTCCCCTTTACATTTTCAACCGTATCAAGATCGATAGGTTTCACCGTATCATAGACCACAATCTTGGGGTACCACTGGCTTATTTCGTAATGGTCTCCAACATGCCCCAGACGGGACCATATGGGAGGAATTTTTACCTTAAAGCGAAAATAAAATCTCCCTGTATCACCCGGAAATATAGGTTTCTTTAACTTAACCCACATTTCTGTATCAATGACCCGGGAAGAGTCGGGGATCATTTCATTAGCAAAGAGTGTATCAATCTTTATGTAGCCTTCCTTTTCAGGGTCTATTTTTAACTTTCTCCACTTTTGCAATTCTTTAAAAAACTGAGAACCTTTTTTATATGCATTGGGATAAAGGTGAAACCACACGTAATTAAGGGTATCTGGAGAATGATTTACATAATCAAGCCATTCCTGTGCATAAAGTATATGCTCTTCTTCATTAAGTTCAACTTTAATTTTATAATGAACCTCCTGCTGCCAGGCCAACATGAGAAGGATGAGAAATCCCATGGAACCCCCTATTTTTCATAAACCTCATAATTAAGAGCATTGATGGCGCCTTCAAAATATATGGTGAATTTAGGATTCTTCGTTTTTATCTCTCCCAATCCTGGATTTAAAACCCCCTCTTTGATCACATTGAAGGCAAGGTCCCCGGGGGCTTTAAGATTTATACTTGCAAGTCCCGAGGATATATAAAGTGCTGCCTTTTCTTTCCACTTACCACCCAGATCAATGGTCACAGAGGAAACTCCACAATTAATTTCTCCTTTCGTAAAGTTGGCATTTCCCAATTTATAGATTTCGATTTTTGAAGCACCGGCTGAAACCTCAAAGTGCTCCATTACCATGCTATTTAGCTTGCTGAATTTTACATGGGCTGTTCCAGCTCCGTATTCGAGAGTGAAACTTTTCAATTTCAAACCACCCAATTCCATTTCACTTCGGAGGAGTCCCCCTCCTACTTCAAGGTCCAGTATCACTTCCTCGGGCATTTCTATCCTGAATTCCAGTGTATCCCGAAGCTCCTTTAGATGTTTCAAATTTTTGATCTTAAAACTGTCCGTAAAGGCTATTCTAACCTTATTATTCTCTTTTTCTATAGAAAAATAGCGGGTCAAACTATCTGGTATGGTGTATGAAATGGTGAGTGTTTTTCCTTGAACCGGAGCAATCTTTAAATTACCGGCAAGGCGAATCTCAATTTTTGCATTATCTCCTTTAAATTTTATACTTTTCTCTCCAGAAAAACTTAAAAGGGTTAAAATTGTAAACAGATACGCCAGCATTTTACACCTCCTAAAACATGAAGAGATATCTTATCTTAAACACTGAAACAGCTTCTTTGCTTTCCATTAAACCTCTTTCTTCGTTTCTCTCCCAGTATTTATTTACTGCAAAATATATCCAGCTCTTGGGCCTGAAATTATATGATAAAAGGAATCCAATTCTATGGGAATAAAATTCCTTCTCAGTTTTTAAATATACATG
>Ga0190361_1000505_pt1 | contig 15513 bp, 17 predicted proteins | sample 48721845_MG_FD_161273 | JGI IMG/M metagenome (GOLD analysis project Ga0190361, IMG submission 161273) | Hydrothermal vent microbial mat bacterial communities from Southern Trench, Guaymas Basin, Mexico - 4872-18-4-5_MG | ecosystem: Environmental > Aquatic > Marine > Hydrothermal vents >...
ATCATCAAGACTGTTCCCATTTTAGGCTTGTAACTCCAGTTTCGGAAAAAATTCCTGTTAGACAGCCCGGGTGTGTATACCTTGTTTTAGAGGAAGGGAACACACCTTTCCTTTTGGTGTTATAAGACTTTTTCCCGAATCTGGAATTGTAACAGTTGACCAGAGGGATTTTTTAAATAATAATAAATATGGTCAACTTTAGTATTTTCTTTTAGGGAGGAAATAAATGTATAAGTGGGATAGATTTACCATAAAAGCTCAGGAGGCTATTCAGAGAGCTCAGGAGATGGCTGAAGAAAAAAACAATCAAGAGATTACCCCCGCTCACCTTCTTCTTGCTCTCCTGGAGGATAAAAAAGGTATAGCCACATCACTTCTGCGAACTCTTGGCGTGAATGAGGAACAGGTAGCTTCCCAGGTAGAAGTAGAAATAGATAGACTGCCAAAAGTTTTGGGGCAGACTCAACTTTACATATCTCCTGAGCTGAAAAAAGTTTTAGATATAGCCCAAAAGGAGGCTTCTTATTTAAAGGATGACTATATAAGTACCGAGCACCTTCTCCTGGGTCTTTCCCAGGATGAGACGTCTCCTGTCGGTCAGATTTTACAGAGGCAGAGTGTAACCAGAGACAACCTTCTTAAAGCCCTCCAGAACGTTCGAGGAAGTCAAAGAGTCACCGATCAAAATCCAGAAGATAAGTATCAAGCTCTACAGAGATTTACCCGGGATCTTACCGAACTTGCTGCTCAGGGAAAACTTGACCCTGTAATTGGCAGGGATAATGAAATAAGAAGGGTTATTCAGATTCTTTCCAGAAGAACCAAGAACAACCCTGTGCTTATTGGCGAGCCAGGAGTTGGAAAAACTGCTATTGTTGAGGGACTGGCAAGAAGAATTGTTGCCGGAGATGTTCCGGAAGGATTGAAGGATAAGAGAATCCTTGCTCTTGATATGGGGGCACTAATTGCCGGAACCAAATTTCGGGGAGAGTTTGAGGATAGGTTAAAATCTCTTTTAAGGGAAATAAAAGAAAGAGAGGGCCAGATAATCCTTTTTATTGATGAGCTGCACACCGTCGTAGGAGCTGGAGCAGCTGAAGGAGCAATGGATGCGTCCAATATGTTGAAACCGGCACTGGCAAGAGGGGAACTTCGCTGTATCGGGGCAACCACCGTGGACGAGTATCGCAAGTATATAGAGAAAGATGCCGCACTTGAGCGAAGATTTCAAACTGTGCTGGTAAAAGAACCTACGGTGGAAGATACCATTGCTATTTTAAGAGGTTTAAAAGAGAGATATGAGGCTCATCATGGAGTTAGAATAAAGGATTCTGCTCTGGTGGCCGCAGCAATTCTTTCTCATCGCTACATTACCGATCGTTTTTTACCTGATAAGGCTATCGATCTTATAGATGAGGCTGCTTCAAGGATAAGAATAGAGATAGATTCAAGACCTACTGAGATTGACGAGATTGAGCGTAAGATAATGCAGCTGGAAATCGAGCGCCAGGCACTAAAAAAAGAAAAAGACGAGGTCAGTAAAGAAAGACTGGAAAAACTGGAAAAGGAGCTTGCTAATCTCAAGGAAAAAGCGGACCAACTTAAGGTTCACTGGCAACGGGAAAAAGAGGTCATTCAGCGGATAGGAAAAATTAAAAAAGATATAGAAATTACAAGAGAAGAGTCTCTTAAAGCAGAAAGAGAGGGAAATCTTGATAGAGCAGCTGAACTTCGTTATGGCAAATTGATTCAGCTTCAAAAAGCCCTGGAGGAAGAAACTAAGAAACTTGCTGAACTTCAAAAAGATAAAAAAATGCTTAAAGAAGAGGTGGAAGAGGAAGACATTGCTGAAATTGTATCTGAATGGAGAGGCATACCTCTTACCAGACTTCTAGAGGGTGAAAAGGAGAAACTCCTTAAGATGGAAGATCGTCTGAAAACAAGGGTGGTTGGCCAGGACGAAGCAGTAAGAGCAGTGTCCAATGCTATAAGGAGAGCAAGATCGGGTCTGCAGGATCCCAATCGTCCTCTTGGTTCCTTTATATTCCTCGGACCCACCGGGGTTGGAAAGACAGAACTTGCCAAAGCTCTGGCAGAATTTCTATTTGATGATGAAAAAGTTTTGATAAGACTGGATATGTCAGAATATATGGAAAGGCACACAGTATCGCGGTTAATAGGGGCTCCTCCTGGATATGTTGGGTATGAGGAGGGGGGACAGCTTACAGAGCCTGTCAGAAGACAGCCTTACACGGTGGTTCTTTTTGATGAAATTGAGAAAGCTCATCCCGATGTTTTTAACGTGCTTTTGCAGATACTTGATGAGGGAAGGTTAACTGACGGACAGGGAAGGACGGTAGATTTCAAGAATACGGTGATCATAATGACCTCCAATGTGGGTAGCAGGTGGATTGAGGAGCTTTCTCGAATGGAAGATATACGACAGAAAGTACGGGAGGCCCTGAGAGCTCAATTTCGCCCTGAATTTCTCAATCGTATTGACGAGATTATAATATTCAATCGTTTAACGCAGGAAGACATTAAAAAGATCGTGGATATTCAGATTGGAAGAGTGAAACAAAGACTTGCCGAAAAGCATATAGACTTCATCCTGACTCCCAAGGCTAAAGAGTTTTTAGCTGAAAAAGGGTATGACCCTCAATATGGAGCCAGACCTTTGAGAAGAGTCATCCAGCGAGAGATTCTTGATCCTCTCGCTATGCAACTTCTGGAGGGAAAATTTAAAGAAGGAGATTGCATTAAGATTGATGTTCCTGATGGAAAGGTGGTATTTGAGAGAGTAAAAGAGATTTCTCGAGAAAAAGTAGCAACTCCCCAGAGGTGACCCAATGAATGGATATGAGAGAATGATGGCTGCCCTTAGGCTTGAGCAACCAGACAGGGTTCCTGTATGGGAGCTGATTATCAATTCCCCGGTAATTCGAGCCCTTCACGGGGATATTTCCTATGCCGATTTTGTAGAAAAGGAGGACCTTGATGGAATCACTGTCCTGGAGGATCAGAAAACCCAGATGATTAGTTCTGATACTTTCAGAGATGAGTGGGGAATTGTTTGGAGAAAGGAGCCAAGTGGGCTTGACTATCCCATTGATGGTCCTATTAAATCAGAAAAAGACCTTGATAAATACCGTCCCCCTGATGCTGATGCACCCTGGAGACTTCAAACTCTGACAGAGTATGTCAAAAGGTTCAAACAAGAAAAAGCTATAGTCTTTCTGGGACACGATGCTTTTGAGTTTTCTCATTATCTTCTGGGAGGAATGGATAAGCTATTTTTTTACTACATATCCAATCCGGATTTCGTTCATAGACTTGCCCAAATGGTTATAGAGTACAAGTGCCAGGTTATGCAAAATGCTGTAGATGCTGGTGCTGATATCCTGTTGACTGGTGATGATTATGCTGGGAGAAAAGGGACTTTTATGTCGCCACAGCATTTCAGAGAGTTTATCCTCCCTTACCTGAAAATGGCTGTGGATGTAGCTAAGAAAAACAGGGTCCCTTTCATAAAACATACTGATGGTAATTTATGGCAAATCCTGGACGATCTGGTGACAAGCGGGATTGATGCTCTCGATCCTGTTGAACCTATAGCCAGGATGGATATTGGACAGATAAAGAAAAAATATGGAGATAGGATTTGTCTTATAGGAAATGTTGACTGCACGGAAATTTTGACTCATGCCACAACCTCCGAAGTTGAAGAAGCCGTTAAAGAAACCGTAGCTAAAGCCTCACCGGGAGGAGGACATATACTTGCCTCAAGCAACAGTATTCATCCGGCAGTGAAACCGGAGAACTACAAAAAGATGATAGAGGTAGCCAGAAAGTGGGGAACATACCCTCTGGATACCAAAATGGTGGAAGAGTATCGAAATAAAAACTACATTACCACCTATCTGGATAAATACCCGGTTTGACTTATTTGTTTTTGTTACTCATTCTCAAGAAGTTTTCGCACCCGGGCAATCTCCCCATTTACTATATCCACAACTGCCTGAGAAGAAATGGTGGCTCCAGTAATGGCCTGAACCTCACCCGAAGTAGAAGGTTTTCTCTTAACCACCCGAAGAGGTGAACTAATAGAGAGATGGTGAAATTGGTCTCGAAAAGAAGAAGTGGTAATTTTTTGGCCTAACCCCGGAGTTTCCACTGATTCTAAAACCTGTATGGCGAAAATTTGTTTTAATTCGGGATCAACTCCAATCATAAGCTTTATGATTCCCTGATATCCCGGGCCCTCTCCTGTAAAAGCGTAGCCTACTTCCTTTCCTGAAGAATCAAATCCTTTGTATATGATTTTTCCGTCTTTTTTTATCTCCCGGAAAGTCTGTGCTCCAGGCAAGACCTGAAAAATTGCTTCTTGCAGAGCCTTTTGCTGGTTTATCTTGATTAGAGGTTGAGTATACCTGTAAACCCCCACCAGAGCTCCTCCCGAAAGCATACCTACAAGAGTTAAGGTTAATATCATATGATGAGATTTTTTCAATTTCAGCGCCCTCCAAGGATTTTTGGTTTTATATACCTGTCCAATAAAGGAGTGATTGCATTCATCAGCAGGATTGAAAACATTACGCCCTCTGGATAACCCCCCCAGAGCCTTATGACCATAACCACAACCCCGGCTCCAACTCCAAAGATTATCCTTCCTAACCGGGAGACGGGAGTGGTAACCGGGTCCGTAGCCATAAAAAAGGCTCCCAGCATTAAACCTCCTGCCAGAAGATGGAAAAGAGGACTTCCGTAAGCTGGATTAAAAAGGAAAGCTGTTTCACTGAATATCGCAACTGTACCCAGATAGAAAAAAGGAATTCTCCAATCTATGTATCTCTTAGCAATAAGAAAAATACCTCCTACTAAAAGAGCAAAGGCTGAGGTTTCTCCCAGAGATCCGGCAACATTTCCCCAGAAAAGGTCAGATATGGGGGTTAAAAGATGCTGGAATTTAAGAAGACCAAGGGGTGTTGCCCCGGTAAGGGTATCCAGGGTCAAGGGAGCAGTCCAGGTAGTCATTAAAACCGGAAAAGTTGCCATAAGAAAGGCTCTTCCCACCAGAGCAGGATTAAAAATATTGTATCCCAACCCCCCGAAGATCTGTTTCCCGAAGATTACGGCAAAAATTGCTCCCATAGCAGCAGCCCACAGAGGAAGGTCGGGAGGAAGCACAAGAGCAAGGAGAATACCGGTTAAAAGAGCACTTGGTTCATTAGGCAGGTTTTTCCGACGAAGCTTTATAAAAATATACTCTGAAGCTATACTGAAGAACGCACAGGTGACAAGGAGCTTTACTGCCTGCAGCCGGAAGAAGTAGACACTGAATCCCATAGCAGGTATAAGGGCAATTATCACAGCCCACATAAGTTTGGCTACACTGATTTTATCCCTTATGTGAGGAGCTGCCGTAAGAACGGGAAGTTTTTGTGATTTGCTGTCAGCCCGGGTTTTTTTCATTTTCTTCTTCCTCTCACTTTTTTTGGTTTGATATGCTTGGAAAGAAAATAAGAAAGAGTTTCAAGTTCCATACTGAGATCCACATTTTTCAATTTTACTTCCTTAGGTACCATTAATCTAACCGGAGCAAAATTCAAGATCCCCTTTACACCTCCTTGAATGAGTTTGTTTGCCACATCTTGAGCTGCCTCTGCAGGAGTGGTAATTATACCGATTTGAATTTTAAGTCTGGGTAAAACAACCGGAATTTCCTCTGTATTTCTTATCAATACATTTTCAACTCGAGTTCCTATTTTGGTCGGATCGTTGTCAAAAGCGGCTCTTATTTTGAATTCTTTTCTTTTAAGTCCGGGATAGGTAAGGAGAGCTGTTCCCAGTTTTCCAATACCCACCAGAGCAAGTCCCCATATGCGATCTAAAGCTAAAATGCGGGAAAGTTCCTCTACCAATTTTTTCACTCTGTATCCCTGCCCGGGAATTCCAAATTCACCAAAATAGGCAAGGTCTTTTCTTACCTGTCCACCAGTTGTTCCCACCATCTCAGCAAGCTCCTCAGAGGATAAAACACGATCAGGAGGGAATTTTCTTAAGGCCCTAAGGTAAATAGAAAGTCGCTCAACTGTAATCTCTGGTATTTTAAATTGTGGCACTTAATCCCCCCTTTGCTATTTAACATATTCTGGGTAGTTGATCCTCAACCAGAAGGTCGAGGATTCTTTTTGTTCCAATAGTGGTTTCGAGGTATACCTTACCCCTGGGCTCAGATACCACCTCACCGATTATTCTGGTATCTTTTCCCAGAGGGTGATGATGCAGGTGAGAAAGAAGATCCAAAGATCTTTCCTTTTCAACAAAGATCAGTATTTTCCCCTCATTGGCCAAATAAAGAGGATCAAGACCCAAAAGTTCACAGACAGCAAAGGTCTCTTCTCGAACAGGTATTTCATCCTCCCAAAGTTCTATTCCAAAATCCTCTCCCTGGACAATCTCATTTAAAACACCTGCAACTCCTCCACGAGTTGCGTCACGCATGAATTTTATGCAGGTTAAAAAGCTTCTTATCTCATTTACAAGGTCAAATAGAGGTGCGCAGTCGCTTTTAGCAGGAACTTCAAATCCAAGTTCTTGACGTTGTGAAAGAACAGCAATGGCATGTTCACCAATAGACCCATTTATCAGAATGTGGTCTCCCACTTTGATTCTTTCCGGGTCTAAGTTTGCTTCAGGTAAAACTATTCCTATTCCGCTTGTATTGATAAAAATCTCATCAGCGCTTCCCTTTTCCACCACCTTAGTATCTCCGGTTACAACAGTTACTCCCACATTTTTTGCTGTTTCCTGCAGAGAAGTAATAACTCTTTTCAGGGTGGGAATTGGAAACCCCTCTTCTATAATTAATCCACAGGAGATAAAAAGAGGTTTTGCCCCCATAACTGTGAGATCATTAACCGTCCCTGATATAGCCAGTTTACCTATATCACCCCCAGGGAAAAAGATGGGTTTTACCACATAAGAATCAGTTGTAAAAGCGATTTTTTTACCTTCAACCTCAACTATCGCTGAGTCTCTTAAAGGTGCAAGGTGTGGATTACTAAGAATAGGCAAAAAAATCTCTTTAATAAGCTGCCAGCTTAATTTACCTCCATTTCCATGAGCTAATCTGATTACATCTTTCATATTTTCACTTTAGAGCTAAAACGATAGTAAATATTGCAAGTTCCCTCAATTGAAACCATACAGGGACCAAGAGGTCTGGAAGGGTTACATACATCCCCAAAAAGAGGACAGTCAGGAGGTTCAATAACACCTTTTAATATCTCTCCACATCTGCAGCCTTTTTTATTGTTAGAAGAAGTTACTTTAACTGGATAACGGGCCCTTACATCATGTTGAGAATATTCCTTTCTTATTTCCAGTCCACTTTTGTCAATAACCCCCATCCCTCTCCATATTGATGGTTCCACTCTAAAAACTTCTTCCATCAAAGACCTGGCTTTAAGGTTACCTTCCGGTTTAACCACCCGGTCATATTCGTTTTCCACCTTAGCTTCACTTTTAGCGATCTGACAGAGCAAAAGATAAATTCCTTGAAGGATATCTACAGGTTCAAATCCCGCTACAACGCAGGGAACTCCAAATTTTCTGGCTATGAAATCGTAAACCTGACTTCCAGTGATTGCACTAACATGCCCCGGGCAGAGAAAACCGTCTATTTTCACCTCTCCTTCTTCCAGTAATGCTTCCATAGCTGGAGGAATTAACTTATGGCCTGATAGGATCATATAGTTGGTGATTTTCTTTTTTTTAGCCAGGATGAGGGAAGTAGCCACTGTAGGAGCAGTAGTTTCAAAACCAACTCCAAGAAAAACCACCTTCTCCTGAGGATGTAATTCGGCGATTTCCAGAGCCTCCATGGTGGAATAAACTACCTTAATTTTACCTCCTTTTGCTTTTTCCTGGACAAGAGAAGATCTTGACCCGGGAACTCTCATCATGTCGCCAAAAGTTGTTACTAAAAACCCCTCTTTTGCATAGGTACAGGCTTCATCTATGTACTGGTTGGGAGTAACACAAACAGGACAACCAGGACCGGAGATAAGTTTTATCCAGGGAGGCAGAAGCTCCTTTATTCCATATCGGAGAATGGCCATAGCATGAGTTCCACATACCTCCATCAGTCTAATCTCTCTTTTTATTTTGCTGGCAACCTTAGCTATCCTGCCAGAGAGTCTGTTCACAAGGTTTTTTTCTCTAAATTCAGAGATATATTTCATGGGTTAGCATCCATCTGAGATAAAAGATTTAAAAGCTCCTCTGCCTCCTTTTCTTCTACCTTGCTTATGGCAAATCCTGCATGTAGAAGTACGTAATCTCCCACCTTTACATCAGATAAAAGAAAAAGGTTGACTTTTCTTTTTACCCCACCCATCTCAACCCAACCAATCTCTCCTTCAATTTTGGTTAATTTGACAGGAATGGCGAGACACATACTTTAGCTCCCTTCACTCTCAAACCTGTGATAACCTACCACAGCTTGCCCAAGTGAAATTCCTCCATCATTAACAGGTATAATCCCTGGAGGTATTACTTCAAAATCGCTGTTTTGCAACAAAGACATAGTTTGTTTTAAAAGCAGGTTATTTTGAAAAACTCCACCAGCCAGAACGACTTTGTTTAATTTTTGTTTTTTTCTTATAAGCTCACACATTTTGAGAATAATTTGAGCCAGAGTCCAGTGAAATTCTGTAGCGATCAGCTTTTTACTTTCCCCCTGTAATTTTTTTTCAACAATTGTTTTTACAAGAGGTAGCATATCCACAACAAAAGTCCCTTCTTTTTCGATTATTTTAAAAGGATAGAAGCTGGTCCTTTGATCCCGGGAGAGCATCTCCAGCTCTATGGCTGCCTGTCCTTCATAATTTATTGTTTCTCTCAATCCTAAAATAGTTGAAACTGCATCAAAAAGTCTTCCAGCTGAGGAGGTGAGGGGACTGTTCACTTTTCTTTTAATTAGATTTGTAATTATAGTTATCTTTTTACCTCTTTCAGGAAAAAGTTTTTGAGCTATCCGCTCACACTTATCTCCATAAATCTCATAAAGATATGATAAACCAACTCTCCAGGGTTCTCTTATAGCTTTCGTTCCTCCGGGAAGATGTATATACCTGAGGTGACCCGCTCTTTCAAATCCCCGGTAATCTGCTACAAGAAATTCCCCACCCCACAAGGTTCCATCAGTTCCAAGACCACTGCCATCAAAAACAACCCCTATTACTCTTTCTTTAATACCATTTCCAGCCAAGACGCTTATTATGTGGGCGTGATGATGTTGGACGGAGATCAAGGGGAGTTTCTTCTTTTTGGCGTATTCTCTTGCCAGATTGGTAGAAGCATAGTTGGGATGAAGGTCACAACATACAATTTCCGGATCAAGATGGAAAATTTTCTTATAGTGAGCAATTCCTTCCTCAAGAGATAAAACAGCGGCAAGATTTTCCAGATCCCCGATATGATGAGAGAGGAAAGCGTAACCTTTTTTCAAAAAACAGAAGGTATTTTTTAAATGCCCTCCAAAGGCAAGTACACATTTTTTGACTTGAAAGTTCAATTTTAGAGGTTGAGGAGCATAACCTCGACTCCTGCGTAGAAGAATAACCTTTCCATTTACCACCTTTCCCACCGAATCATCAACTCTGATTCGTATTTCTCTGTTATGAACCAGAAAGAAATCAGCAATTTTCCTGAGGCGTCTAAAAGCATCTTCGTCCTGATAGGCGATAGGCTCTTCACTGATATTCCCGCTGGTCATAATCAAGGGTATTTTTACTTCTTTTAGCAAAAGATAGTGTAGCGGCGTATAAGGTAGCATTACCCCAAGATACCTGTTTCCGGGAGCTATTTCTTGAGGAAGAGAATCGTTTTTTCGACGAAGAAGGATAATGGGTCTGCGAGAAGAAGAAAGTAATCTTTCCTCTACAGGATTTACCTGACAGAACCTTTTTACCTGTTTTAAATCAAGCATCATTAAGGCAAATGGTTTGTCAATCCGGTTTTTTCTTTCTCTTAGCTGTTTGATTACCGATGGGTTTGTAGCATCACAAGCTAAGTGATAACCCCCTATACCTTTTATGGCAACTATTTTTCCCTTTCTTATAAGTTCTGCTGCCAGTACAATAGGGTCTGAAGCAACAATTTTTTTGCCATCTTTGTTTAAAAGTTCCACCTGAGGTCCACATTTCCAGCAGGCATTTGGTTGAGCATGAAATCGGCGGTTGGAGGGATCGTAGTATTCAGATTCACATTCAGGACACATTTTGAATTTACTCATGGTGGTGTTCTTTCGATCGTAGGGGATGTCCTTTATTATGGTAAAACGAGGACCACAATTGGTGCAGTTAATAAAAGGGTAGCGATAACGTCTATCCTTGGGGTTAAAAAGCTCCTTTAAACAATCCTCACAAATGGAAATGTCTGGAGAGAGGGGTAAGAATTTTTCTTTTTCCTCCTGACTTGATTTAATTTCAAAACCTCTATATCCAATTAAAGGTAAGTTTTTCCACTTTATTTTTTCAATCAGGGCAAGAGGAGGGGCATTAGTTTCAATTTCCTTTAAGAATAACCCAATACTCCTTTTGTCTCCTTCTACTTCTATGCTCACTCCTTTTGTATCATTAAGCACGTATCCAGACAGATTGTGCTTTGATGCCAGATTATACACAAAAGGACGAAAACCGACTCCCTGGACTATTCCTTCAATCTTGATAGCAACTCTCACCTGTATTTTTTTGAGGTTATTTAGCTTGGTTTTCATTGGGATTTAGACTGTTAAAAGTTCGTCTATTAAATGATTTAGGGTTAACTCCACTTCCTTACTCAAACCATCACCCCACTTTATATTTTTTGGTTGAATCCCGATAATAAAGATTTCACCTATCTGGTTTTTTTTAAAATACTCGAGAAGAAGTGAAAGAGAAAGAGTATGAGTGGAAAACCCTGGCGGAGGATTAGCCTCCCTGAGTAGCTTTATCTCCCCAGGATTTCCACCAAAATCAACAGCATCTACAAGAAAAACTTTTGAGGGTTTTACTTTTACTATGGGCTCAAGATAATTTTCTGGAAGCTGTTCCCCATTAAAAAGATAGATACCTCTCTTCCGGTCAAATTTTTTCTTTTTGAGTTCCCTGATGAATCTGCATCCTACTCCATCATCTCCTCTTAGAGGATTACCAATCCCCAGAAAAACTATTTTTTCATTTTCTGATAGGAGGCTTTTTATCATTTGAAGAGAGGATTTACAGGTAAAATTGTTATAGATAGAAATGTATTAACCCCATTCTTCCTTCAGAGTAAGCTGTTTTCTACATCGAGGACAGAGGATTCTCAAATTATCAGCTCTTTCCAGAGGAAAAGTTTTATCCCTGGGTCTTTTTTCCCTGATAAGTTCCATCTGGGCAAGAGAGGAAATAAATAGATTGGGATTAGAAAACATGAAAGACCCTAATCTCTCTCTAACCCAGGCCAGGTGTTTACGTGTGGTAATTGGCTCACCGCAATATTCACAGAAGATAAGTTCATCTTCAATCTGGGTTTGAGCCTGACTTCGGGAAAGAACAGCTAAATCGTATTTAGTGGTAAGTTTTATCCCCTTTTCTGTAAGACAATTTGCCTGACATTGACCGCAAAAGATACAGCGATCATAGTGCAATATTAACCTTCTTTTTCCACCAGGAGGAGGCTCTTCAATTTTTTCAATTGCCCCCGGGGGACAAACATTGGCACATGCTCCACAGACAACACACTCCTTTTCGTCAAATTCTGCCTTTCCCCTGTATGTCGGAGGAGCTGGCGAAGGAACTTTGGGAAATTTAGTTGTATAAGGCGGATTTATCAGTGAAGTTATTGCTTCTTTTAATTCTCTGAGCTTTGGATATTTCATGGTATTTCTCCTTAAACCTTTCCCTTTTCCTCTTCATACCTATCTATCACACTTTTTTCCCAGAGTTTAATCCTGCTCTTGTGAGCGGCATGGGCAATCGCATGAGCAGCTGTGGGAGAACTGAGAATAATAAATAAGATTACCAGCAAACTCTTTACCAAAAATCCCGCAGCCAGGAAAGTTCCTAAAAGTATAAAGCAAGTTCCCAGAGTTACACATTTTGTAGCTGCCTGAAGTCTATTGTAGACATCAGGTAATCTCACAAGCCCGATACATCCCAGAAGATCAAATATAACCCCTATAAATATCAGCACCTTCCCGGCAATTACAACTGCTTCATTCATCGAATCTTTTTCCCTCCAGATATTTGGCAAGGGTAAGGGCACCTAAGAACCCAAGAAGAGCCCAGGCTATTGCAATATCCATAAAATAAGTTCTCGGTGTATAAATGACAAAAAGGGCACAAAATCCTACTATCAGGATTCCCAGAATATCCACAGCTACAATTCTATCTGCCGCAGTTGGCCCTCTTAACACTCTATAAAGACATAAAAAACAACTTGCGATTAAAGGTGCAGCAAATATGGCCGGAATTCCCAGGATCATCCAAAGACCTCCTTAAGAATGGGTTCAAATCTTCTTACAATTTTTTTAGTTGCCTCTTCCACATCTATTGCTTTAACATTTATCCAGTGCACGTACAGGTATCCATCGTCAGTAAGTTCCACTGTAAGAGTGCCAGGGGTAAGAGTAATGGAATTGGCCAGAGCCACCCTGCCCGTAGGAGTGGACAGAGTAGTTTTTACCTTAACAATTCCTGGTTCTATAGGAAGTTTGGGATGAAGCACTCTATAGGCGACATCCAGATTTGCCAGAATACAATAATATAGAAACATGGGTATATAAAGGAGAAGATAAAGCACTCTCTTTATCTGGAAAAAATTCTCTGGATGCTGGACAAAAAGATCAGCAAACCAGAAAGCAATCCAGATTGAAAGCACAAGTCCTATCAAAACTGAAGGGAAGTATAAAGTCCAGGTTAAAATTAACCAGATGGCAAAACAAACGATAAAAAGGACAATTTTCTTCATTTTATCCTCCCAGAATCAAGGCACTGTATTTGGTCCCCTCTTGAAGAACAGTAACTGCAGGTTCAAAAACAGCCTTCATGAGAGGATAAAAAAGAATTCCGGTTCCGATACAAATGATAGCCAATACAATCATGGATATGCACATGGGTGTTGGTACTTCTTTTATCTGCGCCCACTTTTCTTTAAGAGTGCCAAAAAAGGCATATCTTTGAACCCTGAGATAATAGGCAAGAGTTAAAACTGATACCAGAATAGTCAGCACAGTTAAAACAAAGTGCCCGGCCTGAACCAATCCAATAATTATAAAAAGTTTACTCCAGAATCCATTAAAGGGAGGAATACCAGAGATAGACAGTGAGCCAATGGTGGATGTGGTACCCGTAACGGGCATAACTTTACTCAGCCCCCCCATTTCCTTTAGTTTTCTTGTGCCTGTTGAGTATTCAACGGCTCCTGAGTTAAGAAATAAAAGTGCTTTAAAAGATGCATGGTTAAAAAGATGAAAAAGCGCCCCCAAAAGTCCCCAATAATTTCCACATCCCAGTCCAATCATTATGTATCCAATTTGAGAAATAGACGAGTAGGCAAGAAGCCTTTTAAAATCGGACTGACGAATAGCTAAAAGTCCGCCTCCAATCATGGAGATAACACCTAAAATCATTAAAGTCCAGGATAACTGAAGGGTCATTCCAAAGACATTAAAGAAAACACGAGTTATGGTATAAACGCCCAGGGCTTTAATCAAAACACCTGAAAGCATTGCTGAAATAGGAGCCGGGGCGCTGGGATGTGCATCAGGTAGCCAGGCATGAAAAGGAATAATGGCCGCTTTAAGTCCAAACCCTGCCAGAAACAGGACAAGTGAAAAAGAGAGGAGTAAATTCTTTTTTCCCTGTATGATACTGCCAATATCAGCCATATTTAAGCTTCCCGTAAGTCCGTAGAGAAGTCCAACTGAGAAGAGAATGAGGATAGAAGCAACCGAGCCCATAACCATGTACTTGAAAGAGGCTTCCAGTTCTTCTGCTTCCACTCCAAAGGCAACCAAAGCATAAGAGGCAATAGAGGCAATCTCTAAAAATACGAATAGATTAAAAAAATCTCCAGTAAGAACTACACCATTCATACCGGCCAGCATCAACATGAAAAGGCTATAAAATCTGTGTTTGGCGGTAAATCTTTTCATGTAGCTTACCGAATACAGGGTGGCAAAGAAAGCTATGGTATTTACTACGATAAGCATTAAAATAGATAACCCATCAAGGACAAGATTTATTCCCTTTGGAGGTAACCACTTACCCATAATATAAACCAGAACCTGATTATCTTTAATCAAGGCCAGTAAAACAAGGGATAAAACTGTCAAACAGAATGTGGCTCCGTTAGCCACCAGGTCACAGGCAATCTCCTTTGCCTTACCCATTAAAGCAAGCACAAAAGCAACCCCCAAGGGAATGGCTATGAATAGAGGAATTATGTTCATCTTGTCCCCCTGTGATTATCCCTTTAGTCTTCTTATTTCAGTAACATCAAAGGTATGGTACTTTTCATAGATTCGTATACACATGGCCACAATAAAAGCAAGTGTAGCAATGCTGATTACAATAGCTGTTAAAACCATAGCCTGGGGCAATGGATCAACAAAATTTGCCTTTCTGGCTCCTTCAACCACTATAGGAGCAACCCCGGCTTTCTGGTACCCCAGAAGAACCAGGAAGAAGTTAACCGCATACTCCATAATAACGATACCCATTACTATTTTCAAGAGATTTTTTTTGGTAATTACACAGTAAAGTCCGATTAGAAAAATAACAAAGGATAGGAAAAAGACCATTTTTACCTTCCTCCTTTCCCTGTAGTGATTCTAAACATAATAAGAGTCACAAATACTGCAAAGATTCCTCCGCTAACCTTCAGTCCTATGCCTATGTTAGCAAGAGGGATAAACCCTGCCGAAAGAATCCTCAAAGGTTCGCCCTTGGGGAGAAAATTAAAGAAAAACCATCCTCCCGCTGCTATTCCAATGAGAGCGAGGGAGAGAAAAATAAGAGCTCCAATACTTTCCAGAGTCGAAGCTGTGGAAAGTTTTAGCTTCTGAGAAGCCATTTCTCTACCGAAAGCCAGAATAAGAAGAATAAAAGCTGAAGCCACGATAACCCCACCTGGAAATCCTCCTCCAGGAGTAAGATGCCCGTGCAAGACCATGTATATTCCAAATAAAACAATTGGGGGAGAAACAAACTTGGCTACAATTTTAACTATATTGGTCATACCTTTTTCTTTTTGTTTTAAGGGACTCATCTATGCTTCCTCCCGATTTCTCTCAGGACTACGATAGCTCCAAGAATAGAGGTAAAAAGAACTGTTGCCTCTCCTAAGGTGTCATAAGCCCTGAAATCAAGAAGAACAGAGGTCACCAGATTTGCTGACCCTGTTTGTTCCAGCCCTTTTTCAATATATTCTTTTGCAACTTTCATTACCGGTGAACCAAACTCAGGAAGCAGGCTTAAAGCT
>Ga0190361_1000506_pt1 | contig 15504 bp, 18 predicted proteins | sample 48721845_MG_FD_161273 | JGI IMG/M metagenome (GOLD analysis project Ga0190361, IMG submission 161273) | Hydrothermal vent microbial mat bacterial communities from Southern Trench, Guaymas Basin, Mexico - 4872-18-4-5_MG | ecosystem: Environmental > Aquatic > Marine > Hydrothermal vents >...
AAGTTTCAGATTTAATTTTATTGAACGATTCCTTTTCAATCATTGTCGCTGCAATAGAAGAAGGAAGAGGAATTTTAGATAACATTAGAAAGGTAACCACTTTTTTGTTGTCTGATAGTTTTTGCGAAGCAATTTTGATTGGGGGTTCGATGTTAATTTGCTGGTTAATGAAAAGGGTTTGGTTATTACCAATGACTGCTATTCAAATTTTGTGGGTAAATTTAATCGAAGATGGTCCCTTATCTATTGCTTTGGCTTTTGAACCAAAAGAAGAAGGGATAATGAAAAGAAGGCCGACGGGTCATAAAATTCATCTTTTAACTTCAGAAATGAAAGTTTTAATTTTTGTAATTGGTATTTTAACTGATATTTTCTTGCTTTTTATGTTTTTTTGGCTTTTGGAATTTACCCACTATGATATTTGGCATATAAGATCTGTAATTTTTGCAGGACTGGCTTTAGATTCGATGCTTTATATTTTTTCTATCAAAAGTTTAAGAAAGAATATTTGGAAAATTAACCCTTTTTCTAACAAATTTTTGATTTTCGCCTGGTTCTTTGGAATTTTAATGCTTTTTGCTGGTCTTTATCTTCCCCCTCTTCAGGTACTTTTAAAAACTGTTCCTTTGAATGTTTTTGATTGGGGATTAGTTTTGGGTTTCGGATTTTTGAATATTCTTTTAATTGAACTCACAAAATGGTATTTTATCAGTAGACACGAGACAGAAATTTGATAAACTAAATAGAATGAAAAAAGATTTTTATGCTATAGCCACTCTTACAGGTACCATTATTGGAGTAGGTTTTTTTGCTTTACCTTACATTCTTTCAAAAGTTGGATTCTGGGTAATGTTCATCTATTTTTTTGTTTTGGGAACGTTGGTAATTTTAGTTCATTCTCTCTTTGGTGAAATAGCTTTAAAAACTCCAGATTTTAAGAGATTACCAGGTTTTGCAAAATTTTATCTTGGAAATTGGGCAGAGAAAATAGCTGTAGTTTCTGCAATATTTGGATTCTATGGTGTTTTGTTAGCCTATCTGATAATTGGAGGCCAATTTTTAACAAAACTTTTGTTGCCAACACTTGGAGGTTCAGAGATTATCTATACAATTTTTTATTTTTTGGCAGGGACTATTTTTATTTTTTTTGGTATAAAGACAATTTCTCAAATTGAATTTTTTGATGCTCTTTTGTTTTTTGCAATTTTACTTTTCATTTTGATTTTTGGTTTTTCTTATTTTAAAAGTGAGAATATTTTTGTTTTGCCCCAGAAAAACTCTTTATTTTTACCTTATGGTCCTATTTTATTTTCTCTCTGGGGCGCAGCCATTATTCCTGAAGTTGAGGAAATGCTAAAGGAGGAAAGGAAAAAGCTAAAGAAAATCATTCTGATTTCAATCTTACTTTGTGGTCTTTTTTACTTTCTTTTTGCAATTTTGGTTGCTGGAATTTGTGGACAGAAGACTTCAGAGGATGCTCTTTCAGGATTAAAAAATGTTTTGGGGTCTCAAATTTTAAATTTATTTTATTTATTTGGAGTTTTTGCCACTTTCACTTCTTTTGTTTCTTTGGGATTAACTTTAAAGAAAACTTTCTGGTATGATTTAAAAATAAACAAGAATTTGGCACTCTTGATCACTCTCTTGCCTCCTATCTTTTTATTTTTATTAGGATTTAGAGAATATATTACTATAATTTCTTTAGTTGGAGCTATTACTCTAGCTATTGATGGAGCCTTAATTTTGTTAATGTATAAAAAGTTAAAGCCCAAAGCATATTTTGTTTTGCCTTTAATTTTAATTTTTATAGCTGGAATTTTTTATCAAATTTTTTACCTATTAAAATAAAATGGTTTGGGTAAATTTTTTAATCTTTATCTTTTCATTTTTAGCTATTTTTTATTCTTCAAAGTGGCTGATGGAATCTCTCTCAAGAATAGGCAAATTTTTAGGATGGAAAGAATTTGTAGTTGCTTTTTTGTTTTTTGCTTTTTCAGCATCTTTACCTAATCTTTTTGTAGGAATAACTTCAGCTTTAAACAAAATTCCTCAACTTTCATTAGGAGATGTTATCGGAGGTAATATCGTTGATCTAACTTTAGTTGCTGGTTTGGCAACTTTAATTTCAAGAGCTGGAATTTCAGCTCCATCAAGAACCGTTCAAAATTCAGCAGTTTTTTTAATTTTAATCACAATTTTGTTTTCTTTTTTGATCGCAGATAATTCACTTTCAAGATTAGATGGTTTCTTACTTTTTTTAATTTTTATTAGTTATTTGGTTTGGCTCTTTATTAAAAAAGAAAGATTTAAAAAAATTTACGATTCCATTACAGAAGAATTGAATCTTAAATTTTTCCTAAAAAATCTTTGCCTTTTCTTTCTCTCTTTAATTTTAATTTTAGCCTCCTCTCAGGGTATTGTAATTTCAACAAAATTTTTGGCTAACTACTTTAGTTTCCCCCTTTGGTTTATTGGGCTTTTGATCGTTAGTTTTGGAAATGCTCTTCCAGAGCTCATTTTTTCGATTGAATGTGCAAGAAAAGATCAAGATTGGTTAATTTTGGGAGATTTAATTGGAAGCGTAATTATTTCCACAACTTTGGTCTTGGGAATTGTAGCTTTAATTTCCCCAATTCAAATTGAAAATTTATCTGCGATTTTAATTTCAAGAATTTTTCTTTTAGTTTCTGGACTTTTCTTTTTGTTTTTATTAAGAAGTGGGAAAAAGATAACAGAGAGAGAGGGGGTAATTTTAATTTTAATTTATGCCTTTTTTCTTCTCGTTGAAATTTTAGTTAAGTAATGGTACTATTTAAAAATGGCCTTTGAGAGTTTAGCGTTTTTACTTTTTCTTTTAATTTTTGCAGGCTTTTTTCTTTATTTTCTTTTCAGATTAACTGAAAAAATCAGCCAGCAAAGCCAAATTAATTTACAACAAGCAAGAGACATTCAAGAAATAAAAGAGAAACTTTCTCTGGGAACTCAATTTCAAAATCATTTAAAAGACGGAATTGAAAAGACAAGAGAGTTGTTAGAGGAATTGAGAAGAAGAGACGAAATCAGAAAAGAAAGAGAAAGGGAATTTTTGGAAAGAATAAAAAGAGTGGATGAAATTTTAGCTGGAACGACAGCTAAAGGATTATCGGGTGAAGAAATTTTGAGAGAAACTTTCAAAAAATTACCACCTGAAATGATAGAATCTAATTTTAAAGTAAGAGGAAAAATTGTAGAATTTGCTTTAATTTTACCAAACGGAAAAAGATTACCCATCGATTCAAAATGGCCAGCTTCAAAACTTTTGCTAGATTTGGAAAAAGAAACAGAACCTGAAAAAAGAAAAAAAATTATTCAAGAAATTGAAAAAGAAGTTGTCCAGAGGATCGGGGAAGTTAAACAATATATAGATCCTGATTTAACTTGGTTTCAAGCTGTGGCTGCAGTACCCGATTCTGTTTATTCTGTTTGCCAAAAAGCTCATTTGAAAGCAAGAGAAGAAAATGTTATTTTGATGCCCTATTCCATGGTTTTGCCCCTTTTGCTTTACATGTACAGGTTACATTTGCAATATGCAATTTCAATTGATATTGAGAATTTGCAAAATCATTTAATTTCTATTTCAAAAAATTTAGATGACATGGAAGAAATTTTAGAAAATAAAATTTCAAGAGGCACAACAATGATTTCCAATGCTTATTCAGAATACAAAAGTAAAATTTCACAAATTAGATCTTCTTTGAGAGAGCTTCAGTTGAAAGGTTCAAATCAAAAAAGTTTAAAAGAAAATGTTGGCAGTGATTAAAACAGGAGGAAAACAATATCTGGTTTCTCCGGGAGATAAAATTCAAATTGAAAAAATTGATAAAGAAGAAGGAAAGGAAGTTGAATTTTCTGAAGTTTTGCTAGTAGAAAAAAGAGGAAAAGTAAAGATTGGCTCTCCCTTTGTTAAAGGAGCAAAAGTAATTGGAAAGGTAATAAGACATGGGAAAGGAAAGAAAATTTTAGTTTTGAAATACAAAAGAAGAAAAAGATATAGAGTGAAAAGAGGACACAGACAGCAATTTACTGAAGTTGAAATTTTGAAAATAGAAGATTAAATTTTTATCTTGACTTTTTTTGATTATTGTGTAGAATAAAAGAGTTAAGGAGGGATTAGTTTGGCTAAAGTAAGAGTACAAATAATAATAAGAGGCAAAATAGTAAAAGTATTAGAAGGAGAGGAAGCAGAAAAAGCTGCTAAAGCCATTCGACTAATTCTAAAAGATGTTAAAAATAAACGAAGCACTTTGATACTTAAACCTAAAATGACTTTTATAGATATCTCTGAGGAGAATCTACCGGAAGAATTCAGTTATTCTCAAGCAGTCCTAGAAGCGCTAGAGAAGGGTCTTAAAGATCCTTACAGCATTGCAGAGTACGTTTTTCAGAGAAAAAAAGAATTTCTTGAACATTCCTAAGAGCCTCGAGAATAAATCTCGAGGTCATTTTTTATTGGTATTGACAAATTTTTTGAAATCAATATAATAAAAAGGTTCTCAAGAGGAGGGAAAAAATGAAAATAAAATGCCCAGTATGTCCCTATACAATAGAAATCAAAAATCCAAACCATTCTTTCGACTCAGTGATTGCCATTGGAAATTTCAAGTACCATCTTGAAAAGCACTCAATCAAAGAGCTCATTGAGGCTGTAGTGAAACTAGCAGTTAAGAACTCTACAAAATAGTTCTTTTCTTTTTTATTTTTTAATTTCTCTTGACAAATTTTTTAAAATTTGCTATAATAAAATATTAAAATAAGGAGGGATGGAAAAACGAACTATTTCATTTTAATTTCAACTAATAGTTCAACTCAAATAGCGGAACTCTGGGAGATCATAAAGACTGAGAATGGATATACATTTCTACGAAGATTTAAATTAACGCCAGTAAAAGAGAAGAAAATCTTTGCCGACAAGATTTTGACCTCTCGAAGTCAGGTTGAAATTCTCGAAAAAGATTCGACTATTAGAATAGTAATTCCAGGGATTCTTACAGTGAGTGATATGGAAGTCTTCAAAAGCCTAACGAGGATTTATTCACGTAAATTTAAGTAGAAAATATTTTAATCCCCCTTTCTCTTTTTTCGAGCCCATTTTCGTGGGCTGGAAAAAGGAGAAGTTCTTGACAAAAATTAAAAAATTTGCTATAATAAAGGTGAAAAGGGGGAGTTAAAACTGGGAAGGCAAGAGCCCAGTTAAAACAAATCTCTTGCCTCTCAACCTCCAGCTCCCAATTAGGGGGTTGAGGCTGAGAGAAAGCACATTAAAAGATTAAAAACAAATTTCTTGACAAAAATTAAAAAATTTGCTATAATAAAGGTGTCAATGACACAATAAAATTAAATAACAGCACATTAAAACTAAATATTGGATGGTGGGGAGCGAATTGGCTTGAAATAACAAATTCAAGTCAGCTCGCTCCTCGCCTTTCCAGAGACTCTTATTCCCTCTAGGTGGGATTGCTAGCGTCCCACACCAGGGGATAAGCCTTGGGCGGAAGGCCCTAATGTCCACCCCTTTAAAGACCTCCCTGAAAAAGGCTACGTGGGTGGTGGGAGGTCCTCCTGGAGAGGGATAAGAGCTGGCCAAAAAGCGAGGAGCAAATAGTATCTCATAATTTCTAATTCTTCGAACCTTATGCGCTGTGACTCGCTGATAGCGAAGAGCGGACGGCAAAAACTTAAGGTGAAGAAAATGGAAAGTGTGATAAAAGTTCTCTCTACCAAAAGAGTAAATTGCGGATGCGATAGAGAGTACTATGCATATAACGGAGAGCCAATGGGAATTGAAGAGGAATTGTTGGTCGAAAAAGTAGACGATATTACCGGAGAACACTGGACTGAAATAGTCTACTGGTTCAGATGTACCGCTTGTGGACGACTAGCAAGATACTGATCTCAAAAATTCATCTCATCCCCTTTTTCCCCATTTTTTCTAGCTCATCTTTTCAAATCAAAGGTGGGTTAGAAAAAGGAGGTGAGAGCCCCAACCTAAAAAAATAGGGGGGAGGAGCAGGAGCGATACGCATAGCTCACTCCTCCCCAAATTCGCACTTTCACAATTTATTCACTTTGCAATCTCAAATCTTCAATCTTAAATCTCAAATTCACCCTTCTCCCTTCTCCTCTCTACCAAAGAGATTAAAAAATTTAATCTTTTTGGCAGGGATGGGAAAATGCAACACCGAAAAACAGAAATCGTTATCATTACCAAAGATCTTCAAAGAAAACTTAGTAAAATAAAAATCTATGGCACTACTACCTCTTTAGGGCAGGTAGCAACTCCAAAAGAACTCAGAGACGGCGAATATATTCATCAACGCTAATTTCCCTCATACCCCCCCTTTTTTATTTTGGGGCGGTTTTTTTATTTTAGAGCTAGATACTTGACATTCTTTCTTCTTTGTTTAATAATGTATCTACGCACGTTTACAATTTAAGGAGGAAAAGAAATGAAAGGGAAAAGAATAATAATTGTAAGAGAAGAAGTGATCTGGGAAAGAAATCTTGAAGAATTTGTTTGGGACCTTTATCACCCCAATAATCAAATTGTGTGGTACAAAGATTTGGGCCAGGGTCAAGGAGGTGTATTACTCTATGTTATTGTTATTGAACAATCAAGAATTATTAATGAAGATAATTTTCTTTCAGTTGTAGTGTTGATTAAAGCAATCTATACAAGAGTGAAGGAATTTAGAAAATTTCTAGTCTGCGATCCTTTACACAATGTATTTGAGTATACCAACGATCTTTCTAAGGTAAAGCAATTTGGAGAAAGTACGAAAACATTTATGGTTAAAGATACTCCAGATGAAATAATAAATAAAATTGTAGAGAAAATTAAAGAAAAAAGAAAAAGAGAGAAATAGATTTACCTCTCTTTTTTATTTTTGAGATAAATTTTTATCTTCTACCTTCGAAAGCAGATTTTAGAGTTTCTTCATCTGCGTATTCTAATTCTCCTCCTGAAGGCAAACCCTTTCCCAAGCGAGTAATTTTTTTGCCGAGTTTTTTTAACTTTTTTTCCAAATAAATTGAAATTGCTTCTCCAGTAACAGTTGGATTTAAAGCCAAAATTATTTCTTTGAAATTTCCAAAAACTCCAAATTTTTCAGGAGATTTTATTCTTTCAAAAAGTTCTTTAACTCTTAATTTTTCTAATTCCTCTTTTGAAATTGAAGAAATGGGTCCTCCCAAAACAAAATAAAGTCCGTTAAAAATTTGGGCATTTTCAATTGCTTCCAAATCTTGTTCTTTTTCAACAACACAAATTTTAGTTAAATCTCTGGCAGGATTTTGACAAATTTCACAAAGTTGTTTTTCTCCTTCAAAGGGTTTGAAACAAAATTTGCAAAATTTTACTTTCTCTTTCAAATCTTTTAAAAATTTCGAAAATTCTTCAATATCTTCTTTTTTTTGTTTTAGTAAATAAAAAACAAACCTTGTTGCAGTTTTTTGTCCAATTCCAGGAAATTTTGAAAAAATCTCAATTAATTTTCTGATTGTTTTTGGATACATTAAATTTCTTCAAGAGAGATTCCCTTTTCAATGTTCTTGAAAGTAACTGTTCTTTCATCAAAATAAAGTTCTGCTTGTCCGACAGGGCCGTTTCTATGTTTTGCGACAATGATATTTGCAATTCCTTTTTTTGGAGAATCTTCAAAATATCTATCCTCTCTGTAAATAAACAAAACCACATCTGCATCTTGTTCTAAAGTTCCAGATTGTCTCAAATCAGAAAGTCTTGGAATAGGCGGCGATCTTTTCTCAACTGCTCTTGATAGTTGAGAAATTGCCAAAACTGGAATGTCAAATTCTCTAGCTAAAGCCTTCAAAGCTCTCGAATTTTCAGAAACTTGTTGAACAGGAGAGGCTTCAGGGTTTAAAGGTTCCATTAATTGCAAATAATCAATAATAATTAACCCCAATCCTTTTTCAGCTTGAAGTCTTCTGCACATTGCCTTCATTTGCAAGACAGTAGGGGAGGGGGCGTCATCAATATAAATTGGAGCTGAAGCTAAAATTCCCATTGCTCTTCTAATTTTCGTAAAATCATTTTCTTCACCTTCAGCAGATAATCTACCTGTTCTCAATCTCCAGAGGTCAACTCCGGCTAAAGAAGCGATTAATCTATCGACAACCTGGTCTCTTGACATCTCTAAAGAAAAAATTCCCACAGGTATCTTTTCATTGATTGCAACATTGGCTGCGATATTCAAAGCTAAAGCTGATTTTCCCATTGTGGGTCTGGCAGCTAAAATTATTAAATCAGATTTTTGAAACCCTGCTAAAATATTGTCTAGATCATAAAATCCAGTAGGTAATCCTCTCAATTTTGCACCAAATTTTGATAATTTATCTATTCTTTCAAAGGCTTCTTCTAAAGTATCTTTGACCGGAGTGAATTTTTGAGTTAAGGTTCTTTGAGCAATTGAAAAAATCCTTTTTTCAGCTCTGTCTAACAGAACTTCAATATCTTCTGATTCATCCAAGGCCATTTTTCCAATTTCTTGAGAAGCTGCTATCAAATCTCTGAGAACTCTTTTTTTATGAACTATTTTTGCATAACTTAAAGCATTTGTGGGAGTGGGAACTGAATTTACCAATTCTGTTAAATAAGCCATTCCACCAATTTCATCCAACAAATTTTTTTCTTTTAATCTATTGGCAACAGATAAAATGTCAATCGGTTCTCCTTTTTGAAACAATTCCAAACAAGCTGCAAAAATCTCTTGATGAATTCCTCTGTAAAAATCTTCAGGTCTTAGAAAATCGGCTACTTGATAAATAACGTTTGAATCTAAAAAAATAGATCCCAAAAGAGATCTTTCAGCCTCAATGGATTGAGGAGGTAATTTTTCAATGGTTTCAGCCATACTATTATTTTAATTTTTGAGAAATTTTTGGCAAGTTTTGATATAATTTCTTTAATGAAAATAGGTTTAATTACTTTCCATTCGTTTTTAGAACCTGGCGGAGTCAAAACCCATCTTTTAGCTCTATTAAAAGAATTCAAGAAAAAGAAAATTAGAGCCAAAATCATAGTTCCCAGAAGAAAAATAAGAGAAAATTACGGAAAAGATGTTATTTTATTAGGGACTGCTTTTCCAATAAATTTTGGAGGTGGGACAGCAGATTTAGTTTTTAATTTTACTCCAGCTTCAATTGAGGCTACTTTGATTAAAGAGCAATTTGATATTTTACATTTTCACAATGCAACCTTTCCTTCATTTTTTCAAATTCTTTTATCTCCTTTGAGTTTTAAAACCTTAAATATTCTCACTTTGCATTCTGACATCTCAAGAACGAGATTGTTTAAAAAAATTCCTCAATTTTTTAATTTTTTTATAAACTTTTGTAATTTAAGAATTGATGGTGCGATTGCAGTATCTCCAGTTGCTTTTAAAGCTTTAGAAAAATTTAAAAAACCAAAAGTTATTATTCCAAATGGGGTGGACCTAAAAATTTTTAATCCTCGAAATCCAAAGATAAAAAGATTCAAAGATGGAAAAATAAATTTGCTTTTTGTTGGAAGAATTGAAGAAAGAAAAGGGTTAATTTATTTGTTAAAAGCATTTTTGATTTTAAAGAGAAGGTATCCAAATTTGAGATTAATTGTTGCCGGAGATGGTCCAGAAAGGGAAAAATGCGAAAATTTTGTTAAAGAGAATAATTTAAGAGATGTATTGTTTTTAGGGACGGTAAAAGATGATTTACCTTCTTTATATTCAACTTGTGACGTTTTTTGTGCTCCTTCAATTTACGGCGAAAGTTTTGGAATAGTGATTTTGGAAGCTTTAGCTTCCGGTTTACCTTTAGTTGGTTTTGCCAACAGAGGTTACAAAGAACTTTTAAGAGGAACGATTGCTGAAAGATTTTTAGTAAAACCCAAAGATTACAGAAGTTTGACAAAAAAAATCGAAATTTTAATCAAAAATCCCAACATAAGGAAGGAATTGAGGCAATTTGGCTTAAAACATGTCAAAGAATATTCTTGGGAAAAAATCGCCAAAAAAATCTTAAATTTTTATAGAATCTGTTATAAAAAGAAAAAATGATCTTTTTAGATAATTCCCGATTTTTATAATTTCTTTATTTTTGGGCCTTCTTTTGTATCTTCTATCCAAAAGCCTAATTTTTTGATTTTTTCTCTAATTTCATCTGCTTTTTCAAAATCTCCTTTTTTTCGATATTCTTCTCTAATTTTTATCAATTTTTTGATTTTTTCTGGAATTTTAGGTTTTTTCAATTTTTCCAAATTAAATCCTAAGACTTTATCAAAATCTAAAAGAATTTGATATTTTTCAGCATCTTTTACTTTCTGATCTGAAACTAACTCCCAAACTATGGCTAAAGCCTTTGGAGTGTTTAAATCATCGTTAATTGCATTTTGAAATTTCTTTTTGTATCTTTCAAAATTTTTAGTTTTGATTTTTTTCCTTGTTTTGTACTCTAAAGTTTTTTCATAAAGGTTTTCTAGAGCATTTTGACAAGATTTTAAGGAATCAAAAGTGAAGTTTAATTTCGATCTGTAGTGAGCGGTCAAACAAAGATAACGAAAAGCCAAAGGCTTAAATCCTCTGTCTATTAAATCCTTCAAAGTAAAAATGTTTCTTTCTGATTTTGCCATTTTCTTTCCTTCAACTAATAAAAATTCGCCATGCAACCAATAACGAGCCAAAATTTTTGAAAAAGCAGCTTCAGCTTGAGCAATTTCATTTGTATGGTGAATCAAAATGTGATCTACTCCACCACAATGAATATCGAAAGGAATCCCCAAATGTTTAATTGACATGACAACGCATTCAGTATGCCAGCCAGGGAATCCTTTTCCCCAAGGAGAATTCCAAAGGAATTTTTTTCTCTTTTTCTTTGGGAATTTCCAGAGAGCAAAATCTGTAGGATTTCTTTTTCCTGGAACCATTTTCACTCTTTTTCCTGGTAAAATTTTCATTTTCTTTGGCCATAATCTTCCATAGGTTTTTAGTTTTGAGGAGTTAAAATAAACTCCATCTTCGATAATATAGGTAAAACTTTTTCTCTCTAAAATTTTTATTAACTCAATCTGGTCTTGAATAGTTTCTGTAGCCCTAACCCAAATGTCAGGTTTTTTGATATTCAAAAGTTTCAAATCTTTCTTGAACTCTCTTTCATAAAATCTAGCAACTTCTTTTGGAGTTTTCTTTTCTCTTTTTGCAGCTAGCAAAATTTTATCTTCTCCTACATCTTCATCTGAGACTAAATGTCCAATATCTGTAATGTTCATTACATGCTTTACTTTGAAACCATTGTATTCTAAAACTCTCTTTAAAATATCTTCAAAAATATAAGTTCTTAAATTTCCAATGTGAGCGAACCAATAAACAGTAGGACCACAAGTATAAAGGCCCACCTTTTTGTCTTTTAATGGTTTAAAAATTTCTTTTTTCCTCGTTAAAGTATTGTAAAGTTTAAGCATTATCTTTATTATAAGGTTTTTAAAAAAGTTGACAAAATAAGAGAAAAAATTAATATATTCTCTGGTGAAATCTTTGGCTCTTTTAAAAATTAATAATAAGGAGGTAGTTATAATCGAGAAGAGAAAATGCCCCGAATGTGAAAGTGAGAATTTAATCGAAGACCCAATCAAAGGAGAAATTGTTTGTGGAAATTGTGGTTTTGTGATAGGTGTTAGGGTTGATGAAGGACCAGAAAGGAGAATTTTTGATTTTAAACAAGCAAAAGAAAGAAAACGCACAGGGCCTGCTGAAGATTGGAGATTGCATGATAAAGGTTTAACAACAAGTTTGACTTTTATTGAGAGAGATGCCTGGGGAAGAAAACTAAAAGCAGAAACGATTGCTTTAATGAGAAGATTAAAAAGACTTCAAATTCGTGTAAGAGTTTCTTCAGCAAAAGAAAGAAATTTAGCTCGAGCTTTTAATGAACTTAGTAAATTATGTAATTTTCTTTCTCTTCCAAATCATGTTGAAATAACTGCTGCAATTTATTATCGAATGGCTTTAGAGAAAGGATTAATCAGAGGAAGATCAATTGAAGAAATAGTAGCAGCTTGTTTATATTTGGCTTGTAAGACGACGGGAGTTCATCGTTCTCTTTCAGAAATTGCGAATGCGAGTTTTAGAAGAAAGAAAGAAATTGCAAGATACTATAGATTTTTAGTGAACGAATTAAAAATAAAACCGCCAATTCGAGATCCGATACAATTGGTGAACAAGAAAGCGGAACAATTAAGAATTTCCCAAGAGACAGTAAAGATGGCAATCGAGATTCTAAGAAAAGCAAAAGAGAAAAAATTATGGGCTGGAAAAAGCGGAGAGGGATTAGCAGCAGCTGCAATATACATTGCTGCTTCCAAAAATCAGCAAGAAAGAAAAGTGACTCAAAGAGAGGTTTCAGAGGTTTATCAAATTACAGAAGTTACAGTAAGGAATGTTTATAAAATTTTGATTAAAGGTTTAGATCTTGTTCTTTAAAGAGCGATTTTTCGCTCTTTTATTTTTAACTTTTCAAAATTTGGCCAATATGATAATATTGATGAATGAAAAAATTAGATATAATTTTGGCAGCAATTACAGGTGAAGGAGTAGCCTGGCTTTTTATTTGGTTAATTAAAAATTCACCCTTAAATTTACCAATTTTAAATATTATTTTGCCCATTTTCTTTCCAATTTTAGCTATTTTTGCAATTTGGATAGCAGAAATTATTGGTAGGAAATACCTTTTTGTTTATCAGCTAGCCAAATTTCTTTTGACAGGGGCTTTTTTTGCGATTTTTGACTTAATCTTGCTGAATTTTTTGATGGCCTGGTTGGGAATTACAAAAGAACAAGTTGTAAAATACGCCATCTTTGTAGCCATTTCTTTTACTATCGTCACTACTTTTAAATATTTTGCTAACAAATTCTGGGCTTTTGAAAAAGCAGAGAAAGAAAGAATGGAAAAGGAATTTGGAATTTTCTTTTTGGTAACTGCTATTTCAGGATTAATTCAAGTTAGTGTTGCCCCTTTTATATTTAAAATTTTAACTTCCTGGTTTAGTCTTTCAAGCTTTCTTGCCGGAAATCTCGGGAAAATTTTAGGTATAGTTGTGGCATCAGCTTGGAACTTTTTGGGTTATAAATTCTTGGTATTTAAAAAATAGATGTCAGAAGTCTTTTACAGAAAATACAGGCCAAAAAATTTTTCTGAATTTATTGGCCAAGAACATATTGTTAAAACTTTAACTAATGCTATCGCAAATGATATGATTTCTCATGCTTATTTATTTTCAGGTCCTCGAGGAACAGGGAAGACGACTCTAGCTAGAATTTTTGCAAAGGCTGTCAATTGTCAAAATAGAAAGAAAGGAGAATATGAGCCATGTAATGAATGTTCTTCTTGTGTTGAAATTTCAGAAGGAAGGTCAATAGATTTAATTGAAATCGATGCAGCTTCCCACAGGGGAATTGATGAAGTAAGAGAATTGAGAGAGGGAATCAGATTCGTTCCTTCAAAATCAAAGTACAAAGTGTATATCATTGATGAAGCTCATCAGATAACTAGAGATGCAGCCAACGCTTTGTTGAAGACTCTTGAAGAACCTCCTCCCTTTGTAATTTTCATTTTAGCGACAACTGAAGTTCATAAAATGATCCCTACTATTTTATCTCGTTGCCAAAGATTTGATTTTAGGAAATTAAAAGTACCAGAAATTTTAAAAAAATTGAGAATGATTTCAGAAAAAGAAAGAATAAAAATTAAAAAAGAAGCTTTGGAACTAATTGCTTTAAATTCTGAAGGTTCAATGAGAGATGCTGAATCTCTTTTAGATCAAGTTTTTGCTCTCTTTGGAGAAAAAGAAATTGAAGCAAAAGATATCAAAGAGCTCTTGGGAATTGTGGAAACAAAGACAGTTCAAGAATTCACTAATTTTTTACTTGAAAAAAAGGTAAAAGAAGCTATTGGATTTCTGAACAGTTTGATAGAAAGAGGGATTGATCTTAAAGAATTTACAAAAACAGAACTTAAATATTTAAGACAGATTATGGTTTTTAAGATAATGGGAGAGAAGGGGAATCCCTATTTAATAGGTTTAACAAATGAAGAAATTCAAAAATTAAAAGAGCATTCTTTGAAAATAGATGAAAAAGGATTGGAAAAGGCCTTGAGTTTATTTTTAGATGCTCAAAATAAAATCAGATTTTCCCCAATACCTCAGTTGCCTTTGGAATTGGCGATCATTGAATTTTGCGAAAGAATAGATTAAAATAAAAAAGATTTGCGGGGTCGTCTAATGGTAGGACGGGGGCCTTTGGAGCCCTTAATGGAGGTTCGAGTCCTCCCCCCGCAGCAAAAATATTTTACGGCTAAAATGCCGTTTTTTAGTTTGGAATTTTCTGTTACAATATTAAAAACGTGAAAATCACCATTATTTACGATAATACAGCTTTTAAAAAAGATTTAAGGGCAAACTGGGGCTTTTCTTGTTTAGTGGAAGTAAAAAATACCCCTAAAATTTTGTTCGATACTGGAACTAATGGAAAGATTTTGCTTTCAAACATGGAAAAATTAAAAATTGATCCTTTATCAATTGAAGAAGTTTTTATTTCTCATTTACATTTTGATCATATTGGAGGATTAGATGAACTTTTAAAGAAAAATCCAAATGTCAAAAAAATTTATTTGCCTTCTTCAATGAGTTTGGAAAAAGAAGTTGTTTTAAAAACACCCACAAAAATTCACGAAAATATATTTTCCACAGGCGAACTTGAAGGAATAGAACAATCAATGGGAATTATTACAAAAAAAGGAATTGTTTTAATCGTCGGTTGTTCTCATCCTTATATGGGAAATATTTTAGAAACTGCTAAAAAATTTGGCAAAATTTTTGCCATTATTGGTGGAATGCATGGATTTTCTGAGTTTGAATTGTTTAAAGATATAAATTTAATTTGTCCTACTCATTGTACTCAACATAAAGAGGAACTTAAAAAACTTTATCCTGAAAAATATATTGAAGGAGGAGCAGGAAAAATAATTGAGATTTAAAAAATGAAGGGAATTTATCTTTTGTTAATTGAAGTAAAGAAAAATATTTTTATTAAAGTTGGGAAATTGGGAAAAATCAAATTCAATAAAGGAAAATACATTTATGTGGGATCAGCTCAGAAGAATTTAGAAAAGAGAATAAAAAGGCATTTCAAGAAAAATAAAAATAAATTTTGGCATATCGATTATTTATTAGCAAACAAAAATGTCAAAATCAAAAATGTATTTTATGAGCTTGCAAAAAAAGAAAGAGAATGTGCGATAGCTCAGTTAATTTCAAAATATGCAAAACCGATTGAGAATTTTGGATCTTCAGATTGTAAATGTAAAAGTCATTTATATCAAATTTAACATATGAATTATAAAATTTTTGTTTTAATTTTAATTTTTCTTTTGGCGGGAGTAGCCTTTTTAATCCAGAAAGAAAAACTTTCAAAAGAG
>Ga0190361_1000509_pt1 | contig 15441 bp, 27 predicted proteins | sample 48721845_MG_FD_161273 | JGI IMG/M metagenome (GOLD analysis project Ga0190361, IMG submission 161273) | Hydrothermal vent microbial mat bacterial communities from Southern Trench, Guaymas Basin, Mexico - 4872-18-4-5_MG | ecosystem: Environmental > Aquatic > Marine > Hydrothermal vents >...
GTTAAAAGATCAAGCTTCCACCAGCCTCTTCCTGAGCCTTCTTTATCTTCTCGTAGTATTTCCTCTGCCTCTCAAGGTGTCTCTCAACTGCCTCTCTACCAAGCTCTTTGAACAGTGCTTCTATACCTCTCTTTCCAGTGTGTGGGTTCTCTATTACAGCGTTGAATTCAAGGCAGTTCCCAAGCCTGAAGTGGACTTTTAAGTCTTCCCCATCCTCCCAAAATGATAATCTAATGGGAATCCTCTCACCGCCGTAGTCAAACGTCAGCTCAGCCATCCCGCATCCAAGCCTTGAGATCAATCTCTCTTCCTTCATCTCAGGATCGGAGTAGGAAACCAACCAAACAACTTCCTCATGGCTGAGGTCATCCTCAGACTCAGGAACCGGTCTTCCCATCCAAATATACCCAAACACATTATTTTCGTTTCCATCTTCCATACTATCCCCTCCATTCCGTGATTTTCCGTTAAAGTGGGGAAAATCACATATTAAAATATCTCAACCCCCTCAGACGGTCTCATCACCAATCAGAGTTCGAATTCATCATCGGGGGTGTGTAATCAACTACACAAATAAAAAATAAAATTACCTGTTCTTAAACTTCTCAACAAACTCAATCATCTTCCTAATCTTTTCGTAGTTCTCCGGATCGAGTATTTCAATTGCCTTAAAGACATCCCCGATCTCAACATCTCTATACGAAAGCTTTGCAATCGCACATGCAACTCTGAGAATGCTCTCGTAAAACCTCACGCTTTTATCTGAATCCTTGTCCGCATAGGTAACATAGACATCCATAATCTCCTCAGTAGCCTTCCTCACACTCTCTGGAATCTGAGTGTCCCTCGTCTTAATCCAGCTCAGGTATTCTCTAAGCTCGGTTATCATATCCTCATCATCCTTGGGCTTCATCCAGTATCTAACGATTGACTTGGCAATCTCCTTCTTGGCATCTGTGGTTGGTTTCTCAAGCTTAAACTTGAAATCAAACCTGTCCAAAAGCTCTCTCGAAAACTTCGATATGTCGTTGGCTGAGGCTATAATCTTTACCCTTGCAATCAACCTAACCTTGTGCTTCCCCGCTGTTATTGTGTATTCTCCCTCTTCCATCGCTTCCAGCAGTGATTGACGGTCTTTATTCTCGAATTTATCTAACTGACGGGCAGGTGGGTGGTGATGAGATATGGCATGAACGTGCCAAGGGTGAGAGCGATGGCGTATGAACCATATCCAAACCCATCCTGCCTTTCGTCTATTCCGAGAATATGACCGTCATTTATTGCAAGCTCCCCTGGAGTCACTTCATCTCCCCTCGCATCCCCTGTAAGACCAACTTTAGTAGTCCTCGGACCGACAAATCCTGTCTGGAAGTGTGCTCTCAACCAAAGAAGGTATTCGGTCTTTGCAGTCCCCGGCTCTCCCATCAGGAGAATGTGTATCCTGTTGCGATCACCGTATCTATCATTCTCCGATGCAAGCATTAGCAAAATTGCTTGCTTTATCCTCTCATGATCCTTTCCCGCAATCTTTGGTGCTATGTAGGGTGTGAAATAAGCTATGGGATCTTTTGCAATCTCTCTAAACCTCTCAATCTGCTCCTGATCGTATTCAGCTTCAAGCTGTTCTTCATCTATGAGAAGTTGTGGTTCAGGTTCGCTATCGCTTTCAATTTTGTCCTCTACTCCGTCAACCTCAATCTCAGGATTTAGCCACTCGTCAATGTCAAACTCCTGTGCGATCAAATCAATCTGATTATCCTCCATCCACTTGTATTTTTCGAGGTTGGTCTCCACCTCTTTTAACGCTTTTGTGAGTGGCACACCGAGTTTTTTCGATAGAAGCTTGACATTCTCTGTAAGAGTTAGGCTGGAATCAAGCTCTGCCTCAATGTCAACTGTGTCCGGTGAGATGCCACTCTTTGACAGCAAATCGGCAACAACACGCTTTTGCAACCCTTTAGGCATCGGCATCCTATCACCCCCCTTCAGCTCTTCTGAACCTTATCAGGATGAAATACATATCCTTCAGCTTACTGCCATACTTCTTCCTGAAGAAGTTGAAGAACTCCTCTTTACTCTCAAAGCCATCTCTTTTGACTATCTCTTCAACTTTGCCTTCGGGTATCTTCAAATCAGCCACCATCCAAACCCTTTCTCTCATCTCTTCCCTATCGGGGTCTATTGCTATCACTCTAAGCTCTGTCAAGATAGCATCGAAAAGCTTCTCCGATTCTTTTGTTCTCTGCTTCCAGTAAATTTGCAAAGATGGTTTGCCCTCTTCCGAGACCTCTCTCGCTTTTGCAAACTGTAGATACCTCTGTCGAGTAAATGGTCTAATTGTCTGGTCTTTTTCCCCACTCAGGAGTTTGTCCTTGAAGATCGAGAAGCTAATTGCCACCATCTTCATCATCCTCCATAAAGTCTGTCATCTTTTTCTGGCTCACATCCCAAGCCGACAAAACCGTCTGATTCCTACCCTTCTTCACCATATCCCCTCCATAAAAAATAGGAAAGAGTGGATTAATCCTCTACCAAGTCTCCACAATACGGACACGTTATAACCCCTTCATACTCGGTTAGAACCATGAAGGTCAACTTACACCCAAAGCACTCCAGCTCGGTGTATTTTCTCTTGACCACGCTCTGCATCTCTCTTTTGTCCTCTTTGACCTCTTTAACAGCCTTCTCCAGTCTGCCCCAATCAGTCAACTTCTCCAAATCCTTAAAACTCCAACCCATCATATCCCCTCCATATTATAAAACACAAATTTGTGTCCCTATATTTGTGTCCCCAAATTACCATATTATAAAAAATAGAGTTAAAAAAATCTCCACCCTGAAAGCTTTAAACCGAGCCAAAGCACCGCTCCTATCATTGCTCCAGCAAAGAAATAAAGCATGGCTATGAACAAAACCTGATCAGTCGTCATAGCCATCTACAATTGCCTGAACCATCTCTCTGATGTAGTCCCTCTGCTCATCCGTGAGATATTCAGGAAGTGTCCACATGCCATCTGTTTGCGTGTCCATTATGAGATCATCGGTTGTGTAGTCTTTTGTCTCTGGAAATGGATGTTCCCTGACATATTTCCTAACTGCTCTTTCCGGCAGAACCAAGCTTGGAATTATAGGTTGTAGGGTTGTGGTGTCGTAAACTACCCACCTTCTTTCAACACTAACGCTCATTCTTCACCTCCTCACTTCCACGCAACCATGTAAACTCCTGTCCTGTTGACAAGATGCTTTCCCTTCCGATAGACTGTCTTTCCGCTCTCATCAACCTGTGTATATAGTGCAATCTCCTTGTCCGAAATGCCCTTGCTCAAAGCATCCATGAAGGATACAGCATCGTCAAAGCTCTCGAAGTGTTCGTAATCAATCCCATCACCGACCATCAGCTCAAGCTCATCTTCACTGATCTCCTCTGGAAATGTGCTTCTGAAGATTAGATACTTCTCATCAGTTAGCAGTTTGCACATGCAGTTTGCACATAATCCAGCTAAGCCCTCCCTGATCAAATACTCAGCTGAAGCTTTGTTTTTCGCCAAAACATACTTGTATGGTGTTTCGTTGTTACACCCACCGCAGTCCTCAAATCCATCTTCCCTAATTGCCGGAAACTCATACAACCTCAGCCTATCCATGCTATCACAACCTTACGACATATTCCTCGTGGTTGATAATCGATAACATCTTTAGATATGACATGTCCTCCACGATCTCCGAGTATGACCAATCTTCAAATCCGATAAGCTCGTATATCTCCCTGAGCTTCTCTGCAACCTTCTGTATGGTCTCTTTGCTATGTGGTGTTTTCACTAAGAAAACATTCCTCGCTTCTCCATCCGTAAACTCCAAAACAACCAATTTTTCCTCATCACTCATCTTATCCCCTCCATAAAAAATTATAGTGGCTGTAAATCAGCCACAACCTCATCTCCAGCGTATGTTCTGATTATCAGTTTGTTGTCTTCCACGTAAACCCCAAAGAAGTGATCTCTGAACCTTGCAAACTTTTCCTTCAGCTCACCAAGCGGGATTTTTGGCTTAACTATGAAGTAGCGTGTTTCCCTTGGCGTTCTAACCTCCAAGCTTGCGGTTTTGTCCTGTTCGCTCTCAGGGTATTTGATTACGATGTATCCGCACCTGTCCGTATCCCATAGCTTACCCCTGTTGAGACATCCAAGCCCCGACCATGCACCATAGCAGAATTTACCACTGTAAAGCGGTGAACCACACCTACAATCACCCATACTATCCCTCCATAAACTTTTTTATCTTCTCTTCGCTTATCCCTAAGCTTCTTAAGTAGTTGATGCTTTTTTCAGATAGCTTACCGTGTTCCCTCTTTATGTGTCCAACAAGAGAATCACTGTTTTTGACTTTTTTACCGCATAGATTACACTTTACCTTACTCATCCTACCCCTCTACGAAAAAATAGAAGATTAAAAACTTACTCTAACAAATTCGAGTTCTTTCCACCCGATAGGCTCACACTTGAAAGCCCTGTAACACTTCTTAACCCTGTCGTAATAGATCACTACATCATTGACGCTCAAGCTATACATCCCATGCTTTCTGAGTAGCACACCGTTGAGGTTTAGCTCCTCAAACACTTTTTCAAGCTGTAATTCATACCTCATGTCAAGTTCAACCTTGTGAACCTTGTAATTCTCTATCAGATCGTTGAAATCCAAAACCGGACTGCTAAGCCCCAAGCTAAGCTTCCCGCCATGCTGAAGAACCCAAATCACGTTAACACCTCATCCCCTTAACCATAGCTATAACCTCACCGCCTGCCCTGAGATTTCCCTCATCGTCTTCATAGAAATACCCGTGGCAAACTGGACATACGAAACCGTCTGGATCTATGCCAAGTAGGTAGAGTTCAACCAATTCCGCTCCACACCTCAAACACTTCAAGCTATCCCCTCCACCGAATAAAAAATTAGAGGAATAAAAAAATTAGATGTTGTCGTTTATGTAGTTTATTAGCTCATTGTGTAAATCAAAGAATTCATCATCTGAGAGCCTGAGAACCCGCTTAAGCTTGTGGTATGTTCGTTTGCATCCGTTGTAAACCCTGTAGGCTTCTGAAGGTTTAGTAATCCCTAACTCTCTCGCCATGTCGTCAATGTCCGTTGCGTTCAGGTAGGTTATGGCATCTCCCAAGATTGCCTCAAACACCTCAACGAGCCTGTAATCATCGTATCTATCCACCCCGTTATAATACTCGTTCACACTTCCGTAAAAGTCGAAAAATGCTTTTCTGCCCTCGCATGTCACTACAATTTTATGTTTGAAGACTGCCTCATTTTCCACCCACGGACTTAGAACCTCTTCGCTCTCCCTGTCCCATACGTGGATTTTGAGATACTCCCACTCTATGATTATCTTTGTTTTCTCTTGCCCACGTGCTTTGAAATCAACATAGTTGACATACAACCCAACAACAGGTTTTGCAACACTCATTTTATCCCCTCAACTTGTCCGGATCGAAGTAGTCAAGATCGAATCTCAGAACAACAGTAAACATCTTGTGGTTCATTCTGCCACCTCAACCGAAACCCTGATTTTCCTCGGAAACTCCCCACCGTTTAGCCTCTTTGCCACCCACTTTTGAATATAGATGCTTCCGATTTTCACGGGTTCTTCGCTCTCAACCTCTCGATACCTAACGGTGTTTTTCGTTGCCTTCTCCAAAACCGCCTCAACAACAATCTTTTTTGCCATCTTATCCCCTCCACCGGATAAAAAAAATTAGAGGAGGAAATCTATAACGTCAATTTCCCCATCCACTTCAAGTAAACCTTGGAAATACTCATCATCAAAGGTTCTATCTCTCGGCTTTCCCTTACAGCATGGGCAACCTTTCCCACTCAGCAACATTTCAGCTTCTTCTTTTGTCATGTCCGCCTCATCTTCTCTCCCATGTAGAGCGGGCAGAACTCCTGCAATATCCCAAGGTTCACCGCACACCTTACAATACACATCTCCCATTTTATCCCCTCCATTGAATTTAGGAGGAGGGGGCGGGAATTGAACCCGCTCATAACCTGCAACCGGTCTTCACAAAATACCTTGCTTAGCTAAAGCTAAGCTGAAACCCTGTTCGCTTGTTCACTAAGAACAGTGTTTCAAATGGCAGTTTAACCCATGCACGCTCTCAAAACCGCTAAAACCTGCCTCCATTTTAGCGGTTATTCAAGCATCCACAAGAGAGTTTTTAGCTCTCTTGCTTCATTCTGTTATATACTATATAACAACATCTTAAAAAGCTTTCGTTTTTCTTATTCTATAAAGTAATTTTTTCTTCTCTCTATTAGATCAAAAAAAAGTAACCGCAGGTAATAACTCTTACATGCGATAAGTTCAATGCTAAGCATTGAATATATGATTTCTCCCTCTTTCTCTTTCCCACTAAAATTTCAAAAAAAAATTTGAAAAAAATTGAAAAGAAAAAAATTTAGGAGGATAAAACCACTTCATAGAATCGCTTCTGAGAGGATTTCCAAGAATAACCTATATGATTATACCACCTTGATTTAAATTTCATGCGAGATGAGTTTTACAGAACAAAACTATATTTTAAGATTATACAATACCTACCCGCCTGTAATACTTGAGTCTCTGTCTCCCTCTATCGGTGAGAGTATATACATACTTCCCCATGCCCTTCCTTCTCCTAAGCAAGCTTCTATGCCAGTAGTTTCTCATCAGAGTCCACACAAGCGATTTAGACAGCTCACCACCAAGGAGCTTACGGACATCATCAGCCGTAGCCTCGCCTAACCTGTCAACCGCATCAAGAATCTTTGCCCGCCTGTATTTATCCATACATTTACCCCCCGTTTATCACGCAATATAACAGTGTTTACCAGCTCCTATCTCTTGACCGCTCAAGTTTTCTGATTTTGTCGTTGAAGATCCTCACCATCTCGTAGTATGCCATAGCTCCAGTTTTTTTATACCTCTCCTTAGCCTCATCTCTACACCTGCGGTAAAGCTCAATCAGATCATCCTCATTCATCACAACCACCCCTTCAACTGATTTAAGTCCCAGCTAAGGGGTCTTTTGTGTATCTCCATACCATCTTTAATAACCAATATTTCCAAATACCCCTCACGCTTAATAATTACCACCATTATTACAACCCCAAGTCTCTCCTTATAGATCTGAAAATCCCAACAGCCGGATAATAGGCACTTATAACCACCATAGCCATGAAGTTCTCACCCATCCCCCTGAAATACTCAGTAAGCATGTTAATCCCCTTCTGAACCTCCATCATGTGGTTGTCAAGGTCTTCAGGTGTCATAAGCTCCCTGAAGGGTTTGGGATGCTCCATCAGATGCCTACGTTCATCCGCCAACGCCTCAGCCTCTATCTCATCAACCAGTCCCTCCTTCCTCGCTATGGTTAGTATAGGGTCAAGTATCACCGTAAGCTCAATAGATCTGAAAGTCCACCTAGGGTTTCTGGTCTCATAAAATAGCATGTCCAGACCGTTCAGCACTTTGAAGACCGCCTCATAAAACTCCATGAAGTCATACTTTGCAAGCTCCTCCCCTGCCCACTTGAGCAGTTGTTCTTTGTAATGCTCCTCAATTAGTTTCTGAGCCTCCCCCCTCGTTACAGACCTCCCTAACCTAACTGAGAGGATGTGTGCAAGCTCCTCTGGATCGGGATACTTCCCAGCCTGCTTAAAATACTCATCAAGAATCTCCATAGCTTGTTTTTCGAATTCAGATGGCATACTACCACTTCCTCACAACCGCAATAAGCGGTCTTTTACTCAACACCTCAACATCGCTGAAGTGTTGCCTAAGTAAATCTTCCAACTCGGAAACAGAAAAAGTTTTCTGAAATGTGCCGGTGATGGTGATGACCCCATCCCTGAACGGGAGACCTATAATCTTCTCAGACTTGTCCCTAACAGCTATGTAGGCTCTACCACCAGTCTTCAGAACCCTTTTTATGTTTTCAAGGATTTTGTGCCTATCTTCAGGGAGGACAATGTTGAGAACGTAAAAGCAGAGAACCACATCGTAGGTATCAGGCGTGAGAATCTCAGGGTGGTTGTATTTGCTAAAGTAGGGATCATAACCATAAGCATCATAACCAAGTGATTTGAGATACTCAATATCAAAACCTCTGCCACAACCATAATCAAGAATTTTATCAACTTTACTAAACCTGTCAATTACCTTCCTAAGTGGGAGGCTTGGTTTCCTCCTCGCTATTGCAGTTCTCCAGTATTTGATTTCCATAAGATAACTCACCACCTGCATTTATACTCCTCATACATCTTCCTCACTCTAAACAGAATAGACCTTGCTCTTCTTGCATCGATTGCCTCGCTATATATCATCTCCCACTTGCAATCATGCAAGCATGACATATCTAGGTACACGATTGGATTCATCCTTGTTATAATCACCATAATTCTGGATACTTGGGCTAAAGTTGGTGGTTTGTAAAATTCAAGATACAGCTCAGGTCCTCTTGAATTCTCAAAAAAAGCATACCTGACGCACCCAGAAACAAAGTAGTACCAGTCTATTGTATTATGTGTTGAAAGATCCTCCTGCGTACAGCCATATTTTTCAGCATATATCTTCATTGCCTCATACAGGAAGTCAACACCAGTCTCAGTCAGAGGAAAATCTGAGTGGTCTACGGTTCTTGTCCTGTCGTACTCTTTGTCCCACCTTCCGTCAATGAGCCTGCCGTCTGGGAGTATCATCACACCATATTTAAGCACGCTGGTAACCCCAAGTGTCTCAACAGCTTCGGTTATAAGGTATCTCTTTATAGCTTCGAGCTTTCTTTTTACATTCATAATATCACCCAGGAACCATATCTGGTGGGGGGACTTTCTGCAAGTCCATAGGTGCTAAGTGGCTATACCTCTCAGCAGTTTTCTCAGTCACACCGAGGAAGTCTGCTCTCAGTTTAACACCAACGCCAGCCCTTGCGAGCTGTGCTCCTCTGGAATGTCTCCCAACAACGTGGCTCCTGTACTTCCTCCTGAACACTTTGTATGTCCACTCTGTAACTATCTCCTCCAACCTCCTGTAGGATAACCTCCTCGCCCCTCTAAAGGTGACAAATGCAGCTGGGTTTCTGTCTGTTCTCTCTCTCCAGTAGGCTTCTATCATATCCTTTAGCCAGTTGTCCAGCTTCTTCTGTACTATCAGAACCTTACCTCTCTTTTTCTGAACCCTAACAGTTACCTGCATGTTCTTGAAGTCAAAATCATCTTTATTGAGATTCACCAGCTCCATAGCTCTAATGCCGAGGGCGTACAAAGTTGCCACGATTGCCTTATCCCTTGGATTATCTATTCTATCGATGAGCTTCATCACCTTCTCAGTCGGTAACCAATCAACCTCAACCTCCTCAAATCTTATGGGGTGCACCTTTGCGTACTCATCACCCCTCTTTAAAAACTCAAACAGCTTCTTCAAGGCGTAGTAGTATTTCGCTATGGTGTTGTGTTTCCTGTTGAGCATGGCGAGCTCTGTAAACCAGTCTTCAACATCATCAGCTGTAAAATTCTCACCATATTTCCTGATGAAACGCTCCGCTATCTTGCGATATTGCTTCGCTGAGTTTTCAGAGGATCTGAGCCTGCACCAAGCTTCAAACTTGTTAAGGTTCATGTTTATGTTAGGGCTTCAGACCTTTTCCCAACAGGGCATCAGTCAGCAGCTCAATGCTGTGGAGTATTTTGTAGGGAATCCTCAGCCCAGAGGTTAGAAAGTACATAATCTCTCTCCCAGCCTCAAGCGAGGTGGTCACAGGCTCAAGCGACATTCTACCCATTGTGGCTATTGTGTTTATCTCCTCAAGCTTTGGTCCAAGGGGTCCCAAGAAGGGTTTAAGGGTGTCTAGAAGCTCATCGGGTAACTTCAGCAAGGGTTCTATAATCTTTGCAACCTCATCCGGGTCGGGAATTAGTCTCTCATCCATGAGAAAAATAGGGAGTGAAAAAATAAAAATGTTGGGGTCGCAAATTATGTATGTGTTTTAAACCCTTGAATGGCTCGCACTTTAAATATGTGTTTTAAAGTTTGCTAATGGCTCACATTTATTTCTTGTGTTTTAACTCCCAGCCTGGCTCGCACTAAAATCTTGTGTTTTAAATTATGCCATGGCTCGCACGGTTTTTGTGTGCTTTAAATTAGGGATTGGCTCGCAAGCCAAGCATGTGTTTTAACTGCTCTTCTGGCTCGCATCTACTCTTTGTGTTTTAACCGTTCACATGGCTCGCATTGTTTTTTTGTGTTTCAACCGCTGTCGTGGCTCGCAATCCGCAATTGCTTTTTAAATTACGACATGGCTCGCAAACAGCTTATGTGTTTTAACTGGAGGTGATGGCTCGCATCTACTCAGTGTGTTCTAACAGATCCAGTGGCTCGCATGCGAATTGTGTGATTTAAGTTTCGGAGTGGCTCGCATCTACATTTTGTGTTTTAACCCACAATGTGGCTCGCATTTGGAATCTGTGTTTTAAGTTCTACAATGGCTCGCATCTAAAGTTTGTGTTTTAAACGTGCCCCTGGCTCGCACCTCTGCTCTGTGTTTTAAACCCCCCAATGGCTCGCATTAAACATGTGTGTTTTAACAAGTTTAATGGCTCGCATTTGAAATCTGTGTTTTAAAACTCTCAGTGGCTCGCAAGACTGTATTGTGTTTCAATCTTTGATATGGCTCACATCAGGTTTATGCACTCCAATTTCCATTCTGGGCTAAAAAAATAAAAAGCCTTGAAGTATTTATATCTTCCCACTCTCATCCGGCTCTGGTGGTGGGTAGAAGTTGTGTCCGAGTATCTTCCCAGAATATGGTAGTCCGGGATCTTCTCCCTCAATCCTCATCCACTTGTCATATAGGTGAGCTATGAATAGCTTAACCGTCTTCCTCATAGCCCTCATGTGCACCAGAGCATTTGGTGGAACTATCTCAACCTTGTCGTATCCCATCTTCTTCAAAATCCTCATCCTATCTGTTGTTATAACCGCCTGAACTCTCGTACCACACTTCGGACACTTGGACATCACCTTATCCTCCCTGTAACCACACGAAGGACATGTGAATCTCTTCATTATCGCCTTTTTAAGCTCATCATCGTAGGGGACAAACCCAACAGCCATCTCAACTTTGACGAGCTTTGGCTGTTGTGCCTTCTCTTCCTCAACCGCCCTGAATTTATCGTATGCACGCCTGTAATATTTCCCATGTTTGACAAAGGAGTCAGAGATCAGATAGCACAGAGTCTTCATGAACGGATTCCAGTTTGAGACTACTCCTGATACCCTCTTCTGTGCCATAGACACAATGCAGTCGTCATATTTCAACCCATGACCCTCTGCATGTGCCTCGGCTGCACTTCTCCCGCCAAATGTCACAACCGCCTTCTCCTCACCCTTGATGGTCATCACTTTCTTTACCGTAATGTACTTCATACACTCAGTGCAGAAGTACACGTGTCCAAGTCCTGAATACTGCCACAACTTTGAAATCCTACTAAATCTCTTGGGAGTTCTTATGGTTGCTATCAGACCCCCTGCAAACATGGGTCCAATGCCACTCACATACCTCAACCACTTGTTGTATATCTCATACCTTGACAACCACGACTCTATCTGCCTCTTTATCTTATTTTCAATCTTCTCAGCCTCGTAGATTATAGTAGCCATATTAGATACCTCAGTAAAGTCTGTATATCTCCTCGTCAGCCATGCAAAATTCTCCAAGCTTGTCGATCTTCTTATCTTTGTCTCTATCTCATCAACTGTGTTTTTCGATACGTCCAGACCAAATCTCTTCTTAATCTCCTCGGCAGCCTTCTTGTCCCCCTTCATCTTAACCGCTATGTCGTGGAAGTCTATGTATTCTTTTACCAGCCCAGCGAGTCGGTTGTCCATAGCCTTCCTAACATCCTGAAAACCATAGTAGGTTGTTATCATATTCTTGAGCACTTTCAGTCTCTCTAACTCCTCCTCGCTTAGATACCCATACTCAACATCCAATCCCTTAAATTCCTTCTCCCCCATAACAACACCTCTTTTTACCTCTACCTCAAAACACCCTCAAGCAGCTTCCTATCTTCTACCATCTTCTTCCTCCAGTACTCAGTCCAGTACTCCTCGTCGTAGCTCTCATCACGCAGGAACTCTATGCACCACTCATGGTGTATCTGCCTGCCGTAGCGGACTGTGTCCCTAACAAGCTTGGTCTTAAACTTCTTTGACATCCCAACGTAGTTGAAGATTGCTGAGATTTTGTTGGTGGAGAATCCGTGTATGGATTTCAGCATCTTGTTGAAGTCACTGTAGAACAGCTTGTTATCTACAGACTTGGATCTCATGAAGGTGTAGAGTTTGTTGTCGTCCAGTATAACCACCTCATCGGTTGCTCTCCCGGCGGTGCTCCACTTCAGCACTGTGCTGTCTTTCTCATCCTTGCAAACGTATAGTATCGACTCTTTTGAGGTTGGAGGTCTTATAATATCCTCTATCCTCAGTTTTCCCTCAACCTCATGACCGAAAATGTCCTGGAGTTTTCCCTTTACCTCTTGTGAGAAAAGGGCATCTATACCGGTTGGTTTGGGTTTGAGTATAGGCTCTATAGGTTCCTCTGCTCTAGTCGACATCAACTCAATCAGATGTCCTATTGCTGCCTTTGCCTTACCACCACTCATTATGTAGTACTTGTAAGCCCTGCCCCCTCTAACCTTGGTCTGGTATCTCCCCACCAGACCTATCTCAATCAGTTTGTTGGCAAGATTGCGTGCTAGGGTTTCTGAGAAGTTCATCTCCTTACTCAACTCACGTGCAGTCTTGTCGTCCTTCATAAGTAGCCTAAGGACCTTTATAGCCCTTGGGATCTCCTTGTCATCCAAAGTCTCAAGTCCCTTCTGAATCTTTTGGCTCAACGATACTTTCTCCTCCTCAACTCGTTTCTGTACCCTGGGCTTGGATTCAGCTTCAGTGGGTTCAGCTGGTACTTCTTCAATCCTCATTCCGGTAAGGTGTTCCCAGAGTGAGGTCATGACCACGTCAGTGCTGCCCTTATACAACCTCAAGTGAGAGTGTTCAGTTACTATCTCTATATACTCATCTCCATTTCTCCTAACCAGCCTGATCTCCATCATCAACTATCCTCCACTAAATTCGGCATGTATTTTTTGGCAAAGTTTATACAGTCAGGGCATCCTTCCTTAACTCCAATCTCTGTTACCGGGTGTTTTCTGCAAGGTCCTGGACCTCCAAGATAGTACTTCTTATCCCCATCCGGTAACAGACTCCTTCTCTTCCCCTTGCCCTTCCTCTGCTTCTTAGCCTCAGTTGCTTTTCTAACCCTCTCCTCGTAGTCATCGGGCACGACAACGACATCAATGCCCCTCTTCTCGTAGCTCTCTATAAGTTCAGGTGTAGCCTCTGACTTCTTAACCAGCACCTCAAGCCTGGTTGGCGTAAATGCGTAGAAAATCCCAGGGCTGTATTCCTCCCTGTATCCTGTAACGCTCTCCTTGTCTTCAACAATCTTCTTCACAGCCTGCTTGTGTGCCAAGTAGACAATGGTCTTACCAACCTCAAGATTCTTTGGAACATACGCAACAGCCTTGCTGACTCCCATCTTCCTAGCTTCCTCTATGAAACTCGAAGGGGTGTAGAACTTCCCACCAACCCACAGGATGTACCCGTGCTCCGGTGGTTCGCAAACAGGACACTTGCCATACACATCCTCCCTAGCCTTGCAAAAGCACGGAGTGTACTCATACTCTGCGACACACTCCTCGCAGATGTATCCTCTCCTCCCACTCTCCAGCGTAGTAAGCTCAAGGGTCTTCCCACAATGAGGGCACTCTGTGGTATCGTAGCAGTTTCCAAACAACCTCTTTGGGTTAATCTCTATCCACCCTCTGGAAAACTTAATCCCCTGTCCGCACACGGGGCACACCTCAAGTGGCATTGGAAGCCTGTGGCACGGCACCGAAAGCCCCTCTCCTATGACATATATCTTCCCAAGTCTTCTATACCCGCAACCCCTCTCAGGCTCAAGGTCTTCGAGATACCTCACTCCCATTTTTCCACCTCACAGTATATTGTGTATAATTATGTCGTTTTATACTATATAACGGTTTCGAATACGATGGGAGATATATCCAACATAACGAACCCACAAATGGGGAAACATTTATATTATAAAAACAACAACAAAACACTGGTGATACAATGCTGTGGACAGTTAGAGTTAACACACAAGGGGGTCTGATCATACACAAAACGATGCGGGATGCGATAGGCTTGGTGGTTGGGGACAAGATAACCTACGACATACTGAGAATAAACAACAAACAGGTTGATCCAATTAGACTTACAGGAAGCACAACAAGAACGGGGTACAGTTTGATGGTTGTCGTGAGCAAGCCAATCAGGGACAAACTTGGTCTAGATGGCGGGGATATTGTAACTATTGATGTGAGAGAGATTACAAGGAGGAGAGGATCTGAGGAGGTCACCGTATGGAAAAACGGCTCATGATGGGCTACGTCTGTCCAGAGTGTGGGAAATCATTCGGCAGGGAGATCAAAGAAAAGTATCCAAAATTCAAAATCGAGGCTAAACTACTCTGGAGACATATAATATGGCAACATCCTGAGTACATGATCAGGTGGTTCAGCAAAAACCATGATAGGTGGATGTACATACGTAGAAAGATTGTGAGGACGGTCATGACGAGTGAAAGATTTGAGAGGATGTTTGGATTTGACATTGAGGAGGAAGGAGAAAACACTGTGCGGTGCTTCTTCTGGGAACCTGAGATATTGAAACTAATCTCAGATATGTACATTGACTCTAAGACTGTAAAGACGGTTGACGAGTCAATAGAGGAAATCGTTGACATGATTGGAAGCTACTGGTTCAAGCACGAGAGACCTGATGTCCGCACCATTAGTGGGGAGATAGTAAGTTTTGTGAGGTGATTGCATGTCAGATGTTGATTCCTTAATATGGGATCTGCCAACTGTTGAGAGGTTCTGTAAACTTGTTGTCCCAAAGCTTAGGGATGATGAGGTTCTCATAGCAATTCTATCTGCCAGAAAGAAGTACGGAGGCGTGAGCAGGAGTCAGGAGAACCTTATTAGGGTGATACTCAGAAACAACGACACTATTGTGAACAAACTCAGGAAGATGGCAGTCGTTGGAGACATGTATGTTGACATACTGACCAAGAAACCAATCCCGGCAAGCTCTATGGCACTATACATTGACCTCTCACCAAAGAGTACGATAAAAGCCTTCAGTCTGTTTAACAAAGACATCCTGCAATGGTTCTACCAGATGTCGAAGGATGCAAACTTTAACAAGAGCATATTCAGAAAGATGGATATAAAACTCTTCTCAGCCATACACAGGAGCAACTC
>Ga0190361_1000510_pt1 | contig 15429 bp, 18 predicted proteins | sample 48721845_MG_FD_161273 | JGI IMG/M metagenome (GOLD analysis project Ga0190361, IMG submission 161273) | Hydrothermal vent microbial mat bacterial communities from Southern Trench, Guaymas Basin, Mexico - 4872-18-4-5_MG | ecosystem: Environmental > Aquatic > Marine > Hydrothermal vents >...
AACTCAAACCCGAAGATTTAAAAATTGAAACTTTTAGAGCCTCAGGCCCAGGCGGACAATATGTAAACAGAAGAGAAACAGCGGTAAGAATTACTCATTTGCCTACAGGAATAGTTGTGGCTTGTCAGAGTGAGCGGTCTCAATCAATGAATAGAGAGAAGGCAATAGAAATACTTTTATCAAAACTTTATCAGTTAAGAGAAAAAGAAGAAAAAGAAGAAATTGATAAATTAAGAGATAAAAACATTAAGGCCTCTTGGGGGCATCAGATAAGATCATATATTTTTCACCCCTATAAGTTAGTGAAGGATCATAGAACGAATGTAGAAACATCTGACATAGAAAGAGTTTTAGATGGAGAGATAGATGACTTTATAGAGGCCGAAATTATGCTGTTGCAAAAGACGTCAAGCAATTAAATATTTATTTATGATATCTTTTCAGAAGATTACTAAGATATATCCACCCCGTGTTTTTGCTCTCAAAAATATAACATTTGAAATAGAGAAAGGTGAGTTTGTTTCTATTGTTGGTAAGTCGGGCGCGGGCAAGACAACTCTAATAAAACTTTTATTAAGAGAAGAAGATCCTACCACCGGCAAAGTTCTTTTTTATAACCAAGATATTTCTCAAATTCCCACAAAAGAACTTCCCAAGTATAGGCAAAAAATAGGAGTTGTTTTTCAGGATTACCGGCTTTTGGAATCAAAAACTGTTTTTGAAAATGTTGCCTATGCAATGGAGGTAGTAGGTGCGGCAGATGAGGACATAAAAAGAGATGTTCCAAGAGTTTTAGAGATTGTAGGGCTGGAAGATAAATTCGATGCTTTCCCCAAGGAGCTTTCCGGAGGAGAAAAACAACGGGTGGCTATTGCCAGAGCTTTAATTATTAGGCCCGAAGTAATTGTGGCTGATGAACCAACAGGAAACCTTGATCCCTATCATACAAAAGATATAATAGATTTACTGAAAAAAATTAATGAACTTGGCACAACCATTATTCTTGCTACCCATAACAAAGAAATTATTGATCGCTTAAAGAGGAGAGTTATTACTTTAGATAGAGGAAAACTTATAAGGGACGAAGCAGTTGGCCGCTTTATTATATAAGTTAATTTATCTCTATGTTTACTCCACTAAAAAGAATTATTCTGTACGCTTTGCGAAACACTAGAAGACAGCTTGGCTTAACTTTTGTGACAATTTTTATTCTTTTTCTTACCCTTTGTATTCTAAGTTCAATTTTTATTTTTAAAGGAATGGCTGACTACTTGATTGACTCTATCCAGCAGAAGATTGATGTAAGCGTATATTTAGATCCCGATGTAAACATTGAACAAGTAGAAAGCGTTAAAAAAGAGATTTTAAATTTACCAGGAGTAAAAGAAGTAGAATATATTTCTGCCCAAGAAGCACTAGAAGAGTTTCAGCAAAAACATAAAGACGATAAGGTTATTCAAGAATCTTTAAAAGAAGTGGGGATAAACCCTCTTTATCCTTCTATTAACATTAAAGCCGCAACTCCAAATCAATACGCTGCTATTTTAAAATTTTTAGAAAACGACAAATTTAAACCCATTATTCAGAAAATAGATTACACCAAGAAAAAGACATTGATTGACAAAATTTTTTCCTTAACTTCAAATATTAACTGGGCGGCGATCAGCATTGGTTTATTTTTTGGCATTACCACTCTTTTGATTTCTCTTAATTCTATTAGAATTGCCATTCAAGATTCAAGCGAAGAAATAGAAATAATGAGATTGGTGGGAGCTTCAAACTGGTATACAAGGGGACCATTTATTGTGCAAGGAATATTGTGGGGTTTTTGGGCAGGACTTATTACTTTCGGAGCAATGTTTTTGACTGCCTATTTTCTTTCTCCCAAGATAATACAATTGACCAACGGGTTTAATTTATTAGAATGGTTTAGTCAACGCAGTGTTATGATTTTTGTTTTTCAGGTAGGAAGTGGGATTGCGTTGAGTATTCTGGCAAGTTTAATCGCCACAAGAAGGTTTTTAAAAGTATAAATGCGGGGTGGTGTAATGGTAGCACACGGGGCTCTGGACCCCGGTATCTAGGTTCGAATCCTAGCCCCGCAGCAAAAAACGTCCCGCGTACACGGGGCGTTTTTTTAGTCCTAAAACATTTGTTGCAAGGCCTGCTAAAATTAAACCTCTTTGCTAATCAAATCTGCTACTTTCTCAGCAGTAGCCACTGATGTTTCTAGCGAAGAATAGTAATAAAAATCTCCACAGAGATAAACCCCCTTCATTTCAGTTGTTAACCCTGGCACCTTAGCATTTGGGCCAATTATAGGCATTGCCGGTTTTATTTCTTCCTCACCAATAATTTTATATTCATCGTAAAGCTTTTCTAAATCTACTTCTTTGCTCTCATCCATTGGATAAACTAATTGGCTATAAGGCACAACATTGAACAAAGCTCTTAGATTTACTGGATTTCCCGGCATTCCCATAATAAACTTCTTATCTGGCCACCTTAATTTACCTTCCACAAAAATACATTTGGTGTCATGGTAATCGACATCGCTTTCTAAATTTAACTCAGGGAAAATATTTTTCACTTCGTTCAAGGGAATAGCTAGAACTACAGTATCTACCTCTTCGGTTTTTTCTCCCTCTTGTTCGTAAAAAATCGTAAACTTGTCTTCGTTCTTGCTAATTTTTGTTACCTTGGCTGAAGTCAAAACCTGAGCGCCTTCTTCCCTTAGTTTTACTTCTAAAAGATTAGTTACAGTCGAGATATTATTTTCTTCAAAAGTAAAGGACTTTCCCGAGCCCAATTCATTACCAAGCCTCATATGAGTCATTCCGTATTCGGCACTTATTTCGCTCAAATCTGCTCCAAAGGTAAAAAGCATAAAAGGTTCTATAATCAGTTTTCTGATTGCGGTCGGACAATCCTTTAAATATTCTTCAAAAGAAATATTTCTTATCTTTACCAGTTGTGGATCAAAACTTTCAATATCGAACCTTACCTTATTGATTAATCGATTAAGCCTCATAAAGTACATCGTTCCTCTTAAACCAGATTTCCTCATTGCTCCCATTATATGCCGTCCTATTTCTACTAACTTACCTTCTGAAGTTAACAACCCGTGCTCGTTTTTTAGAAGAGGAACTTTCAGTTCTTCCAACCCCAACTCCTTAATTAAAGAAATTAATCTGGGGTGAAATGTTTCTGTAGCCACTGCTCCAGCAAAAGGGACTCTTCCTCCCACCAATACTTGCTTTTCAAAGATGATAACATTTATTCCTTTCTGGCTCAATCTGTAACCACAAGTTAAACCAGCAATACCTGCACCAATAATTCCTACTTTTTTCATAGATTTTGCTAATTTATTTAATTTTTAGCTCTATTCGACCTTAGATGGTAATTTATAAAATTACAAACAACCTATTCTATTATAGCATAATATAAACAAAACCAAGAAGTCATTAAGCGGGGAGCGAACTTCCCGCCTGTTATAAAAATCGTCATCAATAAGACTTTTAAAGATATTTTCGTTTAATATGTCACCCTATGAAAAGCTCGGCATTAGCCAAATTTTGTTGAGCGAATGCAACAAAGTGAATCTCATAAGATGTGTTAGGCAAGATCAAACCAAAGCTTTGAAGGGCAGTCCCGCGTGAGAAAGTAATGAAAGTACTGGAATATAACTCTCATTTAACATATTTTTTGACAACATTCAGACATTGATCGCAATCTTTCCAAGAGAAGACTTCTTGTTTTAATCTCGGATATTTACGGATTAGTTTCACAAGAGAAGATGCCGCCGCCCTCCAGACAAATTTTTCTTTGTCTTTTGCTAAAATTTTTAATAATTTCAAAGATTTATTTGGATAATTTTGACCGAACCAAGCTCCGAGACACATAGCAACATTCCAGCGAACATTTTTATCTCTAATCCTTATCCATTTTTTTAATCGCTTGAATGCAGTGGTAGAATCTTTGTAGCTCACACGCGACAAAGCAAAAGGACCACAGTTTTTTCTCACATAAACATTGTGATCGTACATTAAGGGATCAAGTAAATCTAAAGCATATGAGACAAATTCTTTTTTAATTTTCAATAAACCAACTTCAACAGCACGTCTAATATTGGGGTTTGGGTTTTTAACCCACTTTTTCCAAACCGGCAAATACTCTAAGAAAAATTTGTCGTTAATTTTCCTTATTTCTCCTGCAGCATCCTCTCTGATTCTCCAATCTTGAGAATCCGCCATTTTCCTAATTTTTGCAAGAAGTTTCTTGTTCGTAGATAAAATAAAAAGTTAATTTTTGAAAAATAAATAAACCCTAACTATAATATGGACGCAATTTCTCATAATACTATTGACCAAGTAGGAATTCCAATAAAGTTTGGTCGAGAATCTACAAGAGCCGAGCCGAAGGCGAGAATGTAATGTGGCAAGCGAGATTAATTTTAGGCTAATTTTAAGAGCGGGGAAGGCAGTGAGCTTATCCCAAATCCCTAACTAAATTATTTACTTCATTAAAATCTCCGTCTCCTTCTAAAACTACATCAAAATTTCTTTTATATTCCTCTCTTAGTTTATCATAGTCAAAATTAAGAAAGCCGATTTTTAATAAGGTTTCATATTTAAAACCTTTAACCATTCCTACGTCTTCAATGCTATCTCCTAAAAGAAGAACGTTTCTCCTGTTTCGGATAGCAGAATAAACTTCAGGAATTTTTCTTAAAATTACTTCGTCCTTATTCATACAATGAATAATAGGTCCTTTTGGAGAGATCGCCTTTCCATTTTTATCCCAATTAAAGTGGTTTGTTACATAATAAATATTTGAATAATCTTTACCGATATTTTAAAAAATATTTGTAAAGCGTCTCCGCAACCACTTGCAGAAAAAATAATCAAAGGAATATTGTATTGATGTAAAAAATCTAAAAATTCCGGAATCCCTTTTCTAAATCTTATAGGCCCATTTTTTACAATATCTTCTAAATCTGACTTTGATAATCCTGACTGAATCAATAATTTATTGTGTTTTTCCCACCACTCTTGCATTGCTTTCTTTTTTTCTTGCAAAGGTATTGACGGATCTATTTCAATAGGATGATATTTCTCAAAAAGAGCATGTGCTTTTTTTGCATAATCTTTTGTTAGATGATTTCCATCTCTAAGTAAGGAGATAATAGAAGGAGTTTTAACTCCGTTAATTTTTCCATAAGTAAGAGTTCTGTCAAAATCAGACAAAATATGGAGACTTTGATACCCTTTGGTTTTTATTCGAGATTTTAATTTTTCTAATTTTTTGGGATTTGGAATTATTATTTTCACAATAAAATTAAGTTATTTTATTAATTTATCGTTTCGCAGCACTCTTTCGGGTTGGAGAAATCTGCAAATTTTCCTCCCTAATTGCCGTTATGTGATAAGCCTGCAAAGCGAACGAGAGGGCAAAATGACCGCCGGTATGACGCAGGCGGTTTTGCTTTACTGATCATGTGGCATTTATTATTCATAATAAATTTCTTATCGCATTTTAACATAAAATCCTCTCGTTCCGAAGCTTTACCCAAAAATTAAAAGCAGTTGGTAGCCTCTCAGATGAGTTATAAAAAGAGAAAGAGTGATGACGATTTTAGGTCAGACTAAGCTCCGCTCACACCCGCTATATTATTTTAAAGCCCATTTCTTTAATTTATGTATTATATCCGGTAAAATGATAGCGAAGATCTCAAAAAATTTGGTTCTGAAGCCCCGCTATGTTAAGTTAAACTTTCAACTATCATTTACTAAAATTGCCTCGGTTCATTGAACTAAAAAGTCCAAATGATTAGAAAATAAATTTAATATGCTGCCTAAAGTTAAAACTTCGCCCCAACCTTTAAGTAAGTATCAAATTTATCTCAAAAAAGGAATATCAAGGAATAGAAAAGATAGCCAAAGACCTAAAGATTATAAAAGTTTATCATATTAATGCCACCCCAAGAGGAGGAGGGGTGGCTGAAATTTTAAAGAGTTGAGTGCCTTTAATGAGGGGGCTGGATTAAAAGCAGAATGGTTTACCATTCCCGGCAAGAATGACTTTTTTAAAATTACCAAAGAAATTCATAATGCTCTTCAGGGAAAAAGTTATAATTTTCCATTTTCTCATAGAAAAAAATATTTAAATCACATAGAAAGAGTGACTAAATTAATGAGGGATATGTAACCAGATGTTTGGATAATTCACGATCCTCAACCAGCAGGAGTAATTCAATACTTGTCTAATTTTCATCCCTCGGTTTGTCGCCTTCATATTGATTTAAGTTCTCCTAATTGGGAGGCTTGGAAATTTATCGGGGGATTTTTGCAAATGTATGATTTAATAATAGTTAGTTCAAAAAAATTTATTAAGCCGGAAATTAAAAATAAAAGAGAAAGGCGCCACGCTTGGTGACGCCTATTTTTGTTTTACAATAATCCTTGAGAGGAAGTTTCTTACTCCATAAGAAGCAACGAAAGCAAAGAGCTGGGGGATAGAAATATTTTCTATGAGTTTTACATCACAAGGATCAGCGAGAGTTATATATCCTGTTCCAGGAATAGGGGTGCTGGGCAGAAAGACTTTAATCTTTGTCTTGTTTTGATTATTTTCTGTGATAGTTGTTTCTCCTCTTAGGAGACCGAGAAAGTAAAGATTGGCCATTCGAACAAGAACTGGTTTCTTATCTGCAAAAACCTCCGGCACCTCTCCGCTTTGAGAAATCCCCAAGATTATTTTAACAAAGGGGATTTTTAGAGTTAGTCTTTTGAGAAGAGCCCACGGATGAAGGAATTTGGCAAAGTATCCAATAAGCGACAGGATTATTACCATCAGAAGAAAAGAAAGAATCTTTTGAAGAAGGGGAGAGGTAGAAGGTAGCAATTTTATTATCAAAGGAGAGAAGACAGCAGAGAAACCGTTAAAGATGAGACGAAAGAAATAATAGAGAATTCCCAGAGGAAGGACGATAAACGATCCTTTTAAAAAATAATCCAACAGATGTTTCATTTTACTCACCTCCCTGTTTTTAAGGTTCAAAGATTATCTAACCCATTCTAAAGCAAGGAAATTTTTTGTCAAATCTTAAAATATCTTTTATTTCAGCGCTTAAATTATGCTATAATAAGATAAATCATTAATGATAGAAAATGATTACATTAGAGGAGGTCAAAAACAATAAAACAATTCTTGCTTTTATTAATCAAAGCTCCAAGGCTTTGAGTCTTTATCATTATACTGATCATGGAATAGGACATGTAACTTTAGTGGCAGATAGAGCCAGAAAATTAGCCAAAGAGGTCGGGCTTTCTTCAAAAAACCAAGAACTTGCTGCAATTGCGGGTTTCTGTCATGATATGGGAAATTTTTTGGAGAGAAAAGATCATGAGTACTGGGGATCTTTATTATTTCAGGGTGTTTTTCAAGATAAAATGCCCGCAGAAGATCTAGCAGTGGTAATGCAGGCAATAGCCAACCACGATGATTATTATGCTAAAATACTAAATCCTGTGGCGGCTGTTTTGATTTTGGCTGATAAATCAGATGTAAGAAGAAGTCGGGTAATTATCAAAGATAAAAAAATCATTGAGCAGGATATTCACAACCGAGTCAATTTTGCTGTCATCGGCAACAAGTTTAGAACTGACAATTCACAGAAAAGAATTATTTTGCAATTGAAAATAGACACAAAATTTGTTCCAGTAATGGAATATTTTGAAATTTTTACTGAAAGAATGGTTCAATGCCGCAAAGCGGCTGAATTTTTGGGATATAAGTTTGCCTTAATTATCAATAATTTTAAACTTCTTTAGAGAAAAGAAAAAAGCAATATAACAATAAAAGAATTTATGAAAAAAAATGTTTTAGACAATAGTTATCTAAAAACGGTTTTTGTTTCTCGGGCAGTAGATAAGAGAACTGACAAAACAGGGGAGAAAATAACCAACAAAAAAATATCTCTTCCGGTTATTTTCTTTGAAGAGGACCCACACAATCCAGAGGTTCAGAAGAAAGCCTCTTTATTGGATTTTCCAACTATTTTGTTTTTGGCTGCTAATAGTTTAGAGGAGTTTTATTCCCTAAGAGAAAAATATTTAAAAATAAACCCCAATATTGAAATTGCTTGGTGGCCTATATTTAAATCTGTTTGGCTTTCTCCTTTTACCAAGCCCAAAGAAATAGAAAACGTTATTGATGATCTATCATCAAGAAGAGAAAAAGAAAAAAGACTAAAAGTACTTTTAGATTTAGAATTACCCTTTTTGCGCCCCCAGTATTTTATTGTCGGACTTTTTTATTTTACCAAAAGCAAGAAACTAATTTTTGAGCTTATTAAGAGGGCAGATAATATAAATGTAGAAATTTTTAGTTTCGAATATTACCCCCATGCTTTTATTTTTCCAAAACTGCTTGAAATTTTGGGCTTAACTTTTTTGAAATTGGATTGCGATTATCAAAGAATTGTTTCTGCCTATACTAGTTTTCTTCCTCCGGGTTTTCGTCAATTAATGAAAAAATCAGTTCTTTATGCTTGGCGAAAAAGAAAAAGAAGAATGTTTATGGCTGTGGGAGTATTTGCCCCAGGAAGAACCGGCATAGAGAGAAAAATTAGTGTTAAGGGTATTGAGAAAGACATAGAATATTTTCTAAAGAGGGGAATTGATAAGTTTGCCTTTTTCAGATTAGGTGGTCTGAATAGAGATTATCTTGAAATAATTAAAAAATATCTGCCGGAGAATTATGCATAGCTATTGGTTTACAATAATCAATTCTTTTATTGATGGAGCAATTTTTTTGATAGCGACTCTTTTTATTATTTTTCCGAAAAGAAAAAAACCGACCAGAGATCACATTTTAATGATTATTTTTTGGTCCGCAGTAAGTTTTATCTTTTTTTTAAATGGTATCCAGATGTATCTCTTTGTTCAGAAAAACATTTCCACTTCATATTTAATAATTCAATGCGAGGTAGCAATAATGATTTTTCTATGCTGGATAGCTAGTTATTTTTTTGTGTCTAAACTATTAGAATCAAATCGTCTTAAGAAAATAACCTTTTTTTTGATCGCTATTCTTTTATTAATCGTTTTGTGCAGTTTCTTGTTTGTGGGGCGACCCGCAATGAAATTTGGAGAACCGAGAATTGAACTTCCAAATCAGGTAATAATAAGCTATCTTGTTGCTCTGCTTTTAGCTATTTTTAACTTTTTAATCTTCGTGATTTTATGGAAGGAATTCAGAAGAGGAGTGATAAGTTGGGAGAAATTGGCTCCATTTTATCGGATTGTGGCAATTGGTATTTTTGGGGCAGTTACTTTTTTAAGAACCCTGTATCTCTTGCCTCATCCTTGGTATATTCGGGTTTTTTATCTTCTAATTCCTTATCTAAATTACTTAGCAAGCAAAGAAGAGAAAAAGAATGAAGAAAGAAGCAATATTATATAAAACTCTCGAGGAGAAAAGAGCGCAGTGTTTAAATTGCGCCCATTATTGTGTTTTGCAAGAAAACCAAAAAGGAATTTGCGGAATGCGGAAAAATATCGGGGGCAAAATTTTTTCTTTAAACTATGGCAAAATTTGCGCTCTAGGCATAGATCCTATTGAAAAAAAACCACTTTTTCACTTTCTTCCTGGAAGTTCTATTCTCTCAATTGCTTCGGTTGGTTGTAATTTTTCCTGTGCCTCTTGCCAGAATTGGCAGATTTCTCAGATGTCAGAAATGGATGAGATTTTTGGAGAAGAATTTACTCCTCAAGAAGTTATAAACATTGCTTGCCAAAGGGGCTTGAAATCAATTGCCTATACTTATACTGAACCCACTGTTTTTTCTGATTTTGCTCTTGAGACAATGAAGTTAGCAAAAGAAAAAGGCATTAAAAATGTTTGGGTTTCAAACGGCTTCTGGTCAAAAGAACTTTTTGAAACAATCTCTCCATTTTTAGATGCAGCAAATATAGATCTGAAAAGTTTTGAAGATCAATTTTACATTAAGTATTGTGGCGCAAGATTACAGCCAGTATTAGATACCCTTAAGAGAATTGCTTCTAAAAAAATTTGGTTAGAAATTACTACTTTAGTTATTCCTACTCTTAACGATAAAGAAGAAATTTTTAAAGAGATTGCTCAATTTATTAAAAAAGAACTTAAACCCGAAATTCCTTGGCATATTACTCAATTTTCCGGTGCTCTTTCCTGGAAGTTGAAAAATTTGCCAGATACATCTCCGAAAACTCTTCTTTTGGCTCGCGAGATAGGGTTAAAAGAAGGTTTAAAATATGTTTATACCGGCAACATTCCCGGGCTTGAAGGAGAAGATACTTTTTGCCCGAAGTGTGGAGCAAAGATTATAGAAAGATTTGGTTATAATATCAAAAGATACGATAAACAAAGCAAATGTCCTCAATGTGGAACCAAAATTGATTTAATTTTAGAATAATATGAAAGAAATTATTTTTGCTGCTATATCGCCTCATCCGCCCATTATTCTTCCAAATGTTGGATCTGAAAAGGAGAGAAATCAAGTTTCAGAAACAATAAATTCTCTAGAATATTTGGGGGAGAAGATAAAAGAAATTTCTCCTAACAAGATTATAATTTCTTCTCCTCACCAAGATTGGGGTTTTGATGTCCCTTTATTTTTTTTAGCCAAAAATTTTAAAGGCGAGATAGAGAAAATATTGGTCGGTTTAGGTGAACCGCGTGATTATTTTGAGAAAGGAAAGAATTTTGAAACAGGAACAGGAAAGATAGCCGTGATCGCTTCCGGCGACCTTTCTCATTGTCTAAGAAAAGACGGGCCTTATGGATTTCATCCTGATGGTCCCAAATTTGATAAAGAACTTATTCAAGCCCTAAAGAAAAGAGATTTAGAAAAAATTTTTCAACTTGATAAATTATATCCACAAGCAGCAGAATGCGGTTTGCGTTCCTTTTGTTTTGTTTTAGGAATTTTAGAAGGGAATAATGTTGATTGGCGCCCAAAGATTTTATCGTATGAAGCCCCTTTTGGAGTAGGATATTTAGTTGCTCAACTTTTATAAAAATTAAAATTCAACAAAAACCCTTGACAAAAATATTGAGTTGAGTAATATAAAAATACCGAAAGGTCTTTCGGGCGCGAGGGCCCGAAAGACAAGAGGGGGAGCTACTTCTTTCTGCTTCTCTCTCGATTCTTGTCACCTTTCAGTGGCTCCCCCTCCCATCCCTAAGCCCTTTAGCCCTTTATTAGATCCTTACCTCCTTACCCGAAGCCCCGGCCGAGCACCCCTCGCGGCTGGGGCTTTTTCTTATTTGACCAGAAGGAGAGATGCATCCTATACTGAATATAGGATATGAACGATTATCTTAAATTGGCAAAATTAGCAGTTGAGGAATTTGTAAAACAGGGCAGAATTGTTAGACCGCCAAAAGATATTCCCCAGAGTTTATTAAAGAAAAAATCAGGAGTATTTGTAAGTATTTATAATAAAGGAAAGTTAAGAGGATGTGTTGGAACTTATCTTCCTACCAAACCCAATATAGCAGAGGAGATTATTTCCAGTGCTGTTTCTGCTGCTCAAGATCCTAGATTTCCTCCTCTCAAAAAAGAAGAATTGCCTTATCTCTCTTACGAAGTTTATATTCTCCATCCTCCTCAACCCATAAAAAACATTGATGAACTTGATCCTCAGAAATATGGAATTTTAGTAAAATCTTTGGGTTATCCTTTTAAATCCGGACTACTTTTGCCAGGTCTCAAAGATATAAAGACAAAAGAAGAGCAGATAATTATTGCCTGCCAGAAAGCGGGTATAGATTTGGAAAAGGAAAAAATAATTATTTTTAGATTTGAGGCAGAAAAATATGGCGAGCAAAAGAAATAAAAAACTGGCAAAAATTTTTTTGGAAACAGCAAAACTCTTAGAAATTCAGGGGACAAAATTTAAACCAAGGGCTTACAGAAAAGCAGCTCAGGCGTTAGAAAATTTAAAAAAAGATGTGGGTACAATTTATAAAAATGAAGGTATTAGGGGTTTAGAGAAAATACCCGGAATAGGAAAAAGTATTGCTCAAAAAATTGAAGAGTACATTAGGACCAAAAAAATAAAATATTTTGAGGAGTTGATGGAGAAAACCGCTATCCGCCAAATTGTAACTCATTATTTTGAGACAAAAGGGGTAGATTTGAATCGTCTCAAAAGAAGTGCGAGGAAACGAGAAATTGTTTATTCTCGTTATACAAAACCAGCCAAGGAATTATTAGAACTTGCCGGAAGCGTTGAAAAAGCCAAAAAAGCGATTGACATTGTGGCTGAATGGGCAAAATCAAGGGGTTTAGATTATGCTATCGAAACAGTATTTAAAAAATGGCTTGAACTGGATCGCCTAAAACCAAAAGAAATTGTAAAAAAGCCATATTACGACAACAATCCAATGGTTTGGTCTGAAACAAGGAAAAAGTGGTATGTCATTACTCCAGAAGGGGAATGGCTGGAGTTTGCCGGTGATGAAAAAGATATTGAATGGAGAGAGATGAGATAAAAAGATTTTTGTGCAGATGCGATAAAAATATTTGACAAAAGCCAAGAAAGAAAAATAATATATATAGAATTTTAACAACACAAAAAGGAGGGAAGATGGGTAGATTAGAAGTGATAACGGGTTGTATGTTCGCCGGAAAAACCGAAGAGTTACTGAGAAGATTGGAGAGGGCGTAGATTGCTCACAAGCAAGTTTTGCTCTTTAAACCAGTAATAGATGATCGTTATTCTAAAACTGATGTAGTGACTCATTATGGCAGAAGTTTTCCTTACTCTCTTTTGCCCTTGAGGCTTACCAAAAAGTATATACTCTCTCGTTTTAGAGAAGAAATTCTGTCCGCAGATGTGGTTGCTTTAGATGAAGCACATTTCCTTAAAGGTAATTTTGTAAGAATCTGTCGGTGGTTGGTAAAAGAAGGCAAAAGGGTAATCATCGCCGGTCTTGATCTCGACTTTAAAGAAGGACCTTTTGGATATATGCCCCAGTTGCTGGTATTAGCCAATGAGGTAGTAAAACTTCAAGCAGTTTGTGTTGTATGTGGCAAACCGGCTTCTCGTAGTCAGAGAATTATAAACGGCAAGCCGGCTTCTAAAAAGGGCCCTCTAGAGTTAATTGGAGGGCTAGAAGTTTATGAACCCCGGTGTTTGAGTTATTTTGTACCGCCAAGATGAGCCCGCTATGAGCGGGCTTTTTTTTAATGCTAGAATATGTTAAATTAAAAAAAGTTTTATGCTTCACAGAATTTTTTTAGCAATCAATCTACCCCCAGAAATAAAAAAGCGGCTTTTGAATTATCAAAAAAATTGGCAGAATTTGCCCTGTCGTTGGACAAAGCCGGAAAATCTACATATTACTTTATTGTTTTTGGGGAATTTAGACGATAATCAGTTAAGCGAGACAATAAAAATATCACAAGAGGTAGCAAAAAGACACAATCCGTTTTTGATAGAATTAAAAAAAATCTGTTATGGGCCGCCCAACAAAAAGCCTCCAAGAATGGTATGGGTAGAAGGAAAATTAAATCAAGAACTAGCAGAACTTCAAAAAGATCTAGAAGATTCAATTTTCCAATTAGATTCCTATAAATATAAAGTAGGCAGACAAAAAGAAACAAGACCATATCGGCCCCATATTACTTTGGCAAGAATCAAGCAATGGGAGTTTAGGAGATTAGAAGATCGCCCTGAAATTAACGAAGATATTAATTTAAGTTTTGAGGTAGAATCTTTTGAAATAATGGAAAGTTTTCTTAAAAGAAGCGGGGCAGAATATGAAATATTAGAGACAATTCCTCTCAAAGACAATATTTAGATGAGCAACACAAAAACCAAAATTCACTTTATAGGCATAGGGGGAATTGGAGCTTCGGCATTGGCACAGTATTATTTATCTCAGGGAGCAAAAGTTTCTGGTACAGATTTGCTTTCTTCTGAAATTACAGAGATGTTAAAGAAGAAAGGAGCAAAGGTTGTGATTAATCCTAAGAATCAAAGAGCAAATTCCCAACAAGTTCAAAATTTAATAAGAAAAGCCGACTTGATTATTTATTCCAGAGCCGTGCCAGAAAATCACCCCGAACTTAAATTGGCAAGAAGATTTAGAAAGAAGTGTCTAACTTATTCAGAGGCGTTGGGAGAACTTACTAAACAATACTTTACGATTGCTGTATGCGGAACTCATGGTAAAAGCACAACATGCGCAATGATTGCTTTAATTCTAATAAAAGCCGGGCTAAATCCTACTGTGATTTTAGGCACAAAACTGAAAGAGTTTGGAGATTCTAATTTCAGAATGGGCGGAAAACCAAAACTACCCACTACTCACTACCCACTACCCACTGATAAAGTTTTAATTATTGAGGCAGATGAGCATTTTGCGTCTTTTTTAAATTATTTACCTAATGTTATCGTAATTACCAATATTGAGCCGGACCATCTGGATTTTTATAAGAATTTTAAAAATTATCTTAAATCTTTTGAAAAATTCGTCTCTCATTTGCCCAAAGGTGGAATTTTGATTGTTAACGGAGATGATAAAAATATAAAAAAAATCAGAATTTCAAATTTTAGGTTTCAACTTCTAAAATTTAGCATTCGTCAAAAAGAAGCAAAAAAACTCAAAAAGATTTTAAAGGTTCCGGGGAAACATAATCTTTATAATGCCTTGGCAAGTTATACCTGCGCGCAAGCTTTGGGAGTTCCGAATAAAATTATTTTAGAAGCCCTCTCAGAATATAAGGGCGCGTGGAGACGGCTTGAAGAAAAGGAGATCAAACTAAACAACAGAAAAGTCTTGCTTATATCAGATTATGGTCATCATCCCACAGAAATTCAGGCGACAATAGAGGCAATAAAAGAAAAATATCCAAAGAAGAAAATCTGGCTTGTTTTTCAACCCCATCAATACCAGAGAACTTTTTATTTGTGGAATGATTTTGTTAAAACTTTTCGCGAACTTAAAATAGAAAAAATAGTTCTTCTCCCAATTTATGAAGTTGCAGGAAGAGAAAAAAAATTATTAAAGAAAAAAATTTCATCAGATATTTTAGCCCAAAAAATTAATGATAAATCACACAAAGCCGTTTTTGTGAAAAATTTTCAGGAGGCAAAAGATTATATAGTCAAGCATTTTACAGGAGAAATACTTGTAGTTATGGGGGCCGGAGATGTATATAATCTAGGGCTTGCTTTATCCACTTGACCTTTTTACTGGAAAAGGTTTATCATAAAATAAGGTAAAAACTTAAAGGTCGCCAAAGATAGTAATATTAATAACTCAATAAAAAAATGTCTACAGGTTTAATTATTTTAATCATCGTTGTTGTTTTAGTTCTATTGGTAGGTTTGTGGTATTTTTATAAAGGAAAGAAGAAATCTTCTGGTTCTTCCA
>Ga0190361_1000511_pt1 | contig 15424 bp, 15 predicted proteins | sample 48721845_MG_FD_161273 | JGI IMG/M metagenome (GOLD analysis project Ga0190361, IMG submission 161273) | Hydrothermal vent microbial mat bacterial communities from Southern Trench, Guaymas Basin, Mexico - 4872-18-4-5_MG | ecosystem: Environmental > Aquatic > Marine > Hydrothermal vents >...
ATTTTAAAAATTGTATTAAGATAAGATTAATAAATTAAATAAAAAAATATGGCTAAAACAAAATCTGCAGGTACAACTAAATTAGGTAGGGATTCTCGCCCGAAATATCTTGGGGTTAAATTATTTAATGGCCAAAAAGCTAAACCAGGCAGTATTATTGTCCGCCAAAGAGGAACAAAGTTTCTTCCTGGTTTAAATGTAAGAAGAGGAAAAGATGATACTCTTTACGCTGTAAAAGAAGGAATTGTTCAATTTCAAACAAAAGCTAAAAAGAGATTTGATGGAAGTTCAAGAAAAGCAAAGATCGTAAATGTAGTACCAATATCTGAATAATTCTTTTCATAAATACTTAATTAAAATAAAACTGCTATAAATAGCAGTTTTATTTTTTTATACAAGCTTTTACAAAGGCCTTAAACAATGGATGAGGATTGAGAGGCCTTGATTTGAACTCTGGATGAAATTGGGTTCCAACAAAAAATGGATGATTCTTAAGCTCTACAATTTCTACAAGATTCCGTTCAGGGTTTATTCCTGCTGTTACTAGTCCATTTTTTTCAAGTATTTCTCTAAAGTCATTATTAAGCTCATAGCGATGACGGTGTCTTTCAGATATATTAATCTTCTTGTAAGCTTCATAACTTTTTGTATCTTTAAATAACTTACAAGAATAAGCTCCTAGTCTCATAGTGGCTCCATAATTCTTTTTTCGGATATTGATTTTTTGTTCAGGCAAAACATCAATTACAGGATATTTTGTGTTCCTATCTATCTCAGTGGTATGAGCTCCCTTAAGACCACAAACATTTCTAGCAAATTCAATTACTGCTAATTGCATTCCATAACATAGTCCAAGAAAAGGAATTTTGTTTTTTCTAACAAACTCAATTGTTTTTATCTTTCCTTCCACCCCCCTACTGCCAAACCCACCAGGAACAATTATTCCATTCAGTTTTTTTAATTCGTTTAGACTTTTAAAATTCTTCTCATATTTTTCAGAACTAAGCCAATATAATTCCGGTTCTTTTTTAAAAAACCAACAAGCATGTTTTATTGCCTCAATAACAGATATATAAGAATCAGCTAAGGTGAAATTTCCTGTATCAAAATACTTTCCAACAATTCCTATTTTAACTTTTCCTTCTGGATTGTGAATTTTTTCTATTAAGTCAATCCATGGCTTCATACCCTTTCCTTTTTTCCTACTTCTCAAATTCAGCTTTTTTAAAATTCGCCTACCTAAATTATCTCGTTCAAAATTTAAGGGAACTTCATAAATTGATTCTATATCAGGAGCAGAAATAACATCTTCCTTTTCAATATTGCAGAATAAAGAAATTTTTCTTTTTCTTGGCTCGTCTAATGGATACTTGCTTCTAGCAATTATTATATCCGGCTGAATTCCTGCTGAATTCAACATCCTAACCGCATGCTGAGTTGGTTTTGTTTTCATTTCTCCAATTATATCTGGAACGGGCAGATAACTTACCAATACGAACAAAACTTCTTTAGGATGCTTTAACCGCATCATCCTTCCTGCTTCTAAAAATAAAAGGTTTTGATATTCGCCAACTGTTCCTCCGATCTCAATTAAAACAAAATCAGCCTTAGTTTTTTTGGCTGCCTTTTTAATTCTCCCAATAACTTCGTCTGGAATATGAGGGATTACCTCAACACAACGACCATGATATCCTAGATTACGCTCCCGAGAAATTACAGCTTGATACACTCTGCCTGTGGTCATATAATTATCAGAATAAATATTCTTGTCCAAAAATCTCTCGTAATTGCCAATATCTTGATCACACTCTACCCCATCCTCGGTAACAAACACTTCGCCATGCTCTACTGGATTCATTGTTCCAGCGTCAACATTAATATATGGATCTATTTTAATTGCAGTAACATTAAAACCATATCCTTGGAGAATAGCCCCCATAGAAGAAGTAGCTATCCCCTTCCCTATTCCTGACATCACACCGCCCGTTACAAAAATATATCTTGTCATAAAAGAAAAAAACATTGACCAGTGGTCAATGTTTACTTTTCTTCTGTTATTAATATGTTTATCTCTGCCTCTAATCCGTGTTCAAATGTTACAACCGCCTTATATTCGCCTAATTCTTTAATAGGGGCATCCAATCTTATCTGTTCCTTTTTAACTTTGATGCCTTTTTTTAATAACTCTTGGGCGATTTTCTGGGTAGAAACCTTAGCGTATAATTCTTTCTTTCCTGGTTTAACCTTAACAGGAATCTCTATTTCTTCTCCATCTATTTTAGAAACCATCTCTTGAATCTTTTTCAACTCTTCTTCTGCTTTTTTGGCCATTAATTCTTTTTCTTTCTCAAGGATAGCAAGTGCTTTTTTGGTAGCTATCTTTGCTAATTTTTTTGGTAACAAAAAGTTTCGAGCGTATCCATCTGCTACCTCTTTTACATCTCCCTTTTTACCCAATTTTTCAACATCTTGAAGAAGAATTACTTTCATACGTTTGATTTATCAACTATTTAAAATTCTTTTGATTATATTTTACCACACCTTTTCAAGAAATCAATTAAATTAAAAATTAGAATTTAAAAACTCAATAGCTTTTTCCAGTTGAGGATCCAAATCATTGTTAAAATCTTCATCAGTTAATTCTACTTCTATGTCCGGTGTCAATCCTTCCTCGTTTATAGAAACACCTGAAGGAGTAAGCCATTTAGCCACCGTAACTTTTAAAGAAGAACCATCTTGAAACTTTTTTAAAGTTTGAACAGACCCTTTGCCAAAACTTTTCTCTCCTATTAGTGTTATGTTTCTGGTATCCCTCAGGGCGCCGGCTACGATTTCAGAAGCCGAAGCAGAGCCCTTATTTATCAACACAACTAGGGGAAGATGGGCTATGCCTTTGTATCCCTTGCTTCTATAAAAATCCTGTTGTTGATCCCTAAATTCCTCAATAGCAACAAGCTCGCCTCGAGGAATAAACCAACTTGCTATATCAACCGCTGTTTCTAGATATCCGCCAGGATTATTTCTCAAATCTAAAATAATTTTTTCGCTTTTGTGACTTAAAATTTCAGAAACTACATTTTTAAATTTTTCTGGAAGATTTCCTGTAAAATGATAAATTTTTATATATGCTATTTTGTTGTCTAATTCTTCCCATTTTATTACTGGAATTTGAATTACATCTCTTATAATAGTAATTTCTTTTGGTTCGGATAGACCTTCTCTAGATATAGTAAGCACTACCTTTGTTCCTTTCTTACCTCTTATTAAATTTACTGCCTCCTCTAAAAGAATATCCTCGGTTGAGATATCATCTATTTTAAGAATTTTATCTCCTGCCTTTATTCCAGCTCTTTCTGCTGGGGTATTTTCTAAAGGAGCAATCACAGTAAGTTTTCCTTTTTTAATTCCTATCTCCATTCCCACCCCCTCAAAACTTCCTCCAGTTTCTACGCTTTCAAGAAAAGATTCTGTTTTTTCGGGCTTCATAAAAACAGTATAAGGGTCTTCTAAAGATTCTGTCATGCCCGAAATTGCTCCATATAGAACCTCTTTATAATCTATTTTGTCTTTATCTACATAATTTTCTTCAAGAGATTTAAGAACCTGCCAAAAAAGACTAAAGTCTACTGTTTCTGGCTGCCCTAATTCTCTGTTTATAATAATAGTATCAGAAGGAGTTATTCTCGGTTGCTGAAATTTGCCAAAGTAAAAACCAGTAATAAAAGCAGTAGCAATTAAAATAATTGTTATGAAAATAAAGTAGTATTTTTTTGTCTTTTTAATCAACATAAATGTGTGTTTCATTTCTTATCTTTATTTTTTAACTTTATATCGGTATTTCCAAAAATATTTTAAGGCACTAATTAAGTGAATTCTTGTATATTTGTTTAAAATTAAATCTAGAAACCCGCCCCATTTTTTACTCGCCCTGTGATAATAATGAAACATTTTTGCCGAAGGGAAATATATCACTTTTTTACCTGCTTGCCAACATCTTCTACACCAGTCAGCATCTTCAAAGTATATAAAAAAGTTTTCGTCTAAATATCCTATTTTATCTAACAAACATCTTTTAATCATTATAGCAGAACCTTGAAGCCAATCAACTTCTAAGGGTCTATTAACTTTTTTACAGGCTTCATTAAGCACGAATTCGCTCAACTTTTTTCTTCCCCATCTTGTCTTTCCTAAAATAGTTCTCCGGGCTAAAAGTGCTCCAAGAGTAGGATTAGCAAAACAAGAAATTTGAATTTTGCCTGTAAAATCCATTAATCTTGGTCCAATTATCCCAACCTCTGGATGCCTTCTTAAAAAATCTAACATTTTATCAATAGAGTTTTCTGTGACAATGATATCGGCATTTAAGATTAGAATAAACTCTCCCTTAACCTTACGAAGGCCAGCATTGACTAACTTGGCATATCCAACATTTTTTCTAAAAGGAAGAATTCTGACTTGTTTATATTTTTCTTTTATTAAATGTCTTGTATCTTCCCGAGATTCGCTATCTACTACTATTATTTCTTTCTTAATATCCTTGGTTGCCTTAATAATAGAATCTAGACAAAGATCTAAAAGTTCTGGAGTCTGATAATGGGTAATTATTATGGACAAATCCATAATTCTAGCTGGATAGTACAGATTTGAACACTGGATGCTCAAAAATTTAAACAAACCAGTGTTTGCTTCTGTACAATTATAAATATTCTTAGTCAAAAATTTGTTGACAGGTTTTCCTTATACTATCAAAATTCCCATCTCTAGGAACAAGAATATAAATGCCGTCTTTTATAGATTCTTGCAATAAACCTTCTGGGCTTGTATCAAAAACTTGCTTAATTATATGTTCTGTATCAACATTATTAGCTAAAGTTATTAAACCAGGGATTTCCCAAGGTTTTACATCTGTTTCAATATGATCTGCTATAATATTAAACAACTCATTTATTTTTACTGGATTAGCTAAAACCCCTAAACTAAGAACTTTATCTTTTATAGCCAATAAAACTTGTTGTTGTCTTCTTATCCTATCAAAATCACTGCTTGAAAACCTAGATCTTATGTATAATAAAGCAGTTTCTCCATCTAAAGTTTGTTTTCCGGCTTTGATAACAAAAGGGCGACAATTTTCTCCATTTTCATCGCACCACCACTGTTTATCTTCCACAAAGGGTTTGTCTAAATATATTGTTACTCCCCCTAAAGCATCTACCATTTTTCTAAACCCCTCAAAATCGACTACAGCAGCATGGTCAATATATATTCCTGTTACATACCCAATTGTTTTTTTGGTATAATCTAACCCGTTTTGATATTTTTTTAAACCTAAAGCATAAGCAGCATTAATTTTCTCAAAAAAACTTTCGCCGGGCATCTGAACATACAAATCTCTTGGTATAGAAATCAAAGCTATTTGCTTGGTGCTTTTTTTAAAACTAACAATCATTATACTATCGGTAAGTAAGCCTCCGTTTTTATCATTAACCCCTCTTATTCCTAAAAGTAAAAAATTTATTCTATCCTCATCCTTTAAAGGTAAATACTCTGAAGGAGGCAGTTCTCCAAAAATTTTTTCCCAAGCAATATTTTTAATAGTTACGATTTTACTAAAAGTAAAACCGGTTTTCAGAAAGAAAAGAAAAACTAAAATAAAAATAATACTTATAGCCACAACTAAAAAAATCCCTTTTTTTGAAGGTTTGTTTTTTTGCTCTTCAAGCTTAAGTGTATTTATACTTCTTTCTTCCATGTTATTATAATCCTTCTTCTTTTAGTTTTTCTAACAGCTCCTTAGCTCTTTTAGAAACTTTCTTAGGCGTTATTATTTCAACTTTAACATATTGGTCACCACGTTGTCCATTGGGTTTAAACATTCCCTTCCCCTTTATTCTTATTAACTTTCCTGATTCTATACCAGCAGGAATTTTAAGTTTAACTTTTCCTTCTAGGGTAGGCACCTCTACCTTGTCACCTAATACAGCCTGAGAAAAGGTTATTGGAAGTTTATAATATATATCATCTCCTTTTTTGGTAAAATATTTATGTTTTTTAAGATGAATCCTGATATACAAATCTCCGGGAAGCTCTCCTTTTTTGCCCTCTTCACCCTGACCCTCTATCTTAATAATTTGTCCGTCATCAACCCCTGATGGAATATTTATACTAATCGTCTCAAGGCCTTTAATTCGACCTGTGCCTCGGCACTTCTTACAAGGTCTTTCTGGAATCTCTCCTTCTCCTTGGCACTCTGGACAAACTACTATTCTACTAAAAGAACCAAAAAACGTTCTTTGGGTTTGGTGAAGCTCTCCTGTTCCTCCACAAAATGGACATTTTTTCATCCTGCTGTCCTTTGCTCTTCCTGTGCCCTTACATTCAGGACACTTAATTGTTTTTCTTATTTTAACTTCTTTTTTTAAACCTTTAAAAATTTCTTCTAAAGTTAACTCTAAGTCTATAATAATATCTGGAGCCTTCCTTTTTTTATAGCGATATCCTGTTTTTCTCTGTCCAAAAAAATTCTCAAACAAATCTCCAAATATATCTCCAAAATCCCATTCTGTTTTTTTATCTTTAAATCCCTGAAAATTTCTCAAAATATCCTCAAAACTAGTAAAACCCGTCCATTCTCTGCCAGAACTGTAATCCTCAGAAAAACCAAATTTATCAAAAGTTGTCCCAAATTGATCATATTGGGCTCTTTTTTTATCATCAGACAAAACTGAATAAGCCTCATTAATTTCTTTAAACTTCTGCTCGTCTCCGCCCTTATCTGGATGATATTTATGAGCTAATCGACGATAAGCCTTTTTTATCTCTTCTTTTGAGGCATTACGAGAAACGCCTAAAATTTTATAATAATCTTTTGACATATAATTTAAATTATGCTATCTTTACTATCCAAACTATTTGTACTTTAAAAACTTAATAATAAGGAGGGTTGGTTAATGAAACCAGGAATCTATTTAAATGCCGAGGAGATTTTAAAACAAAAAACTTCTATTTCACCCATTAAATTAATTTTGGAAAAAATTCAATCTCCTTCTATTAAAGAATTTACCAAGGAAGGTTTAGAAAAAGCTCCTGATGAATTTTGGACTTCTCCTTCCTCAATAAGAGCAAAAAAATTCGGTATAGAAAATAGAAAATATCACACAGCTTTTGATCTAATTGAACCAGGAGGAATAATTAACCATATCATAGTCTGCGCCTATTATGTAATAGAAGGACTGCGACGATACATCCAATTGAGAAAAAAGTTAGACAAACCTCCTTTTATTGTACCTAAACCCATTTGGCTAGACAGGGCCTTGTCTGCGGCCTTGCTTCACGATATATGTATAAGAGGTGATAACAGAAAAATAAAATGGGGAGATAAGTCTTGTTATAATCATGGTGAATTAGCTGCTAATCTCTTATCTCAACTACCTTCTTGTAAAAAACTTGCCAAAGAAGATAAGTTTCAAATTTTAAACGGGATAAAATGGCACATGGGAACTTTTGGTCCCCTCCCCGGCCGAGCATTCACCCCTTTTGAAAAAGTTATTCAAGAAGCAGATTACTATTCCACTAGAACATTTCTAACGGGCGTAGATATTCAATTATTAAACTATCCCTCTAAAGACCCTTAATAAGGGTCTTTTTTTACAATTCAATACATTCCATATCTATCTTCTTTACAGAAACTCTTACAAATTTAACTAGAATCAAAGCTTTAATTATTAGCCAGCTTATTAAAGCAATTAATGGAACTAAGAAAAGACTCAGAAGTCGTAAAACAAAAAACAAACCTACTGCTAAAGTAATGGGAATATATCTTTTATACTTAGTACTAATATTATTAAGTTGAGAATTTGCTAATTTGTACAACAAAACATTCAAGGTTTCATTTCCTTCTATGTCAATACCTAATTTCTCTGAATACTCTTTTCTCTGCTTTAACCGCTCTGTCTGGCTAAGTTTTTTGGTCCGCTCTTTTATTTCTTCATAAATTAAGTTGTTTATTTCTGGATCTTCTAATAATTTATCCAGATCAGCAGTTGTAACAGAAAGTCCTTTTGATTGAATTATTCTATAAATCTCTGGCGATTCCTCTGGTGTTAATAATCCTGTCTCAGACAAAGAAAACATTGTTAGCATTTCATCAACTGTCATCTCTGGTCTATATAAAGGTAATCGACTCTCTATTAAGCCGGTCAAAGGTTTGAGTAATATATTAAACATTTTTTGAGGCAACTTTATTTCTGTATGGGTATTGTTTGTTAAAAGAAATGGAGAAAAATAATAAGCTAAAGCAATAAGAAAACAAATCAAGGTAAAAACTAAGGCTAATCTTTTTTTAAAACACCAGAAAAAGTTTATTTTTGTTTTTGTTTCTTTTTCATAAATCACTCCTCTTCGGTATAATATTAAAGCAAAAAAGATTGCTAAGATAACAATAAAATAATAAAAGCCCAATCTAATTTCTCCTAATCCTATTTCTGTTCCTCGGAAAAAAATAAAAAAACCTAATAAACTCAAAGCAAAACTAGAGTATAATATAGATTTTTTCTCAACTAAAAAAGAATTTAAAGCAACAAGTATTCCCCATATTAATAAACTTGCAGCGGTTAAAACAATAAACAACAATCCTTTATTTTTATACAAAGTTAAATACAAGAAAGCCCAACTTAATAAACCATAAGCAACAAGCTTGGCCCCTAAAATATACTGTTTTTGTTCTCTGGTCATTTTAGTGTTTTAGATTTAAAATAGTTTAACAATTTAACGTCTCTAACTATATAAACACAATGAAATAAACGAAATGTCTAAATCTACAGATTTTCAATGTGACAAGGATGTGACGAGGCCACCCTTCGGGTGGTCACCCGTAGGGTGGTCACTATGATGACCACCCGTAGGGTGAAAAGACCTCGTCACAATTAGTTATTGAGATTATTAAAGAATTAGAGAATTAAAAGAATTAAAGAATTGTTTAAAAATTAAAAATTATAATTAGTCATTAGACATTAGACATTAGACATTAAGAATTGATTAGGTTAATTAGAAATTAGAATAATTAAACATTGTTTGTTTGGTTTTCGGTGTTTGGTTCTTGCTTTTCTTCAAGCATTATGCTATCCTCTCTAAAGTAATTGTACCTTAAAAATTGAAAAAATAAAAACATCTAATAAATAATAAGGGGGTAAAATGATAAGAAAAAGAGAAAAAAGATATTTAGAAAATTTATTTATTGGCAAACCTTATTCTCTTTTTATTGTGCTGATTATAGGACTTGCCTTATTTGGTGATTTTATACTTCTTATGGGAGGTATTTTTACAAATTCTTTCAACTTAAAAACTATACAACTTTATTCTTTTCGGGTAATTAATCAAAAAAATGTTGGAATTCTTAATAGAGACCATTTCTTGTCTAATATCTTTATTGTTTGGCTGATTCTACTAGCTGACGTCTCTTTAATATTTTGGAGCAAGAAAAAAGAAGTTTTTTCAAAAAAACCTAAAACAAGAAGGCGCTACAAAAGGATTAAAAATTTAACTATCGGAATAGGGGTTCTGCTCTCTTCTTTAAACCTCTATCTCTGGCATATTTTTTAATTTAATAAACCAAGAGTCATCTTGTATAAGATGACTCTTTTTAAATTAAATGATTGATAATTTACTAATCCTTCTCTTCACCATTTTTATTTTTATCATCTTCCTCTATCTCGCCCTCTTCAATATTTTCTTGGTCTGTTTCTTCAGGAGTTTCTATATCCTTAAATTTCTCATCCTGTTGCTGAGTTTTTTGTTGGGCCTGATAAAATTCAGTTCCTACTTTTTGAATTGTCTGAGAAAGATCTCCTGTTGCTTGTTTGATTTCTTCTATATCCTCTCTGTCTTTGGCTTTTTTTAACTTTTCAATTTTATCTTCAATCTCTCTTTTTATCTCAGGACTTATTTTATCTCCAAAGTCACGAAGAGCTTTTTCAGCGCTGTATAAAAGTGTATCAGCTGTATTTTTAACATCAACAAGTTCTTTCTTTTTTCTATCTTCTTCAGCATGAAGCTCCGCTTCTTTTTTCATTCTTTCAATCTCTTCCTTTGTTAAACCCGAAGAACCTTCTATCCTTATTGACTGTTCTTTTCCAGTTGCTTTATCTTTGGCTGAAACCTTTAAAATTCCATTAGCATCTATGTCAAAAGTAACTTCAATTTGGGGAACGCCCCGAGGAGCAGGTGGAATACCCTCTAGTATAAACCTTCCTAAAGTTTTGTTATCAGCAGCCATAGGACGTTCTCCTTGTAAAACATGAATTTCAACTGATGTTTGATTATCGGCTGCTGTAGAAAAAATTTGAGACCTTGAAACAGGTATTGTGGTATTTTTTTCTATTATTTTAGTCATTACTCCCCCTAAAGTTTCAATCCCTAAAGACAAAGGAGTAACATCCAGCAACAAAACATCTTTTACATCTCCTTGAAATATACCTGCCTGAACCGCTGCCCCAATAGCTACTACCTCATCAGGATTAATATCCTTATGAGGTTCTTTACCAAATAAATTTTTAACAGCTTCCTGGATTGCTGGCATTCTGGTTTGCCCACCAACTAAAATTATTTCATCAATGTCAGAGATTTTAAATCCAGATTCTTTTACAATTTGTTTAGTAATCTCAATTGACTTATCAATATATTCTTTTACCAAATTTTCTAGTTTAGCCCTTGTTAATTTTATGCTTAAATGTTTAGGACCATTCGCATCAGATGTAATAAAAGGAATATTAATTTCGGTTTCTAGAGTAGAAGAAAGCTCATGTTTAGCTTTCTCAGCTGCATCTTTTAATCTTTGAAGTGCCAACTGGTCTTTTGTCAAGTCAATTCCTTGCTCTTTTTTAAACTCCTCAACTAACCAATCAATTATTTTCTGGTCAAAATCATCTCCACCTAAATGAGTGTCTCCTCCAGTTGCCTTTACTTCTATTGTGTCTTCCGAAACTTCTAAAACAGATATATCAAAAGTTCCTCCACCAAAATCAAACACTACAATTTGTTCGTCTTTTTTCTTATTAAATCCATAAGCCAAAGCTGCAGCAGTGGGCTCATTAATAATTCTTTTTACCTTTAATCCTGCTATTTCGCCCGCATCCTTAGTTGCTTTTCTTTGAGAATCGTCAAAATAAGCTGGAACAGTAATTACTGCCTCTTCAATTTTCTCTCCTAGTCTATCTTCGGCATCCTGTTTAAGTTTTTGAAGAATCATGGCTGATATTTCTGCGGGCCTATACCACTTGTCCCCCATTTTTATCTCTACCCCTCCATCCTTTGCTTCTCTTATCTCATAAGGAAGAAGTTTTATATCTTTCTGAACTTCTGGGTCAGAAAATCTCCGACCAATAAGTCGTTTAACAGAAAAAATTGTATTCTTGGGATTAGTGATTGATTGACGCTTTGCTAAAAGACCCACTAACCGTTCACCTGTTTTGGTAATAGCAACAACCGAAGGAGTGGTTCTGTTCCCTTCTTTGTTTTCAATAATACGAGGTTCTCCTCCCTCAACTATAGCCATAGCTGAGTTAGTTGTTCCTAAATCAATTCCTAAAATCTTCATAATTTCTACAAATTACGAATTTAACACGAATATACGAATATATATTCGTATATTCGTAAATTCGTAATGAATTCGCTATTCATTAATGCTACACTTATTTCGCTTTTTTATTCTTGACCTTGACAGTTACCTTTTTCTTTTTAACCACTGCTTTTTTAGGAAGAACAATCTTTAACATTCCTCCTTCAAACTCTGCCTGAGCTTTTTCTCCCTTAACCTCAACTGGCAGGGTTAAACTTCTTTCGAATGTTCCTCGACGAATCTCTTTTCGATAAAAGTCTTTTTCTTTTACTTCTTTCTTTTCATCCACAGACCCCTTGACAGTTAAAACATTGTCTTCCACAGAAATGTCTATTTTTTTAGGGTCTACCCCTGCCAAGGGCATTTCCACCACAACATTATCTTTATCTTGATAGATATCTACCTCTGGTCGAAATTCTCTCATTTTCATTGTGGGAATCATTGGAACAAATTCATCCTCAAAAAATCTGTCAAGCTCTTCAAAAGGAGTCCATTTTATTAAAGCCATATGATTTTTACAAATCCCAGTCACCAAGCACCAAATCCCAAACTATATTTGGTACTTGGAATCTGGGATTTTGTTTGTTAATTATTTATTATTGAAAAATTACTGTTTTATAAAACCCGTTGAGTCAAAAATAAAGAATATTAAAACCAATTATTTAGCTACTTTAACACGGCTTGGACGGATTACTTTACCATGAAACTTATAACCTTTTTGAATTTCTTCTATTATTGTTCCTTCTGCCTTGTTTGACTTAACTTCTCCAACAGCTTCGTGAAACTCTGGATTAAATCGTTCTCCTAATGCCTTAATTTCTTCCAAACCATTGGTTTTTAAAATACTTTTTAGTTGATTATAAATTTGAAAAAGCCCTTCGTCCTTACTGTGTTTTAAAGCCTCTTCAAAACTATCTAAAACTGGTAAAATTTCTAAAATCAAATTTTCATTGGCAAATTTGTAATAATCTGCTATTCGTCTCTCTTGCTCTTTTTTAAAATTTATTAAATCCGCTTTAGCTCTTTGCCATCCTTCTAAATACTCGTTTTTTTCTTTTTGACAAAGCTTGAGTTTTTCCTTGAGTCTTTTAATTTTTTTCATTAAATCACCCCGTTCTTCGTTCTCTTCTTTAATATATTCTATTTCTTTTTGTTTTTTTTCTTTATTTTTATCTGCTACCATAATTCTTCTATATAATCTTTTACTTGATTAAGAAGACCTACATTCAACTCATAACGCATTCTGGTTGGTCCTAAAATAGCTAAAAGCCCATGCTTTTTTCGGGGCAACCGACAAGCTGTTACTATTAAACTTGTCTGCTTAAATTTTGCTAAAGGATTTTGTTTACCAATAAAAATCCTTGTTTCTTGAAAAGGAATTGCACTGAATATTTTTTCCATATATCTATCTACCTGTTCCACTAACCTTACTACACTCGTTAAAATCTCTGTATCTCTAAATTCGGGTTCTTTTAATAAATTAGAAAGACCAGCACAATGAAATTCTCTCAACTCTTTTATTCCTCCAAACGCTAAATTCTCTGACTCTTCAGCTAAAAAATGGGTTATTTCTCTCAGGGCATCCGAAAGATCTTTATCTTCCAAGGAAGAAATGATTTCTGTTAAATTTTTCCTCCTTTTTCTGCCCGCAAGATTTCTATTAATCTCCTGGAGATTTTTAATATAAAAATGGTAAGCTTTCTCTGTAGGAATTCGTCCAGCAGAGGTATGAGGTTGATATAGATACCCTTTTTCTTCTAACTCTTTCATTTCATTTCTTGCAGTAGCCGGACTAATATTTAAACCATAATGCGAAACCACAGCTTCAGAGCTTACTGCCTGAGCTGTATTTATATACTTCTGAATAATTGCCTTTAAAATTTGTTGTTGTCTCTCAGTCATATTTATATTGCTATTATTAGCACTCTATTGTCTTGACTGCTAATTTTATTATAATCACCCTAAAATACGATGTCAAGAGTAAAGCTCTAAAACCAAAATGTAACGAGGTCTTTCCTCGTTACATTAAGCTTTTTGTTATGATAATTAAATTATGCTATACTAAAAAATATGATAAAAGTTTATAACACGCTAACCCGAAAAAAAGAAATTTTTAAACCCTTTAAGGATAAAAAAATTGGGATGTATGTTTGCGGTCCCACGGTTTATGGTCCTAGTCATATTGGTCATGCCAGGACCTATATTTTATTTGATGTAATTAGAAGATACTTAGAATATCGAGGATATAAGGTCAAGTTCATTATGAACATCACCGATATCCATGATGACATTATAAAAGAAGCAAATAAACAAAAAACTACAATAAAAAGATTAGCAGATAAGTTTACAAAACTATTTTTAAAAGACCTTGATTCTTTAAAAATAAAAAAAGCCTTCAAATATCCTCGGGTTACCGAACACATAGGAGACATAATTAAAATGATAGACATTCTGGTTAAAAAAGGTTACGGCTATGTAACAGAGGATGGCGTTTATTTTGATGTGTCTAAATTTAAAGATTATGGAAAATTGTCTGGAATAAAATTAAAAAAAGAAATAACTGGCACTAGAGTACAAACTGATAAATATGAAAAAGAAGATGTTAGTGATTTTGCTCTCTGGAAATTCAAAAAAGACAATGAGCCATCTTGGAAAAGTCCTTGGGGTGAAGGAAGGCCTGGTTGGCACATTGAGTGTTCAGTAATGTCCCAAAAATATTTAGGAAAACAATTTGATATTCATGGCGGAGCTAAAGATCTAATTTTCCCGCATCATGAAAATGAAATTGCCCAATCAGAGGCAGCTACTGAAAAAAAACCATTTGTTCGTTACTGGCTCCACTCGGGCCTTTTAACAGTTAACGGACAAAAAATGTCAAAATCTTTAAAAAATTATATTGAAATTCCTCAACTCTTAAAAAAATATAAACCTGAGGAAATTCGTTTTTTTATGACCAGTGCTCACTATTCTTCTCCCCTTGATTATAATGAAATGGCAATCGAAAAAACAAAAAATAGCCTGGAACGACTAAATAATTTTATCAAAGAAGTTAAAAACGGCAAAAAAGATGATTTAAAATTAATTAAAAAAACCAAGAAAGAATTTATTTCTGCTATGGATGATAACTTTGACACTGTTAAAGCATGGGGGGTTATCTTTTCTTTTGTTAAACAATGCTACAAAAAAAATATTGGCGGTAAAAAAACTTATCAATTGCTAAAAGAAATTAATGAGATTTTTGAAGTATTTGATCTCGGACCAGAAACAATACCCCAAAAGATTTTGTCTTTAGTTAATCAACGGGAAAAATACCGAAAAGAGAAAAACTGGGCAAAAGCTGATAACCTTCGAGAAAAGATTAAAAAACTTGGTTATTGGGTTGAGGATACAAATAAAGGCCCAAAGATTAAAAAAATCTAATATTCAAAATATTACTTTAATCCTCTCTGCCCGCTCCAATGAAAATTACCCTCGCGGGCTTTTATTAATTATTTTTTCTAACAAACGAAGACTTCTAACAAAAAACATTCCTCGTTACATTTTGGTTATTGTTCCTTGATTGTTGGATAATGTAACGAGGTCTTTCCTCGTTACACATTAGTCATTAGACATTAGGATTTGATTAGGTCAATTAGACATTAGACATTAGACATTGTTTGTATCTTATTTCTTATTTCTTATTTCTTGTTTCTTGTTTCTTGTTTCTTGTTTCTTGTATCTTGTATTTTGTATTTTGGTTATTGGTTATTTTATCTTTGAAGTATTTTCACTCTTCGAGTAATCGGAAACTCGTTGCATTGCTTTTGTCTGTAA
>Ga0190361_1000512_pt1 | contig 15423 bp, 10 predicted proteins | sample 48721845_MG_FD_161273 | JGI IMG/M metagenome (GOLD analysis project Ga0190361, IMG submission 161273) | Hydrothermal vent microbial mat bacterial communities from Southern Trench, Guaymas Basin, Mexico - 4872-18-4-5_MG | ecosystem: Environmental > Aquatic > Marine > Hydrothermal vents >...
AACCTTCTCCTCGCTCTGTCAAGGTATACCGCAAATCGCATCGTTTCTCAAGTGCATCAGCGGGAATAGCGTGATGTGTGGCGGTGAGCACTTCCTTGGCGTGTGGTGCCAGTTTTGCGGCGGGATTCTGTATCAGCAGCATCTCCGGCTGTGGTCCTGTGGGGTCCCAGACGACATAGAGCCAGTAGGTGTTTTTGAGTTGTTTTGCTTTGAGCCATTCGTTGTGAGTGAAGGAGACGGGTTGACCGCGGGCGCGTCCTTTGACCTCAATGCGCCGCACCTCATATTCCCCAGTTTGCGGGTCGGGTTGCCCTATGGAGCGGATGTCAAAGCCGAGTCCATACTCGCGGGAGACATCGTATGGTGTGCGCCCGTGTTTGCGTTCGTAATCCATAGCAATCCTCATTGCGGCGTGTTCGGATTCCTGCATTTCGCGCGGCAGTTGCAGCAGCGGTTCCGCAAGCGACGCCTCCTCGGCTGGCACCACAACAAGGCTGGCTATATGCGCTACACGCCCAGGACGCAAAACCGCCATATGGTCAAGCAGCCTTTTCTGCTCATTGTAGCGCTGCTTAAGGTCATCCATGTCCTGCTCCAGTCTGGCGATGGTGGGCTCAAGTCCTTCTTCGCCGCGGGACTGCCGCGCCCTCAAGTCAAGTAGGCGTCTCTGCAACGCCGCTGACTGCGCCCTGAATGTCATATCAAGATGCTCGCGGATAATCTTTTCCTGACGCTTGCGGTCTTCAAGAAGCGATTTGCGCTTGTGAGCCTGGAAATGCAGACGGACGAAATCGGAAGCGTGCTGCAGGTCAAACTCCGGCGCCTTCAGGTCGGTGCGTCTAAGCGGAATCAGCGAATAGATTATTTCAGGCGGGACAAGTTCCAAGCCTGATGCGTGCTCTTTGACGGCGACGAGTTGTGCGTGGACAAGCGCGTTGCGGGTTGGGTAGTCGCCGACGATTTCGGCGCGGAAGAAATGGAGCAGATAAACAGATGTGGCGGTCGGGTCGGCAAAGAACGCCACAGCACCGAGAGCATCCCTCAGGCGTTTTCGCATCACCTCTTCAACAGCGGCATAGAGCGGATGCGCAGGTGATAGGAAGACGGCATCGGCGTGGCGGTCGCTCGCAAGATGCTCCTTGTGGAAGGTGGATTTGTTGTAATGAGGCTCGGGTTTGCCGAATTTTCGGACGGCTTCAAGGCGGTCGGAACGGAGGTGTTGAGGGACACGACGGATGCGGAGTAAGCCATCAGCGCGGCGCTCAACCTCAAGCCCCGCTATCCTCGCCGCTTCCAGAAAATGCTCCTCCACAAACTCCGGCATCAAACGACGCTCTTCCGCCTCATAACGCTTCCGCTGCACAACGCTGAGGTCAACATAAGCGCGGGCAAGTGCGATGCCTGTCTGGCGCTCGTATTCTTTGAGGCGTTCTTCGGTCAGTTTCTGGATGCGCCCTTCGTAATCCTCAAGTCGGGCTGGATAAAGCGCCGCCTGCCGCAGCATCTCGGTTAGGTTCACCTCGTTCAGGTCAAGGATCTGCCCGATGATGTCGTAAACGCGGTCGGAACCGAGCGCCTCGCGCATCCGCTCCAGTTTCTCAAGTAAACGCGCAAGTATGCGTCCCTCAATTATCGGATGACCGTCCACGGAACGTTCAGCGACGAAATTGTAAACATAAACATCGCGGCGCTGACCGATGCGGTGAATGCGCCCCATGCGCTGCTCAAGGCGGGTCGGGTTCCAGGGAATGTCGTAGTTGATCATAAGGTGGCAGAACTGGAGGTTTATGCCTTCGCCTGCGGCTTCGGTGGCGACGCATATCTGGGCGGAGGTGCGGAACTTCTCTTGGGCTTCCTTACGCGCGCGGGGATCCATACCGCCGTGAATCGTGCAAACAGAATATCCCCAGCGCTCAAGATGCTCCGCCAAATACTGCATTGTGTCGCGATGCTCGGTGAAAATCAGCAGTTTGCCACGACCGTCCCGCAATTCAGCAAAACGGCTCTCCTGCAGAACCTCACGCAGACGGTTCAGTTTGCTGTCAGGCGCCTTTTTGTAGATTCCCTCCGCAAACGCAACCAGATTCTCAAGTTCAGCCACCTCCTCACGCAACTGCTCCATGTGCTCAGCCGTCGTGACGGTGTCTATCAGCATCTCTTTGTCGGCGTCGTCAAGGTCGCCTTCTTCCACCTCCTCATCAATCAGTCCCAGAAGTCGGGCGAGTTTTCTGCGGCGTTCGTCTTCTGGCAGCGATTCAAGTTGTTCAAGCAGTTCGTGCTGTCTTTGGAGTCGGCGTTCAAGGCTGCGGTATATGGCGTAAGTTGAGGAGGCGAGGCGGCGCTGGAGGACGGTGCGTGTGAGGGCGATACTGTGGCGCCGCGCACCCGTGCCGCCTACAAGGTATTGATTGAGATAGTCGGTCACGCGGCGATACAGTTCGTATTCATCGCGGGTAAGTTCAAATTTGACGGTAATACTGTGGCGCTTCGGGAAGAGCGGTCTGCCGTCAAAGTCGCGCAGGTCCTCCTTAAGACGGCGCAGGAACCAAGGATTGTCGCGCACCTGCAGCATAGAGATGCGGATACGCCGCTCCTCGTCTTCAGAACCGTGGAAGAAACGACGGTCGGGTAGCACATCAGGGTCCAAAAGACGCAGAAAATGTGAAAAGCGGTCCTCATCACCGTGATGTGGTGTGGCGGTGAGGAAAAGTAACATCAAAGTCGGACGCTTGGACAGTGCCTCAATCAGTTGGTAACGCTTTGTTCTTCTAATTCGCGGCTGTCCGCGGGCGACGGACTGCGTGTAGGCGGAACACTTGTGCGCCTCGTCAACTATCACCAAATCCCAGTCGGCAGCCCAGACGCGTTCCCTTACATTGGGCTGTTTGGCGTAGTCAAGGGAGGTGATGACCTGCGATTCGCGGCGCCACAGGTCAACCAGTTGGCGGCGGTCGTTCTCGGCGTTGATGATGATGAAGAATTCGTTGAAGAACCGCAGCATCTCATCCTGCCATTGGATTGTGAGCGGGGCAGGCACGATGACGAGCACCCGCTCAACAACACCGCGCAGTTTCAACTCCTTGAACAGCAGTCCCGCCATAATGGTTTTTCCTGCGCCGGGGTCGTCGGCGAGGAGGAAGCGAAGGCGTGGCTGCCGAAGCATCCTCCCATACACCGCTTCCAACTGATGCGGCAGCGGTATCACCCCAGATACGCTCACACCGAAAAACTCGTCATACGCCCAGGCGAGTCTAATCTGCTCTGACCGCAGAAGTGTGCGCACTTTCAAGCCATCTGCGGTCGCTGTGGTTGTTTGGTCCACCTGTTTAATCAAACCTTGGGTCTCTTCCTTCAGGAGGGAGATTTCCTCAAGGGAGCCGTCGTTTCGCTTGACACGGAGCCTTGTGACGCCGCCTTCAAGTGTAGCATCCACAATTTCAACTGGTTCAGCAAAATACCCTTCTATCCAAACCTTCCGCCCAACCAACCTTTGAAACAGCCTATTACGTTCGTCGGCTTTGTTCAAGGCCTAACTCCTTTGCTTAGGAAGAGCGCTTCATTTTATTAAACTTGGGGATATGTTGCGCCTAAAACTCGCATCCGACATTTTAATGCGAGAAAGTATGCATTCATACAAGGTTTTTCTCAAGCACCCTTACCTCGGTTCTTAAGATTTGCTCTGCTTCGGTCGTAGGTTCCGAAGCACAAAAAATGTCTCGCGTCCAGACTTGTCAGAGAGCACGCAAACACAAAGGGAACACCAAGTGCTGTTAGTTCAATCGTTTTCTCTCGGAATCCCGTGACTTTTTCTTCCCGAAAGCGCGTTATTAACATTACTCCATTCTGACTGAAGTGGGTTCGCAACGCCTCACGCACCTCTTCCCAACTTGTTCCTGCAGGTGGATATCTGGTGTGTTGAAACCAGTTGCTCTTTTTCTCATATGGGTTATCAGCATCTACCAAAGCGAATACGCACGGGCGTCTTATCTCACGATATCCTTTCACCCGAAAGTGTTCAGAAATATCGAGAAACTTTATTATTTGTATCGCTACTGCTTGGTAGCTAATCCCAAACTTGTTGCTAAGGGAACGGAGCAAGGCAATAGCGCCTTTCAGTGGGTGTTTCACCTCACATTCAGGCTCCAAAGCATCGTGTGACATTGTTGACAATGCCCGAAGTGGAATTAAGAAACCACTCGCAAATTCGTCGCAAAGGAATTCTTCTTTCATGCTTCGCTTTTCTGATTTTTTATCTACTATGTCCACAAAAACAAAGCACCGTCTATCCAAAACCGCGGATAATGCCTCTATCAATCTACCTTGGTTCACTGCCTCAATAAAAATATGCCCGATCTCATGAGCGATGCTGAAACTGTTAACACTACTCAACTTAATCTTGCCTCTTGGTCCAAAAAGCGTCTGAACGTAGCGTGCATGAATCCATTGCTCTGCCGGCAGAACTATCTCCAGGAACTTACTACCACCGATTTCACAGATGCAAAGAGAAGCAGACCGGGGAGAAAGGAACTTACCTCTCTCGGCGACGGAAAGACTTATGCCAAGCCATTCAAGAGCTGTTTGCCACCTAACCATTTCATACAAACGGAACCCCAATAAAAGTCGCACCAAGGTCCCCAAGTAGTTCGCCCATAGTTGGGAAAAGCGCATCTGACGAACTATTTTGCAAGCTTCTTTCTTGACCGTTGCCGATAAAGCCGCCCGTCCTATACGCTTTTCTATCCATTTCACTTCGTCCTCCGCTAAGCCAACTTTTGTCGCTTCTTGCCTTTGCAAACTTCGACCTCCCAGATTTCGCCTTTTGTATTCCACCTCACATCTATTACCATTGGACGCTGGCCAACCTTCTTTTGTAGGCGGGGCCGAAGCAGCAACGGGGAGTCAGTTCCTTTAGTGCTGGGTCCGTAATTTATTTGTCGTCGTATCTGATCAAGTTTCGCATCTAGTTTTGCTAAAAGCCCTGGCAAACCTCTTACCGCCTCAACAGAACCAAACTCATCAGGTACGGAAATGTTTACTTCCGCATCTATTCCTTTATCTTCCTTCCACTGTTTCACCTTCTCCTCCGCCAACCGTTTCACCACGTCACTATTATGTCGCCTCGCGAGATATAAGACTCGTCCCTTCAAATCCCCGATTGACTTGTCTTGTGGCCAACTACGCGCGTCTCGCGATATTTTGAACGCTGCCTCCTGGAGACGTTTGTCAAGTGTATCCAGATTGCGCAAAAATACAGCGAGCAACATTGCATCCTTGTTGGCGAAACACAGGGGACACCATTCGAACCTTTTAAGGTCTCCTTCAAGCAGCTCACCGTCCTTCCTTTCCACCCATAATAAAAGTGGAACTCGCAATCCTAAGCAGTCAAGCCGAAAGCAGTATCTTAGATAGTCATCAGAATCGCGATGGGCAAGAATTACCACCGTTCGTGCTCTAACGGCAGGTTTCACAAGTTCTTCTGTAACCTGGTACACAGCTTTCTCTGCAACAACAAGTATGAAACCGACTGCGTCGTTGTCAAAGGCTGACGAGCTATTGAAAGACAGCAAATATTGCCTTGGCTCCTCGGGGACTTCAATCACCGCGACTTTTACTACCCTTCCATTCACGCTCATTTGTCCGCCTCCATCAAAGGTTCCAGATTTCTGTTGCACGCACCTCTAGCTCCTCATATATTGCTGTTACAATTCGGTCCTTGACCAGACTCACGGCAGCTTCCTGCTCTTTAACCGCGACTATCGCAATTTGAAATTCCGTTTGAAGCATCCCTTCTAAGTGTTCCTCCAGAAGCCTACAAACAGGAATACCCTCTCTTTGGTCACAAACCACGACCAACCCCTTTTTTGGAACCTTAGTTGGCGGCAGCATACAAACGTCGACAAGTACTTCCGATTCTGGGCCACCAAATTTCCATTTTTCGCACACCCGGTTCACCACCTTGGTAATGTCGGTAGTGTTTGCTCTAATAGGTGCGCGTACCCTGAGAACAGATGCAGAAAACTCCTTTCTCAAACAGTTTCTTAGTTCAGTCTTGTGCCAATGCCCCTGGTTTTGCTTGCGGGTTTGGAGAGCCTTCTTGTATGCCATTACGAGAGGGTCATGGTCTTTATACTTGTCACAAAGATAGCTGCAGATTTCGAACATTACCGCCATTTCCTTCCGTCCTTGCCCTTGTTTGGCGTACTCAACAAGTTCCTCGCGGGCTTTCTTCAACATTTCAGATGACGCGTCCTGCCCCAATTGCCATTCTCGCCTCTTGTAAACAAACCAGCGTGCCAGCAGAGCCCCTTCTATAGTTTCTAATACATGAAACTCGGGACATTTGTAAAAGTTCTTATACATCCAATGCCTCAGATAAAGTAAGTCTCTAACGAGGCTTGCCCCGCGGAACCTGATAACAAGGTGACCTACGGGAGAGATGTCTATCTCGTCCCCAAATTGCTTGAGCCACTCCCCAGGTTCGGCAATCGGAGACAGAACAGACCCCTTTTTTAGACCCTTTTTCTCGTCTTCTTGTAGTCGTTCCAGGTAGGAGCGATCTCGGAAGATGTAGTCGATCTTGTCCGCGTCTACAGGCGCGTCAAGAATAGTGTCAAGCCAAACAAGAGGTGAACTACCGTCGCAAACCTTCGCAACGAATTTAATCAACTGTTCAAGGTCCTGAGCCCATCGTCCTGACTCTTTCGACAGTTTGTTGAGCAGCTCTTCTAGGACTTGCTGCCGGCGTTCATCGTGAGAGAATTTAACCTTTCTAAAGTCCGGGTCGCGTTGAAGGAAATAAAAAGCCTCGTCTGCCAAATGCGACAAAGGAAAATGGCTTATGTCGTGAATAAACCCAGCGAGCGCAGCCGCTGATTCCAATCTTTTACGCAAATCGTGTCCTTCTTCGATCCCCTTCTTGTCCAATATTCTCTTGGTCAAGAACCATGACACGAATCCGCATCCCAGACAATGGTTTTCACGCGAATCTACGGGGTTCCGTAGCGCCTTAGGGTCAACCCAAAAGGCTTTCGTAGCAATGCAACTCCATTCTTTGAGGCCGCATGGTAACTTTTTCGCTAATTCTGAAACTTTGTTCCACAAGAAGTCAAACTTGCGACGGAATTCCTCGAAGTACTGGGACATTTCACCGTCTGATTCCGACCAGAGTCTATCTCCCAAGGAACTTTCTTCGTCTGCACACAGATGTGGTATCTCTTCGGTGTCCGTGTCAAGATTCTTCTCCTGAAAGAACGCTAACGTTTTGCCAATTATGATGTAAGGAGAACCCTTGCCTGCTTGTGAACGCTGTTCCATCCGTGCTTGCAGTAGTTTCCTCGCATATAAATTCGACAGGGCGATCTGTCCCTCCGACAGATCTTCGCCTCCTTTGTCATCCTTGACCTTCATATAACAGAATTCTGTTCGTAAGAAGGGTTTATTGCTACACGAAACTACTCCTCGTAGCATAAAGTGGAGCAGCTCTTTTTCTACCTCTTCCCCTGCTACCAGCCGAGGATACAGCCAAGAAATGATGTCCAACCTATGAACGTTCTCATCTCCAAGCAGCCGCTGCAGTGCCAATGTCTCCAGACCGTCAAAATTGAATGTAAACACGATTCCAGGGAACTGAGAAAACATTCGACAGAACGACGCAAGAGAACAAGGTTTGTTCATTTCTTTACACTTTTCATTTACAGACTCGTCGCCTTGCGAGCCACAAATTATCAACAGCGGTAGTCCCTTTTTTCGTGCTTCATCTACCAGTGAGTTTGATATAACAGCATCCCACGTACCGCTATGTCCTATGACAACAACAGAACGGACAATATTTAGAATGGGTAATAACACACTTCGTATGATTGCCTCTTCCAGACGTGTCTTATGGGTGACGCCTGGCATAACAAACCAGGGAATCATTTCCTTGCCGCCGCAAAGCGGACACGTCTTGTCGTCTTCACGGTCGTTAGCGAGTGGAATCTGGAACATTCCGCCACACTTTTGGCAAAGTAAACTTAAGGCATCTCCGGCTGCCTTAATAACTACAGTATCTCCCCCAGCGTCTATTCGACGAATCAAGCAGTTCTGGCCGTTGCTCTTGCTGACGAAATTGTCGCGCGCCTGCCTAATCGTATCGGCCCAGTTTTGGAAAGACCTTCTAAGTGCCTCAACCTTTTCCTTTCCCTCGGCGAGCATGGCACGGATAATCGTGCGTAGGTCTTCGTCATGGAATCCACTATTCCTGGCTAGCTCTCGCCTCATGAACTCAATCGAGGGAATCTTATCACTAACACAGGGAGTGCCTCTGGAAAGCCCTGCTCCTACTAAGTAGAAAACAGGCGAGGTTATCTGGATTTCTGTAGCCATCTTTGTTCACCTCATGTGGTCCTACGGAATACTTGACTGAAATTCTGCACATATTGTCACAAGTATGTAAAACGTAACGATAAGCTCCGCTGTGGAGGAATGGGCTTGTGGACGTTCTTTTCACTGCTAGCCCAAGACACAAAATCCCCTGATGGTCACTCGTTTTCCAGACAATAGGAGTGGCAAGATGTTGCGGAAGTGCAAGATTGCCTGTCTTACGGCTTGCTCGCCGAGTTTTACCGGGTTCAACACAAGGTCGTTCATAGCCTTCCTTGAAAAGCGCCTTTCTGGTAACGCCTGTCAGACTACCTCGCTCCTGAAAGGGGTTCAGCAGAAACTGTAAAGTAACAGGATTCCGAGCGAACGGCTCAACTCCTCTACTTTTCACCTCCGCCCAGAACCTAACCGGGTCAACTCCTCTACGCTTGGCAAACTTGCGTATGTCGTTCTCTTGTAACGGCAACATTTCGTAAACGCTCACAATTCCGTCCGCATCCTCTTCGCTTCCCAAGTGACCTCTCCACAACTTTTCCAACCGGTCGTGCATGTAACTTGACCACTCTGAAGTGCGACACACAAGACGAAGTTTGAGTCGGTCAAGCGGCATCCTACCCAAAACATCGATAAGCACATCAACAATGTTTCCGATTCGGAGGCGGCATTCATCTAGACTGTCAAGAAAGAGTTCTAACTCATAGTTTCCTTGACGCCATTTCCTAATTTCTTCGTTGTTACGAATTTTTTCTTTTAATCCTACATCGGTAGTTACGCTACGCAGGTCAATACAGTGGCAATGATGCTTGGTCTCCCCGCGAACGTATTGCTGAACGCAGGTGGTTTTGCCTATCCCCGGCTCGCCTATCAACACAAGACACCGCTTCTCCGCTAACTCTGCCAGGGTGTAGCCATCGGGACTAAGACACAGTTCGACTGCTCCTGACAAGGGCTTCCAGTGCCGCATTACCTTCACTTCTTTCACACACATCCTGCCACTCCTACCCTTTCTTCAAAGCAATACTAATCCGTAGTAAGCGTCCTGTCAACTTAGGCGTCGTCTTGCCAAGCGCCTATAGGAAGTAAAGACCCTTTTTCCCGGAAATAATTCAGAGGGGCCTTTCTTGCACTTCTGAGGAGGTGTATGGCGATTGCGATGTTGGGCAATGGAACGGGGAATGGAATTACGGACATTTAATGATATCCCTAACCAAAATTTGAAATGACCTGATTACAGCCAAATTATGTCACAGTTCTATCATCCGTCAAAAATAAACTCTCTAATCTCGCTTGCGTAGGCGTCCAATAACCTAACCTCCTAATATTCAACGCTCTGTGAACTCGCCTATAACCTCCCTCACCTCCTCTATGTCCCCGAAACGATGAACCCAAATACCTTGCTCCTCAAGCGTTCCGATGAAACGCTCCACCACGCCGTTGCACTCAGGTTCGCTAACATAAATTAGGTGTTGATTGCTCGCCATAGCATATATGCAGTAGCAGCTCTGCTGCGAACACTGCGACTGGAAACTTTAATCGCAGTGACTTCAGTCTAACTACAGTGCACTGTAGTCGCTCGTCTTAATTCAATAATTAAAGACGCTTACGGCGGTAAGAGAGGAGCACACGCGCTATCTCCGCCAACGCCGCCACCCCCTCTTCGTCCAACTCCTCTATCGCGGCGGATAACGCAACATCATCAAGACTTCTAAAACTTGGATTGCGGTCATAGAGGAAAAGCATCGCAGGCTCAACATCAAGTCCATGCGCGATTTTGAGAATATTACGGAGCGTGACATTACGCTCTCCACGCTCCACCGCTCCAAGTGATTTGGGGTCAAGTTCCGCCTTGGCGGCTAACTGCTCTTGCGTCATTCTACGCATAATACGCAGATCGCGCACACGCCTGCCGAAATACCGCATCTCACCCTGCAACCACGCCTCAACCTTGCGTCTCATACCTACCCCTAACCCCTGAAGCGTGGGCAGTATAAATGAAAAAGTGACACTTTGACACCGCATAGATACGTCATTTTCTATTGACAACGGGCACATATGCCATATCATTACTCCTGTCGGCTGCTTCTACGCCCGACCGGCTGGGTTGGAGGGGAAACAGATGCATCGTCGCTGGTTGTTCGTTGTGGTTGTTGTGCTGGCGTTTGCTGGTTGCGGTAAGAAGAAGTCCAAAAGCAAGGTAGCGCCACTTGAGATTGTTACAACATCACTTCCTGATGCTACAGAGGGGAGTCCCTACAGTTACACTGTTCAGGCGCAGGGAGGCAACTCTGCAAATTATTCCTGGAGTGCAACAGGGCTTCCGTCGAGGCTTTCTATCAATCCTACAACAGGCGTTATAAGCGGCACGCCGGATTGGGGAACCTCTGCGGGTTCTCCCTACAGCGTTGTTGTGACGGTAACAGATGGCACTCAGACAGCGGACAGGTCGTTCAGTCTTGTTGTAAATATGGCGCCGTTTGAGATAACGACAAGCAGTCTGCCGGATGTGGCTGTGGGAGCGCCGTATTGGGTTCAACTTGAGGCGCGGGGTGGCAGGCAACCCTACAGCAACTGGCGTCTTGTAGCAGGACAGTTGCCGCCAGGACTTTCAATCAACCCCAGTTCAGGGGAGATATCTGGCTATCCGACGGCGGGGGGAACATACAGTTTCACGGTGGCGGTGGATGACGGGAGCAGCCCTGCACAGACGGTGCAGAAAGGGCTTTCCATCACAGTTAAGGTCGCTGCGTGGACGGTGATGGTCTACATCAATGGCGACAACAACCTTGAGGAAGCGGGCATTACGGACATCAACGAGATGGAAGAATCTGGTGGTTCAACATCTGATGTGAATATCGTGGTGCAGTTTGACAGGCATCCCGACTATGACACTTCAAACGGCAACTGGACCACCTGCAAGCGCTTTTATGTGAAGGGTGACAGCACATCAAGCATCGCGTCGGAGGAGTTGGCGGACTTGGGTGAGGTGGACATGTGTGCGCAGGCGACGCTGCAGGACTTCCTTGAATGGGCGATGGGGCGGTTTAAGGCGCAGCATTATGCGCTCGTGCTGTGGAACCACGGAATGACCTGGATGGTTTATTCGCAGGATGAGACGGACAACAGTTATCTGACATGGCAGCCGGTCTACAACGCGATATACAACGCATTGCAGGCGACGGGGTTGCAGAGACTTGACCTGTTAGGGTTTGATATGTGTCTTGTAGGATGTGTTGAGACGCTGGCGGCATTTTACGATGTGGCAGAGATACTTGTGATGTCGGCGGAGACAGAACCCGGCTTCGGCTGGGACTACAAAGCGAGTCTGGGGTATCTGAGGAGCAATCCTGCGGCGAGCGGTTCTGACCTTGCCAGCCGTATCGTGAACGACTATGCTGCGGCGTGTCAGCAGAACGGTTCGGAGAAGGCGACCCTGATTGCGCTTGACACCGCAAATGCGGCGCAGTTTTTAAGCGACCTTGACTCTGTGGCGCAGCACCTGCAGAACAACATCTCGTCTGTCGGCATGGACCTTGGATATGCGCGCTACTATGCCGATACCTTCTCCGACACGCAGAGCAGCAACGACACCGCCGTTGGTCTGGCTGACCTGCTATACACCCTTTACAACATCACAAGCGATACAACACTGCAGGCAAACATTCTGCTTGCGCTGCAGTCGTTGACGAACATGGTGATTGAGTCATATTGCGGCAGTTGGCACCAATACTCCGGCGGGTTCTCCATCTTCTTCCCGAAGGATTACCAGACCTACAACAATTATTCATCCGCGTATCAGAGCACATGGCTTGCCAGCCAATACAGTTGGGATGATATGCTGGTCGCCTATTATGTCTACGCTGCCCTTTGGACGCCCGATATAGACATAACCAACCTGCAGGCGTCAGGCACAACAGCCACCCCTTCAAACCCTGTGCAAATTACGGCAACCCTGACGGGCAACGGGATAGTCAATGCCTGCTGCCTTCTGATGCGTCAAAGCGGCTCAAGACTCTACTTCTATATGTATCTGCCAATCCAAAACACCCAAACCCTGCCCAACGGCAAAGAGATTGGCAAATGGCACACATCAACGGCATGGTCTCTTTCCTGGAATTGGGACGCAAAGTCAATACTGATAAGCGACGGCACAACAGCGACATTTGTGGGGCACGATGTTGTTTCAGGTCTGGGCTATGTAGCATACGGCAGGCTCAGTGTTGACGGCGGCACAATGTGGTATGATTGCGAAGCCTACTTTGACATCTCTGGCAATCTTTTGGCGTTTCAAGTGTATGTGCTCGGGCTCGTCGTTGAGTATATCCCGCAATCAGGTGACCTGTTCCAGCCGCTTCACACATATGTGGACACATCAAGCGGAGGCACATACGACGAATACGGCGCTTCTATGGCGGCTGATAAACTCAAGATGGTTTACGGGCAGGTCGCATCGGGCACTTTCCTCTGCGGTTTCTACGCCGAAGACCTGTTCGGCGGCAATGATATGGAATGGACCTACATAGATGTGCCATAGATCATTAGGAGGAAGCAGATGTTCAAAAAGGGGTCAGGGATGATGGTTTGCCTTATTTCTGCGCTGTTAGCAGCAGGCTGTGTGACAGCGCGTGCCGCGACCTACAAGATGGTGGAAGCGTCGCCGTGGGTCGGTTACGAAGATGCGTGGCTGGCGGTCGTGGACGCCGTGAGCGAGCGGTTTGATATAGAAGTTGTGGACAAGGACTCAGGCTACCTGCGCACAGCGTGGAAACAGTATACCAAATTCCTATCACAGTATAGAACAAGATGCGTGGCAAAGGTCGTCAGCAGAAAACCATTCAGAGTGAAGATTAAGGTAGAAAGGCAGGAGTATGATAGTCTTACAGAAGAGTGGGTTCCTAAGGGGAACCACACACAACTTGAGAGCGAGATACTGGCGGACATAAGAGGACGGTTGCACAAACGATAGAGCGGTGGGAAGTAGCGCGATTAAGAAGTGGCGCATCCACCCTTGCACTCAACCTCGTCATCCACTTCTGAAGCAGTGTTTCCTTACTAACAACGCTGCGGGGAAAGGTTTGGCGGAGGTTAAAGGTTACAGAAGTGTGACAAACAACGGACGAAATGTTGTATACTTTGCAAAGACACAAGAGGAAGTTTTGCCATGACAATAGGAGGTCCCAAATTTGGGCGCTTATCGCCACAGCATATCAAATTCATACGAGAGGTGTTCGGGCTGAAGCCTCATGAGTTGGCACGATTTTTGGGCGCTGCACCACGCTCCGTCTATCGCTGGGAATCGGGTGAATTACCGGCCCAAGGAACGCAGCGACAGGTTTTGGAGGGGCTCTACGGCATAGCGTGTGAGGTGGAGCGTGCGCGGCGGAACAACGACAAGAAAGCACTGAACTTTATGGAGAAGGTGCTGCCGTTCCTGTTAGGAGTGGGTGTTGGTGCGGGACTGGCGTGGCTTTTCTTGCAACTACTGCAGCGCAGTGAGGAGAAATGACGATGTGTGCGGTGGGTGTTTTCCCAAAGATTGCGGCTGTATATCCTGAGCCACTCCGCGTAGCGGTGTTTGCATCTATGGGAGCGCCTATACCAGTAAATGCGCAGTTGCCTGTCAGGAAGGACCGTAAGCGGGAAAAGGACGACCCGTTATATAAATGCTTTCGCGAATTTGTTCTCGCCTTGCTGTCACCGTTCATTGCGGGGCTGGTGGTGTTGGGATTTGCCATTGTCTTTGCGGAGGCGGCAGAGAAGGGTGAGAGGAGCGGTCTACCGTTGGCGCAGAGGGCACTCCTTGACGCGCTTGCATGCTGGGCGGCAGATGAGACCGTCTCGGATAGCACAAGAGTTGGAGGCTCGTTATGAAGGCACCGCGTATGATTGTGTTCACAATCTATGCGCGATACAGTTCTGACCTGCAGAATCCGCGCTCCTGTCAAGACCAGATAGCACTTATCCTGCAGGATGTGCGCAGACGCTTTCCTGATTGGATTCATTGTGCACAGTATCCTCACTTTACTGACGAGGCGGAAACAGGGCGGAGTGTTGCGCACAGAGCCGGATTTCGGAAGATGATTCACATCGCTACAAGTCCGAACTGTCCGTTCAATGTCATACTGGTTGAGGACTTAAGCCGTTTTGCGCGTAACAGGGAGGAAAGCATCCGCTACAGACGCCTGTTGCAGGAGCATGGGGTGCGTGTCTTGAGTGTCGCAGATGGCTATGTGGACGAGGAAGACGAAAGCGGTTTGTGGCTTCTGGGAATTAAGGAACTCAAGGCGGAGGCGGACAGTAAGGAGATAGCGAGACGAACAAAGCGTGGTATGGCGGCTAAGGCGAGGAACGGTTACTGGTGCAGCGGTAGACCGCCATACGGCTACCGCAGGAAACCCATTTATCACCCAGAGAAGAAGGATATAGACGGCAACCCGCTGCGGATAGGCGTGCGCCTTGAGATTGAGCCTGAAGAAGCGGAAATAGTGCGGAAGATATACGAGATGTATGTGCAGGCTGGATTTGGGTTCAGACGGATAGCACGCATACTGAACAGCCGTGGGATACGCAAGCGCGACCGCTCGGGCGACCCAGGCGGCACCTTTGCCCCAACAGTCGTTCGCTCTATTCTTAAAAACCCAATCTACAAAGGGTTGCTGATATGGAACCGCACAAAGGACATTCTGACGCGTGATGGTAGGCGGCTGAAGAGACCACTTCCACAGGAGGAGTGGGTGGTGTGTGAGATACCGGAGTTGGCGATAGTGAGCGAGGAGTTGTGGGAGGCAGCGCAAAAAAGGTTTGAAGAGAACAAGAAGTTATCAAAAGGTGTGGGCAAAGGGACGAACAAGGGGGTTGCCCGACCGCGGATGACGAGTTTTCTGCGGGGGTTGGTGGAATGTGCGGAATGCGGAGCCAAGTTTGTGGTGCGCGGCAGCCGCGGCGGGTCGCATTACCGCTACTTCGTCTGCGGCAAACGCATACAACGCGGCGAAGCCGTCTGCTCCAACAAAACATCCATCCGCGTTGAGCGGCTTGAGCAGGTGGTGATTGAGATGCTGAAGG
>Ga0190361_1000515_pt1 | contig 15365 bp, 21 predicted proteins | sample 48721845_MG_FD_161273 | JGI IMG/M metagenome (GOLD analysis project Ga0190361, IMG submission 161273) | Hydrothermal vent microbial mat bacterial communities from Southern Trench, Guaymas Basin, Mexico - 4872-18-4-5_MG | ecosystem: Environmental > Aquatic > Marine > Hydrothermal vents >...
CACATATGGTCTTAAATGTATTATATTCAATTCTCTAGGAATGATGTACCTTATCTTAGGTTTACAGAGACAATCAATACCATACCTATACAAATGTGTCATCTCAATTAGACCAGACATGAGTTTGTAGACCTGATCCTGTGTAGGAGCACCAGCTCCAAAATGCCAATCCCTATCACCTAATGGAAATAGCCACGCATAACCATATGGTCTACCATAGATGTAGACATAGTCTGAATCAAGATCATCAACAATTATTCTTTTTTCTATTGTAAATAAGAATCTATCCTCAGTAATCCTATTACCTACCATCTCCATAACGTATCTACTTGTACCTGTAGCATCTACTATCAGATTTGCACCATCCATATCTCCTTCAGAATATTTATATCTTAGTACGATGTTACTCTCAAGATCTTTCCACAGATCCGATAACCATCTAGGTCTATCAAATATTACGACATTCTCCATTTTTGTTTCCACCCCATTGATTATAACTCTACTTGGTTTAGATATGATGTACTCCTCGAAATCATATCCTATTCGCTTTGCATATTTTTTGGCTAAATCATACATTATACCCCAAGCACAATGACACAATGGCTTACCTCTCTTCTCATATATCTTAAAATCTATTCCTTCATCCAAAAATAATTTACCTAGATATGTTCCACCCATCCCTGCCCCAACAATATGAATCATTTGTCTCACCTATCAGGATCACTTAAACTGACCCACTCGATCTTTCTACCTTTTTTCATGATGTACTCTACATCCTTGATTTTATTTATATCCTCAGACATAGGAAATTCTAATTCTCTATCAAATGTCAGATCCCTAACGTATATTTTTCCTTTATTTCTGTCTATATCTATCATTATACTTCTAGTCTCAGTATTTAGATCATATATACTGAGTTCCTCGGGATTTATCTGTGAAAACAACTTCCATAACGCTATATCGTAATCACAATTGGGACATCTAAAGTAGATCCAGTATCTCTTATCTGTTGTCACCTCATATAGACCATCATCGTGTTCATATAGACCAAATAAACCTTCACTCAAAACAGAACCACAATTGATACACTTTACTTTATTTCTGATCTCTCTGAATCTACTAAATAAATCCTCAATAGTATATACAAATAGACCGTCGTAATGAGACATAATTCTCACCCCCATAATTTTATTTGTTAATTCGATCATCTTCGTAGATCTTCCCCCAGTCAATCCTTTGCCATAACCTGTCCCAAATATAGTAGATTACCGCTGCACCGATATAATAAAATGTCATTATTGTTGTTGCCTTTTCTACTGAGTCTGTGACCCAAAAAGCCATAATCCAAGCTATAATAGATACAATTATCCTATATCCGATAGCCTTTACTATACTTCTTTTTCTAGATTCGATATATTTCATCAGGTCACCCCACAAATATAAGTGATATAAACATCATTATCATCAGTAGTCTCGCTAAACATCTAATACAAATCTCATAATATCTATCAAAAAATATTGGAATCAATATACTTAGTAGAATTCCAAAGAACACAACTTTTGTTATGTATGGTATATTAGATTCAAAAGACAATAAGAAAGTGATTGATAATATTATAAATGCTAAAATTCTTGAATTACCAGAACCAATCTGTAAGGGTATGGTTTTGACTCCAGCTATCTTATCGGCTTCCATATCCTGTATCTGTACTCCTATATTAAAAGCCATCGTTGTTAGTCCAAATGCAACAGCAAAATCTAAGAGATACGGATAAGATGACATATATGCAGCAACAGTGTAAGTTGTACATAAAGCCACATTACCGATTATATCCCGTCTGGAGAATACATTATATACATATCCACCTATGAAACCGATTATAGCTATTAAATAGAATCTATCAAGTATAATCAGAATCAGAACAAGAGTCAATGTTAGAAGCAACAGATAATCTGATATCTCTCTGGCAACCATTATATCTATCTTTCGTGACGGTAGAGGTTTCCAAGGTTTATTGATCCTGTCCTGTCTTACATCCATAATTTCATTCATGAGATTGAAATACATATTACCAAAACCTATAGACAACAAAATCAGAATAGACTCAAGCGAACCCCATTTACCAGTATAATACATCAGAGAGAATGAAGCCAAAAATCCAAGAATCAAAAGAGGTGGTCTAAACAACTTGATCCAATCATTCAACTCTCTCATATCGCATCAACCTAAACATCTTCAAGTATTTCTTATATGGTTCTGAATTATAAACATCAGATATATTTGTCTCTTCATTCTCTACTAAATCCGTCATCTTTTTCAGATAATTTATAGCTGCCCTGGGAACCATATTGTAGTAGGGACATCTCCTAGGTAATGTTGGTAGATAAATATATTGTTCAAATAGAATACACTGTCCACTATCTTTATCGTACCAGAAACACGATTTACATCTGACTGGCATATTTCATCCAGCCAAATCCAGAAGTTCTGGATACCTTTTAGTCAATTCATGCCAAGCATCAGGTGATAATACAGCCTTCAACCATCTACTAGCCCATTTTGCTACATATCTCTCAGAAATGTCCTCCGGTTCTACACCAAGTTTCTTAGCCAGTTCCTCTCTGAATTCTTCAGCCAAACCTCTGACTTGTGGTGGTAATTCCTCCAGTAGTTCCGGATTACTTCTTACGAGTCTTGGTAGATTTCTAAGTCTAGGAAACACCAGTTCGAGAGCCAATCTAGTCTCTCCAATCTTATTTAGTATTCTACGTTTAGTCACTCAAACCACCTCATAATATTTTTATTTTATGGGGTATTTAAACTTTATTCAATCCTAAATCTACTCTCACCTATGGTAATCGTATCGTATAGGTCTTTAATTGTTTTGAATTTTCTTAAATCTGCCAAAACTACTAATCCCATCCTTCTTAACTCATCTCTGTACAACTTTTTTCTCAAAACCGGAATGTGATCGTGATATTCATCGAGTTTGATATCTCTCAACTTATTAGGACCTTCAGTCCAAATCTCAAGTCTACATCTAATTCTTGATACATTTCTAAATACTATTTGAATCTCCATAAGATCTCTAAACGGTAAGAAATGGAATGTGAAGTATTGATCGTACGCATATTTCCTATCATCAATTCTTACGGCTCTATTGTAAACGTATTCGAGTATATCTTCTACACTCGGATCAATCAAGGTATCTATGTTTTCTTCAACGACCTCCTCAGAAAGAGAGACTCCCAATATACTCCTCAAATTCTCATCTTTAAGACTTCTAAGTCCTATATCATGAATTATATTGAACCAAGTTCCCCTAATTTTATAGATACCATCCACTATGTGTCGACCAAAGATTCCCTCTGGGAACTTCTCTAAGATGACGTAATAGACCGTCATAATATCATTCTCCACTCCCTTTCTTCTATTTTATTGTATCCATACTCTATCTTAAGTTTTACGGACACGTTTCTGTCTTTATCAACATGAAAGATATAATTTAGGACAACTACTTTTTCCAATCCTAGATTCTGACGTAAGAAAGGATAGAGTTCGTATATCCCTTCTTCGTTCAGATTCTCAGTCAGAAAATCTTCATTCTCCTCATAGAATTTCTGACGAATCAGTGCAGCGGTTATGTAGATATAGTAGATCCTGTTTGAGTGTATGACTCTCTGTCTAACGTAATCCAGACACAAGTCAGCAGTAACATCTATTATCGTATCTAGATTGCCCTCATACGTCCAGTATCCATGAGAACCGACACAAACGTACCACTTGGTCATAATTTATCACTCATACTCAACGAGTGTTCTGAATTCTGTCTGTTTAGGTAGTTTCATGATAACATCTTTAAATGAATCAAATTTACATAGATCTCGGATCTTCTCTACACCCACTCTGGATAACGAATCGTAATCAAACATCAACATGTCGTAATCGTATTTCTCGCTCTTTCTGAACTTCAAACTTATCCAATCGATGTCCAACAATCTAACTATATCGATTCTCTTTGTCTTTTTTGCAGTCATTATCTGTCTTCCTGTCATGACCGGTAAGGTAAATACTATCTTCAATAGATAGAAACTCTTACCATCATAAACGAAATCCGGTGTATATATGAATAACTGTACCTCTGTTCTCTTCTTTCTGAGATATCCGATATAGATAGAGTCCGTCTCAGCCTCCCTGTCCTCATAACTCCTCTCTATTAACTCTCTAACTCCTTGTAATTTCTTTTCTCTGAAACTATTGTATATCTCATCTATATGTTTCTCCATAAATTCTTTTGTCATCGTCCAGAAATATACTCTGAATCTAGTTGGTAATAATCCAGGAGCTTGTTCAAAAGACTCAAGTATATAAACTGTTATCAGATTACAGAACTTTCCCCTAGTTGATATTATTCCCTTTGCCTGTTTTATTCCCTCATACACATCTCTATCTCCGAAGATCGTATAATAAACCGTCATAACTTACCACCTCTCGATCGGTACTGCTTCTGGTGCTATTATTCTTAGAACTTCCTCGAGAGTGTCAAATCTGTATAGGTCAGACAATTTGTTTATAGATAGTATATTGAGTTTCTCTTTCCCAATCTCATAAACTATAGATGATAACTCTAATTTTGGAGATGTAATTCTCAGACTCAGAATATCCATATCTCCAATATCCTCGAGTGTAATGATCCCTACAAGTTTACTTTGTGGAATACTCGAAAAAAACATATCAAGTGTGCAGATTTCGAGAGTCTCTATTCCACCTACATTCAACTTATGATAACCATCACTTATTGTAGGAATTATAAAGATTTCATTAGGATCATACAGACTTCTTGCTATCTCTACATCTACCTTGTAAACTTGTTCCTTTCTCTCACGAGAATTTATAAGCAAAAATTCACTTAAATCATCGGGATCTGGATTCCTTATGAGGAGATCATATATCTTCGTTATATTCTCTTCAACAAAATCCTCTCTCAGTATATAGAAAGTATATATGATTATCGCTTCCGGTAAATTGATATACTCTTTCCTAGAAGATTCTATACATCTACGAATTGTGACAGATACACACTGAAACAATTTACCTCTAACCTTTGTTATTTCCTCTGGATTCAATAAAAGTGGATCAGGTAAGATATAGTAGACCGTCATGTCTCTATCGTCTCAAAAATATGTAAACTTCATCTTTTCTCTCTCGTAGTATATAACTTCACCAAATGGGGGTTTATAAGCTCTCTCTGGTGGTTGTGTACAGACCCATATCACCTGATATGGTGGAGGAACCGATGGAAAACACTCTGGTCCAACCTCTAGATCTGTAAAGTAAACCAACACATCTGGTCTAAACCTCAATCTATCAATGAGTATAAAGACCGGATTATAGTCTGTTCCAAATCCCTGTCTCCAAAATTCAGGAGGGATCCTTTGTCCTCTATGCCTTAAAAGAATATAATCATTCCTCTCTGGAACGTACTGTACCATTTCACCGTCCACTAATGCTCGATTGTATGTTTCTATATGATCATCACAAATTACAACCAGAAGTTCATATCTCTCAAATGAATTCAGAATACCTTGAACCTCACTCACAAAATCTATAAATTCTTTCTCTGTTATGGAACCTGAAGTATCTACTGCCACAGCTGCTCTGACAACTCTCTCATACATTCCTGGTAGATACAGTCCAAGAGATCCTAACTTCTTCTTATCTGGTGGGTACCATGTATAATCTTCTCGCCCACTTCCCATTATAGCGTATTTCATGTATCTAGACAACAATGTCCTCCAATCGAGTTTTGGAGTCAAAATCTCATCAATAATTCTCTCCAAACCTGATGGTACCCTAGCTATATTGTAACCTTTTACTATTCTATCTTCTAACTCTCTATAGAATCTCCTAGCCTCCTCTGGATTTCTGGGGACACCATAGACATCATCTACTGGTACTGTTACTCCCTCTCCACCCCTTTCTTCACCTGGATATGGTGGACCTTCGCCCGGACCTGTCGGTAGACCTTGTAATCCTCCTATATTTCGAGGAAGTCCGTATTGTTTAAATAAATAATCATATACCTCTTCAGTAGTCATCCCTCTGAACTTGGGATCATAACAGAATTCCACTGGTTCTCCACGACCCTCCTTGTTCCATCTCTGACCCGGGGGAGCATTCTCATCATAGTAATATCCTCTCGGTACCGTAGCAATCCCTAGATCTTCGATCATTACATTTATCACGTAGTCCTGTGCAATATTCCAAAGTTTCCATTCAGGGGTTCCAGGTTCGATACCTCTTAAAATTGCTCTTTCCTTACCTAGTAGAATTTGATGAAAAGCCTCATGTGCAAAGACAAACAATAGATCAGGTGGTACTGTCTCTCTCTTAAATATCCTACGAACTGGTGTAGGACCTACTATTCTTTTGGTTTCTTCTTCACCTATTATAACACTGGCAAATTCTGGATTAAAAAGTATACGTTTTCTGTTAAAGTCTATAGCAGCCGTCTCGACTTCATCACTAAGTTCTATGACAAAATCTTGTATCAATATAGAGAGAAACATATGTCTAAGTGCAAAATTTTTCCTAGCATCGTAGATCTTTTTGATGATATAATCCTCATCTATCATGACCATAACATCACCTACGTGATCGGTTCTCCATACTTAAACAGAAAGTCAAAAATATCAGTAGTTTTCTTAAATCTTGACAAATCTCTGAATACACGTATACCATATTTACTGGGATCTTCTATTCTTTTAAAACCCTCAAGCATATCTATATGTGAAATTTCATCGATTCCTATATTCTCTATATCTGCAAATTCATCAATTGACTTTTTAGGTTCGAGGAGGATTATCATTCGATATGGTCTTTCTAAACAATCTGTTTGACCTACACCTATTGAGATCGTATGTTCATCAGTATCAACTGGTATTATGTATGTTATATCTATACAAAATACGTCATTCAGTATGTAAACTCTATCTTTTTCTTCTTCCTCTATACATCCTATGTTATCATAGATTCTCTTAAACTCCGTAAGTATACCTGCATAACTATCCTCTGTACACGATCTCACCAGATCATCATATAATTTATTTCTTGATATATAATTCTCTGTTACAACTATGGTATCATAACCAATCTCATCTATCCTGACTTTCCTAAAGAACTCCACTGCTCTTTCTAGACTCACATACAAGGTATGATAAAAAGTACCTGTGACCTTAAATAATTTTGGTCTCTCAAAGTCTTCGATAGGTATTTTTGTCAGAGAATATCCACCACTGAGACTACTGACCATATAGTATACAGTCATTACGGGTCCTCTCCAAAGTCATACTCAGCTATTACGAGTTCCTCCCACATCCGTTTATATTCATCTTCCATCATCCTATCGAATTCTTCCCACTCATCCTCTTCATCATTTGCTGCAAGTATACCAAACCCAAATATCCCCTTATCTCTCCTCCTGAAAATCACCTCCCATCACCTCTTACCTCTAAAACGTCTGACCATATCATCAAGTAATATCATCCATACCCTGACTATATCAGGTGGTATTTCTACTGGATGATCTTTGCTTATATTCTCAAGGTACTTCAGATAATTGTAGGTATTCTTGGCGACTGTCGCTGCAGATAATTCTGGATGTTTACCCATGATTTCGATTGAACTAATTACTATCATTGATAGAACATCGATTCTTCTGAACTCTGTTCCTTCTACGGTCACAGTCGGTGGTATTTCTTCTAATGGATCAACTTTCTCACCACGTACAATTCTTTCAACCATCTCATCCACAGGCAAAATTCTCTCGATCTTTCTGTACATCAAGAAAATCCTACCAGTTTTCTTCCCCACCGAACCTGTAACTAGTGCCTCAAACTCATCCTCAGTGTAGGTCTTTTCTTTCTCATATCTCTTCAGATAGATATCAACATACTCCCAAGATCTTGGCGTCGGATAGGGTTCACCTGTCGGACTAAATTCGAACAATCTATCTGGATCAGTTGAAATGAAAGCTATGATATCTGGATGTATACCAGCTGTAATTGCCCATTCAATCCATTCCCTAGCATTTGGTTCAACATAGAGAATTGTGAATCTATTCACCAACGGAGGTGGTAATGGATATGCTATCTGAGCCATTTCTGGTGGATTCATTGCCGAAACTATGATCCAACCTTTAGGAAGTTCGTAACTACCTACTCTCCTATCAAGAATCAATTGATAACATGCAGCCTGAACCGATGGAGGAGCTAGATTTATCTCGTCGAGGAATAGTATGCCAAATCTCTCTCCTGGACCTCCTCTTGGTAAAAACTCCGGTAAGACCCACTCTACTGTGGAATCTGTAAATTTGGGTAGACCTTTGATGTCTGTCGGATCTAACTGAGATAGACGTAAATCAATGACATGTAATTCCTCACCATATGATCTGAGTATATCTGCTATAGCTTTTATATTTTCATCTTCAATGACTATCTCTGGATTATATGCATTATTGACCTCATAAACTATCTGAAAGACCGCTTGACTCTTACCAATTCCAGGAGGACCAACTGCCAGTAATGGTTTGACTACATCCTTTGGATCATATTTATCGAGTGTACCTCCTATCTCATGATCCCGATAAGCCTCTACAGCCTCTCTCAAATTCACTGTTATAATATTTTTTAATTCCTTGATATCTATGGTCGTGACACCCTCTGGAAATCCATACTCTCCAGGCATACAACCACCTCACTTTAATTTTCTTGACCTCAGATACTCGTATCCAGGTAGTGGTCTTGCCGCTATCAAACGGATAGATTCTCTACGTGTCTCTTTTTCGTACTCTGGTTCCCCTAAGAATCTATCTATCAACCTTCGACGTCTACCAAACATCATACTATACTATATATAGTTTATAGGATATATAAATGTTTTCATTGAAGTGTGATCTCTATCTCCTCTCTAGTATTTTTATGATTCTATCCATCTTTTCAGAAATTTCTTTTAAACTTTTATCCATAGACGTGATTTTTTCTTCTAGAACATCTATCATTTCCTCAATCATCTTCTTCTTTTTGTACTCATCCAATAGACCCATATCATCATCCCTCCTATTTATTCTTCCATCACCGTAGCAACCTTCCTAATATCTTCTTTCATTTCATCCCACAGTTGCTGGAAGAAACTAAGAGCTCTGATAGTACCTCCACTACCATAGACCTCAATATCGCCACAGAAGAAGGCAGTCTCTAAATCAACTCTGTTCTTGGATATATCGATCAATGTATCAAGATTCGCAACGATTGTTAAATTTACTTTTTTGGGATTTCTTACGACAACAAGCTTATCATCTGATAACTTTAGATAGACCTGCGAGACCACGTCTCCTTTATCAGTTATAAGCAACTCTACGATATTTCCTCCAAAACCCTTTGCTTTTATTGTTTTTAGATTTATCTCTTTATTTACTTTCAAAATTGCTTTAGTAATGATTTTAGCCATACTCTTTCTAATCTTATCCGTAACTTTACTTGTTAATCTCTCCAGTATACTCTTACCCGCAGGTTTGGCGATTTCCACAAAACCATCTATCTTCTCTATAATTGTAGCCACATCATCAGGTATATAAGGTACTCCAGTATCTATAACTTCCCACATCTCAGGGGACACTGGTATTTCTCCCAAATATGGTACATTATATTTGATACAGATGTTCTTTACTTTACTTAACTTCCCTGAACCAAAGAATCTGTACTCTTTTCCACATTCGCATCTGAAGTACGCCAGATTTTCTATCACGCCGATTATAGGGACCGAATAATGCTTTAGAACCTTAATTAGTCTCTCCAGATCATTATAAGCCGATGGTATGATCACAACAACTGCTCCAACTATTGAATCCGCAAAAGCCCTCAAAACTCCTTTAAACACGTCCGATGTACCAGCTGGACAATCTATGACTATGTTTGCCTTCTTAGGATCAACTCTCCAATCCGCATAATTTATTATATCATACAACATTTGCACATATGCATCTCCAGACATCGATATACCTTTGTTTTTGGCTATCAGACCCACAGAAAAGAAGTCCATATTCTCTAGATGTGCCACCTCTATTTTGTTTGGTGTTATCCTAAGATCTACATCTATCTTCATTATATCTGCTAGGTTTGGTGAATCTATATCTGCATCTAATAGAATCACCTCTTTCCCAGCATCAGCCATATATCTAGCTAACATTGCAGAGATTGTAGATTTCCCTGTTCCGCCTTTGAGAGATACTACAAGAATTGTGCGAGTCATATCTTCTCCTCACCTCCATAAATTAGTTCGAGGTACCCCCAATCTCTTTCACCCAGAAGCTCCTCCATGAATTGAGCTATAACCGTGAATTTGTCTCTTAATTCGACTTTGTTTATTTCATCAAAACGATCAGCCAACTCCCAACATCTATCCTTCATTTGTTTCAAATTCATTCGACCAGTCCCTCCCCTTCAAGTTCATTTATAATATCCTCATCAGTTTTTCCAGAACCAGCTGGTTCAAAACTTTCTTTTTTACCTTCTTCTGATGGTATCAATCTAGGTATCACGTGTTTTATTATTAGTTGCCGAGTTTTCTTATTTTCAAGAATCAATTGTTCTAACATATTGAATGCCTTAGATCCTAGTTCTGCAGTCAATCTGGCATAGTCATCATGCCATCCATCAGGACTTATAGCAGAAGAGTATTTACGTTCATTCTTCAAATATTCATATAGTTCCTTCATTTGTTCCTGCATCTGATTCAATTGCATTTTTAGTAACTCATTCTCGGCTTTCATTTGAGCATACTTTTCAATTTCTTCTATACTGGGTCCTGAATTGTTTTTAAGTTGTTCTATCAATATCTTCATATACTCGTCACGCATCTGCATCATTTCACGCATTACCTGATACAATATCATCATACTATTCCCACCTGGATCCGTTGTGGATGGATATAGTTCAGGATATCTCGTTCTACTATAACTACTCCAATTATGATATGAGTAGTCTCTATAACTGTCCCTATAGGAGTCTTTTTGTGATCTATTAAGATAATAACTTCTTGTGATGGCTCTCTCGTAATTATCTCTGATCTCAAAAACTGAATCTGCTATCAATCTGATTGCATCCTCATCCGCACTTGGAAAATGTCTTCTCAGAGCGGCTACAAGTCTCTCCTTATCTTCCTGTAGAGCTTTCACTTTTCTAAAAAAGTAATCTACGAACCACTCGATTTTTTTCTTACCCTGTTTAGCATCAACTATCCCTGGAGTTACCATCATTTGTTCTTTCAAGGTCTTGCACATTTCCTCGATCATCTCCTCCTCTGGTGTCTTCGGAGTATATTCGCTTGACTCCTCTTCTTGTCTCGTCTCAACTCTCTTAGTTATGATCGGTTTCCTTCTCTTCTTAACCACAATCTCCTTTTCTTCTATATCCTCATCCGGCTCCATAATCTCCCCTCTCTCATATTCAATATCCTCCTCGGGAACCTCCTTATCGTCCTCTTCCTTGATTTTGGGTTTAGGTCCAGGTCTCGAGTAATTGAGTTCATCTCTATGTTCACTGTTCAAATGACCAGCTAACTTACCGGGACTGTCACATTCTTTACCACACAACTTACAGATAAAGACCTTGGATCCATCTGGTTTCATTACATAGTAAGACTTCTCTGTCTCCTTTATGATCACATAATCGGAAGGAACTATAACAGTCACACTACTTTCGTTGTTGGTGTTTTGTTCCATATCATTTCACCTATTGATTATTTATTTGATAAGCTATAAAAAACTTTCGTGTCATAGTAGATTTGAGATCTTTCACAAATATTTTAGTGTGTGATAAATATAAAATTATGTAATAATTTCTGAGAATCGTCAAATCGGAAACAAGCAATCTCAGAAATTATTGTATATCAATATGTAAAAAGTCTATATATTTATGTCCAGTCATTTTCATATATAAACTTTATCTTTTTACGAGATTTTTTGTTATATTGCTCTATTCGTTCATTGAACTCATTACATTCCTTTTTCTCACTTTAACACTTTATACTCTTTAACACTTTAATAAAAATTAATTCGTGTATTACAAACAATAAAATGAACTAGTTCGTATAGAGTGTATAAAAATCTCGTAAAAAGATAGATTTTTTATTTAGAATTGTTTTTATAACTTTGTTTTTATTTTCCTATTTTTATTTTGGACTTTTTATATTACTTTTGTTTTTCTAACATTTTTATGTTACAAAAAGACATGTTAAAATGTTAAATCGTATAAATCGTACTTTCAGAAAAGCAATGTAGTACCTTCTTTGTACATATCAAGTTTTTATAGGATCGTCATATAAAAATATCGTACATTTTTCATGAGTTATGATACAACATGATATATCTGAAAACGACGATAGGACCACTAAACAAAAAACACATACATATTACGAGTCAATGTAATCATAAAACATATGAAATTACCTCTTTGACGTCATAGGGACATACAAATAAAATATTTAGTACAGATATAAAAAATCTGTACATACACATTTTTAAAACCTGATTACTTCACCTAAATATTAGGTGATATATGATGACAAAGACTTGGGTTGATGACTTTACTGACCTAGTATGTAAATATACAGACGCTCCAAGTATAGCTATAAGAGCAGTTGGATATTGGGTCATAAGTGCTACATTAGGTCCTTGGTTCAAAGTAAGAGAGACTTCTAAGCCAATAGCACCAAATATATTTCTGTTGATATCCGGTCCAGCAGGTCTGGCTAGAAAGAGTACCATTATGAGTTACGGTAGAACTGTATTTACATCAGCATGGGAAACGTTCTATGAGGAACATGGAATTGACTTTGATATAGAAGATAAGTTCATAGAGGAGTTCACAATAGAGGGACTTGCAGATAATATAGAGAGTGTTCTAGATCGTAATAGAGATTTCGTATTATATAGTGATGAGTTTGGAGCTTGGATCGGTAGATCAAGTAAACATAGATATCTAGTTGGTGAAAAAAGTATTCTGTCCAAACTCTATTACGGAGAGTCATTCAAACAATTCTTGAGCAAAAGAGGTGGTGAAAAAGGAGTTAGAAAAATCCCAAGTGGTATATATGTTACTATGTTGGCTGCAATGCAGGATGCAGATCTGTATCTAACGGAATTAGATGTCAGAATGGGACTTGTCAGGAGATTCTTACTAATAAATCTAGATATAGAAGATCTGAATGATTTTAAACCACCACTGTCACAAGACAGGATAGACACTTATGAAAAACTAAATGGGCTAGGTACAAAGATTGGTCATAAGATGTGTTACATTTACGATAACTTCATCAAAGATTATGGGAATAACTACAAGATAGATATTTTCTTTTCCAATGAGATAATAGATAACATAAATAAGTTTGCTACAATCTGTGATAAGATGGCAAAAACTAAGTACAGAGACTCTCCAGGAGTCATGAATTATCTCTCATCTGCTTGGGAGTATATGATGAAGTTGATTGTACTTGAGTCATTGGCTGATCCGACCAACTATCCAAAATTATTGGGAGGTGAACCAATTTATGATGTTCATGACACAGAATTGTATAAAAAAGTCTACGAATTCTACAGAGATGTAATGAATAGGACAATCACGTTGATTACGGATGTATCAACAGATAAATCAAAAGAATCTATAAGGATTGTTAGGGATGTGTATAATAATATACTACGAACAATAGAAAAATTAGGTGGATATGCTTCAGCTTCAGATCTGCTAATCAGGACTCACATAAAGAAATCAGATCTAAAAGAGTATATGGTCAGTTTAGTGGAACAAGGAAAAGTCGTAGCTATATTAGATAAAGTGAAGCATCGGACCGGAGCTTCTATGAAGTTTATGTTTTTTACTAGAGAGAATCTGGCAAGAGACTATCTCATCAAGAATCCTGGAGCAAAGGTCGTCGATTACACAACTCTACGAGATCTATGGTAAATTAAATTCTACATTAAATATATATTTATATGAGGTGATGATGAATGAAAGAAGTCAATGACTTGAATTTATTCAGTGTGGTTTATGATATAGAGAGACCATGGAACAAAGAGTGGTCTGAGAGAGTGAAGAATCAACATAAATTGTCAGAAAAGGAAAGGAGAGAATTGATGAGACGTAGGGAGTGGGATAGAACGATAGGTAGGTTCGTGGATTCACTTAGTAAAATAGGATGGAGAATCAATTGGTCTGTATTTCTAATTCCAGAAAGACATTATGAGACAGCTAAACGGATAGTTGAGACGTATAGATCTAAGTTTGCAGATCTTGGTGTCAGAAATGACATATATATTCTTAGATATCATCCAGATAGTAATGATATATTGTTAAGTAAATTGAGAATGCACATGAAAATGAAAATCGATAAACTCGTCAAAAAATTCAAGGAGAGTGAGGATACTAGCGAAAAAAAGAGCATAAGGGATCAGATAGATATGATTCTGGAGATAGCTAAAAGTTTTGGTATAGATAGAGACATAATACAGTATGTATCTAAGGTGGTGAAATCACAAGGTATCTCAGGTATGATCTCGATGCAAAAATCCTTGGAGGATATTCTATTAAGTCGATAAATATGGAGGTGATACGGTATGGATATAGCGATATATAAGAATAGAAAGATTGTAACGATCAGCAATTACAAATATATATCTATACCAAAGGCTATCTACGATGCTTGGAAAGACAAATATGGTGAGGACTTTAGAGTTACAATCAGATTATTAGAAGATGGTAAGATAGTAGTTGAACCAGAGGGTGAGTGAATATGGATCCAAATGAATTTATGTCCAAAATACCAGATAAAGCTAAGGAAAGACTTTATATGGTAGCCAACAAAACAGGTGTAGATCTAAATACAATCTTAGAGGAGTATTATGATGTATATAATGACACATTCAAGTACGATTTACGTTTCGTAAATGACAATGATCGACATGAATACGTATCAAAAGTTGTGATGTCAAGATTCCTGAATAGACCACCAACCAAAAAGTATGATATAATCCCGATTGGATACTCAAGAGTTAGAAATACCAGAAGTGGACCAATGTGTAGACTATATGCAATTGTGAAGGACAGAGGTCTTACACCTATTGTATGTAGAGATAGATATGTAAATATACACGAATACGTTTCATTGTTCCATAAATATACAGTAAAATTGGTTGAGTTCTCGGATGGTACCTTAGGTACAGATCCTAGAACCAAGTTTGAAGATCCGGTTCCAATATCATCCAGTGCCTCTGATCTAATCGCTAAACTGAACATACCAAGGATTACAATAG
>Ga0190361_1000516_pt1 | contig 15326 bp, 17 predicted proteins | sample 48721845_MG_FD_161273 | JGI IMG/M metagenome (GOLD analysis project Ga0190361, IMG submission 161273) | Hydrothermal vent microbial mat bacterial communities from Southern Trench, Guaymas Basin, Mexico - 4872-18-4-5_MG | ecosystem: Environmental > Aquatic > Marine > Hydrothermal vents >...
GAATAGAGGAACATATAAAAGTTTATAAAGCTCCAGAATGGCAGGCTTACTATTATGCTGGAGCTGAGGGAACAAGTATAATAAAGGCTCAAGTAAAAAAGAGAAGGATGGAAATATATAAGTATCTGTCTTCTTTTGGAAAAACTAGATTCTGGGACGAGGGAGGAGGTTGTAGGTTATGTAAAAATCATTGTGCCATAGAAACGGGAGAAAAGTGTCGTCACTTAGGTGAAGTTGCTCCTGCTCCGGAGGGAACAGGTATAGAACTTTATACGATGCTCAGACAATATATTCCAGATTTTCAAATCCCACCAATGACAAAGGTTTGGTCCGTCTCAATGGTTGCTGCTCAGATTCCAGACTATGAAGAAAAGAACAAAACACCAAAGATAGATCCTAAATCTATCAAATACGAATTTCCAAACGAAGACAAAGTTATAAACATTTATAAGATCGAAGAGATTTGGGATCCAGAATACTGTAAAGAAAAATGTAAAGATTGTAAATTATGGAGTGATATGCTTTGTAACAGAAGATGGTATCTTGAAGAGGATCTATTCAATAGAATCAGGGATATGAAACTATATGTGGTTAGATTGAGTAACAGTAACAAAACAAAAAAGGGGATAGACGAACTATATCAGTATCAGGTCTCACTTCATAGACAGGGATGTTGGTGGTCTTTCCAGATGTTACCGTATCGTTGTCCAATATGTAAGGACTGTTCACTAAAAACACATCGAGGAGGAGGATATAAAATCGTAACGAATCGTCATATTCCGTTCTGTATAAATTATTTCAATCTCAAAGTGTCTGAGAAAGGAGAATATATAGGTTATATTATGGTTTGATTGGAGGTGAAATAGTGCTGATCAAACAGGATGGATCGACATTTGTTTTCAAAAATAGACTCGGTGACGACTACTATGAGGTTCTATGGTACATTGAAGAGAATGGTAAGATTTACATCAATGAACGAGGTCAACAATACTTGGAGGCAGAACCGATAACGATTGAGGTTCATGACCCTATTATAGGAAAACCCTCAGAGGTCCTTCCTCAGTACATAATCCAACGTTGGGGTGAAAAGTTTATCTTTGATTACGCTATAAGAGTGACTTATGGACTAAAAGAACCAGGAGAATGGTCTTACTCATATGGAGAACGTTTAGCTGAAGGGAACCAGATTGAGAATGTGATTAAGAAGTTAAAGAAGAATCCAGATACTCGACAAGCTACTTGTGTCTTGTATAGACCTGAAGATACTGTGAGTCCCGAACCTCCTTGTTTATGTATAGTTGATTTCAAGATTCGCGAAGGTAAACTCAGAACTTTTGCATGGTTAAGAAGTAATGACATGGAGAATGGATATCCCTCGAACTATTATGATCTACTAATGATCAGTAAGAGAGTCTCTAACGAACTTGACGTTCCTATAGGTAGGATCACGACCAGAAGTGAGTCGGCACATATTTACAAGTGGATTAAATAACTTTATTTTGGGGTGAAAAATAGATGTTTGGAGGATATATAGGTGGAGTGAAAGTTTTGGAGTATGATGGGAATCTAGGTTACAGTGAGATATGGAAGTCGGTACTCAGATACGTCTATAATAGAGGTGAGATAGTTCATGTCTATGACTACAAGAAGGGAAAAAGATCTGGTGGCGAGACTTTGGAGGTACAGGATCTGATTGTAGTCATAAATGATCCTCCTAAACCAAAAGATGAAGATGTGAACATGATTTCCATGATTGGAGAGAGATTTATAGACAATATGTTGATTTTACCTGGATCGTATCAGTATAAAAGAATCGTGGAGGATCAACTTCCCCTGATTGAAGATAGGATAAAAGAAAACAAACACACGAGGAATGCAGTCTTTGTGGTACATTACCCCGATGAACTCAAACATGAATACAAAACTTGTACCATAGGGGGACAATTTATGATCAGAGATGACAAAATGTCACTAAGGGTATTCATGAGATCTTGTGATCTAGTTAATGGATTTCCGGGAAATGTCATTGGATACGTCGGTCTACTGTATAATGTAGCCGAGAGACTTGGTTACAAAGTTGATAGATATATACACTATATGAGTTCTGCACATATCTATAGGATAGATATGGATAAAGTTTTGGAGATGATATCATGAACAATTTTCATAATCCATATTTGATTCAGGTGGCACCTGTTACGTATGGTTGTACAAGAAGATGCATCTGGTGTGGTATCAGAAGTGTACCTATAGATACTAAACCAATATATTTGAAAAGAGATCTAGCATATAAGATATCTGAAGAAGTAGGTGAGTGGTTAGAAAAAGTTCGTATAGAGTTTGGTCTATTAGGTGAACCATTCATGAATAGACATCTTTTAGATATTGTATCTTATTTTCATAACAATATAAAAAATCCGTGGATCATTGCGTATACAAATGGAGATCTACTTGATCATGATAAAGTATTGGAATTCTTTAAGTCTGGAGGTAATTTACTTATTATAGATCCGTATGAGGAATCAGGTTATAGAAGATTTGTTTATATGATAGAAGAAAATAAATCAGAACTTGAGAGACTTAAAGTTAAGGTAATATTTTATGATTCAGAGAAACATAATTTCAGACATCACGATCATCATGGTAGGAATAGGAAGTTTCTAGTCATCAATGATACTCTCAGAAGTCCGAGAGGAACAATAACATGGCATACGATGGGTGGAAATGTAGATATAGGTTTGGTCAAGAAACACGGTATATATATGGATCTGGAAATGAAACCCAATAAATACTGCACAAATCCATTTAGATATTTTACATTGAGATCTGATGGTACTGTCTTGATATGTTGTAACGATTGGAGAGGTGATTGTATTATTGCTAAATATCCGGAGGATGGTACATTAAGAGAGATATGGTACTCAGATCCTTTTATGGCAGTTAGAGCTATATTGAGATATAGAAGAAGTATCCCACCTTGTAAATATTGTTCCTATCACGGTGGTTATCGTATAGGACTCGAACCTAAGATACAATTCAATAGTCCAGAAGAATTCTTGGCTAATCATCAGGAAAAATATAGACATTTAAAGTTACCTAATGCTAGGAATTGGAATTGTATTAAAACAAAAACAATTAGAGATGTTGTGAGGTGACATAATGACTCGAGAATTTCATAAACCATATATAATTCAATTCTCTGCCGTATCATATGATTGTAATAGAGCATGTCCTTGGTGCGGTATCAGAACACTCCATAAAGATGTAGAACCTAAATATATGTCTAAAACACTTGCAGAAAAGGCAGCGATGGATATATCTGAATGGACTAAAAAGATCAGATTAGATTTCTCATCTTTTGGTGAACCTTTATTGAATAAACATTTATATGATATCATATCAATATTCCATAACTCGATAGACAATCCATGGATCACAGTCTATACTAACGGTACTCTAGTGGATTATGATACAATAGAGGAATTCTTCAGATCAGGTGGAAATTTATTAAATATAGATCCTTATGATATAAAGACATACAATAAAATCTTAGACATTATAAATAGACATAGATCCGATATTGAGAAAATGGGAGTCAGAATAGTATTCTACGACTCAAAAACGAATAATTTTAGATTTTATGACCATCATGGAAAAAAGAAGAAATTTTTAATGATTTCAGATACTGTTAATGAACCAGAGGGTGTTAGAGGTTTTCATAATATGGCTGATAATGTTGATGTAAGACTTGTCAAAAAACTTGGAGTCAAAATAGATTTAACACCAAAACCACATAAATATTGCACAAGACCTTTTAGGGAGTTAGTGATGAAAGCTGATGGTGTAGTTTGTCTATGTTGTTATGACTGGAAGAATGACTGTGTGATAGCTAAGTATCCAGAAGATGGATCGATAGAAGAAATTTGGTATTCACCTGCAATGATGGCTATTAGATCAATACTCAGATATCATAGGACAATCCCGCCATGTAATAGATGTAGTTATCATGGTGGATTTAGGATAGGTCTAGAACCTAAGATAGACTTTGATGGTCCCGAGGAGTTTTTATTAAGACATCAAGAAAAATATAAACATCTAAAATTACCCGGAGCTAAGGAATGGAAAACTAAGAGAAGAAGTTTGCGAGAAATAATGAGGTGATAAATATGAAGATAGGGTACTTAACATTAGGTATGGAAACAAATTTTCTAAATAAAGAGTCGTTTGATATGTCATGGGGTGTAAGAGTACCGGTGGTCAAATCTATATTGGATCAGGGACATGATATAGTGGTATTATCACCCATGTCTAGAATAGATGAGAGATATAAGAAATACAAGACTTTAAGAAAACCACCCGAGTGGTTCCAGAAATTAGAGTATAGATTTAAACCTAGTTTTGATAGACATGATCTGGATGATTTGGATCTATTGTTTATAGAGTGTGGACCGACTAATACTGTATTCGGTCGTGGTGATGTATCATATTTTGAGGTCGTAAGTAATGCTCTAAATTTGTGGGAAGGTAAAGTGGTCTATTATCAACATGCACCAGTGCTATTCTATCCGTTTGGAGAATGGTTTAATGAAGAGCCAATAAAAAAGAATATCAGTGACAAGAATCTTAGGTTACAGGTTATGAGATCGAGGGTATTTGAGAACAAGGAGTGGTTGATAGTACATCATGCACGAAACGAGGATCTATGGATAGATAAAATGTATTGTAGACATGGAATGACATATAGAGATATTAAAGACAGAGTTGGTGAACAATTGAAGTTTAGGTACATTCCGTTACCATATGACAAATCAGAAGGTAGGTGTGGTCCTGCTACAGGTGAAAAGTGGGACAGTATCTTTATAGGAGGTAGATATACTAGTAGTAGCATGAATTATGTAAAGAAGGATACTGATAGATATCCTATGTTATATAGATTCTATTATAGAGCTAAATTTAGATATGCTATCATAGGTAAAAATTGGGATGGTGTCAAGGACTTGAATGTATTGGGACCGGTCGGGAAACCGTCAGAATCATCAAAAATATATAACAAATCCTTTGTATCGATATGGACAGATAGTAAATTCGCTATGGATATAGAGTGGTTCTCATCAAGATATCTATTTATATTATTAGGTGGATGTTTACTTGTGGCGGATACAGAACATAAATTGGCTTGCGATTATGTTGATAGAGAGTTTCATATTTCAGATCAAAAAGATCTTGAAGAACTAATCTATTGGTATAAAAATCTTTCAGTGAATGAGAGAGAGGAACTTAGAATAAAACAAGAACATAAGTTTCCTTCTTGGTCCGATATTGATTGGAAGAGAATTTTTAAGTTTTGACGTTAGATTAAATTATATTTTATATAGAGGTGAGAATGAATGGTTGGTATACCATATAGAAGTACATCCTTTGAGTCTGTAATGACATTTTGTAAAGAACTAAAGAAAGCTATAGAGAAAGGAAGAGTCTTTAGAACTAAGAAGGATCTAATGAATTTCTGGAGAGAGATAAAGAAAAAACACAAAATATATGGTGACCCAAAAGATACCGTAGGTACAGCCAAGACCTTAGGACTAATCGATAAAGTAGGTTCATTCTGGTACGTGACAAGGAGTTTTAAACCAGACATGACAAAGGAAGAATATAATAAACTCAGAATGGAGAGATTTGTAGGTTTTAAGGAATTTATCAGATGGGCAGAGAGTATAACAAAAGGAAAAGGTTACTTTACAAAAGACGATATGATAAGAGGATTTGTATCAATACTAAAGAAACTGAGAGATGTTAGCGATAATGAGAGTACAATCGATTGGACGATCGGTGCTTATATAAATGAAGCTATTGATGCTGGATATATATACGAAAAGAGTAAAGGAAAATATGCACATGTATCGAGTAAGAGAAGTCAGAAGACACTAGAGAATATAACAAAGACAAAGAAACTCAAATTTACTGGTGTTATTAGATTGACATCAAATAAATTGTCTATCTCAATAAGTAATCCTATTGAGTATAAGGAATTAACAGAAAGATATCCGGGGTTGTACGAAACTCCATGTACAGAAAGAAGACTCAGGTTCGAGATAGTTGATGATAGATTGATTATAGACCTATCAAAGTTCAAAAAGAAGTGAGTCATTTTCCTCCAAATTTGAATAGATTTCCCCCTAAGTCACATTAACTGATTATTTTTAGGTGATGTGGATGGAATCTATGGTATTTTATGATATCGAGACTACAGGTACAAACACCTGTAGGGATAAGATAATAGCAATTGGATTCATGTCTGAACGTGATGAAGAACCTATAGTATCTGTAGGAGAAGAAAAATACATAATAGGGGAGTTTCTTAGATACCTAAAGGAGATAGAGGACAAGTATGGTAAAGTTGTATTGGTAGGTTGGAAGATCAAGAGTTTTGATGTCCCATTCGTAGTCATGAGAAGTCTGGTTAATAACATTGACAAAAGTTTACTTGAGATCTTTCTTAGAGCTAAGATTCATGATTTAGCGGAAATGGCTGACAGATATCTAACCATAGATACACAGAGACCTACAAGTAGAGAATTCTTTGGAGTTTTTGGTATCGAGCATGACGAAGAGATATTGGGATCAGATGTTCCCTCACTTTACAAAGTCAGAAAGATGGACAGAATCGCTGAACATTGTAGGAGAGATATAATTGCTATCAAGGGATTGTGGGAGAGACTGAGACCTCTAATAACAATGACTGATTTTCAACCAAAGAAAATATCAGTTAATTAGAGAATATATTTTTGTTATGACTGAATGGTCACTTCACGATAAGAAGACTGGAAAAAAGATTTCACCTCTGAGATATTCAAATGGTAAGACTCAAGAAAAAGTTGTTGAGGAGATATTGGATGCTCTAAAACACGATAGAATTGTTTTATTTCGTGGTGGAGTCGGAACAGGAAAATCTGTTGTAGCCTTACATATAGTCAGAGAGTATGGATTTGGAAACATAGTAGTTCCAACAAAGGTTCTTGAAAAACAGTATTACGAGGACTATACTAATCGTTTTTATATTAATGGTCTGAATATCAAATATTTCATGGGTAAAAACAATTATCGATGTAAATTCTTCAATAAATCCGTACCTTGTGGTCATAGGATGTGTCCATGCTCATGTCCTCTTGATAAGGGACAAAAACGACTCGATGTAGCAAAACAATGTCCACATTACTCACCAGTCGTGAGTAAGAAAATTAGTAAGAAGGTAGTCGAGATACTGAGGGATGAACATGGACACGATTATGAGATAAACTACTACAACTCGTTTAGAGGTTCAGAGGCTCATATACTTTCACCTATACCCTGTGAATATTATAGTACTTTTAACGTCTATACAGATAAAAGACCTCACGCTACAGTCTTCAATCTCGCAAAATGGGAAATAGAATCATGGATAGGACGGAAAGCTGTAGTTCCTGTCGAAATAATTGATGAGGGTGATTTATTTCTTGATGAACTAACATATAAGGTATCAATATCCGAAAACACGATAGAGAGTATAAAAAACGAGGGATTGGTACCTAAGGAGAATGTTATGGAATTTGAACGTAAATTCCGTGAAATCATATCGATCGTGAGGAGTTATTATAATGTCCTCGGATATAACGACTATATCATAGAATTGTTGAACACATTCTTAGATACGATGCAGGGAGTTAGCACCAGTGGTAGGGTCTGTCAGATGGTAGAACGAGTTCGTCTGATATTGAGATATCAATATGAGAGTTGGTGTGTGGTAAAGAAGAGGAGAGTGACAGTTTATATACCGAGACCTGACATTACATTGAAGAATCTAATGAAGAGATGTGGTAAATTGGTTCTGATGTCTGCTACATTTCAACCACAAGATGTTTTGAGAGAAATCTATGGTATCGATCCTCCTATCATCGAGGGAGAGACAAGATTTCCGGGTCTACTAAAATTGAGAGTTACTGGTAAGGAGGTGTATGTAAATAATAGGAATTGGGAGAGTCATGAATTCAAGAATAGATACTGGAGACTTCTAAACAAAATGATAGATAGATCATCCAAACCCACTTTGGTTCAGGTTCATGCCTACAGATATGTACCTGATGGGATTGATGTAAATAAAGAAAATCCTGATGTTTGGTGGTCTACCGTATCCGATAGAGGATTAGATCTTCGTGACGATAAGTGCAGGAGTATAGTAGTATTGAAATATCCGTATCCTGATTTGAACGATCCGGTGTTAAAAACTATGGAGAGGGTATTAAAGGGTAAATTCTGGAAATACTATGAAGATAAGGCTAGGCGGGAGTTAATTCAGCAAATAGGACGTGGTCTCAGATCGAAACACGATTGGGTAGAAGTTTGGAGTCCAGATCGTCGTGTAACTAGGACAGTCCCAAAAATTTGGAGGGGACAACTACAAGTGGAACGAGTTAAAATTGATTAAGGTTATTATTTAGGTGAGGTGATAGGATGGACATAAGTCCATATGAGGTAAGTATCGAGGTGACGCACTCTTGTGGATTGAAATGCCTCATGTGCAGTTCTGATGCCAGATATCCGTCCCCAATAAAAGATGAATTGACTACACTTGAATTGTTGGATCTAATAAAACAATCTAAGGAATTAGGTGCTAAAGTGATTAGTTTTAGTGGAGGTGAACCGACACTAAGACCCGATATCTATGGATTACTTAAGACTTGTTACAATGATGGATTGGATGTTCTATATTATACTTGTGCTGTGTATTATGATGGAAAAGAGTATTCCTCACTTCCATTGGATCTAATCAAACTACTAAAGGAGATAGGAGCTACGGTGATAGTAGATCTACAGTCACATGATCCATATACACACGATAAGATAATGCAAGTTGATGGTGTCTTCGAACTAGCTCTCGAAACCATACAGAACTGCTTAAAACTTGGAATTCCTGTAGAAACTCATTTCGTTCCTCAGAAATTGAACATAAATCATATTGAGGACTACGTATACTTCTGTCAGGAGTTGGGACTCAAGAAATGCTCGTTCCTAAGACTTGTGCCTCAGGGAAGAGCTAAGGAGAATTATTGGAGAACAATGATAACCAAACATCAGTTCAAGAAGATGCAGGAGGTTTTCTTGGATTTGACCATGAATCATAACCTAAAGATAGACATAAGACTTGGACATCCTATTGACAGGAGATGGCAACTAGATCCTGAAAATAAGGAGTTACCGATCAAAGCATGTAGGGGAGGGAATGATGCTCCTTTATTTAAATCTGAGGGATCGTGTGATATGTGTCCTGGATGGAAGGACCTACCAGAATTCTGTGCTGGTAATATAAGAGAAAATAGTCTAAGAGATATATGGTATAATTCAGAGTTTTACAAGACATTTCGTTGGTTCATTAGAGAAGGATATAAGGAAGTTGAAAATGAATGTAGAGATTGTCCATATCTAGAAAAATGTAAATGTGGATGTACAGCACAGAGACTTTATGAACTAAAGAAAAGTGTAGATACTACAGAGATATCGTTCAAAGAAGCATTATTGATAGCACCTCCTGACCCGATGTGTCTTCTACTGTAGCAGAAAAATTTTAAAATTATCTTAGTATCTTTATCTTTCTGTTGTTTGCAAGATTCTGTCCGTAAGGACGGGGTAGTTCACAGGTATTTTACTTGGTATCCTCTAGTTCTCTATGTCGTTCAACAATATAATTTTGTAGATCGAGTACTGTAGGAAATCCCCTCAGATCATCAAATTTTGTCAGATCAATGAGTTCTAACTCCTTACCTTCAATCTTGAGATTACCATGTGAAAAGAATATCCATCGTATAGTTTCTAGATCGTCTGGATTTACACCAATAGCAATGAAATGACAAGACAGTTTTTGTTTACGTTCATGTCTGACATAATAATTGACTTCAAGTACATATGCTGGATTTGTCTCATAGTCGGGATAATAAATTTCAAGGTCCAGAATTTTATTATATTCATCTACCATATATCCCCATCTAACCAATCTAAATAATTCATAGTAAAAATGATGTATGTTAGAAGGTCCTATGGAACGATATATTTCCATAATTGAGTCCATATTTTCTTCAACAAATTTCTCATTTAGAGCTATGATATCTAGATACGTATATTTGTATTTTTTCTTTTCTTCGAAATATAGTATTCTAAAACCCACATCATATAATATGTTATACCATTTTCCACAAATTTTGATCAACCCTTCGAAATCGTATAATGATCTATCTCTATTTCCATAAACAATATACCATATACTCATTATTATCACCACATTCTTTTTGTATTAAGTGATATAAACAATAGGGAATATAATTTCATAAGATTTTCGGGAGGTGAACAGATGGAATATAGAATAACTCTTTTAGACATCGAGGTTCTCCAGGAGGGTACTCGTTTTCCAGATATAGATAAAGCTGATCGTCCTATAATCTGTTTGACATTCCACGATTCATATTCAAATAAATATCTAACTGTAGTACAGAGGAATGATCTAGAGTTCAAGAAGGATATCAGAGATGATTGGATTGTGATATATTTCCAAAGAGAAGAAGATATGTTGGACTTTGTTTATAAATTTTTGAACAGACTCGATCCAGATTTAATATGTGGATGGAATGTAAATTTTGATATAACGTATCTGAAAAATCGTTTCAAGACCCTTCTGAATATAGATGTAGACTCATGGTTTGAGGAACGACAGATCTTCGATATGCTTCAAGCTTATAAGAGAGTAAAGAATATACCATCGTATTCTTTAGGTTACGTAGCTGAACATGAAGGTCTCACACAAAAAACTGAGGTGGCAGAAGATATTCCCTGGTTGTATCAGAATGAGTTGGAACGACTTATAACATATAACTGTACGGATGTAAAAATCCTAAGAGAGTTGGAGAATAAGATAGGTCTAATCTCATTCTACATTTCAATGAAAGAGTACGTAGGTGTACCAGACATCAATGATTGTTTCTATTTCTCAGTTCTATTGGATACAGTCCTATTGAGATTGGCAAAGAATAGGAATATATGTTTGCCCTCGAAACGTTATGATGTAAATGATGAAGGATATGAGGGAGCAATAGTATTTGATCCGGTTCCGGGATTACATAGGAATGTAGTTGTTTTGGATATGGCTAAGTTTTATCCATCGATCATATTGACATTGAATATCAGCCCTGAGACTTTGACTGATCTAGAATTTTCTCCATCGATGGACAAGATTCGAGTCAGTGTACCGGATGAGACAGGATTGGTACCTGAGATGGTCATTTATCTTAAGAAACAGAGGGAAATGATTGAGGAACAAATGAAAAAATTCAATCCAGGGATGCCAGAATATGAAGATTTGTCAAGGAAAAGACAGGTCGTCAAAGATCTATTGAATGCTGTTTATGGTTTTCTAGGTTATGAGAAAAGTAGGATCTATGTCAAGAAACTTGCGGAATTAGTGACTTGGACAGCACGTCAGGGAATTCTCTGGGCTGCAAGAAGAGCTGAAGAAATGGGTTATAGAGCTGTGTATGGGGATACAGATTCCCTGCTTATTAAGTTAGATGAAGATATGTCTTTAAATGAGGTAATAGAAACAGGTAGGGAGTTAGAAGAGAAAATCACAAAGTCTTTTGATGAGTTTGCTAAAGAAAAACTAGGTGTTAAAAAACACTACTTTGCTCTCGAGTTTGAGAAGGTGTATGATCCAGTGGGTTTCTTCCCAAAAACAAAGAAACGATACTTTGCTCGAGTTCGATGGGAGAAAGGTGAAGAGTGTGATTACATATTGATTCGTGGACTTGAAGTTAGGAGAACAGATAGTCCAGAAATAACCAGAGATATGCAAGAAAGGATCATTGAGATGATTTTGTATGGAGAACCTAGACAAAATATAATCCAGTATGTTAGGGATATTATAAATAAAATAAAATCTGGTGAAGTACCACTACAGGATCTTGGTATCCCAAAGGGTCTACAAAAACCACTATCAGCCTATGGAGTCAATGGTGCTCCAATTCCATTTCATGTTCGTGCTGCATTTTATAGCAATAAATATCTTGGTACTCGATACGATCGAGGAGATAAAATCAAGATTTTGTATGTGAAAAGGGTTGAGGGACTTCCACCGAGTGATGTAATTGCTTTCGACGATTCAATTGTAAATAGACTACCTAAAATAACACCGGACTACGATCGGATCATCGAAGTATGTGTAAGGTCTAAAATAGAAAAATTCCTGGAAATCATAGGTTGTAGTTGGAACGAGATCATAAAACAAAAAACATTATCTTCCATATTTAATAGTAGGTGAATGGGGATGATCGAAATAACACATTTTATCTTATGGAGAGGTAAGAATCATAAATTTACTGGACAAGCCAAATACTTTGGACTGAGAGAGTATCCATGCATCATAAATGAACATAATGTCGTATTGATAAGACGTAACGAAAAGTGGGAGATGATAGGTAAATTTTACGAGTATGAAGAACCCATAAAAATTAGATCGGACAAAGTATACGAATGTGTAGGTGAGATCTGGTCCGGATCCAATCAATATCACGTAATGAAAAAGAATAAATTCTATGAGGCGATCTGAATATGTATATTTTTATGAAAACTGGTCCTCAAGTACTTATAAGAGGTGAAAATACTGTTATAGTCGTAAAAGTCTATGGTCCAATCTCGTCAGACAAATTCTATGGGATGATAGCTCTGTTAAAAGAGAGAGATTTCATATACGATCCACGGAAGAAGGAGTGGATCAAATACTCAAACAATCTCGATGAAGACATGAACGAATTGGAGAATTACCTAATGGAGAATAACATATCGTTCGTAAATATACATCCAAATTTCACGGTTGTTCCTGAGGAGATTCTGGATAAGTATCGGAGGTGAGCGATATGACAATATTGGTTGATAATCGCGAGAAACGATCTAAGGTCATACAACTGTTAGAAAAATTCAAGGTTCCGATGGAATTCAAAAATCTACCAGTCGGGGACTATATAATAGAATCCGAGAATGGAACAATCTGTGTCGAGCGGAAGACCGTAGATGATTACATCAATAGTTTACTTTCCGGTCATCTACATACTCAATTATATAACATGAGTTACAACTTTCCATTCTCAATTCTGTTGGTTGAGGGACTGATTGATGAGGTTCTTCTCTTCCGTGAAATCAGAAGGGAGGTATATATATCCAGTCTCGCTGGATCACTCTACAAACGAGCACCTGACGGTGCACAAGGTGTTATCAGTCTGGTCTGTCTATCAACGTATGTTGATACTGCTCTATTTCTGAAATTCCTTCATGAAAAGGCCGAAAACTACGAACCACGTTTACCGAAACTCAAACGATACAAAGTGACCGATGAGGAATTACTGATACATATACTTTCGACACTCCCAGGAGTTGGTGAGAAAAGAGCTGAGAAACTGTTGAAGAAGTTTGGTTCACTTAAAAATCTTGTAAACGCTACACCATCACAACTTGAGACGGTCGAAGGTATCGGTCCTAGTCTTGCGAAAAGGATTTATAATTTGTTCAATAGAAAGTTTAATAAATGACTGTGTATTATTTATTAGAAAAGAAACGATCCACACTTTACAAAATTATAGGAACTTGGTACAATGTAACATTTGATGTTATTTATAGAGATTTGGCTACGGATTATGGTCGTGTTTATGAGTTTTTCTGTGTCAGTAACAAGATTATCAAAGCAAAGGTAGAAGAACTTATAAGAAAATATCAAGAAAAACTATATCTTGTTTGGGTTACGTTTTGCCATATACTAGAATTCCAATATGAATACGATAAACTCCAATGTGAGACTGATGATATCTTTAAAATTACATTAAGTAGATTTAGACTAGAAAATCTATATGATACCTTTAGAATATTGTATAGATATGATGAGGGATTGTATAGAATGGAAATCACAATGAAGGATAGGAAGATTGAATCATATTTGGTCCTTGAAGAAATTCATGGTGTACGTGGACCCATTAAGGGAGTTAAGACTATAAAGTCTACAGATTTCATAGATCTAGAAAAATTGAGGAATATAAAAACCATAAAGGAATTACATGAAAAAATAGTGGAGGTGTGAATGTAACATGACGGTCTACTACATGGTTACAAATTTAATTGATAACAAAGGTTTTAGCAGGTATGAAGGGATCTACAAAGTCAAAGGAAAATGGTATAATGTATTCGATGTATTACTCTCAATGATCTCGGATATGAAATTAAATTATTGTGATGCCTATGTTTTCAGCGAAAAGTACGTGGTGGAGAATATAGAAAAATTGATGGATTATTATAGAGATGGTGGACTACATAAACTCTATGCATTTCCTAAGGGAGACGATATGCTCAGATATCATTATGATGAACTATTCATAATCGTATATAGTATATGGAGACATGAAATACTACTCGTATATAATGAAGAAAAATATCGAAGTTATATAACATTCAAGAATGTAGAGGACGGAAAATTTGATGCTATTGAATTTTTCTGTTACGGAATTGAGGAATTTGAATCTTCAGAAATTGGTATCAAAACGTTTGATGACTTGAAGAGATTCAAAACCTTAAGAGAGTTTCATGAATATTTAGTGGAGGTGATAGAATGACAGTATATTACGCTATCACTGGAAGGTATTATAAAGAATTCACCTACGAATTGTATAAGATAATTGGTAGATGGTATAATGTAATGGAGATACCTTTCGATTCACGTGAAGACGTGTACATGTATCTGGTCACGGAAAACTGGGTTCAGGAAAACGTAGATCTATTGATCAGAGCCTATAGATCTGGTGGTTATGAGGATGTATACTATTTGTTGGATAAATACTTCTATGAGGAGAAAAAGTTGTTGTTACCTAACTTCAGGTACAAGAGAGAATACTCAATTGCTTTTCCAGGTAGTGTATATTGTGGTTTTGAGTTCAAAAGGAAAGCTATTAGTGGAATAAGAACATATTGTATAGATTTTATTTACAACTACAATAAAAAAGAGATAGAGAGTGTCACAATAAGTAAAGATTACACAGAGAAACATACTTTTAAATCTGATGAATGTGGATTACATAGATTTGACGATCTAAAGAGATTTAAGGACCTATACGAGTTGTGGTGTTATCTTGAAAAACAAAAGGGGTGATATCCATGTCGATCTACTATGTTTATGATAAGAGAAATCAGAATCTGTACAAGGTCATAGGTAGATGGTACAATGTGGTTTTCGACGTTTGTGATGAGATATGTAGGAATAGTTTGAAAGA
>Ga0190361_1000523_pt1 | contig 15248 bp, 25 predicted proteins | sample 48721845_MG_FD_161273 | JGI IMG/M metagenome (GOLD analysis project Ga0190361, IMG submission 161273) | Hydrothermal vent microbial mat bacterial communities from Southern Trench, Guaymas Basin, Mexico - 4872-18-4-5_MG | ecosystem: Environmental > Aquatic > Marine > Hydrothermal vents >...
GCTTGATTTTGATACGCTTGGTGACCGTGTAGAGTCGGATGATTTTGTGCTGACGGGAGCTGCGATTATGTTTGCTTACGGGGATACTAAGGAGTTTGTTGTTTTTGGTAGTCAGGATATTTTAGCGTTGGAGTTACTTGACGTTAATACGCTTAGTGGCGTCGGGTATATGATTTGGCCAAGTGGTATTAATGTGGGGGTTTTCTGCGACGCTTCAGGTGTTTATGTGGGTACTATTAGTATTATAAACGCAGAACCTATTCGCAGCGGTGATAACGTAAAGGTCTCGCGGGTTTATTTCTCTACGCCGTTGGGGTTGGTGACCACGAGGCGGCTTTACGCGATGTCCCATTGGAGTTTAAAGTATAATCTATGCGTTCAGGTCGGCACAAGCAAATTTATAAGCGTGGGTGACTATTTGGTTGATGTAACGGATGAGGTATGACGTATGCCTGAGGTGGTAAGTGCTGATAGGGATTCGGCGCATTCTGCAATAGGGGGATTTTTGTCGAGTTTGGGAATAAGCTATTCTGTTGATAATACGCTTGATTCAGGTGGAAACGTTATTGATTATTATTTGTATGGAAATGTAAGCGAGGATAGCTTTTCTTACAGGACGTATGGTAAGCTGATGTGGTTTGTAAAAACGAGCGGTTCATCACAAGAGTTTGGCTATTGTGATGATATTTATTTTTATAACGAATATGATGAATTTGGCGATTTTTTGGGCAGAAAAGTTAGTATAAGCGGTGCTGTTAAAGTTTGGAGCTTTTCTCTGCCTTCTGACATAATATATAGCTATAACGTTGGCGGATTTGGATTTTATCATGGTAGAATAATTTTAAGCGACAACGGCTGTCCGTACTGGCTTGATATGGGCGTTGTATTAGCAGGCGGTGGATTCTATGACGGAAGCGTATTAGCTACTCAGAAGCTTAGGTGGGCTAATTGGGATGGCATAAGCGATATTGACGCTTATTGGGGCAGTCTAAACGATTATGAGGTTGTCAATATAAACGGTAGCTATTACTTTAAAATTCCGGGCTATAACGCTTTACTGCTGGGAGATGGAAGCGAAGGGGTAGAAGTGACGCCTACTGTTGTCGTTATTGCAGAGGAAGATGCTACAGTGTATTATTTGGCTGGAAGCGAGCTAATGGAGGATGCTACAGTGTGGTATTTGCTTAATATACAAATAGCGCTGACCGAAGAGGAGATTTTGGCAAATAGCGAGGAGGTGGATGAGCTAATAGCTGAGCTGATTGAGCAGTATGCTTATAAATTCCCGAATATCGGCTTAGCTGTTAATGAAAGGACGAAAAGAGTAGTCAGCAAAATGATTTTAGGCTGATATTTTACTTGACGAATAAAATGGTTTTCTGCGTGTAATCTCCTTTTGTGATTGTGAGCGTTATCTCGGTTTTTTTGGGTAAGCCAAGTATTTCTACGTAACCGTTTTCGTCTGTTTGGTAGCTCTCGGCGTTTCCGTTGTATTCGACCGTAACGGTAGCGTTAACTAGGGGATTATTTTGCTCATCGTAAGCAGTTAGCTTAATCGCAAAAGTATCAGTGGATATGCGTTTTGTCGTCACTATGTAATCTTCAGGTACACGGAAGTATGGGATAGCTTGCGTAGGTATAGCGTAGTATCTTACGGTGTTGGGCTTTTTTATAGTTAAGCTTGTTGTAATCTGTCCGCTGTCCGTTTCGAGTTTTTTGTCATTTACGAATAGCCAGAAGTCATTTAGCTTGGCTAACGTCTCAAAATCGTAAACTTCGGCGGTAAGCGGGATTAGCCTTGGAATTGAGCCTGTTGCGTATCGTTTCGGTTTTAGAGCGGAGAGCAGTAGCAAGTTTACCATATATGCAGTTATGCATTTTTTACTTTAAATCCTTTTGTGTTTGCTATTGTATAACGCAGAAAGGCTTAAATAAAAAATTGCGGTTATATTAAATATGGCAGAGCTTGACGATATTAGAAACAATTTGAAAGCTTTACGCAGAGATTTACTCAAATACCGGACTGTAGGCGTTCTGAACAGGAAGCTGAGCATTTTGGATGGTGTTAGAGCCGGTATAAACAGTGCTATAACCCAGATAAACGGTGCTCTATCAGCAGCGCAGGTTGAGCTAACGCAAAGCATAATCGCAGCGCTGAAGAAAAGCGGTTCTCCTTCCAGCATTGGCGTAAAGCAAGCGGAATTTGAGTACGCTGACACTTTGATAAACAGAGATGGCTTAGATGGGCAAATGCATGATATTCCTGAGTTTCCTGAGTTCAAGCTAACGCCTGAGGAGATTTCAGCTTTGGAGCAGGCAGCTAAGGACTACGGTAGCTATATGGAGCGTGTGGGTGTTTTGCTTATAGTGGATAAGTCGCATGCGAGCAGCGTTTCGGCGATAAAGATTGCTGAAGATAGCGATAGAGCGTATTTCATGGCTGATGGCGTTATTCCGCAGGGATTTAGGCAAGATATTGACTACGCTGGTATGCTTGGCGTAACTGAGATTAAATTTACGAGATTCATCTATGAAGGGCTTGATGAGCTGTTTGTCGGCGAAGAGAAGATTAAACTGCTTAGCGTTGATGGCTATAGAGTAATCTACGGTTTCTCTGGCACAGGAGAGCTTTATAACGTGATTCTGGACGTTAATTATAATCCTACTACGAAGATATGCAAAGTAGGTGACGAAACGGTAGCAAGAAAGACTACAGCACAGATGATAATCAGAGCTTACAATGGTTACAGCTTTGATGTAGATGTTTCAGTCAGAGGTAGGAGATTTAGCATTCCTGCAAATAAGCACATGTTGATCATTGTTGGCGGCGAACTGACTGGTATAACCGGCTTGCTGATTGCTGTAAGTAAAGATATTTAATAGTAATGAGGTGGTAAAATGGCTGAAGTTCCCACGGTTGCTGGAGCGGCTGGAGGTGTTGTAACAGACGTTTTGGAGCTTTTGGGATTGGAAGATTTGGTAAAGGGAGGCTTCAGATGGGTTAAGGTAAAGCTGTGGCACGATACTATTGGCAGAGAGTGGTTCATTGATATGCTGTCGAATTTCGAGAATCCAGAATTGCTTGTAGAAGAATCGCCGCCGAAAGCTATTCCATTTTCGCCTAAGCAGATAGCGGAGCTCTATTACGACGTTGTTCGCAGAGCGGTTGAGCTATCGATGGCCGCTGGCGAAGAGATAGGCTCAGAGAGCATTATTGAGATGATAAGCGAAGGATTAAGCTCAGCTTTCGAATCAAACTACAATGCAGCCTTGCAAACGATATTCAACGTATGGAGAGGGGCGCAGCCGCCTGACGCATCCCACGCAATGCAGTTGGGGCAGAGGCTGTATAAAGCGGATGAGGACTATGTAGTAAGCATTTTAGCTCCAACATCAGCTTCTCCGCAGCTTATCATGGAAAATCTGACGCATGGGGCTAACATGCAGCTACAGAGCTTGCTGAACAACTTTGAGAGCTTATTGGTTGGTGAATATCAGACTTTGAATAGCTATCTGTCAACGCATGTGAGAGAGCTTGCTAATTTCGTTGCAGAGGTCATTAACACGCTGCTGTTCGATGCATTGAGCTTTATATCGAGATTGGAGAGCGATATAACTACGACTATACAGATTCTGCTTGAGAGAGTTGTAACAAGGATAGATGACTGCAATGCATTGGAGCAGAGAGTTCTGGCTGGGCTTTTGGACGAAGAGGACGAAGAATATCAGGCTGTTCTGCTTGAAATCGAAGCAGATTACGAGGGATTGCAGGATAGCTTCGCAGAGGTTCAGACTATGATTAGCGAGGCGATAAGCGATTATTTGACAGAGTTTAGCAACCAGCTGAGTAATATTGTCACGCTGATACAGAATTATATAGATAGCCTTGAAAGCGCATGTTTAGACGTGATTAATAAGCTGCAAGATGGCGTTAGCGTGAATAGCCTTGTCAGCGATTTGCAGAACAAGATTAAAGCGGTTTACGAGGATTTCAGAGCTTATAGAAAGTGTGGCTTTGACTATACGCCTAAATCGCTTTAGTTAAGCGATATGGCCGACCACCAGAGGCGCTCTCACAAGAAAAGGCGGGAATTTAGGGATAGAGCGCTTAGCTTAGCGTATAATATTTATCTGCTCATCAGAGAGCGCAGAGAGAGAGCGAGAGTCAGGGAGAGAGCGAGAAGGGAAGCTTTGGAGCAAGAGAGAACAGCTTTAAGGCTTGTAAGAGCACAGAGGACAGTTGAGACCGTAAGAGCGATTAAGCTAAGAGCTGAAGCGATAAGGAGCGATGAGCACAGGCTATTGGCAGCAATCGAGAAGATTTGGACAGATTACTATTATCCGCAGCTGCAGGACATAGTAGCTACTACGGCGATGTTAAGCAAAGCGGGAATGATGTTTATTACGCCAGATACGCCTAATCGTGGCTTGGTTAAGGCTTTTGCCAGATATTTCTACTGCCCTACCAATCCAGACGTCATACACGGCTCTATTTACGCGGTAAGGCTTACTCCTCTGACTTTTAACTATTTAGAGGGTGAGAATGCGGACTTTTATATAATGTCGGAAGTAACGCAGGAGCAGCTTAATTCTCAGGTAGTGGAGCGTCCTAATCCCATCTATCACCTGCTGGAGTATTTACGCTACATTATGGCTAATAAGCAAAGAAAAGAGCGCTTTAGAAAGAAAAGAAAGGGGCACTGGGGCGTAATAGCGAAAGATGAAGAGCTAACGCCCGTTTACACTAGCTGGCTGGAGGAGAAGCATAAAGTAAAGCTGTATCACTTTTTGCTGTGCTCCTATTGCCGCAAATGGTACGAAGCGCAAAGCATTGGCAAGCCTGAGCTGTTCGGGCGGATTAAGCATGTTAACGTGGTTGCTATAGTAGGCAGAAAGGGGTCGGTAACGAGGAGATGGGGCAGCAGAGTAGATAAGTGGGCGCTAACGGATAGATTGAGGAGCTTCAAGAGGTGGTGATAGCATGAGCTTTTTGGGCGACATAGTTCAAAGAGCTAAGGAATTGAAGGCTGCTTCCGGCTGGAAGCTTGACAACATAGACTTATACGGCAATGCTAACTACAGAACGCTTGAGTTCGTTTATTGGTGCAGGAAAGCGTTGAGAGAGCTTATCAGGGAAAACAAGCCATACGCTCTGCCATATGGCGAAACCTACCTGTCAGCTCAGTGCATAGCTGCGATAATGCGTATAGCGGCTAAGCCTGAAGTGTATGATTATTATGAGCAAAAAGTGGAAAACGCTTTTAACTTTGCGAAGTATATGTCTATATCTGAAGGATGGGGTATGATAAGATGGGGCATAGACCCTTGGGGAATATGAAGGTGATGCTATATGGGTGTATTTACGCCTAATCTGGGCTTATACAAGCCTAACATAGCGGAAAAATATTGGGGAGAGGAAGTTGATCAGAACTGGAATATTTTAGATGCTCAAATCTATCAAAACAGCCTGGATATAGCAGATATACTGAACAACAAGCTACCGCCTCTACAAACTGATGTGGCCTATAACAAAACGCAAATAAGCAAGATAAAGAAGGAGATGCTTACAATAGCCTTAAACGTAATGATGAACAAAGCGTTGCTAAATGCGGAAACCAAAGACTTTTACTCGATTATTGCTGACGTGGTAACGCCCGATTACCCGAATGGCTTTAAGAGCACGCTTATTTTGCCTGTAACAGGTGTCACGTTTGACAATGACGGCGGCGGAATATGGACGGAAGCGATTAAGATTCCGCTAACAACGACACCCTCCGAGCATGCACAATACAAAATCGTAATCCAATCTAACACCATGCAGATTTATGCGGCTGACGGCACGCTGAAAGCTGAATACGGAGCGCAGACAGGCATTGCGTCGGATTTCTGGGGCGACGTTAAGTCTGACGGCTCGGATATCCGCTTAGCAGACCAGAACTACCAGCAGCTTTACTTTTACGTTGAAGAATTCGACTATGCCAATAGCTACGCTGTAATTTGGGTTAGAATCCCAGCGGGCACGACAGAGCTGAACATCGCTTACGGCAATCCTTCAGCGACTAAGAGCAGCTACGAAGACCCGACGCAGGTTTTTGAGTTCTATGATGATTTCGAGGGAAGCGAGTTAGATACTAATAAATGGACAGCAAATTACGTTAATTCAGTTGATTACGAAGTAGTTAATAGCAATTTGCGTATAACAGATGCAACGAAATCAGGTACAACGTACTGGATTTACGACAACACAGATACAGGCAGTCAAATTAAAGCAAACTTCACAGTGCTAGACAAAATGGTTATAGAATGGAAGCAGAAAATGGAAACGCAGAGTTTAGCATCGCAAATAGGAGAAGTAGGTGTAGGATTATGCAAAGACGATAAAGCCGTAGAGGTATACTTAGACGAAGTAGACGGCAGCGGTGGGAAAATCGAATACAGGTTAGGACATGAAGTAATAAATGGACAATCAAGGACACAAGTAGTTGACGTAAATGCAGATACCTACTACATTTTACGAATAATCAAAGACGGTAACAATTACAAGCTTGAAGCTATTGACGAACAAGGCAATGTGGTTTATCCAGCCGTTACAGGCTTGAGCACAGCGACAATAAGCTATATGGCAGTATGTGTGGGAGCGACTGGTGGTTATCCATTCGCACTAATGCAAATCGACTGGGTTAGGGTTTTAAAGTTTGCCGACCCTGCCGAGTTTGGAGAAGCTGAGACAATAACGCTTGTTACAACGGGAGATTTCACAACGATAACCTTCGATTTCCCCGAAGGCGTTGATAAGCTGCTTATCACGGTTGATACAGACGCTACGGCTGTTTACTACTCAACTGACGATGGGCAAACGTGGAATCCTATTCAGCCAGACACGGAAACGCTCTTGACCGAAACGGCCTACTCTGTGAAGTGGAGATTCGAATTCGCTTCATACGTGCGGGGCTACGCGTTTATAACGTGGTGAGAGGTGGTTAAAACATGCCAAGAGTAAAAGTGGATAAAATAGCCGTATTCAGGCGAAAGAAGAAGATTAAGCGTGAAGAGCTGGAAAAACCGCTTGCTAAGCGGGTTGAAGAGCTCGAAAAGAGGGTTAGTGAGCTTGAAAAGCTGATTAAAAAGCTATGAAGCGTAAACGCAGCAAAAAGCGATGGACAGATAAAGAAATAGCTTTCATGAGAGACCACTACGGCGTATTGTCAGCAAAGGAGATAGCTAGACTGTTAGGTAGAAGCTACAATGCCGTAAGAAACAAAGCAGTAGAGCTCGGTTTAACCAAAAGCCTCGATTGGACGGATAAAGAAATATCCTTACTGAAAGCTCTATATGGACGCATGCCAGCCAGTGAGATAGCCAAGCTTTTAAGCAGGTCAGAAGGTGCTGTTTATCACAAAGCTATGAAGCTGGGCTTAAAGGCATACAAGCTTCCCCCGTATATACGCGATTTGGTCATAAAATACACAATGGAAAATGAAAATATTTGATTTATATATGTTTATCGCTTTTACTTATTGAGAAAAGTTTAGGAGGTGATGTGCAAATGGCGGAGATATATCGTGTGCATTTTGGGATTTTGCAGGAGGGAGAGCTTCCGTCTGAGATAAGCGAGATTGGAGGCGACTGGAACGCTTCGATTAAGGGCAAAGCGAGCAAGATTTTAGCAAATCTGCAGAGAGTAATCCCCGACGAGTCAGCATACAACAGCAAGATTGTGGATAGGGGCAACGCAGGCTACACGGACTTCCTCGGCCCAAATCATCCACGCTTGAATAAGATTCTGCTCAAGAGGAAAGTGAAGATGCCCAAAGCTGCATCGGACTATCTGACGAACAGGGATGCTGCATTTGAAGCTGGAGGTGCTTTCGAGAGCGGTGTGGACGGAGCAGCTACAAGATTCCTCAACAACCTGAAGGTGATCCTGAGAGTCGTGGGCGACAAGGACAAGATAGTAGGTGCTGTGCCCAAACTCACGCTTGCTCTGCAGGGCAGGGCTTCTCTGCTCGCTGACCTGATTGATGTTACCAGAGATCACGAGGTAACCACAACGGAGCTTAAGCCATTCTTCATTGACAAGAAATTCGTCACTCCAGCCGTTTCGCTGGTCAACGAGTGCCTCAGCTATGTCGTTTACGCGATTGACAGCGAATACGACGACGCATGGATTGAGACCAACATAGTAACCAACTACAACACGCTCTTGGCAGCAATGGTCAACGCTTCGATGGTCAACAGCGAGCTAGATCCAACTGCGTGCGCTATTGAAATCAAGAAAGACTCCACGACTGGCAGATGGGGCGTTGAGGTCGTAGAGGCCACATCAGCCTAATCCAAGCGATTTACAAGCTTTCCAATTTTTTATTTTTATGCAAGTGATACGATGACGGCTATTAGCTTAGATAATGCTACTGTGCAGACTATAATTCTGCTCGTAGGCTTTTTTATGTCCGTGCTTACGCAGATCATTCATTTTAGCAAAAAGATGGCTGTTTACGATGCCAAGCTCTGCTATTTATCCAAGCAGATTTCTGAAATGAAGAACAAGCTTGATGATATAGAAAAAAGGGTATATGACATAGCAAAGAGCATTAAGCTTTAAGCATATTCATTCTATTTTTTTCTATTAACGTTACTTCTTTCAGCGTAAACGTTATAAACAGCGCGATTTAATTACTATTGGTGATAAAAATGTGGAGCGAAAAGGAGTTTAGGTATTTGGAAGGGATTGAGAGACCGTCAGGGAACAGCAAGAGAGTGCTGAAGCACAGAATACGCAAGAAGGCTTTGCAGAACTTAAAAGCGATGTCTATGCTGTTTAGGCAGCTTGACGTTTGGGAAGACAAAAAGTTTGCAGCGGAGTTTATAGAAGAGATAGCACACTTAGCATGCCAGTTTTCGCAGGTAGTAAGCACATACGTAGAGCAAGAAGCCTGCGCTTTGCTTCACAAGACTACAGCATACAAAAAGCACGTAGAAGAGCTGGAGGGAGAGTGAATGAATAAGCGAAAGCTTGTAATAACGGGAGAAAACCCGTTTGGACTGTCTGAGGAAGAATTGAACGACATTCTGGACGAGTTTCTGGATATGTTTGCAGAGACCGCTGTAAAAAGCAGAGATATAAAAGAGTGGGCGGAAAAAACGCTTAACTACTTTGACAGCTTGGACGGCGAAAAGAGAATCGCAGCGTTCACCTTCTTGATGAAGCTGATTGACGACCTACTGAGCTTTGTCATTCCGCTTGGAAGCTTTGGAATCAATCTCGAACTATACTGCAAAAGCATGGGGATGTTCATAGCTGCAGTGTTTTTCAGTTGCTACAGGCAAATTATCGCAGAAGAAGCGGAGAAAAACAAGCCGGAAAGCGGATATTTCTGATCTTCTCAGCTGTGAGGTGGCTAAAATGGCTACAGCGTATGAGAAGGGGCGAAACTTTGAGAATTACATAGCGAGAAAGCTTGAGGGCAAATATTACGTAATGAGGTCGCGCAAAAGTGCAGGCGTCTTTGATTTGCTCGCAGTTAATAAAAGTGGCGTTTACGGCATACAGTGCAAAAAGAACAACTACATAGCAGCAGATGAGCTTAGAGCAATGCTCTCAGTAGCCAGAAAATACGGAATAAAGCCCATCTTAGCAACGAAGATAGGAGGCAGGGTTATGTTTATCGATCTGGCTGAAAATAAGCCTATTAAGCTTTAAAGCGTGGTGGTAGCTTATGGCGGTGTATGAGATAGCAGTAAGAGCTACACACGAGGTTTTTGAGCATGCAACGGAGATTATGCAAAGGATAGGCTACGATGACATTGAGAAGCTGACGGCTGAAATTATAGTCGGCAATATGACTTTCGAGAGAGCTTTAACTGACGAAGAGGTAGAGGAAGTCAGAAAAATGCTGTTAAAGCAGAGAGATAAATTTGAGAAGCTTGTAGGCATGAAAGTGCTTGACATTAAGCTAAAGCGCGTAGAATAGCGAGGAGGCTGATGAGCGATGAAAATCTATCTCTCACACGGAATGGGTGTTAACTCAACAGCTCTAATGTTGCTCTTGGAAGATTTTGGAATAGAATTCGAGAATGTGTTCATTGACGTAGGCGTTGAGCATCCAGAAACTTACGAATATCTTGAATATCTGCAAGAGCAAGGATATGAGATTACTATCCTTAAACCAAACGTTGAGGGCTTTGATAACCTCTACGAGTACTGCAAACACCGTCGTATTGTCCCTGGACAGTTTCAGCGCTGGTGCACGGATAAGTTCAAAATCAGAACTTTGAGGGAGTATATCCAGACTCCAGCTATCTCGTTTATCGCAATCGATTCTGGCGAGCAGCACAGAGCTTTCAAAAAACCGATCAAGCAAGGAGTGATACATGCATATCCACTTATCGATTACCGTATCGATCGTCGCAAGTGCATCAAGATTATCAAAGAACACGGATTGAAGGTTCCACGCAAAAGTGGATGCTGGTTATGTCCGTTTGCGACCAAATCAGAGATCAGACAGCTTTATTTGAATTATCCAGACCTTTATGAGAAGAGAAAAGAGATTGAGTCGTTAGCTCTTAATAAGTCTGGTGGTAAGTCTGGTTACTTGAAATATAGAAAGACAACAGCACAATGGGCTATGGAAAATGTTGCAGATATAACGAGTTTTTTTGAGAAGAGGTGGCGAAATGAACGAAAGCTTTAAAGTGTTTGCAGCAGAAAATAAGCTGTGTCCTCTCCCAAAATTGCTAGTAATCGCAAATGCTACCTTCTCACCGTCGAGGAAACCGCAAGCTTCCCTCTACATAAAGCTTTACAGTTTTTACAAAAGATTATCTGCGATGCAAAGATTATCAGCTATTCTATCACCGACGAGCCTTTGCATGCACATATCATCATTTATTCAACAGACAGCCTATACAAAAAGACAGAGCCTATACGTAAGCAAGGAGGCTACATACACATCAAAGCGTTACCTAACACAATCTCATTGCGTAGAGCTAACGAATATTTGGATAAGCAAAATAAAATTCATGCGTCTTTTTCCGTTAAAAAAAGTTTGGGAGGTGGTGGTATGAGTGAGGAGAAAGCTGAAAATATGTTGAAAGAGCTGGTAGATGTGGTGAAAGAGCTGAAAGAGAGAATGGACAACATAGAAAGCAAGTTGGAGAACGGAGAGCAGACAACAGAGAGAACGCGCAGAAAGCTTCCCATAACGCTGAAGCAGGGTAACAAGGGCTTCCTGATGTTTCTAAACAGCTATCGCATGGTCAGGAACAATCCGATGATAATTCTCAACGAAGAGCAGCTGCTTCAGCTAAAAGCAGAGATTGACAAGCTGCTAAGCGTTAAAACAGCTAAGGGAAAGAAGGTAGAGCAGAAAGAAGGCTTTGAGGAGGCTATAGAGGAGTAAAAAAGCTTGGGGGGGTGAAATCGTGAAAGCAACTTGCGTTATCTCAGCTAAAGACCTGAAAACCCTGCTCAGAGGCCTAAACGCTCTGGTAAGCGAGGCGAGACTGCATTTCACCGATAAGGGCTTGCGCGTAAGGGCTGTTGACGCTGCAAACGTGGCGATGGTCATTGCTACCGTCGAGCCGGAGGTTTTCGAGGCCTATCAGACCACAGAGGACGATGTAGTCGTTGGAGTGGACTTGGACAGGCTTTATGACGTGTGTAAGAGCCTCGACAGCAAGGATATCGCCGATATTGCCATAACTAACGAAAAGCTGACAGTCACGTCAGGTAGCATGACATATACAATTGCTGTCATTGATCCATCAGCGATAAGAAGAGAACCGAAGATTCCAGAGCTTGATCTCCATGCAGAAGTCGTGATAGACGCAAGCGAGTTCAAAAAAGCGATTGCAGCAGCAGAGAAAGTCGCAGATGAAGCTATATTCGAGAAGACAAGCAAGGAATTCAAGATTATCGCTGAAGGAGATGTAGAGAGCGTTGTATATTCAGCAGACAGCTACAAGCTAATAGAAGCCAACAGCGGGGAGGCAAGGGCGAAGTTCAGCGTTGAGTATCTCAAAGAGTTCTGCAAGGCTGCGGAAGGCACGATAAGAATCAAGCTCGGCACGGATTACCCGTGCTGGCTTACCTTCAATATCAAAGACGGATTCGCGATTGAATACATCTTAGCTCCGCGTATAGAAGTGTAACCAGGTGACAAAGCGATGACACCCGTTGAAGTCATGGACAAGGTAGCATTAAGCTTTACAATAGCTTCAGCGATGGTATTCGGCGTTACTTTGTTAGCAATAGCCACAGAGCTTAAAGATAAGGTCATGGCGGCAGTAGGCTTAACCTCTTTATTTTTTGCGGGCTATACGCTGGTAAAATACCTGTTACAGTAGGTGACGAGCGATGAAAGACTTCCAAAAGCTTCAGAAAGACGCTAAAGAACATGCAGACTACAAGAGGAAGCTAATCAAAGAGAACAACGAGCTAAAAAGAAGAATCAAAAAGCTGGAGGAGCTCCTCATTGAATTCATGGAATATGTTGACAATCCTTGCATGAGCACCGTAGAGGAAGCTTGTGCGCTGCTAAATCACCCGCTGAAAGATGAAAAGGGCTGTTATTGCCGGCTTAAGAGAGTTGATGAGCGACGAAGGAGGCGAAAGCATGGAAAAGCTACCGCTGGTGAGCTTTAACCGCTATTTCGAGCAATTAGATGACTCCGATATACTCACATTCTCAGCATTCACGAGAGAAGCGCAAGAAAAGCTGTTAAAAATGCTTTTACCTTCCTATTTGGATATAGAGCTTGAAAGAGCCTATAGAAGGCAGCAAAACATTTTATTCAAGCCCGAAGGCGTGCAATTAAGCCATAAATACAACAAAATCTATTTTTCAACGAAAGCGGGCACGATAGCGGTTGACATGACCGATGAGCTTTTAGACTTCATAGCTGAAGCACAGAACCAACAGCTATATGTAAAATCAAGGCTTATAAAGAAAGTTCCAGTCGGAAACACCAGAGCCATCTACTTCGCAGAGATAGAGGCTATATATACGGCTACCTACGACTACGACAGAGCAAAAGAGCTTCTAAGCGAATACCAACCTACCGACCTGCTGCTTTACTCAGCAGGCTACATACCGTCGGCGGAAAGCTTAGCCACTAAACTACCTATGTTTTTACCTCTTTTTAAGCCATTCGGTCAGCCGATACACGTCTTAACCTTCACTCCACCGAGATACGGCAAATCGAAGACCGCTTCCATCTTGAGAGGCTTATCGGAAAGCTATCACACCGTTTTGCCTTCCCCAGCCAAATTAATTTACGATGGGCGAAGTGGACGCTACGGCTTATGCTATTTTTACAGCACGCTATATATTGACGAGTTTGATAAGATTGCAGGCAGGAGAAAGGAGATTTTCAAGGAGAGCTACGAAGTGCTGCTTACTGGCATGTCAGACGGTTTATGGCTTAGGGATATAAGCTCCAGAGCGCAAGACTACACCAACACTGTCAGCTTTTGCTTTTTAGGCAATACAGAGCAGTTTGAGCTTAATGAGTTCAATACACCCGCCGGCTCGGTCAGCCACAAAGACAAGCTCAGAGAGCTTATTTACAAAGCAGACGTGGAAGCTTCACCCTTCATTGAGCGAATAGCTTACGCAGAGTTCATTTACAAGCCGGTTCAGGCCTACAAGTGGCTAAACTTCGACGAAAACAACAGAGTGATGTATTTAGAGCCGAAAGTAGCCAGAGCGGTCATCAAGCTGCTAAACGAAGAATGCAAAAAGCAGAGATTGTTGAAAAAGCCAGAGTGCGAAGCTGATAAGCATCTAAACAACATTTACGCAGTTCTCAGCACCTTGCAGATAGACATCAGCGAAAGCGACTTGGAAGACCTCACTAGCGGCTATACGACCTTCACCGACCTCTTGTGCAAGGAGGAGCAAGAAGAACAGCCCGAAAGCGATAATAACAGCGCTGAGGACATAACAAGCGAGATTTTGAGCGAGGTGTCGGAGCGATGGATGTAAGCAAGCATGCTAAATACTACACCTGCCCAAGCTGCAAGCGTAAGCTGACCAGAGAAGACCTTAGAACAGAGCTTAGCTTTAGATTCAAGTCTGATAGGATTTTTTTGGAATATATACGCATTTACTGTGTTTATTGCGGAGAAAAATTAAAGGAGGTGAAGAAAGATGGGAATTCCTGAGCTGTTTGTTGTTTTGATGGAACACTTTAAGGAGTATGCTCCGCTGAAAGGAAAAGGGCTTATCAGTAAGCAGATTAGCGAATACGTAGTAAAAATTACGGCAGACGAAGAAGTAGTGGACGAGGACGGATGGCTAATAAAACCATTTAGATTTCACGTATTCAGAAACGGATGGCTCGTAGCAGTTATTTCGCCAAACGGAGGCGAGATTTTAGCGAACATGGTATCAGAAGACGAGCTAATTGAAGCATTCAAAAAGGAGGTGAATAAAAATGGGGAAGAAGCTAAAGGTTAAGCAGATCGAGAAGGTGGAAGCCAAGACCTGCAAAAGCTGTAAGCATGCGGTAACGGGCAAATCAAAAATGCTATGCCTAAAGCGAATGCTGCTGACCGAAGAAAACAGAGTATGCGGGGCTTACGAACATGCGGAAGCTGTAGCCCTAATAGCGCCGGCTATGCGCGAAACACTGGTAAAAGAATATGCCAAGCTTAACATAGAGCTAAAGAGCTTACAAGAAGCTTTGAACACGCTTAAGGAGTTCTTAGCTGACGTTACAGAGGATGCCGAGATAGTAGGCGAGTATAAAATAGTAAACAAGGAGATAGAGCGTAAAGTTATTGACTCAGCAAAAGCTAAAGAGCTTATTCAAACATTGCCGGACTCTCACCGCTATTTCAAGACTATCAAGCAGCGTATGTTCAGGCTGATACCACGCAAAGACTATGACCACTATTAGCAAAAAGCATAGCATTATCGAAAAGCTTATTAACGTTAAGGTGCTATATAGTAATGTAAGAGAGGGGGTGAGGTAAAATGAAAAAGTTTGAGAACTTGACTGAAAAACAGAAGGCGTGGCTGGTTGGAACTGCGAAGAGGATGCATGAAGCTGTTGGAGAGCTTGTCGAATTTTTAGAGAGAAACGAGAAGAGAAAAGGAGCTGAGTTCTGGAGAGAATTCGGGAGTTATAAGAGAAAGGCTGAGGATGCGGTCTGGAAGCACTTAGCAGCTAAGCACAAAATCAACAAGACATTCGACACTGATGAGTTCACAAAAGACTTCAGACTAACATTACACATGATAGCT
>Ga0190361_1000525_pt1 | contig 15221 bp, 16 predicted proteins | sample 48721845_MG_FD_161273 | JGI IMG/M metagenome (GOLD analysis project Ga0190361, IMG submission 161273) | Hydrothermal vent microbial mat bacterial communities from Southern Trench, Guaymas Basin, Mexico - 4872-18-4-5_MG | ecosystem: Environmental > Aquatic > Marine > Hydrothermal vents >...
CTATGTTGGCATCGGTATACTTTTTCATCTGCTCCACAAGTGGTCTGAAGATCAGGTCGGTACCTCCGCCTGCACTGTAAGGTACAACCACTGTGATGGTTTTCTCTGGATCTGGCCATTCAACCTTTTTTTCACCTGCCCCAAATACAAATAGTCCCGATAGTAGTATAATTACCACCATTACAGGAATAATCTTTCTGCTCATAGTAAAACCTCCTTCTTTTAATTTTTAGTATTAGTGTGAGGGACCAACCGCTAAACTGCCTGTTGATCCTCCATTTTGCAGGAAATCTCTTTGTTCTTATTCTCTTTCTTTTCTATATTTTTTATTTCACTAACCAACACCTCTACTCCATATTCTGAGAGCTTTAACTTTTCATCATCGGTAGTGTAATCTGTAACAAAAACATCAATTTCGTCCCAGTCACATATGTGGGCCATTGCAATTTTGCCTGATTTTGAAGAATCTGCCAGGAAACATACTTTTAAAGCACTCTTGATCATATATTTTTTGGTTTCAGCCTCTATAATGTTTGAGCAGCTAATCCCTCTTTCCAGGGAATAACCTGTTGCACCGAGGAAAAGGATATCAGCATGGAGTTGTTCGTAAAAATACCTTGATATCCCTCCTATGAAAGCCATTGAAGGTTTTCTCAAGACACCACCTGATACGAGGAGTTGCACCGTGTTGGAGCTGCTAAGCTCATGCAGGATAAGCATTGAGTTGGTGATAACCGTTAGCTTCATATTTTTGATGTATTTTGCGAGGTAGGCGGTGGTGCTGCCAGAGTCTATCATTATGGTTGAACCTGGTTCAATCATCCTTGAAGCAAGTTTGGCTATTGATTCTTTTTCCTTTTTGTTTTCATTAATTGTTTTTGTGATTAATCTGATGAAATGCTGGTCTTCAGGGACTACAGCTCCACCGTGTGTTCTGACCAGGAACCCCCTTTTTTCAAGATCGTCCAGATCTGTTCTGATAGTAACCTTTGTTACCTTTAGCCTCTCTGCCAGGTCTCTTATGTGGACTTTTCCTTCCTTTTCGAGAATTTCAAGGATGATCTTTTTCCTTTCATAACTTTTCATGCTTCCATTATATCTAAATAGAAAAAAAACGCAAGTAAAAAATAAAAAAAGAAAGTAATTATTTTTAATTTTCTACTTGACCGCATAATTCAAAAAAATTAAAGTATTTAAATCATTTTAAAATTAAAATAATGTTAATTTTATTTTATATTGAGGAGGTAGTATGGCTGATTTTAAAGACCATATCAAATCTGCTGATTGGAAATCAGAGAAACATGTACCTGTTATTGAGTGTCCTGAAAAGGTTAAAGCGGATGAATTTTTTGATGTAACTATTACCATCGGTAAGGAAATAGCCCATCCAAATACAACCGAGCACCATATAAGATGGATTGAGTTATACTTTCATCCGGATGGTGTAGGTGCTCCTTATCAAATTGGGGTATTTCAATTTGCAGCTCATGGAGAGTCAGCAGAAGGTCCCAATAAGGGTGGTGTTTTTACAAATCATTGCGTGGTAACGAGTATCAAGATAAATAAATCTGGGCATCTCCATGCTCTTTCCTACTGCAATATACATGGCCTCTGGGAAAGCACAAAACAGATCACAGTTGAATGAATAATAAATAATAATTCAAAAAAATAACCACCTCTTCTCGGGGTGGTTATCTTTTAATTTAATAATCCTTTTTTATTACCGGATTAAAGATAAATAAGTTTTTAGAATTTTAGAAGAATTCTTCATCATCAATGTAAACTGTGTTCTTATAATTTGAAGAACTTACAAATCTTCTCTTTGTTTCTCCTTTTGTCATCTGATAGTATGCAACTATGGCACCAAGATTTCTGGAGAATTCCTCATCGGATATCAATCTAAAAGGATCGAAATCACTTCTTGTATTATCTTTTTTAATGTTTTTAGTTATCGTTTTCATGGTATCACCTCCTTCACATTTAGCTACAATATATTAAGCAATATATGTGCCAACTATTAATTTTATTCACTATAATTTATTTGTTGTCAAGTAATTAAAAGACTAAAAGTGTTTAATTGAGGCAAATTTTTGATTTCAGAATAAATGTGTCATTATGATACATAGCAGTAGAATAACCGGTATCTATTTGATACTAATAATACGAAATTATCCGTTGTAAAATATAATCTTTCTTTGTTTTTTCAATTTTTCCCATTTTGATTTTTATTTTCTTGACATTTTTTTTTCCATATGATAGGGTATTTTTAGATAATTCTTCTAATAGTTAAGAGGTGTTAACCAACATGAAAATTACTGATGTAAGAGTTAAAAGGGTTTCAAATGAGGGTAAGCTAAAAGCTTACGTCTCGGTAACTTTTGATGATTCTTTTGTTGTTCATAATTTGAAAGTAATCGATGGTCATAGCGGCATTTTTGTAGCTATGCCCAGTAGAAAAACCAACAGTGGTGAGTTTAAGGATGTAGCACACCCTATTAACTCGGCATTCAGGGAAGTGTTACAAAAAGCAGTTCTTGAAGCTTATAATAATGAACGTGAGAAAGAGAAAGCAAAAAAGCAGGAACATCAATAGTTACTCCTTTTATTAAGTTCTGATTCTGCAATAAGAAGAGAACCTACCCTCTTTTAATGAGTATTACTTAATGAGACATACGATAAATGAACTGTAAGTTTGTTCAAATCCAAAAATTTGTTTTTGGTCTTAATCCAAAAATGTAAAAAAAATAAATCAAATTTTGAAATGGTATAAAGAATACCTTTTTATTTTGCATTTTGTAAATAATTTTTTATATTATTCCTGGAAATAGCAGGTGATTGGATAATCCTGGAATTACCAATAGCGTAATATTTACTGGGGCGTCGGCAAGCGGTAAGCCATCAGGTTTTGGTCCTGACATTCGGAGGTTCGAATCCTCCCGCCCCAGCAATTCAGAAAAAACTCTGGAGAGAAAAATTGGTTAAGAGAGAGTTAAAGCTCATTTCAGGTACGGCAAACAGGCCATTGGCAGAGAGAATTGCAAAGAAACTTGGAATGGCATTAACTGATGTTGAGATTTCGAGATTTGCCGATCAGGAAACCTTTGTTAAGGTTAAGGAGTCGGTGCGAGGAGCTGATGTTTTTGTAATCCAGCCCACATCAAATCCTGCAAATGAAAACCTTATGGAGCTATTAATAATACTGGATACGTTAAAGAGGGCTTCAGCAGGGAGAATAACGGCAGTTATACCGTACTACGGGTATGCCAGACAGGACAGGAAAGCTCAACCAAGAACACCCATAACGGCAAAACTGGTTGCTGATCTTATAACAGTGGCAGGTGCGAACAGGATTCTTTTACTCGATGTGCACGCTCAGCAAATTCAGGGATACTTTGATATCCCTGTGGATCACCTATTTGCTACACCTGTTTTATTTAACTATTTTAAAAAAACAGGAATGGAGTTTGTTGTTGTCTCGCCTGATGCAGGAGGTGTTGAAAGGGCGCGATTTTTTGCAAGTCTTCTAAAGACAAATATGGCACTGATAGATAAAAGAAGGTACGATAAAAATAAAACAACTGTAATGAATATAGTTGGAGAGGATTTAATCAAAGAATCAAATCTGATAATTATCGATGATATGATAGACACTGCGGGTACATTATGCTCCGCAGCGGAAGCTCTTATGGCGAAAGGTGCTAAGAGCATTTATGCCTGTGCTACTCATGGGGTTTTTTCTGGGGAAGCAATACGGAGGATTGAAAACTCTCCAATAAGTAAGGTTGTTGTCACTGATTCAATATATTTTGATAAGGAAAAAAACAATTCTTCTAAAATTGAGATTCTTTCAATCTCGTCGCTGATTGCAGATGCCATAGAAAGGATCCATGAAGACAGGTCTGTGTCACCACTGTTTCTTGATAAAGAATCTTACCAGATAATAGAATTGGAATAATTTTTTTAGTTGCTATTCTCTCGTTGAGAGCTCAGTATTTGTGAATTCAGGTGCAATTTTTTGTTTTGGGATTTATCCAAAAACCTAACTATAAGATGAGGGGCACTAATTATGAAAACGTACGAATTAAATGTTATTCCCAGAGAGAAATCAGGAAAGGAGATAGCTAAAAAAATTCGAAGAAATGGGTTGATTCCAGCAGAGGTTTATGGGGCACATAAAAACATTCACATTTCGGTCAGAGCCCATGAGTTTGAAAAGATTTTTGAGGAGATTGGTGAACATTCAATACTTAAATTAAATATTGACGATAAAAAAAGTATCGAAGCAATTGTTAAAGATTTCCAGATTCATCCTGTTTATAAAAATATCATTCATATTGATTTTTATGAGGTTGAAAAAGGGAAGAAACTTAGGACTGAAATTCCAATCAGGTTTGTAGGAACATCCAAGGGGGTTAAAAAAGGAGGCATTCTTGAAAGCTTTCTTACAGATCTTGAGATTGAATGTTTGCCAAAAGATATCCCCGATATAATAGAAGTAGATATTTCTCAGCTTGATCTGGGTGATTCACTTCATGTAAAAGATATTAAAGTGGGGCCTGAAATAAGGATTCTTTCAAACCCAGAGCAGGTAGTAGTTACAGTAGGTGTGCCATCAAGAGTGGTAGTTGAAGAGGAAGTGCCTGAAGAAGAGGTTGAAGAAGAGGCTCCATCTGAAAAAGCTGAAGAATAAATGCCTCCAGTAGATACGAATATTATAAACGGGTTTAAAGTTGAAACTTATAGTGGGATTAGGGAATCCAGGGAAAAAGTACGCAAAAAATAGACATAATCTTGGGTTTATGGCAGTAGACAGATTTGCAGAAAAACATAATATAAGCCTAAACATAAAGAAAAAGAAAGCCATATACGGAAGAGGGACCTGTAATGGAGAGGAGGTTGTGGTTCTAAAACCCCAAACATTCATGAATCTGAGTGGAGAAGCTGTTCTTTATCTGGCCAGTTTCCTTAAGATCAAACCGGAGAATATAATAGTGGTGGCCGATGATACGGAACTTCCATTTGGAAAAATCCGGATCAGGAGGAAAGGTGGGTCCGGTGGGCATAATGGAATTAAATCCCTTATCAATTCATTAAAAACTGAGGATTTTCCGAGATTGAGATTTGGAATAGGTCGGCCCCCGGAAGACTCGGGGATTGAGCTTTATGATTATGTGTTGCAGGATTTCACTCCAGAGGAATTAAATATATTGAATGAAAAACTGGATACTGTAGCGGATGCACTTACAATCATGGTTACAAAATCAATTGATGAAGCAATGAATATATATAATGGTTAATGAGTTTTATATACTTTTGGTTCTTCCTCAATTGAAACCCCGTTTATTTTATAGGAATATTTTTTAATTATACCAGATGTCTCCTTCTGTTGCTTTAAAATCAGGGCAGAAAATGAAGATACACAGAAATATTTATTTAAAAATCAGAAATTACTGCAGAGAAAATAAATTGATTGAAAGAGGCGACAGAATACTTGTGGCTGTTTCGGGTGGACCTGATTCTGTTTTTTTACTTCATTTTATAATTATGGTATCTAAAGAAATAGTATTTGATTATGCGGTCTGTCATGCAGAACATGGAATAAGAGGCGAGGAATCAATTAGAGACCAGGAATTTGTGAAAAATATGTGTACTTCAATGGGAATAAGGTTATATGAAGGGTCCATTGATGTGCCGGCAAACAAAAGGGATGATGAGTCCTTGGAAGAGGCTGCAAGGAGATTACGATATGAGTTTTTCAAAGATATTATGAGAACTGAAGGGTTCAATAAGCTGGCAACAGGTCATACATATAACGATAATACTGAAACAATCCTTTTGAGACTCCTCATGGGGACAGGTTCTGTAGGTTTTGCTGGTATAAAGCCGAAAAGGGATAATATAATCAGGCCCCTTCTTTGTGTTCGAAAAGAAGAGATTTTGTCATGCCTTGAAGATGGAGATTATCGGATTGATAGAACGAATCTCGAGATAGATTATCTCAGAAATAGATTGAGGCTTAAGGTTCTTCCTATTCTCAGAGAGATAAACCCGTTGTATGATGAACATTTGCAGAGGTTTGCAGTGATTAAAAATGATGAGGGGGAGTTTATAGAGGAAATCACAGAAAAATATCTTAATCAGATTTTAATGGAACAATCAGGAGATAAAACAGTTGTCAACCTTCCAGATTTTTTAAACCTTCATATTGCTATAAGAAGGAGAATTTTAATCAGATTGATTAGAAATGTTTATAATGGATATCCGAGCTATAAGTTAATAAACATGTTAGTATCTGTGAAACCGGGTGGTAATAAATTATTATATTCCAATAAATTATTTGAGGTTAGAAAAGAATATGATAAGCTTATTGTGGATAAAAGGGTTGTCTGCGAGAATATTGAAGACTATTTTTACTACCTGAATAGACCAGGTGAGAATGGAGAGTTAATTGAATTAAAAGAGATAGATAAAATACTTAAATTAAATTATCTTAATAGTGTGGAAAGATTTGATAACGATAAGCTATATATAGATGCAGAAAGTGTTGTCTTCCCTCTGGTTATTAGAAATAGGCGAGAAGGAGATAGAATAAAACTGCCTGGAGTTGGAGTAAAGAAACTAAAAGACCTCTTCATAGATGATAAGGTTCCCCTAAAATTAAGGGACAAAGTTCCCCTCGTTGTTGATGGATCAGGAAAAATTATTGGGATACTTCGAACTATTTATGGAAAACCAAACAGAACTGCCTGTGATTTCATGGTTAAAAAATGTACGAGAAACGCACTTGTACTTGAACTTTGTTAAATGGTATAATTTTTTAAGATGAATAATATATATGGGTAGTTTGGTCATTATTTCGTTGTTGGATAACAAAAATTGAGAAAAATAGGTACCAGGAATTATGATAAAAAAGAGTGAGGGGCTAAAAGAAGGTAAAAAGGTGGTTGAGAAAATAATTCCAGTGATAAAAAAGGACGAAATTCAAAACAAGGTAATTGAGCTTGGACGTGCTATTACAAGAGATTTTAATGGTAAAGAGCCGGTGCTAATCTGTAACCTTAAGGGAGCATTTATATTTCTTGCTGATCTGTGCAGGTGCATTGATTTACCAATTTCAATAGATTTCATAGCAACAGCTAGCTATGATGGTGTTGAAAGCAGTGGGGATGTTAGAATTGTGAAAGACCTGAAGATGGATGTGAGGGGAAGAGATGTTATTCTGGTAGAAGATATTATAGATACAGGGTTTACAATTGAGTATATAGTTAAATATCTTGAACTCCACTATCCAAAAAGTGTTACGATATGCACATTGCTTGATAAACCCTCGAGAAGGCGTGTGAATGTAAAAATAGATTACACAGGATTTGTTGTGGATGATATCTTTTTAGTTGGATATGGACTTGATTACAATGAAAAATATCGAGAACTTAATTATATTGGAGAATTAAGAATAGAGGAAAGGGAGTAAGGTGAATAACAACAGAAGTGATTTTAAAAACTTTAAACCTTCAAATAGATTGGCTCTGATAGCAATAATTGGGCTCCTTGCCCTTTTTATGATGTTTATGTTCAATAAACCCAAAGAAAGCTATCAGGAGATAGATTATTCGTACTTTATCCAGCTTGTTAAGGATGGAAAGGTTCAGAAGTTAAGGATTGTTGATAAAGATATTTATGGTTATATATCTGGTGGTGATTCTCCCCTGATCTCATTTCATACTATTATTCCATACAATGATCCCCAGCTTATACCAACGCTTCTAAAGCATGATGTAGAGTTTAAGGGGGGTGTAAAGAAGAATTATCCATTTCTCAATGCGTTGATAAGCATTGTTCCCTGGATACTCATTCTTGGGGTTTTCTGGTTCATAATGCTAAGACAGATTCAGGGCACCAGTAATAAAGCTCTGTCATTTGGTAAAAGCAGGGCAAGGCTTGCTTCAGATTCTGCTAAAAAGGTAACATTTAAGGATGTGGCAGGTGTTGAGGAGGCGAAAGAAGAGCTTAAAGAGGTGATAGATTACCTCAAGGACCCGGGAAAGTATAAAAAAATGGGAGCAAAAATCCCCAAAGGTCTTTTGCTTGTAGGTCCGCCTGGAACGGGGAAAACTCTCCTTGCCAAAGCAATAGCAGGTGAGGCGGGAGTGCCATTTTTCAGTATGAGCGGTTCTGATTTTGTAGAGATGTTTGTTGGAGTTGGGGCGAGCAGGGTAAGAGACCTGTTTGATCAGGGGAAAAAGCATGCCCCCTGCATTATTTTCATCGATGAGCTGGATGCTGTGGGAAGAGTAAGGGGTGCAGGATACGGTGGTGGACATGATGAGAGGGAGCAGACCCTCAACCAGTTGCTCGTTGAGATGGATGGCTTTGAAGAAAACGAGGGAATAATTGTAGTGGCCGCAACGAATCGTCCTGATGTGCTTGATCCGGCTCTTCTCAGACCGGGAAGGTTTGACAGGCAGGTCGTGGTTGATATTCCAGATGTGAAGGGTAGGGAAGGAATTCTCAAAGTACATGCCCAGAAAATACCACTTGCGAAGTCAGTTAATCTCAAGGTGATAGCCAGAGGAACACCGGGATTTTCCGGCGCTGATCTGGCAAATCTGGTAAATGAAGCCGCACTCCTGGCAGCCAGGAGAAATAAGAAGAAAGTGGGTATGGAAGAGTTTGAATTTGCAAAGGATAAGGTTTTAATGGGACCGGAGAGAAGGAGCATAGTTATATCTGAAGAAGAGAAAAGAATAACCGCCTACCATGAAGCCGGGCATGCACTCCTTGGTATGAAGCTTCCGAATGCTGATCCTGTGCATAAAATGACGATTATCCCAAGGGGTCTTTCTCTGGGGATTACTCAGAGCTTACCCGAGAATGAGAAACATAATCTTACTAAAGCCTACCTTCTCGATCAGCTAACGCTTCTAATGGGGGGACGGGCTGCGGAGGAAATAATTTTTGGCGAGGGTAGCATTACCACAGGAGCCCAGAATGACATAGAAAGAGCCACTAAACTTGCAAGACGTATGGTATGTGAATGGGGTATGAGCGAAAAGCTTGGGCCACTCCAGTATGGACAGAAAGAAGAACCTATATTCATTGGGAAAGAGATAGCAAGACATAAGGACTACAGTGAAATAACATCACAGCTCATAGATGAGGAAATCAGAAACTTTGTCGAAGGTTCATATGAAAAGGCTAAAGACATATTGCTGAAAAACAGGGATATATTGGAGAAACTTGCAACAAGGCTTCTCGAAAAAGAGGTTCTGGATAGAAAAGAAATAGAAAAAATTGTGGGTATTGAGAAAAAAACTAAACAAAAGAAAGTAAAAGCAAAGGAAACAGGCAAGATTGAAAAAGAAAAAGTGCAGAAAGAAAGCACATCTAAATCTTCTCCTGCAGAAAAAAGTGAGGAAAAGCAACCTGTAGGCAATCTTACCATGAGAAAAAAGTCCTCATAGTAAAAGAGATTAATCGGAAAGGGCTCGTGGAAAATATAAGTGGTGAATGTTAAAGTGAGAAAAAGTTCTAATGAAAATGGGTTTTAATCCTCCTGAACTTATCCTGCCAGCTGGAAATTTTCAAAAATTGAAATATGCACTGGCCTACGGAGCTGATGCAGTGTATGCTGGCCCACCGGATTGTTCTTTGAGAGCAAGGCTTAATGAGTTTGATATGGAAAGCCTCAAAGAAGCCATTGAATATACGAAGTTAAGAAACAAAAAAATTTATATTACCCTCAATCTGTTTGCAAGAAACTCTGATTTCTGGAAAATTGAAAGATATGTTAAAGAGCTGGAGGAATATGCTCCTTCTGCCTTTATTGTTTCTGATCCTGGAGTTGTGAGGTTTTTAAAAAAACTAAAAATAAAAACTCCCCTTCATCTTAGCACACAGGCAAATACTCTCAACTTTGAGTCAGTTAGGTTCTGGGAGGAAGCTGGCATAGAAAGGATTATACTTGCAAGGGAACTAAACTATGATGAAATAGTGGAGATTCGGGAAAATTGCCGCAATGTAGAACTTGAAATTTTTATACATGGTGCAATGTGTATGGCATATTCGGGACGTTGCATTCTATCCCTTTATTTTACCGGTAGGGAAGGGAACCGTGGAGATTGTTCCCATACCTGTCGGTGGAAATACTACCTGATTGAAGAAAAGAGAGCTGATGATCCCATTGAAATTGAAGAACACGGTGATGGTTCCTATATACTGAGTTCTAGGGATCTGTGCCTTATAAATTACCTTGAAGAATTGAAAAGCCTTCATCTCGATGGTTATAAAATTGAGGGAAGAACCAAGAATGTTTTTTACGTGTCACTGGTGGCAAGGGCTTATAGAATGGCGCTTGATAGAGTTTATAATCTTGGGGATGGTGATTCGATAATGGCACCTGAAGACCTAATCAACTTGCTTGATAATCATGGGTATACAACCGGGTTTATATTTAGAGGGACAGATATTGCCAAGAATGAACATCTCAGTGTTGATGAACTTCAGAATCCTTTTGAAAAACAGTATAAAAAGCAGTATATAGTTGGTTTGGTCAGAGAGGCTGACTCCAGAAAAATGATTGTGGAGGTAAAAAATCCGCTTAGGAAAAACGATACCGTACTTGCCATAAGTCCGGATATGATTGAGGAGGTAAAAATACTATCAATTAGGGATGGTGAGGATTATATAGACATGGCATATGGTGCAAAGAAGCAGATTGTTACAGTTCAAATAGATAGAGATATATCCGGTAGCACGTGGAATTTTGGGATACTTGTAAAAAAGCACAAGCCTCTGGAATAATTCCTTTTTGTTGTTCCGCTTTGAATTTTTTGCCAATCATAATTTCAAGATAATACTCCCGAAAGAGTCTAATTTTTGATAGAGTTTTCAGTCGAAGTATATGTGAAAATTGATATTCCTGTACAATTATTTTTTCTTGATCCGATATAATTACTGAGAATCTGAAATATGTATATAAACAAAACTTGCTACGAATATTTTTACATTCATTTGGTTGACGAATTTTTATACGGTGATCCAGTTGGTAAAATACCTTACCTCAACTGCGCTAACTGCAGGAAATCAAATGACTTAAAGGAATGGTATCTATGATGTCTGATGTAATGGAGATAGTAAACTGCAATATTTGTGGAAGTTCTGATTCCAGATTGTATCTCAATATGGATGGATATTCTTATAGAAAGTGCAGGAATTGTGGATTGGTTTATCAGAATCCAAGACCTGATTTCACACATCTAAAAAATATCTACAATGGGGACTACTTCAATTACGAGTTTAAAAATCAGCATAATTTTTTTAATCTTATGCTGCTGGGGCTGAGAGATATTGGATTTGATAGAATTTTTCCAACTCCGAAGGGGAAGCGGTTTCTAGACATCGGTTGTGCTACGGGATTGCTTCTGAAGCACATGAAGGAGAGTGGGTGGTGTGAACAGGGAGTTGAGATATGCAGGGAATCAGCTGAATATGGGATTAGAAACTATGGGGTTAATATCTTCATTGGCACACTTGAAGAGGCAAGATTTCCCGGGGATTTCTTCGATGTGGTGCATTTTTCTCATCTGATTGAACATGTCCCTGATCCGAAGGGATTACTCTCTGAGGTTTTTCGGATAGTTAAACCAAATGGGCATGTTATAATTACCACACCTAATGTTGGGGGTTTGCAGGCAAGAATATCGGGGAAGGGTTGGAGATCTGCAATTCCTGAGCATATATATCTCTTTTCAAAATCTACCCTCAGATTGCTTCTGGAATTGACGGGGTTTAATATTGTCAAACAGGTTTCGTGGGGTGGGATCCCACTGGGAAAAAGACCTAATTTTATTAAAAGGCCTGCAGATAAGTTGGCCAAGTTTTTCAATGTTGGTGATGTGATGCTATTCCACTGTGTTCCGAATAAAAATGTACTTTTAAAAACACACTTCGAGGGAAAAAATGACAACAGAAAAGTATATCCAGATAATTACAACAACACCGGATCTGAATACAGCAGAAAAATTAGCTGAAACCCTTGTTGATAGGAAACTTGCCGGGTGTGTGCAGATTATAGGTCCTTTTAACAAATAAGATTGCAGGAAATGGTGTATGCTTACTGTAACCATTATACTTTTCGCCGGTATTTTATTCGGGTTTTTTGTTAAGAAACTTATTGACACTGGATCATTGCCGGATAAAGTCGTAACTGCACTTATTGTTTTTCTATTATTTGTAATGGGCTATTCTATTGGTTCAAATAAGATTATGGCGATAAGGTTGATTACAGCTGGTAAGAATGCGCTATTAATCTCACTGGCTACTGTCATTGTAAGTATTGTGATTTCATTTCCGGTATATAAATATTTTTTCAGGGATGAAGATGAAGCTTAGTATTATAATTTTAGTTGCTTTTATTATTGGAACGGTTACTGGATTTTCGTCTATTTTACCTGAAAGATTTATTCCAGTAAATATTACAGATATAACGCTTTATTTTTTAATTTTTGCAGTTGGGTTTATGGTAGGTGCAAACTCACGAATATGGAACTATTTGAAGAAAAAGAATCTTAGGATCCTTATGGTGCCCCTTCTGACCGTGGTTGGAACACTTCTCGGCGGATTATTGATATCTCCATTTATTAGTGGGCACGATCTGTTTGAGGTTTTATCCGTGTGTTCGGGATTTGGTTATTACAGCCTTTCCAGCGTGTTGATAACAGGGATTAAAGGCGAATTGCTGGGGATAACTGCTCTGATGAGTAATCTTTTTCGTGAACTTTTCACACTGTTATTTGCACCTGTGATGGTCAGAGTTTTTGGTAAGATTGCTCCTATTGCTTCTGGCGGTGCTACAACAATGGATGTTACCCTTCCTGTAATTTATAAGTTTTCAGGTGAAGAATATTCGATAATTGCGATTGTAAGTGGATTTGTACTTACTTTACTTGTACCAATAATGGTGCCCGCTTTTTTAAACTTTTCTGGCCGATAAATATAGCTTTTATAAAAAAAGCTGATTATAATTTTAAAGGTAAAATTCCATATCCGTATAGATATTTGTGAAGTTGCAGGAGAAGAAGATTTACTGCGCATTTTATAAAATAATATTTATGATTGAAAAGTATGTTGTTAAGGTTAATTTCTTATTGTACTAAAATGTTCGGGGGTTTAGATGAAAAATATTCCTGTACTTCATGTTGAAGGGCGAAGCCTTGCAGAGGCATACGAAAAAGCGATAGTTGAGCTTTTTAACAATGGTATCAGGATTAAAACCCAGTACGATAGGCCTGATGATCCACCCAGCATTGATGCTACAATGAATATCACAGTATGGGAACCATGGTCAGATCCAATGATCCATAAGGCATTTCCAGGTGGTATAGAAGATTTGAGAGAATATGTAATGGAGCTAGAGGGATATAAGGATAACTGGATGAAGAGTATGAATGATCCCCAGGATACGCGATGGGAGTATACATACCACTGGCGACTGCATGATTATGGAAGCTGGAAAGAAAAAGATTTTACCACGGGAAAACAGGTGGTTAAAGGTGCATTTCGGATAAACCAGATAAATGCTGTTGTAGAAAAACTTGCCAGAGAACCCTATACAAGACAGGCCCAGATGATTACATGGATGCCCAATATTGATCTTCAGTGCTATGATCCTCCATGCCTTCAATCCCTGTTTTATAGAATAGTAGAGGATGATGATGGGACCCGATATCTTAACTGTAATGTTAGATTTAGAAGTAATGATGCATGGGGTGCTAATTTTATGAATATGTTTGGAATTATCCACTTTAACCGAAATGTTATACTCAGTGAGCTTGAGAGGAAGACCGGTCGGAAACACAAGCTTGGCCGTTTAAACTGGCATGCAGACTCATATCATATATACGGAAAAGATATCGAGGATTGTAGGAAAAGATTGATTGAAAAGCTCAGGGAGCCTTTTGATAAAAGAATATTCAATTTTTTTGATCCAGTTATCCAGGAAATTTACAATGAAGCTGAGGAAAAAATCAGACAGAAAATAGAGAAGTATAATATAGAACATGGTATTGAAAAATAAGGCGTTAAAAATTATTATTGAACTATGCAATAGCTTTATCATTAAGGCTTAAAAGGAGGTGATGAATATTGCGCAGAATATATTTAATACCGTTTTTGATTATTATATTTTGCGTTGCTATTGCTTATGGCAGAGAACATAAAAAGGAGGGGAGTATGAAAGTAGAACTTAAGGTTGAAAGCCCGGCGTTTAAAAATGGGGGCATGATACCTACAAAATATACCTGCGATGGAGAGGATGTCTCACCGCCTATAAGCTGGTCAGAAGGTCCTGAAGGCACAAAAAGTTATGCATTAATAGCGGATGATCCCGATGCTCCAATGGGAACATGGGTTCACTGGGTCATATATAATATCCCTCCAGATATAACCAGGCTAGATGAAAATGTACCCAAGGTGGAGGAACTCCCAAATGGAGCTGTGCAGGGTGTAAATGATTTCAGACGGTATGGGTACGGAGGCCCCTGTCCTCCAGGTGGAACTCACAGGTATTACTTTAAGGTATATGCTCTTGATACCGAGCTAAAAGATGGTCCTGGACTTACGAAAAAGAAACTTTTAAAGAGAATTGAAGGGCATATAATAGGGTATGGCGAATTGATGGGAAGGTATTCAAGGTGAAGAAGGATATTATCACGATAGGAGAATTGGATAAGAAAGAACTCATAGAGCTCGTTCATCTCGGTAAAGAGATAAAGGAAAATCCGGAGAAATACAGAACCTCGCTCTCAGAAAAAACCCTTCTTCTTCTTTTTCAGAAAACCTCCACAAGAACCCGATTATCCTTTGAACTTGGAATGAAGTTACTGGGGGGAAATGTTATAGTGCTTGATTGGGAGAAGAGCAATTTCAGCATAAGTCCACTTGAATATGAGGCAAAATATGTTTCAAGAGTTGTTGATTGTATTATGGCGAGACTTCTTACAAATGAAAAGATTGTAGAGCTGGCAGCCCATTCTGAAGTTCCTGTTATAAATGGTTGTTGTAATATGTTTCACCCCTCCCAGATCCTTGGTGACCTGCTTACTATATATGAGATAAAGGGAAACTTTGATGTTACAATTACCTATGTGGGAGTTCAGAATAATGTGGCTAATTCGATGTTTCTTGCCTGTAAGGAACTGGGAATAAACCTCATTTTTGTTACT
>Ga0190361_1000526_pt1 | contig 15219 bp, 26 predicted proteins | sample 48721845_MG_FD_161273 | JGI IMG/M metagenome (GOLD analysis project Ga0190361, IMG submission 161273) | Hydrothermal vent microbial mat bacterial communities from Southern Trench, Guaymas Basin, Mexico - 4872-18-4-5_MG | ecosystem: Environmental > Aquatic > Marine > Hydrothermal vents >...
AAAGTCAAGTGTGCTCTCTTAGGGACTGGTATGTTTTCTTTAGGTTTTTATTTGTGGGGGGTTAATTTGAAATTTGAGGTGAGTTGAGAGTGGCGGAGCTTGAAGCGTTGAAGGAGCTTGAGCCTCCCTATGAGATTCTTGAATTGAAGCCGGGGGAAACTGTTAGCTTCACGGTTGTTGATTGGCAGCTTGGAAAAATGACGATTCATCCGCGTTGGCCTGGCGCTCCAAGCGAAAAAGTTGTGCGTGCAGTGCGTGTTTTCGTTCCGAAAGAAGAAAAGCCTCTTTTCCCGCATTACTGGGATATCACGGCTGGAACTCTCGTGCCGCAGATATACACGTTGCTTAGGGAGGCCAGGGTTCCTCCGAACCGCGTGAAAATCACGATTACTAAGGTTGGAGTTGCTCCACGGGCCCGTTTCAGCGTTAGCTACGCGGTCGCCTAAGGGGGAGTAGTGTATGCGCCGAAAAATAGGGATGGGTTAGAGGCTAGTATCTTATTGGCTGCGTTGATTTTCTCTGGGGTTTTTAGGCTGCCATTTTTGCGGAGGCTGCGTATTTGCTGGCACCGAAGTTTCCCCTTGAACTTGACTGGGAAGTTGCGGCGCAGGATTATTTTGTGTAGGATTCGGAGTGGGCTGAGCTGGCATTTGAGGTGGGTAGCCGCTATATTCCATTTGTTTCTGCGCCATAAATTGTTGTTGATAGTGTAGGAACGCCTGATAGTTGGTTAAGGCTTGGTAGAGGAAGTTCATGGCTTTTTGGCCGGTTCCCACGTTTTGAACTATGTATTGGGCGAGCTCGTAGCAGTCTTTACAGGTGGCCGGCAAGTAGATTTGTTCGCGGGGGACCATGCGGCCGCACACGAGGCACTGTCCATACTTAACTAGTTTTTCCGGTTCCGGCGGGGGAGGAGGCGTAGCAACGCCTGTCTCTTCTACGGTTTGCTGATGCCGGCGCAGCTGCTCCAGCCGGTTATCCACATAGTTTTTGAGGACGGTGGCGGGCCAGTTGAGGCGCATAGCCGTCTGCAATGCAGCGTCAACCTCGTACAGGTCCGGAAGCCTCATTGCCTCGCGGATATGACTAACGTTAAGCCTACCTTCCTCTAGGGCCCGCTGATACTCCTCCGGAAGCTCAAGGAGCCCCACCATGAATTTTACCCAGTGAGGTGTACGGTTGAATGCCTTGGCGACTTCCTCGATGGACGCGCCGGCGTCCAGGGCCTTCTTTATGGCGACGGCTATGCCTATGGGGTCCTGCTGGCCCCTCGCAACGTTCAGCATGATGTTGGCTATACTCGCGTCCTTATCATCCATCTCGACAATGTAGACGTCGATTTCCTCTAGGCCCTGCTCCCTAGCCGTTTTAATCCGGTTCTCCCCATCTATCAACTCGTATTTTCCGTCCGGCAGCGGCCTTACCAGCGGCGCTTGGAGAACCCCGAACTTGCCGAGTGAAGCCCTTAAAAGCTCTATTTGTTCTTCGGTCCAGCGGCTACGGGCCCTAACCTCAGGAATAACGATGTCTTCAATTTTAACCTTTTTCATGCTCATGTCGTCTTTTCCTCCATCTTGCAAAGCTCTAACAGTTTTTTAAACACTGCGTCAAAAGCGTCGTAGTCTTCGAAGACGTTGGAATGGAAGAGAATTATCCTGTGCCCTATGTGTTCCAAGAGAAAGTCTACGACCTGGTTTTCGAGTAACCACTTTGATTCATAGCAAGTTAAGCATACTATGTAGTGAAAGCTATCCAACCCATATTTTCCCTCCGGTTTCCCGCATACAATTGTAATGGCAGATAAGGCTTATTAAGTTTATCAATAATTGGTAAATATGGTGGTGTGTTTGTCCAAGAAAAGCTTGAAGAAGCCTAAGTGGCTTGAGGAATGGAAGCGCAGAACGCGGATAATCAATATTATAGAGCTGGCTTTTGAGACTGACTGTGACTGTCCAGTATGCGAGGCTGTCCGCGAGCTCGGCCAGGAAATGGAGGGCTTGATGCCTCCGAGTGCGCCGACACTTCCTAATGTTGGTGGAGGTGAAAGGCAACGGGCGAGGAAAAGAAGGAAGTAGTTACGCTGCTACGGGAGACATTGGTTGAGACGCAACCTAGGCTAGGCGAGAAGGCCTACACGCTGTTTGTCAGCTACCAGACATCTGACATTCCATCTGCAACCATCATGGTTCCCGTAAGCGACCTGTTTCCAGGAAAGGAGGAAGAGTTTGTAGAGCAGTATAATAAGGCGGAGGGCCCGCTCTACGAGGAGTGGCTTAAAAAGCGGAGTGAGCTTATACGTAAAGACCTGGATGAACGGCGTAAGCGTGCGCCGACAACCATAACGGTGTAAGAGGTGGTTAAAAAGGGGGTTTGGAGGCAGCCAGATAAATGACAGGGTGGCCATAGGCGGCGGCTCTAAGTCCGCCGCCGGCTAAGGCCCTTAGATGCAGTGCAAGGATTCTTTGAGGGACTTTGGAATTGGGTTAGTGAGGCTGTTAACTCCGCTGCACAGTGGATACTTGACAACCTCTACAAGCCATTGGTCAGCTGGTTCGGCGACATTAGAAGGCGGGTGTACCAGCACGCTAAGGAGGGCATGGACCTAGTCTACAGCTGGGTAAAATGGATGCCGTGGCCCTTCGTTGACATAGCCCAGCTTATTCTGCTTCCGTTCGCGGTGACCTACAGCACTTTTAAGCCGATGTTCAGCTGGATATGGGATAATGTTAGGCCCTACCTGGAGCCTGTCTGGGATGCCATTCAGGGCGCCGGCAAATGGATATGGGACGGCCTAAGCAACTTCGTGAAGGACCCGGTGGGAGCCCTAAGCGACGGCTGGAACTGGATTACAAGCAACGTCAAGACAATGTTTGACGGCGCACTGGGAACTATAAGCGAGTGGGTAAAAGGTGCATTAAGCGGCGTAGCGTCCGCCCTGGGAGAAGGCCTCAAGCAGCTTGCAGCGTGGATTTGGCAGGGCCTACAGGAACTGTGGAACGTGATTAGCGGCGCGGTTAATTGGTTTGCCAAGAATGTCGGCGGATTCTTTCAAGGGATATTTAAGGGGTTCTATGACCAAATTAGCGCGTGGTTTAGTCCTGGGAGCCCAGAGAAGGAAGCTTTAGAGTCTGCAAAGAAAGTAGTTGAGAGTTTACAGTTAAGGCTTAAAAAGATTATGGAGGAAAGCATGAAGAGCCCTGCGGATATAACTTCACTTCATAGATGGGCATGGACAGTAGCAGCTGAAGTCGCGGGAATAATGTTAACCTTATTCGGTGTTGCCACTGCAGTGGACGCCAGTCATCCTGTGAAGGATTGGGGAGCAAAAGAAGTTATGGGCAACATTATAGCATGGATGGGGCTAGATGTAATTTTGAGGGCTCCACTGCAGATAATGCATGAGGAAGGCGTGCAGGAGGCCCTGCATCAGTTCTTCCGCAAAGAATACAGATTGGCTTTGCCTGACGAGGGAGACTTAAGAACGTATTATTTGAGAGGCTATGTATCCGAGGGTGATGTTAGAGATGTGCTTGCGAGGTTCGGCTACGAGGACAAGTGGATAGACGCGGAAATTAAAAGCTGGCAGATAATCCCGGGGGTAAGCGACCTAATCACATTCGTTGTAAGAGAAGTCATATCGCCTGAAGACTTTTACGGCTGGGCTGCAAAGCAGGGGTTAAGCGAGTACTGGGCCAAGAACTACTGGGAGGCCCACTGGAGGCTGCCAAGCTTTGAAAATATACGCGAGGCCTGGTGGAGAGGCATAATCAGCCAAGAAGAATTCCGCAAATACGTGGTCTGGCACGACTACAAGCCGGAGCCAAGGCCTGGAATAAGCAAGTCAGATTTGGACATTATGAACGAGCTCAGCTATGAGTTGCCAGGCAAGCTTGACCTTAGATGGATGTGGAGATGGGGCCTAATCAGCGAAGACGAGTTCAGGGCCCTACTGGCCAAGACGGGGATACACCCCGACTATCTAGACGCGGTTGCAGACGCCTACATGAAAAACGAGCTGCTGGACGAGAGAAACCGGTTTGCAACAACGCTGGAAACCTTGTATTCTGCAGGTAAAATCAGTGAGGAAGAGTTTCGGCGTAAAATGGCTGAGATAGGATTTTCAAGCAATGAGATAGACCTGCGTGCAGACAGGGCCCAATACATAATTAAGGGCAGAAAAGCAGAAGAGGAAGCCGTGCAGACCGGACGTGAAACCGCAGATGAGAAACGCCGGCTGGCCACCATACTCGAGAAGCTGGCCTACTCAGACGTGATAAGTCTGGACGATTTTAGGGCCCGTCTAAGAGAGCTTGGCTATACAGAAGACGAAATCAGCCTCAGAATCGACATTGTGAAAGCCTACAAGCAGTATTTAAGCAGTAAGGTTAAGGCTCCGGAGCCCAAACGGCTAAGCTTGACAGATTTGCGGTACGCATGGGAATATGGATTAATAAGCGATGAAGAGTTGCGGCGCGGAGCCGAACTTGAAGGCTACACGCCTGAAGACGTAGACTTGGCGGTAAGCGTGGAGCAGATAAAGGCGCTGAGAACAGAGATAGAAAGCGTTGTCCGCGAAGCAATGTATGACTATAGGGATGGATGGCTAACCCGCGAGGAATTCATAAGCTTAATGGCTGATTTAGGGCTTCCAGAAAAGCTGCAGAGCTACTGGCTGGCCAGAGCCGACATGCTGGCTGAACGAGAAGCCAGAGAAGAAGAATACAAAATCTTTCTAGAAAGCTACAGGCTAGGCATAATAGACGAATCAACCTTTAGAAGCGAGTTGCGGCGCATAGGCATGCGAGACGACAAAATCGAAAGAGTAATCTACCTTGAAAACCTAAGAAAGGCTGGAAAGGCTAGTTGAGGTGAATAGCCGTTGAGCGATATTCTTGATGAAGAAGGCTACGTTTACCGCTGGGAAAGACATCTTAAAAAGGTCAAAATCCCAAAAGGCTACGTTAAATGCCCAGTTTGTAAAGGTAAGGGGGAGATAAGGCGTTATTATGGTCCGCCTTGGGATAGAGGACAATTCATGGTTTGCTGGGCCTGCAAGGGACAAGGATACATAAAAAAGGAATGGGTAGAAGAATTAAAGAAATTACCATAGGAAGTGTCGGCGCATGACAGAAGAAGCAAAGACAAAATATAAAGAGAAAACAAAGGAAGCAATAGAAAAGCTAGCCGAAGCAATCAAAATCTAATTTTAAAGCTTCCTATACACCTCGAACTGATGCCTAAGCCAAGCATGCCTATCGCAAAGCAACAGCTCCTTACCATACGTGTCGGCGCAAGCCCAAACAGCCCGCCTATTACACAAACTGCAAGTCTGACCATCCGGAACCAACGCCGAAAAATCATACTTACCATGACCCCTAGGCCTCGCGTTAAACACATTCACCAAATTAATCACAACAGGATTACTACTCCCAATCTGAACAACCCCCCGCTTCTCACCCTCAATCAAAGCAGTAAGCAACGAATAAATCAACTGACAAGTAGTAGTATTATGACGCCTAGCCAACGCCTTAAAATCATCAACCATCTTCTTAGGCAAACGAACACTAAGCCTAGCCCACTCAATATCCCTATGAACACGCATGTGAGCCATCAAAGACTGAAGCTTAGTAAACGCCTTCCCGCAGACAACACACTTATAAAGAGTAGGACCCCCAGCCTCAGTCATCATCCACACATTTGATGAACTATATTATCTCCATCAAACTCATGAAGAACCTTAATGAGACTTTCAAGTGTTGGATAGACCTGCCTGCAAACACCATTTTCATTTAAAGGACACTCTACACAGGTACAACCCGCCCTATAACCCTTCTTCTGCTTATCATAAAAAAGCACAGGTATCAAATCATGACTTCTCTTAAGCTTCGCCCTACACTTAGCACAATACAAAGGCCCAACTTCCTTACCACACAAATCACACCTCGTCATCTACTTATCACCAAGCACAACATCTACTTAACATACTCGAAGCATAAAAAATTTGTGTTGGTGGGTGTGTGGTTTCCAGTGGAAATGAAGGGGGGGCTATTTCTTTCTTTTTTTTATGTGGTGGGTCCTGCGGTATTCTTGGCATTCAAGTTTGAAAAGGCATGATTGGCATTCTGGGTTGCGCGGGTTGTATTTTCCGAGGCATTTAGTTAAGTATTCCTGGCTGCTCAACGGCTTTTACCCTTCTTTTCCAGCCTTTCTATCATTTCGGCTAGTGTGATTGCGCATCCGAGTAGCAGTTCAGCCTCGTCAACTATGCCTTTCCCGTAAAGTCTGCCGCTGAGTTCTTCAAGCCACAGTTTAACCCGTATAAGCTGGGATATCACGGCTTCTACAACTTCACTCAACGGCTTTCATCCTCCTTAATCCTTCAAGGCATTTATTACAGATGCTTCCAACCTTCTCTTCCAAAAGCTGGTTACGCCAATAGAAACGCCAAACTTTCGGCTTATTTTTTGTTTCCCTTCCGCAGAGCATACAGTTAAAAACATCATTCGTCAACGGCTTCACCTTCTTCAGCTTCCGCCTCTTCCTCAATCAGCTGTTTTATGCGGGTTTCCGCCTCCAGAAGGGCCCTTAACAGGTCGACGAAAGCCTCCCAGTTCGTGTGTTCGTCCACATCGACGTCTAGGACCTCCTGCATGGCGCCGCTGCTAAGCATAATATCAACTTTAACCCTCATCTTTAATCACGCCGCAAACCCTCAACACTTCAAGAAGTTGCCTCAAGGAAATGACTATATAATCCTCGCCCTTACTTATTCCAATGTAGTCTTTTTCAACCCACATGAGTCTCTTTTTGTATAGGGAGACTTGATTGCTTCTAACCATAGCCAGGTACTCATCCCAGCTGATTTCTCGTATGCGTTTTCCGTCTGCATACAAATGAAAATACCTAGTCATGCTTCTTTCCTCCTTCAACATAGGTCATGTAGAAGGCTATGCAGCGTCTAATGCCCTGTCCGAGACTTTCAACTTCTCCCCTTCTAACCATATCCGCGAGGAAATCCAGATGCTTCCTGTCCAGCATCACGGAAAATCGGATTTTTTTCATGGCTCCATCACCTCAAGTATAATAAGGTGTAATATGTTGTATTTAAGGTTTGTGTATGGTTTGTGTATGTTTTTCAGTTCGCCCCGTTCAAGCATCTGGGAGGTGGGGTGGATGCGAAGGGAGAAGGGATGGGGCGAAGGCTTCATCATCAAAAAAGGTGGGGGAGGTGGAGGCTACTGCTGTTCCAGCCATTCGCTGTATTCGTGGGCGGTTCCAGCCACGGTTGAGGCTCCGAAGATTAGGGCTGCGAAAACTCCGGCCGGCCACGGCAACTCTGAAATGGCGGACACGGCGTCTGCGAGAAGGTAGATGGCTGTCCCGAAGACTAGGCCGATGACGGAGCCGTAGAGGAAGCCTTTAATCAGGCGGAACAGCAGCCGTCCAGACTTTTTATTTTCCGACATTTAGGTTTCCCGCCTGAACGCCTACACTTCTAGGTTAGCCATGCAGCATATTTAAAAGTAGCGTTAACACCGCGATTTGAATTGGTAGAAAAACGCTTATTACAATGATTTTAATCCAGTAAAGGTCCCTTTCAAGCTTTGCGAGCCTCACATCTATCTTATCCAGCGCGGGACAGTTATTTCCGGCGCATTGTTTGCGCTTGCTCATGAGCCTTCCGCCAGCACCTGGTTAACCATGTTGTCAGTTATCTTCTCCTTGATTAGTTCACGCAGCCTCTTCTTACATTTAGGACACAGCCTATCGTAAATCTCCTTCACGGTCAAGCTAATCTGCAATCCTGCCTTAGCCATCTTCCAGCCCTCGCGGAATTCCCCTCACCATAGAAGTCCCATGATAAACTTATAAGGGTTAGGCAGAGGCAAAAAGCCAAACCGGCTGCGAACAGACGTTTAGGCTCCATAATCTCACCCCCCTTTCGGCTTAAGGCTAGTTTATCAGGGTTATTAGGGCATAGGCTTTTACATAGAAGATGTTATCTGGTGCGGCGGTACTTTCCACTTTTAACTGGAAGCTTGACTTAAATTCTATCGGCTTGTTTAGGGCGAAGCCCCAGTCTCCGGCTGCGTCATCGTAGACGGTTAGGCTGAAAGGAGACACGGTGTCTGTTCTATACTCGAAAATATCGGCTAGATGGCTAAATATGAGCGCGTAGTCTACTCCGTCTATCACGAAGTGAAGCTTGCAGTTTCCAGGATGAGGGTTTCCTGCATGTATCCACATCTTGAACATTAATCCCTCGACTTTTCCGCTGCCCTCTACGCTTATCAGCGTCTTTGTTTCTCCCGGGTTGATGGGTATGGTTTCAGATTCTATAACAGAAGATGCGCTTGGGACTTCTATGGTGTTTAGGGTTCCGCTTACCGGCAAATCGCCTACCGTCTGCCCAGCCATGTCTAGGCGTATCCACCAGCGCTGATTTTCAGGCGCCCACGTTATGCCGTCCGTGCTGTAGTAGCTGTCGTAGGGCTCACCTGTGTCGTAGCCTACGCGTGGATAGCTGCTTGTCTCGCCCAGCACCCAAACGAAGAGGCTGTCATAGTTCCAGTACCTTTTAATGGTTACGGGTCGCCATGCAGGCGAGCCGCCGGCCATTACAGACAGGGTCGCCGTTATTATTGGAGCCATCCCCGGCTGCGGGCTAACGTATATGTACAGTTTGCGGAGTGAAGTGTCCGGATTGTCGCAGTATACTTCTATTTCATTTATGAAGCCTCTGCATCCTCTTGGGAAGTACTTTCCTCTGCGGATGCTTGTTCCCGGCGCCAGCATGGTGGCTGATGGGCCGTTGTTGGCTATGACACGTCTTTCCTCCGTGTAGGCTGTAGCCGTTAGCCTGTCGATTACGATGTTGGCGCCCGTCTCGGTTTTTATGTTGATGGCTACGCTTGAGCTGGCTATGTTCACGTTCAAGGTTACGTCTGAACCGGTGATATTCACGTTTAGCGTGACGGCGCTAGAGGCAATATTCACGTCAAGCGTGACGGTTGAACCCGTTATGTTAACGTCAAACGTTACTCCTTCAGTTACGCTTCCAATATTGATGCTCCAGCTCCCGCTCTGCACGGCATTTATAGTCCATGTTCCGGACTGAGCCACGTTAAAGACTACGCCCTCTCCAATAGACTCTATATTGACGTTTAAAGTGACGTCGCTGCTCTGAATGGCTACATTTAAGGTCACCGCACTCGCAGCTATGTTGACGTCGAGCTGGACGCTGTCCATAATGTGCGTCTGCAGATAGCCGCTTGCATCTAGAGGCGCACCAATATTAATAGTCCACGTCCCGGACTGTACGGCATTTATAGTCCAGGACCCAGATTGGGCCACATTGAAGACTACGCCTTCTGAAATGGACTCTATGTTGATGTTTAAAGTGACGGCGCTTGCCGCAATATTAACATCAAGCTGAACGCTTTTCACAATTGAAGTTTCAACGTTGCCTTCCGCGTCGAGCGGGGCCCCAATATTAATAGTCCAAGTTCCAGTCTGCACGGCGTTTATAGTCCATGTTCCAGACTGAGCTACATTAAAGGTTACCCCTTCAGAAATCGACTCTATATTCACGTTAAGGGTGACCGCGCTTTCAGCAATATTCACATTAAGAGTCACGGCTGAAGCAGCAATGTTAACGTCTAGGGTTGGAAGGGACTGCGCCGCAATATCAATAGCCACGTTCAGCTCCTGGCCTATAATAGTCATGGGATACGTGTAGTCGGGCCAGCCCCGCGGGTCAACTTCAGCCTTGCTCATCCTCTTATCCCCAATAACCGTTTAAATAAATTCACGAACTCGGAGACCGGCTTGTACGGCTTAACCTGCTCCTCCTCAGCCGTGGATACGAGTATGATGGGCGTATGGCTATAGGTGTCATCCAGGTTCCACAGCACAAAGCGTATGGGACATGGCTTTTCAGGAACCTTCCACCGCATAGGAAACCTTACAAGCATGTTGTCTCCGCGGAAGTCGGCTCCAGTCGGCTTAGGCGCGAGTTGCTCGCTGCCATAGTAGGCCTGAACCCTGCAGAGACCGCAGCAGCCAGGCGGAAAATAAACATCTATGCTTGTGATGTAGTCTTCCTCGACGTAGAGCATGTAGGTTACCGGCGCGTCTTTAGGCGTGTTCGCCGGAACAGTTACGGCGGGAGTATAAAGTGTCAACAGTATCTTCTCCCTGTCAACTAATCCAAGTTTTTCTGTTACTTCTATATAAATAGGCCTTCCGATCGGTACACGCTCTTTCAGACCCAGTTTTTCCTCAATATATAGATGATATGAAGCTGTCGGTCTCACGCGTGAGACCAGGCCCAGCTTTTCAGCCATAAGGATGTAAATTTGACGTTTCAGCAAGCCAGCATCAGACAGCCCAAGCCTTTCAACTCCGCTTTGAAGCGTCCCATAATCTACACGTTTAACAAGTCTGTCAGTTATACCAAGTTTTTCGGCTCCGCCGACAAGGGTTTTATAGTCCACCCGCTTGGCAAACTCGTCAATCAACCCGAGTTTTTCAGCCACCAGCAAGGGAATGACCGTTTGAACGGCTGCCTCGTCAATTAACGCAAGCTTTTCAGTCCCGCTGAGAAGGGTTTTATAGTCTACTCGTTTGGTGATGCTTTCAGCCAGACCTAGCTTTTCAGCTCCGCTGACCAGTGTGCTGTAATCCGCCCGCTTAACAACACTGTCAGCCAAGCCAAGCAACTCAGACACGGTGACCTCATGGGCAACACCCGGCGTTTCCTCGCTTCCCCAAGCCCCATGCGAAGGCTCTGGCTCCACATATTTGCGGATGACAAACCAATCTAATGCTACGCCAGCATTTACCCCAGATGTATGGGCGTAAGCCGCTATTCTCGGCGGAATATTTTCGTCTGGAACATAACTTGTGTGGGTTGCCTTTAACGTGCCGTCTATCCAGAATTTGACTTTTCCGGAAATCCAGCTTGCTTCCCAAATATGCACGTTCGTATCTAATGGAGTAACTTCTGACCGAAGACGGCTGCCTTCATCATACGTGTATGCGTACAGGGTGTCTGTCAAGTAGTAGTAGAGGAACCCATCATAAGGAGGAGAAGGCAGTCTCAGCCCAAAGCTGACGTCTCCGTTAAGATAAAGTATTTTCGCCTTGATTCTAAACGCTATGTGATAGAGGAAAGTGGAGTCAGCCATCATTACCGATGCTGACTGTGCACCTAAATCTCTAACGTAAACCCAGCTGTCGCTTACGGAAACATCACCTATTACAGTTGACCATTTAGACGTGTCAATGCTTGTTCCCTCGAAATGGTCAAAAAACAGAAAAGTTGCTTCTCCATCGCTTGTTGTCGTGGCATCGCTTTTACCATAATAAATGTAGATGGTTGCTGTGTCTGGGCTGGCTGGAATGCTGTCCACTTCAACCCAGAAAACGCCGTAGCCGTCTGCCTCAGCCGTCTCTTCATTTTCAAGCCAGTAGTCAAGTAACGTCTCGCCGTCAGCTTTGGTGAAGCGGATATCTCCAAAGTCAGCCCTGCACTTGGTTCCTACATAAACGTCTTCCCCGCTGTCAGTTCCAGTCGTTCTATGAACTTTGATTCTAATTTGATAGTTTGTTTGAGCGCCCGCGGTACTGCCTTCTATCTCATGCGACTTGCGGTAGCTCCAGCCGGTAAGCCAAGCCACTTTTAACCCACTATGTTCCCTGGACCATCTGGCATGTAGCCGTAGCCTCTAAGGTGTCGCCGTCATCCCAGTTAACCGTTTTAGCCGTGAAGACTTTGCGGAAAAGCATTGTTCCGCCAGATGCAGCGTTGAAGACGCCCAGCTCGGTGATGTCATGCGTGCCAGTCAAGCCGTCTGCGCTGCTGAAGGTGGCAACCCACTTGGCCGTGTCGTTCGTGTAGACAGTGGTTGTTCTAGAGCCGGCTGCGGCCTTACGGATGACCTCAGCCTCTAGGGCCGTATCGCTTGGCGATGGCGCTGTGGTTCCCGTTCCAATAGCTATGTAATCGAAGGGCGTTCCGCCTACGTCGGCGACTATTAAGCCGGCTACTTCCGCGAAGCCCGCCGCAGTCATGCTCTTGCTTTTAGGGTCGTCCTTGCTGTCATACTTCCACTTAACGCTTCCATCTTTACGCCTGCACACTAGGATTACGCGGTCAGCTATTCCCACGTTTACCTTTTGACTCATGCTTTAAGCCTCCTATTCTTCATCACCTACAGCCGTTATATAAGCGTTCACGGTTCCCGAGTCAGCAAGCAAATACGCGTTTAAAGCCACGTCCACGTCGCCTTTAATGTCGTAGGGAAGAAAGAGCGGCATTGACTTTCGGGCTTCAAGCTCTAAATGCGTGATTGTTGTGGCGCCCCACTTGAACTCCAGCTGGCATGCTCCGTCAACGCTTATTATTAGGCAGGCGAGGCGGACTGCCTTGCCGCTTGCCGGAGTCCAAACCGGCTGCGTTGTGCCCGAAGTGTCGTCGCTGAAGCTTACAAACCTGTAGTCTTTGGCGCCCCTGTATTCTTCCTGTGTTCGGCGTATGAAGTCCTGAACCATGGCTTACTTAAGCACCCCCTCCAAGATGATTAGCGCCTTATGGCTCTCCGTTGAATCTGTATTGTTGTATCCTACGACTATTGTGGAGCCGCCTTCAAACTCAATATTGGCCAGGACGGGGATGCGATGGCCGTCACCCACAATATAGCCGCTTTTAGGTATGATTTTCTCTGTTCCACGCTGAATCCAGACTCTAAGCGAGAAGCCGCTTCCAACCGGAAAAACAAAAGTTACATTATTGACTATGAATTTTCTGCCAGGGGTGACCGTGTAGGCTGCAGCCTCGCCGCTTTCTCCGGCTGCAGCTGCAAGCTCGTATGCAACCGAATGAATATTATCCATCCTACTTAACCTCCAATCGTCCAGCATGTAAAGGGGGACTAAAAAAGGGGGGAAGTTTAGGGTTTATGCAGTTCCAAGACGATGTAAGGATTGATGGCGCTTGAACTGTGCTCGTTCGTTATCGAGTAGTAGAATGTTTTGCCTCTGCCAAATGGTATGTTTAGCTCCGGCACCTGACCATAGTAGCCGTCGAAGATTTCAGCCCTCACCTCGTCCTTGGTAAACACGTAATTGTCAACTCTTAGGGTGACATTGAGGAATCTTGTGCCTATCTCGGTTTCAGTAGCCTCTTTAATGTAGATTTTATGGATTATGTAGTCGTCGTCAGCCGTCCAGCTTCCAGTCGCCGTGTTGCCGGCAGCTATACTGCCAACCTCGATTTGCTTGAAGGTGTAGAAGACCATCGCTGTTCACCTCAGCCCTTCTTCTCGTATTCGACCACCGCATACAATGTTATAGACGCTGAAGACAATGATATGGCGGAGCCGCTCACGTTTTCAGCCGTAATCTTAAGCGTGTGGTCTCCAAGCACTTCTATCGGGAAGCCTTTAAGCGTAAACAGTTGCTCGTTTACTGCTACGTCGTCCTGGTGAGGTATGCTCAGCAGGTCAACGCCTCTAGTCAGGTTGGTGCTTTCAAGGTATTCCAGCGGATTGTTGTCAATGTAGAACTTGATTGCGACGTCTCCGGCTGAAGCCGTAAAGCCCGTGTAGTCTATCATCAGCAAGTCGTTGAAGACGTACTTTTCAACCGTGGCCGGCGTTAGGCTGTACAGCTCAACTTCTGTCCCGGCCGACCATTCGGTTGCGGCGCCAAAGTCATGCGTGCCGGTCACGTAGCGAATGTACTTGTTGGCTTGCTCGTTGAACCGCGCCATAATGTCGCCGGGAACAGCCTCTCCGGGCGCAAGCTGGTACAGCGTGCCTATGATGCGGAACTTTGCGCCGGAGCCTCCCTGAACGCTGAAGTCCGTGTCAGGCGGAATCACCAGTGGAAGCCTGCTTATGTCTAGCGGCCCGTTTATCTTGGTGTTTTCTTTAGCTAGAGGCGCGACGTCCTGGATGATTTGACCTGTAACTTTCCCGTCGATTTCGATGTAGCTGGCCGTTGTGGTGTCCGTGCCGATTTTGTTGATTTTAATGGCTACTCTAGGGTGGGTCCTGTAGTCGGTTCCCTGCACAATTATCTTGTCTAACGGGACTGTTCTAACCATGCTGTTTCACGCTCCAACGGAAATAAAGGGGGGTGAGGGCCTAGCGGCCTCTCCATGCGCCCTTGAGGGCCTTCAGTCCTCTGAGGTTAGCCAGCATACGGTCTTCCATGTCCTTGTCGGTTACAGCCGGCATCTCATCAATCTTAGTCACGTGGTCGGATAGGACCGGGTGCCAAGCGTTCACGAAGTCGGCTACTTCCTTCTCGCGCTTGACAACGCCGTCAACAAGCCTTGGAGCCCCGAGGGCCGCAGCGTACGCGTACCACTCATCAATGTTTGTTGCCTGTAAGCCTTTCTTGCGCCTCTGCTCTTCGATTGCTTTCCTGATTCGCTCAGCCCACTTGTCCTCAGCCGCTATTCCAGCCGCTATCGGGTCCTTCTTGGGGCTGGCAATTCCAATTTTATAGTTGGTTTCTCCGACAGTCTTGAGGGTTTCAATTTGCTTTTTGCGCCACTCGTCTGGACTAAGAATTCTTTTTACGGTTGCTTTGGAGGGCATTCCTGCTGGTGGTGCGGGTAATGCCATACTCACTCACCTCACCAGACATTCTACGGGGAATGTTTTAAATATCTAACTAAATTGTAAAGAGAATGGGGATAAAATGCCAAGAAGGTATACAATCGTACATGAGCAGTACCTGCTTGAATGGTTGATGAAGAATTATCCTGCGGGAACCTGGAGAACCAACGTCCGCCTAGGAGCCGTAAGCAAGGAACTGATAGAGCGCACGGTCACACCCGAAGAAAGGAGGGCCCTAAAACTGTGGACCTTCCAGGCTGACGCTGTAGTGCTATTGCCAGACAAAGTCGTGATAGTTGAAGCTTTGGTCAGGCCGGAATGGTGGAAAATGCTCCAGCTGGAAGAGTACGAACGCGCCTTCAAAAACACGCCCGAGTTCAAGGAGCACTGGGACAAGCCAATAGAGAAGGTTCTGCTCACAACCATAGACAGCCCATACCACAGGGCCATGGCAACAGAAAAAGGCATACGCGTCGTACTATATCAGCCGCCATGGATAGTCCCATACATGCAGCGCTACGGCATACGAAGGCGTAGACCGCCAGGAGCCTACGTGGAGAGAGGATAGATATGCGACAGACATGTAATT